>Ga0302134_10000547_pt1 | contig 16566 bp, 10 predicted proteins | sample CB9_SCM_MG_FD_203123 | JGI IMG/M metagenome (GOLD analysis project Ga0302134, IMG submission 203123) | Marine microbial communities from Western Arctic Ocean, Canada - CB9_SCM | ecosystem: Environmental > Aquatic > Marine > Oceanic | place: Canada: Western Arctic Ocean | collected 2017-09-19
GCCTGCGACCCCAACGAGATCGAAAGCGGTCTGAAATGGAGCCGATCAGAGGGTCAGAAATGGCATCAAAAAAAATCGCGATGGCAACCGCGGTGCCCGCTAATGACCCGCTCAATCCAAGAATTTGTTGGTAATACAAAAAGGTCAGCGCGTTGAACAACCAATTTGTCGCTGACTCGCCGACGGTGCCGACGCCGAACCAAGTTTTCGTTCGCAGACTGAGTCGATCGTTTGGCCTTTGTCGCTCCAACGGTTGTGAGGGGTCCTGCACGTTGCTTTTCCTCCATCTTCAAAGCGTGGGTTCTCCAAGCATCATGCCACTTTGCCCGCTCTCGATAAATAACTTTAATGTTGGCTTTGGCAAGCCCCTAGTATCGTAGATACCTGATAGCGTTACAATTCACGCAAACAGAAGGTATTTAGTATGAGTGGTATACGCTATCCAGAAGAGTTCAAGATCGAGGCAGTAAAGCAGGTATAGAGCTGTCTAGGCATCACTGCGTGTCTCAGGCACCTGCGGGCAGGATCAATAATCTGATACCAGTACCGTTGAGGCTGTAAGACTAAGCTGTAGGTTCTGTGCAAGCGCATTTACGAGAAAGAAGGCTTTACGGTAAAGATTTTCGGTTGTAGCCTGATGTCATATCGAATTTATTTAGATTTCCCGGTATTTCATGAACCACTTGCTTCTCACACTGTTGCTGATTGCATCAACCACTCTGACGTTTTTCCTAATGAACGCCTTCGGTTTCATGCTTATCACCACTGCAGTAATTCTAATGCTGACTGCCTCGTACGCAATAAAATACCGGAGAGAAGGTGCAGGGGTTGGCTTAGCTTACTTTGGGCTTGCCTACGTTGGCTTTGGTTTAGCGTTTTTTGGTATAGGGCTGCTGCAAACACATGCAGGATGTATGTTTCTAATAGGAGACTGCTATCAGCATGGGCTGCCGTCCTATTGGCTAGAGGCAAAAGTTGGTGTGAACTCAGGCGTCAAGATACTCAATGGTTTGGCACTTACGTTTGTCTATTTGAATCTTAGAAGAACCGACATATGAGCTTAGTGAATCGCCACTAGTTCACCAGACAACTCGCGGTTTCTTTTCTGCGCTACCCACCAACCATTTTCGGAATACCAGCACCCTACCCCCGTGGCACCCCCACTTCACCAGATGGGACGCCTCGTATTGGTCTGCATTTCTAATGTAGACGAATGGTGCAGGTATAGAGCTGTCTAGGGCAGCGCTGTGAGCCTCAGGCACCTGCGGGCAAGACAGTTAATTTGATACCAGTCGCCTTTTGTATATCAGCCTGGGCTGAAAACTTTGTGAGGTATCGTGGTCAAGGGATGCTAACCGCATACCCATTTAACCCAACTCCCAGAACGACACTGCGTCATTGACGATTACGCAAACCCCGCGTCACCTTGACTTTTACTAACGGCTTGACCGAAGAACCTCGCTAGGTCTCTGGCGAAAAAATAGGGCCGCTGCTATAAAAAAGGCAATCCCCTCAGCGACCGATAATGCAACCACGAATTCATAGTCAGACAATAAAAAATAAAACAGTAGTAGAAACCCTGCAGGCAAGACCAAACTCCTAAGCAGTGCAATAACACCTGATTCAAAAGGTTGATGAACCGCCGTCAGATAACCAGACACCAGCATATTAAAACCTACAAACAAAAACACCGGCCAAATAAAGGGTAAAAATTCTTTCGCAAGCAATATCATCTCAGCACTATTTTGCTCATCGACAAACATCGAGATCATTTCCTCACTCATTGTCAGCAACAACCAAACGAACGTCGCGCTTGTTATCGCAACGAGACTGCTAGCCAGTTTGAGGAATGCTTCAATCCGTTGGACGTAACCCGCCCCGAAATTTTGAGAAACCATGACGGTGACGGTGTCTGAAATCGAAAAGAACATCATAAATCCAAGCAACATCAGGTAGTTCACCACCGTCATTGCTGCCACACCGTTTACACCCGCGCGTTCGATCAGCATCCAATTAAAAATAAACGCAATAATGCCCCCCGAAGATTCATTAATAAATTCAGAGACACCGTTATACGCAGACTGAAAAACTTCCCGCCAATGATGTTGCCGAAAAATAAATTGTAATCGCCTTTTGGGCCAATAAAAATAACCCATCAGCATGAGCATGGGAATAGCCTGCGAAAGACCTGTTGCGAAAGCGGCCCCCGAGAGCCCCCAACCATAGACAACGATAAACAGGTAATCGAGTAAGATATTGACCGCGGCCGCGATGGACAGCGCTACCGCGGCTAAGTTAGGCATACCATCGAGCCGTACGAAAAAATACAACACAACAACGATTAATTGTGTAAACAGAAAAGGCATGATGACGACGTAATACTCGCTCATGACCGGAAACAGCGCTTCGGTGGCACCGAGCCCAATAAACAGTTCGTCTTCCAACATCAGGCCGAGTGCGATCACGACGACGCCGTAAATTGCAACGCTCAGTAACGTTTTACTGAATATGGAAGATGCCGCAGCAATATTCTTCTCACCAAGATATTTGCCCGCACGCACTGACCCTCCCACCGACAACATCATCGCAATACCAAATACCAGCGACGTGATGGGAATGATGAGGTTTACCGCGGCGAGTGCCGTCACCCCGACATAGTTACCGATAAAAATACCGTCCACCAGCGATGCAGAAGTCATTGCAATCATGCTGGCAAGTGATGGGACCAAATATTTGAAGAACGTGGGTGCAATCGCGCCATCGAGCGCGGCACTACTTTCTTCTGAGCCAGCATGCGTCATTCGAGCACCTTATCGGCTCTACCCCTACTGACTCAACCGATATCTCGACTAGGAACAAAAAATGTTAGAAATACACCACGGCCATCACCTAAATCGACCCCATACCCATCGCAATTCCTACTGTAAAAACCCAGAGGAGTGCTGCTAAGTCACTCAATTAAAGCCCCTTTCGAGGCTGAATATTTGATCAAAATAGCGTCAGGATCTCGGAAAACTGACTTTCTCAATCGCACAAAATGTAAATCACACTTTACAATATATAGGGATTCATCAAGGGCAAACTCATCGATGCGGTGGTCATTCAAGAGCTCCCAGCAGCTAACATCAAAAACGCGAACAAGGCAAACCTATGGGCCAGCACCCCACCCCCGGGCCACCCCCCGCATCACCAGAAGGGACTCCTAGTATTGGTATGTATTTCTAATGTGGACGAGGAATGCAGGTATCGAGCTGTCTAGGGCATCACTGCCTGTCTCAAGCACCTGCGGACAAGATCTATAGCTCTGCGCTAAAGAGTTGCGATAGGGCTAAAACCGAGCATCTGAACCAAAATCGAACCATCGTTGGTGCGGGATAAAGATTGGTGTTAACTATAAATTGGGCGGAATTTAATCGAACAAGAGAGCGTTTTGGATAGAGCAGCGCGCATTCAACGCTAACGCCTATCGATAATACAAAAGACCAAAATGAAGTTCTTAACGGGAAAGCGTTATGGATATCGAATCTGAACTTACGCAGCACATGAATGGCAAAGGGCTTCAGGAAGATCATCTTATGTTGTTTGGTCATCCTCTATTACAGATCCCTAAGTGGGTGAAAAAACTTTTCTTTAAGCATGACATCCATCATTTGGTTACAGGTTTTGGTACTGACTTAGACGGTGAGCTGAAGCTTCTTTGCTGGGAAGTCGGCGCGGGTATGCCTTGGTATATGATCGGTGAGAAATACGTCAAGTTTCCCTTAATGTTCGTCTTCAAGCCATCCATAGCGCTGGCTGCTTTTAAATTAGGTCGAACCCAAAACAGCTTATACCCAGTAGACGATGACGTTTTAAGAACCAAGACATTAGAGGATGTGAAACAATATGTTGAAAGCGGGCAGTTCTAGGCCTATCCAGAAGCTGCAAATCCAGAAGCATCACGAGCGCGCCGACGATCGATATAGTGAAACCATATCCCTCGGCTATATCAACAGCTTTTCATACTTTAAACACCTACGCGTCGCGCTCTGCAGTTAAGATACGCGTTGCCTTGCTCGCAACCTATAACCGAGAAAAAGGAGCTGACGGGTGAGTGAATTTGAGATAATGGGTTGGGCACTATCAGCGGTGTTATCGATTATCGCGTTCGCATTTGCAAAGCGTTGTAGAGCCTGTGGATATTTAAAATTCGGCCTCTACCATGTTAGGGGATTTGATTTAGAGCTGGCTAAAGCTTACCGCGTTTGCCCAAAATGTGGCGGTAGGGTGGAAGCCGGGATCATTGCCGATGATGGTATAGTCTTTTGGAACACTGGTGAAACAGGAGAAATTAACAGCGATGGGCACTACGTCCATTTCGGTGCGCCACACGAATAAACGTGATAATCCATGATGCCTTGCTTAGGAGCAACTCCAACGCGCCTACAAAAAGACATATCGCCCAATCAAACTCGCGACTAACACCGCCATCAGCCCGCCTTAATGAACCCTCGCAATACCCTCTAAACACAAATTAAACCCATCGCACCTTGGGCACAAATAGCCGCCCTGCTGTAGCGTCACATCGCGCGTCTTAGCGTTTCGTACGGGCTTTACATTATTGGGGAATACTTGGGGCGTCATAGCTTGGCCAGCAGCACCTTGGGGCGTTCTTGAAGCGGTTCAGGGGCATCTTCGTCACCTAAGAACATTGACCCCGCTGTATACCACCGATCTGTCAGAGGCGTCATTAGGTTGTCTTAGAGATCGCTGCTCGTAGGAACTGGTATCGTTGCTTTTGCAGTGCGTGCAGCTACCGAAAGTATCGCCGTAGTAAGGCAAATAAGGGTTTCTGCGGGAGCGAAGAAATTTTTCATCTCAAAGATAATATTATGACTAGTCGCTATTCTCAAACTAAATAAACTCTTTAATTTTGACTTGCCAGCTAACAATAAGAGTCTTCAAGAGTCCACAGCCTCAAGCAATACCGGTATGACTCGTTGCTGCCTGTCGCGCCACCGGAATTCTCTCGCGTAGATGACATCGATGACCTGCAGTTTCACAAAACAATGCGTTCGAAAGCCAAATAGATGCCGAAAAATAGGACGGCAACCGAAACCATTGATGATGAAACCGGAAATATTGCCGTTCTTCCCAATACTCTTTGTAAGATTACGAACGGAACAATGACAACACACATCTGTGCCAGTTCCACGCCAATGTTGAAGAGTGCCAAACCCTGCAACAATGTTGAAGGAGGCAAACCCATCTCCCGAAGGAAGAAGGAAAACCCGAAGCCATGTATTAATCCAAACGTGAAACTGATTATCGCCCGGCGCGACATAGATAAATCGTCAGGTATGCGCCAGTTTCCTCGGTACAATACCCAGAGATTTTCCAGCCCGATGTAGATGATCGAAACAGCGATCAACAATTCTGTTAGTGCCTGGGGTAGTACAAACACGTCCATAGCAGCCATTGCAAGGGTAATGGAATGGGCGATGGTGAAACTTGTAATAAGCAAGGCGAGGCTGCTAAATCGACGTGCCAGAATAACTAACCCGAGAACGAAAGCCAGATGATCCCAACCAGACAGTACATGATCAAAACCAAGCTTCAGATACCTGACAAGCTCAGGTTTTTTTCCAGTCAGGTGAGGTGGTTCATCCATTAAGACCCAACCTGATTGCTCCGTCATATACTGAACCGGAACTGTGAGACTTAATTCAGATCCACTGAATATTGCTCTAAGAGGTTGTGCGCCAAATACGATATCTACATAGTTAATGTGTTCCGGATCGTGTTCGAAAAGATTGTAGCCAATATGAAGTATTTCAGGTCCGTCGCACGCATAGTCCAGGGTAAACTGGTATGCGTTAATAGCTGCGTATTCCGTTGCTTGCTGGTCAAGGAGCCAACACTCACTACTGCCATCTTTCAAAACGATACCCGCAGCGACGATCGGTAACAAATCATCTGGCGTCCCAGGTCCCAATGTATGCAGATCTGTCACGGGTGCAGTGTAAAGGAGCTTCACACCACCGTTATACACACCGAGACTTGTATATGTGAAGCCCTGTTTATGCGGATGACCTTCAATGGATTCCACGTGAGAATGAACTGAACCACACCACAACAACAAGAATAACTTAAGATATTTTAGCAATGACCTGTTCCAACTATTTCTTGCACTTCTTTTTTAGTCTCTTCAACGCTGGAAAGATCAATGGTTACGCTACTACTTTACATTCATTCCCAATCGATAAAGATCGGAGAACTCCAGGCTGTTTGATCATCTAGTTGCTTCACACGGACATAAACGTTATTTCTATTTTCAGCGGAAAACCCGTACTCTTCATCTAACGACACCTTTAACTGCTGCCATTTTGGCAGATCACTTTTAGCAAAGCTCATATCCCAGCGACTGTCTTTTTCTATTTTCCCACCAACACCATCACCTAATAACTCTGATAAGGCGATGGTGGTATCCACCACAAGCTCGCCATGAGGAACAGCCATCAGATCGCGTTCAAATTCACCTGGTAGGCGCCCGGGTTTCTGGATGTTCCAGTTGTCAACTTCATCCATATCAGACCTCCATATCCTGATCTTAACCGTATCAACAGCAGCACTTTCCTTAAGCGAAAGTAACAGCGCATCGTAGTCGCCCCGTACTCGTAAGGAGAACGCTGCGCTGTTACCGCTTATCTGGCCCGCCACATCACCGTATGGCTCAATACCCAGCCCTTCAACTTGCTCCAACGGATTGTTCGAACCCTGCATATCAACGAAACCCCAATATCGCACTCCATCTGCAGGCGACCTGGGCCGAGCAGGGTTGTTCGGTTCCGAAGCGGATGTGATGCGAAACCAAAGTAGGCGCGTATCTTGGTCCGTGCGTGTATAGTCCTCGACCAGGACATCTTCACCATTAACAACCACCCCAATCGACGTTATCGGCGCTGTACCTGCGGCCAGCACAGAAAGTTCAACGGGATGCGCCGCTGGCCACGATACAACATCACCCATTTGACCATCGCCAATAGCGGTTTCCAGATAGATTCGCGCCAGCGAAGTTCCATAGGTGTGGCGTGATTTCAGATTTTTGAATATCGACTCGCGACCATGTCTCTGTGCAAACACGGCGGCTATCCCACCTCGCGTCCATGCCCTCGCCGGTGAATTACCCGGGTGGCCAATGTGATCATCGGATGCCGCATTGAACCCTACCTGGTACCCTTGTTGAAGATAGCGACGACCAAACCACTCAAAGCTACCGTGAGTAGAGTAAATTTCAACTAATGACCCAAACTTGTCGTCCAGTTTTGTCCAATCGCCCGGCTGGTGGGCATGTGGAATAATCAATACTTTGTCAGGATCATTGAACTTACGCTGAGCTGCTAACATGTTTGATAAGGTGCCCGTTTCAGCAGTAGGAAGAACTCGCTGACTTTCGTCTTGATGAAATATGTTGTGATGCCCACCGATGCCCCAGCCTGCAGTCCACTCATAGGCAGGAAAGGTGACAAACCCATCTTCAGGGTCATTAAATTCACGCGTCGCACGAAAAATATCCCGGAAATGTAGCTCTGAAAGCATCACGTCGTGACCGGTCAGGGAAGCATAATCAAGAAAGGCTACATCCTTTGCGTAAGATAAATACCAGTCAGGTGTGCCATTGCCATCGGTATAGGCTTCGTGGCCATGCATTTCCCCCCAGAACAGTTTGGGCGCAGGCGCGGCTCGGACCATCATCGGGTTCGATTGCCCGGAAAACCGATCATCAATACTAACCACGTCCAGATAATAAGGCGCGTCACGTGCATCGACCGGGGCGTCAAACGCTGGAAATAGGAATCGTCCCGGATTGCCCCCAACAGGTTTGGAACGACCAACCTCTCTACCATCAATGCTGGCAATCAATTCGATTGGTCCTGAAGACGCCTCGTTAAAGTACTGATCTTCGACGTTTACTCGCAGGCTCACCGGTTCACCCGGACGTACCACCGAAGGCGCAACAATGCGCAGGTGATGAGGCTCATTACCGATCACACGGAAACGGGGCTGTGCAATTGGCACCCACAGCCCGTCGTTTTCAAAATCAGCTTCAAATTTCAGATCCATGGAGTCCAACGAAAAACTCTGGGTAAGCCATCCAGGTGCCCCTCCGGATTTGTCCCCAATGTGGAATGTAATAGTTTCGCCCGGCTCAATTCTTCCCTTGGTCAGTGTTAACGTGGGCGTAAATGCACCATACAAACTTGTGAACTGCTGTCCATACCAACGTTGAGGACCCGAGACAAACTCTAAACCTTCGCGACTCGGTGTGATGGTCGTATAACCCGCATCCAAAGGACGGGAAAATTGTATTTCTCCCACATCTGCGTACCAATTGTGTCCTATGCGAATCCGTGCCCCGACGTCCATTCCGAGTTCACCGACTTCATATTCAAGCACAATCGAATAATAGGCCTTGGCTTCCAAAATGTTTGTGTCTGGGGAAATCTGGCGAAATGATCCCGTCTTCCCAATAGCTGCCTGTATCTGACGTAATTCTGCAAATAACCGGTCCAGCGCTTTCAAATCAAGAGAGTTATCGGGTACCGGCACTCCTCTGGCAAGGACAGTGCTTATACGATTGAAGACCTGATTTGTGAAGTAATTGAGCAGTACATCCTGTCCTTGCAGTGCATCATAGTAGGCTTGCATCAGCTTCAAGCGACTGGCAACATTCTGGCTATTCGTAGGTTCTTGCTCGATCACAGCTTCTAGCGCATCGATGCGCGCCAGAAATTTGTTATCAAGAACGGCCACCTCTCTAAGAACCGGTTTTTCGCTCATACTATCAGGTGCAGGTTCACGGGCGCTGAATTCAGGCAACATCCCCATACTGTTTACGGCGGTGCTAACACCTACTGCCATAGTTGTTTTGTCTGCACGCGAATCAGTTTCGGAGCAACCCGCACAAAAGGCTAGCAATGACATTATCAAGGTGATTCTCGGCGAAGTATTAGTCAAAGGTGTTTCCTCAAGGCACTATCAGCACCTGGTATTGAGTAAGCTTTATGCGTCGTCAGGATATCCGCACTATGTTATTTCCTGATAGCCAGGTAATTAGTGCTCGACGATTTGTTTACTGCGATGGCATTCCGCCTACCCAGATGGGACTCGACCAGGCCGAGGCATCGTTGGCCTGCTTGACTCGAACAAAGTAATAGTCACCCTCGATGGTGCCCGTATCGTCAAAATCGAAGCTCACATCATCCGGGCCCGTTTTCATGACGCGACGCAAGGTAACTGTGTCATCATAGTTGTCGACTGGAAGTACCTGGCGAGTCCTTCCATCTACGAGATCGCTAAAGGGCAGTACAACGCGAGCCCCCGCAATGAAAGCGGCTTTTCTAAACCTGCTTTTGCCTATCTCCTTTGTCGGTTCTAGATCCAAAGTAACCTTTGCATTACCCGTAATGTTTTTAAGTTTCAATTTGATGGAAGAAGCGTCACCACGGCTACTAGAAGCAAAATGGATTTTTCGAGCGTTGTGCTCGTCGACTTCAAGTTTGTTAAGTTCGACGTTAAAAAAGTCGGTCGCTGCAAAACTGATAATGTCCGCTCCAGTTACCTCAAGTGTTCCAATCCACCCACGTATACCTCGCGGGTTATCATTGGGATGCATAGGAAATGATGGGCTTTCGAACGTAACCTGGAAATTTTCCTCATCTTCGTATCGACCGGACTCAATCTTCAAATAGTCCTTATGCCAAATCTCGTTACCGTTTTTGATTAAATAAATACTCTCTATAGGCGCCGTGCCAATCACCCTACCCCTTATTCGCCGTTCCGACGCAAACGCTGCCCGCTCTCCCATCCTGACCTCGTTAAGCTTGAAATCCAGAATTATCCGATCACCCGAAACAGCATAGGTTTGCAAAGACTTCATCGCGTCAAAGATACCGTCCCTGGAGTTTTCTGATGCTAATACGGCAGCTAAGCCCCCTCGTTGGCCCTTCCTTGCATTGGTATAGCCGGGCTGGGAAAGATGATTATCACTGGCAGCGATGAAGCCTACACGGTGTCCGTGATTAAGATACATACGGCCAAACCATTCGAAGGTGCCATGCTCCGACATGATTTCGACCAAATTTACAAGTTCTGGATCACTTTGGCGGTAATCTCCTGCTTGATGGGCATGCGGAATAACCAGAACATCCTTAGATTTGTAGGTATTACGCAGTCCCGCATACAATTTGGAAAGAGTGGGATAAAACTGGTTGGCAATTCGATTTTGTTGACCAACATCCCTGAACAAAACATTGTGGTGTCCTCCGGAGATATTTTTTGTCGTCCATTCATAGCCCAGAAATCCAACAAAACGCCCAGGTTCAGAATACTTGCTGACATTTTTAATCAGCACATCCCATTCATGGTCATCCATCCAGATGTCGTGCTCCGAATGTGTCACAAAATCTAGTCTGGCATCGTCTTTTGCCCAACTCATGAAACGATCAGCAGATCCCATTCCCTCGGCAAAACCGGAATGGCCATGCGTATCACCCCAGTATATTTTGTTGGCCTCGTTTGAAACCAAAATCGGATTGCCGACGCCTACGATCGCGTCGTCGGCAGAGCGAATTGTAATTCGATAGACACCGGGTTCTGAGAATTGCACATCATGGAGCACCGTAATCGCTTCATCGGAAGCAGCGACGGTTCTTAGAAGTTTATCATTTGCAAATACCGCGAATTCGGGTATCGGAGCCTTAGCACGATTGAAGTATCGGTCCTCCGCCCGAATGGACACGTCAAACGATTCGCCTGGCCGAACGACTGAAGGCGCAAAACCGTGAACACTTGCAATACTGGTTCCCGATACGTGAACTGGCTGAATAGGTAAGGTAAAAAAGTGATCGCTTCCATCAAAATCAATATAGATAGGTAGCGGCAGAAGATCCGTGGACGCCGTACCCATGAGATAACCTCGCCCGCCAGCAGACTTATCCCCGTAGGTGACGGTCACAATATCCCCGTGTTGAAGCGTACCGGATGTCACTCTAAAAACTCTTGCAGGCTTTTTGCCAGGAAAACCGCCGTGCATTCCACTCAAAGGTACCTCGTCAGGTGCAAAGTTCACGTTCGGATTGTTACTTGAAATAGACAGGTAGTTATCCCCACTCGGATCTTCTACCTGGAAGTCACTGGAATCCGTTATCCAGTGTTTTGCAATGAGAAAGCCGCCACCTGTGCTAACTTCTTTCTCGCCCAGGTGATAATTCTGTTGCAAAGTAACATAAGTTCTAGCCTCAAACGGTCCCATCTCAGCGGTTAGTTCACCAATTGCCCCCGGCTCTTCATCCAGAAGTTTCAACTCGTCCAAATAGTAATCCAACTCCTTGATGTTTCTGTTACGAAGGACCTTTGGTCGAATGCTCTGTGTGATGTTAACGGGCAATGTACCGCCCTTCAGGGCATACGCATTCAACCATGCCCAGGCAATGGCCGCTCTCTCTGGATAATTTCCTTTATCTGTAGGCTTTGATTCATAGGCTTGCTTCAACTCTTCTACCTGCTGTCGAAGCTGGGGCGACAGATAGTCTGGTTGACTAGCTACGACAGGTGTTAGCGCTGGCATCACCAAGCATACGATCGCGAGTGTAATGAATAACAACTTGATTCTCGTTACATTCATGGAATGAAATATCCAAATTAAATCGCTGAATAGGAAAGCACGCCACTAATTGACGTGATTAGTACCGCCAGCTGAGCTCGAAGTAGAAGTACTGAGGGTCAACTAAGCGAAAACGAGTGGCAGTTCGGTCCGAAAAGTTTTCTTTATCAAGTACGTTGCTACCATTTGCAGTAAAGCTCCAATGGTCCGAATTAATCCCAATTCTCGCGTCCATTCGATCCACATTGTCAAGCGAAAGACTGCTGCCAAGTGAACGCACCCCTCCACTCTCATGGGTATAGTTGGCCGTAGCGGAAAATACTGCATTTTCTAACCACGAAATCGACAGGGGATGTCGCCAGCTTATGTTTGACTTGAGCTGTACCGGACGTACCGCGCTAATTTCTGCACCGAGGCTGTCTGCCTGTGACGGTGACACATTGTTGGAGATATCTGTCACCTCACCGTCTTGATGAGACCAGCCAACATTCCCTCGCAGACTGCCACCAGAATCACCTAAAGGTATCTGAAAGCTTGCCTCAACTTCTACACCCCAGGCTTCAACTTCTCCTACATTATCAATAAAATTTGCTTTCGGCGATTCAAGCCCATCTAAACCATCGGGGTTGACAGTAATGGCATTGCCGCTGGCATCGAATCCCAAAGACAGACTCGTTAGTGGATCAAGGAAGGGGCATAGCTCGGGACATCCGTTGCCTGTTGTCTCCAAAAAGTCAGCATAAACTACGAAGAACGCGGCGGCATTCAGTTTCAACATGCCGTCAAACCAGGCGCTTTTTAAACCGAGTTCATAGCTTAAGGAAGTTTCTTCATCATAAATTGCGCTTGTCGGAAAAGCATCTGTCGGCAAACCTGCGCCGAGGTTGATCCCGCCATGGCGATACGAAGATCCCACTGAAAAATAAGCCATCGCTTCGCTGATAGGATCTGCCAGGTTTTCGAATCGCCAGGCGAGTTTTATTCCCATGGGTACATTTTTGTAGTCGTTGTCACCACCAAAATCCAATACTGGATCGGGACCCTGGTTTGGTCTTAACGTCACGACTCTACCTTTCACGTCGTCATAGGCGTAACGAGCCTCCACTGAGACGGAAAGCGGCATCTTCTCAAAGCTGTAATCTGCGGTAGCAAAGATCGCCCACGAATCCTGTTCGACTTCCCAATTACGAATGGTAGATGTTTTTGTGGTCTGCCCCCCTGAGGCGAAGTTATCACTCAGTTCGTTAGTCTCCAAATTGTAATAATCAGCACCAATGACGTATTCAAAAGCGTTACCCAGGTTTGAGGCGAATCGCAATTCCTGAAAAAAGACTTGGGCATCGGTGAAGGTATCGTTTATTCGCGTGGCTTTCGTCGCTGTCTTCTCGTTACCGAGAGCATAATCTCCGTCCGTCTGGCGGTGGAGGTCTCGCTTACGGTAATTTGATACTGAAGTAAGTACGCCTCTACCCAGGTCGTAGTTTATCGTCATCGAATGATTGTCGATATCCTGCTCACCAAAATGGGGAGTGTTGATCAGAGTTTGCCTCAGATCAGTCTGGCTGTCGCGAAATCGTTGTCGGATTCCAATAATGTAATTGTCATCCGATACATCGTAAGAATAGTAGATATCGAACGCTTCACTCGCATCATACATCAGTCCAATACGTAGATGCTGGTAGTCACGTACGTCAACCGGATCACCGCTCTGATTTTTAAAAAACCCGTCCTCGCGCTCATCGCTCAGGAAGCTCACCCGCGCTTTAAAAACATCACTAAGTGGGACGTTCACGAGACCCTCAATGCTTTGAAAGTCTTTCTCACCAGCTTTTAGTCCGAGCTCAAAGCCCAACTCATCATCTGGCCGTTTAGAGATGACATTCATTGCCCCGCCCAAAGAATTACGCCCGTAAAGTGCGCCTTGCGGGCCACGAAGCACCTCTACTTGCCCAACATCGTAGTAATCCATCCGTGCAAAGTTACGGCCACCCAAACCTTGACTCGCAAAATAGGCGCCATTGCGATACAAACCTACCGACGAAACCGAAGAGCGGTTTCTGGCACCCCCTGCACCACGAATACTGGGCTCCATCAAATCTGAGCTTGCAGCTTCCACAACCGTTATTCCGGGTATCAAATCAGTGATGTCACGTAAGCTATAGACCCCTCCTATGTCCTCAATCATGTCTTCAGTAAGTGCCGCCGCCGAACCCGGTAGATCCTGCAAGCGTTCACTACGCTTACGGGCACTGACGATAACTTCCTCAACAAAAAGCTCCTGCTTACCATCAGCCGCCCACACTAAAGGTGGAAAACTTTGAATCACGACACCAGCGACGCTAAGGCTCACTAATAATTTTAATAGTCTCACGGCGTTCTCTTCCCTGAATAGTGTTTTTCGAGCATCCGCCAAAAAATTCGCGTTGTCAACGTAATTCATTCTCAAGGATTTTATATAATTCCATTCGGCGCCTTAAAATAACAATTTTTAGCTTAATTTCTCTATCTAGGATACGGCGTATTACGATACTACTTACTGTATTGAGGTTGTGCGAAGATACTGATTGATAAAGGAGAGGTAATGAAGAAGGCGATGATAAGCGAGCCATCATCCAAAGCGCCGGTTGACCGGGGTGGTCGCGCGACCCGTGAGCGTATTATCCAGGTGGCACAATCAGTGCTGAATGATCCTTCCGCCACAGATCTTACGCTGAAGCACATCGCAGCACGCTTGGACATGCACTACACGGTGGTCTACCATTATTTCAAGAGTCGCGACGATTTAGAGTGCGCGCTTATTGAGCGTTACTCTCAACGCCGATCGAAAAATCTGGCGATAGCCAGCGCCCTGCCAGGCACAGCGGCTACTAAGTTGCGTCATTTTGTTGAACGGGAAATGCACGAGCACCCCACCCCCCTGATTTTGAGCGCACGCACGACCCTGAGCGGGTCTTTCCGTCAACGCGCATTTCAATCCCATCGTAATAACAGGCAGGAGCTTCAGCTATTCATTAACGAAGGGATCAGCGAAGGCTGCTTTCGTCGCGTTGATACCAATCAGGCTAGCCATCTCATTAATCGAATCCTCGACCGTTTTGCGAACTCCGAATATATTATTAGTCAAGCGCACCTTAGCGCGAACGAGCTGGCCGGTGAACTGGTCGACTTCTTCTCATACGGGCTTAGTAACGAAAAGTATCGACATGAAACCGCAGTGCCTGTCATTCCGGCTGAATTCAGTGGAGTGGGCGAAAGCCAGTTAGACCGTATGCTACTGGCTGCGACCACCAGCTTCAACCTCAAAGGTTGGAAGGGCACCTCTATTCCCGTGGTGGCAGCATCTCTAAATATGAGCAAGACAGTCTTCTACAGCTATGCATCTACCAAGGAAGAGTTGCTGTTCTTATGCGCCAACCGTACTTTGAGCTTGAGTGCCCAGGTACGCCAGAAAGCCTCCGCGGTTGCTGAAAACCCCCTCCACGCACTTATGCTGGAAATCTGGTATCTACGCGAGTTACTAAGTCAAATCCCAGGCCAACTACTTTCGCCATTCCTGTTTCGCCAACTGTCCGATAAGCGTCGCAAGGTCATTGATGAGATCTATCAAAGTTACCGTTTGCAGCTGGTTGAGCGATTACGCCATTGCGTGGATAAAGGCCTCACGAGACCGCTAAACCCTCTGGTCGTACAACCCATGATTACTGCCTGTGGATACCTGCCTATCAATGACGAATTCCACACGGATTCGGTGAACAACCTAATGCTTCAGGGTATCAATGAGCATATGAAATGATTGCCGTGAAGCCTGCCATCACTGGCCAACGCGGCTACTGGACTGTTTAACTACCCAGTGTCGAGCTATTACCAGTGCTCCCATTCGATGAGCAAGTAGAGAAGTTGCCGGTCACGTCCGCGAAAAAAATGCTGCTTGAGGAACGGATGATGAATCTCATTAACAACCTCATATTAATTGTGCTGGCTTTGTTTGCAATATCAGGTTGTGTCACGAACCGCTCGTTCGAGTTCGCCGTGGTGGGTGACAATCCATACAATGACGCTTCGTTCATTCGCTACGAGCGGCGATGGCGACTCAACTGAGGATGCGCTCAAGGGGCGGCTCGCCAAGAGCCGCCTTAAAGGCACTGTGAAAATGGTGCAACGCCGGCTCGTTGCGGCTAAAAATAATGTGATCGAGCAAGCCACTTTCTGCCGCTTTTTGCTGCATTTCGCCCATCACATAATCCTCGTCCTCGATCGTGCTTTTAAAGACTTCCAAATTGGACTACAGCGAGCCGCCGCGATCATTGGTCCGATCGTAGACACTTGCTTCATCGTCCTTGGTTATCTCGGCGGCACCGGCATCGATTGCCGCTTGGGAGTAATAAAAGCTGATCTTAGTCACTGATTCGCTAGGATTACCGGGACCTGGATAGATACGAATTAATGTTGCACTCTCAGGATTAATCAAAAACTGTACGTTCGGAAAAAGGTAGTACAGTACAAAAGTGCCCCTGGCGATATGCCATTGCTCTGTCGGTTCTTCCTGCATCGCATCAATACCATGATTCGCGGTGACAAACCGATGATGCTGATCGAACAAGGTCAAATGAAGGTTATTGCCGTAATACAGCTGCCCTAATGTATCCTTATGAAGCTTGCCGAAGTGATAAGTCTCACCAAACGTGTCGTTGGCTAATTTCCAATTCAATTGCTTTTGAATCGTTGTCTCGCCAGAAAAAATAAGGTTGCCAGCTGGATGGGTGGCAAACTCCGCATTTAAATCGCCGAGTAATTCATCGAGATTAAGACTCGCAGCTGGGTTGGGGTGCACCCATAACATACCATTGCGTTCTTCTGCCGGCAGTTCGACCAACCCCATGCAGGCTTTATCGATGTCACCAAAGTGATCCTGGTTCGGCACA
>Ga0302134_10000548_pt1 | contig 16565 bp, 10 predicted proteins | sample CB9_SCM_MG_FD_203123 | JGI IMG/M metagenome (GOLD analysis project Ga0302134, IMG submission 203123) | Marine microbial communities from Western Arctic Ocean, Canada - CB9_SCM | ecosystem: Environmental > Aquatic > Marine > Oceanic | place: Canada: Western Arctic Ocean | collected 2017-09-19
ACTCTAGCAACTCTAGCAACTCTAGTAACTCTAAAGTCGGAATAACGCATTTACCCCGGGGTAGTATTATTGGTAATTCCCCGACTGTACACGATGCCGTACGAAATGCGCTGGGAAGAACCATCAATGCAGGCAGATATCCATTCGACTTTGCAATCATCATCAGGTATGTGTTAAAATAAACGTAACACGGCCAATTACAAATTCAAATATGCCCTTTCCCGAGGTGTTCAACATGCGACCGCTTTACCGCTTGCTATCCGTATTTCTACTGACAACTTTACCGCTCGCGGCAGCAGCAGAAAACTGGCCGGGGTGGCGGGGACCACGTGGGGACGGAACCAGTACTTCAAAATCGCTGCCGATGGAATGGGATGCTGCCACCGGAAAGAATATTTTGTGGAAGACCCCCTTGCCGGGCACCGGACACGCATCGCCGGTCATTTGGGGCGAGCATGTTTTCATCGCTACCTGTGATACTGAATTACACTCAAGACAATTGATTGCTCTAGACCGACAATCCGGCAAGATTTTGTGGAATCGTGAGGTATTAAAATCTCGCCTTGAAAAAAAACACTCCTTAAATAGTTTTGCTTCTAGCACACCCGCTACTGATGGCAAACTGATCTACGTAACGTTTTTCGAGGCCGAGGATCGAGAAATTCCCGCTCCAAACGTTGGTGGTGCTCGCAATATCTATCCGGGAAAAATGATAGCAGCGGCCTATGACTTTCAGGGCAATCTAAAATGGCTCGTCAAGCCGGGAGATTTCATAAGCGCGCACGGCTTCAACACTTGTCCCGTCCTCCATAAGAACTTGGTTATTCTCAATGGCGATCATGACGGTCAGTCTTATATCATGGCTCTCAACAAAGACACGGGGGAAACGGTATGGAAAACAGAACGCAAATATGGCATTCGCAGCTATGCAACTCCGCTCTTGCGAACCATTGACGGCCAGCAACATCTAGTAGTCTCAGGCTCGAAGCGTGTTGTCAGTCTCAACCCGAACACTGGGCAGGTCCGCTGGATTGTTGAGGGGCCAACAGAACAATTTGTCGCGTCAATGGTATTCGACGGAAGTTTATTCTTCGTCTGTGCCGGATTTCCCACTTACCACGTAATGGGAATCGACCCGCGTGGTTCGGGCGACGTAAGTGATAGTCACGTCAAATGGCATGTTACCAATGTCCGTTGCTATGTCCCATCACCTGTTGTGATTAACGACTTCCTGATGGTGGCAGATGATCGCGGAACGGCAAACTGTTTTAGTACAAAAGACGGCACCCGCCTATGGCAGGATCGGTTAGGAAACCACTTCAGCGCATCCTTGCTCACAGCCAATGGTCTGGCCTATCTATTGGCGGACGACGGTACAATGAAAATCGTCAAACCAGGACCGGTACTGGAGGTGATCGCTGAAAACAAACTCGCAGAATTCTGCTATGCATCCCCAGCGATTGCACACGACCAATTATTCATTCGAGGTGAGAAGCATTTATTTTGTATCGGAAAAGCAAAATAGTTCACCTTAACCGATGCAATAAATTTGTTTCCATACAGACTTCACGTAACAATTCAACCATAATGAATTTATGCTAACGGTAACCCAAAACAAACCCAATCGCAAACGCCGCGCCTTGATTCAGGCCGCCGGTACCGGTCTGCTCGGTTTAAATCTACCGGATATTCTGGCTGGTCAACAGTTAAGTGCCGGACCGACCCCAAGAATTAAGAACGTGATTTTTCTGTTCCTGTTTGGTGGCCCCAGCCAACTGGAAACCTTCGACATGAAACCGGGGGCACCAACCACTATTCGCGGGCCTTGGAAACCCACGCCCTGTAAAACCTCGGGCTTGCATATTTGTGAAAAACTTCCCCTAACCGCATCCGTAACGGATCGGCTTACCGTGATCAAAACGATGAGCCACGACTACAACGATCATAGCGGTGGTGGCCATTACGTCCAAACTGGTCATCGTTGGCAGGTTCCGATTGGAGGAGGATTTAATGTAACACCACAGGACTGGCCATCCATGGGGTCCGTTGTAAAGCACTTTCAACGGCGGCAGGGTTCCACCAGCAACAAACCACCTTATGTCGTTCTTCCTAATTCTCTCGGGCGACTACAGGAATACAAAGTTCGGCTAAAACGCCCCGGAGAAACGGCCGGGTTCTTACCACCTCTCGACGAACCGCTAATTACGCGAATTGACAAACAAGACAGTGATGACAATCCCTATTGGCGCGACATGGCCGACAAGGAACTTAGTTTTGAAATTGACGGCTTACAGTTACTGCCCGATCTCCACCTGGACCGCCTTGCCGTTCGCAACACGCTGTTAGAGCAATTCAACCGACAACGAGATCGCTTGCAGGCACACTCAGGAGTCGGAGCGATGAACGATTTTCGCCGTAAAGCACTCGATCTGGTTTCCTCAGAGGAAACCCGTATTGCATTTGATGTCACCAAGGAGCCCGAAAAGCTACGAAACCAATACGGCCGTCATCTATTTGGGCAATCCGTGCTGGTAGCACGGCGGTTGATTGAGGCCGGAACCAAATTCGTGACGGTGCATTACGATTGTGTCGATGGTTATAGCTGGGACTCACACAAAACTTGTAAATCTCTAGACACACACCTTCTTCCAACTCTTGACTCCGCTCTGTCAACGCTCGTACTGGACCTGGAAGATCGCGGCCTACTAGACGAAACTCTAGTGGTCTGCATGGGCGAAATGGGCCGAACACCAAAAGGCAAGGACGGATGGGGACGTGATCACTGGAGCACCCTTTTTCCCGCCGTGCTAGCTGGCGGCGGAATTAAACGCGGTTTTGTATACGGGCGTACTGATCGAGATGCAGCCTATGCGACGGAAAACAGGGTCACCCCCGAAGATCTTTCACGAACCATTTTAGAGGCTCTGGGCGTTAATCCAGCCTGGATGCTGCCTGGGGTCGGTGGACGACCACACTTGGTTTCCGACGGGAAATTCATTTCCGACATCTGGACGTAGGGTCATATAGCGAAGACATCCCTAATACTCTCCTTCTCATTTTATCTAACTGTTTGTCTTTCATTGGAACTCCAACCATGTATTCCATTTTTGTCACCATTGACGTCAACGAGGCGAATATAGACGCCTTCATGCAGGCCAGTTACGGTGATGCCGAGGGTAGCGTCCGTGACGAACCCGACTGCCTCCGCTTTGATATACACCGTGATCCCTCCGTCCAATCCCGCTTCTATTTATACGAGGTTTACGCCGACGAATCCGCATTTCAGCGCCACCTCGAAACACCTCACTTTTTAAAATGGCAGGCGGATGTTGAATCCATGTTCACCAGTGAACCCCTGATCGTACCCATGGAAACCCTGTTTCCCAGTGATACCGGTTGGATCTCCCAAAAACCTGGACTCCTAAACTGGTAATCATCCCAAAGTTTTTAGCATCGGTGTCAGATGAAATCCTCCGTTTTCATTCTATTTATTTTTGTACTTTCACCCGTCATGGCTGTATCTGCGGAACGCCCAAACATCCTATGGTTGTCCGCGGAAGATATATCGCCCCACCTGGGATGTTATGGAGATCCGCACGCCATTACGCCGGCATTGGATCAACTTGCTTCTGTAGGAGTACGCTATACCAATGCGTTCACAACCGCAGGAGTATGTGCCCCGTGCCGCAGCGGGATCATTACGGGGATGTATCAGACCTCGCTGGGTACACACCACATGCGATGTCAGACGGTGCTGCCTCAGCATATTCAGCCCTTTACCAAACGTCTACGGGACGCGGGATATTACTGCACAAACAACTCTAAAACAGATTACCAATTTACTCGACCCGCGGGCACCTGGGATGCCTCGTCAGGCAAAGCCCACTGGAAGAATCGCCCCGACAAAACAACTCCCTTCTTTTCCGTATTCAACTTTACGGGTTGCCATGAAAGTGGAATCGCCGGGACAGCGAAATATAAATCGGTTACGAGCAACCTGTCCCCTGCGGAACGACAGGACGCAAACGCCCTGACCACACTACCACCCTACTATCCCGACACTGCTGTCACACGAGAAGACTGGAAAAGAAATTATGAGCTAATCACGGCTCTGGACCATTGGTGTGGGGCTCACATCCAAGATCTAAAAGATGCGGGGCTTTACGAGAAGACTATCATCTTTTTCTGGTCTGATCATGGGGTTGGCCTACCGCGTGGAAAACGTTGGCTTTATGACTCAGGTACACATATACCCTTAATCGTGCGTATGCCAACAGCGTTACGAGAAATGCAACAGGGCCTGCCGGGAACCATAAACGATGAATTGATAAGTTCCATTGACCTAGGCCCCACCGTACAACGACTGGCCGGTGTTAAAACACCAACACATGTTCAGGGACGCGCTTTTCTGGGGAAACAACTGAGTCCACAAAGAGAATTTGTCTTTGCCGCTCGCGACCGCATGGACGAACGATATGACATTATCCGCATGGTGCGGGACAAACAATATAAATACATTCGAAATTACGAACCGCTGAAAACCTTTTATCAATACATGAATACTCCTGAAAAGGGCGCAACCATGCAAGCGTTGCGCGAAGGGTATCTCAACGATCGACTCTCTAGCCAAGCGGCATTCTTCTTCAGCCCCAATAAACCTGTGGAAGAACTTTACGACACATTTGAAGACCCCCATGAACTGCTCAACCTAGCCACCAGTCCCAAACACCAAACAATCCTTGAGCGTTTACGTGCTGCACATATACATTGGGTCACGGACACAAAGGATCTGGGGCTAATCGCCGAACCGATCCTCGTCACCAGACAAAAACTGATCGGGAATCAATATGACATATTACGGGGTTCCAAAGACCCCACCCTGTATCAACGTGTAGCTAAAGTAGCACGACTCGCTTCTTCCGGAGCCCAAGCTGTGCCCGCGTTAATTCAAGCTCTGAATGATGTTGACTCCGCCGTTCGATATTGGGGAGCCATTGGTTTAGGTAACCATGCCTCGCAGGCAACTCAGGCATTAAAACAACTAACCATCATCATGCAATCAGATCCGTCCTCCGTCTGCCGGACTGCAGCGGCGCGGGCTTTGTGTCGTCTTGGTCAACCCAAGTTGGCCTTACCAGTCTTAACAAACGAGTTGCGTATCGGGCGCCAGTGGGAACGACTACATGCTGCAATCGTGCTGGACGAGATTGATGGTCAGGCTCGTCCCGTTATTCGTGATATGCATGCGGCACTAAAACCGCGACCCGATCTCTATGCCAATGGGAAATACGTCATCCGAGTACTGAACCGCGCTCTAAACCAACTGGAAGACACTCACCGCCAAGTACCTTAGAATGCACTCGTCAATGTATAGCCGGCAATGAGGCAACCCCCAGACCATCTCAAATCAACATGGCTACGACCGCGATGACAATCATCACCAAGCCCGTCAGTAGCTTCGCCAACGAACCAATCAACCTCCCCCAGAAACTCGCCCACCCGACGCGCCAAGCCTCTCGGTTTCCCTTACCATCCCAACGCTCACCCAGATAGGCGCCCAGCATGGAACCGCATCCGGCAAACAACAGAGCGCCGACGAGCGAACCAATTACTGGAATTGGAATTGGAACACCCAATAGGACACCGGTAATACTTCCCACAAAAGAGCCCACCACCGCCAATATTGTTCCCTTGCGACTACCGCCCGCTTTTCGTGTACCTATGGCACTCGTCGCGAGTTCCAACAATTCACCAAGACCAGCGAACACTGCCATGCTTGCGACCACCACCCAGCCAAACGCGTAAGGTGATGCAGCGGGCATCAACCATGAATACACCGCAGCACACAGTACCATCAGCCAGTTACCTGGTGCCGACAATGAATTCAATACCCAGCAACCGAAAAAGGCAGCTAATAGAATCGACGCATAGGCCAAATTCCAATAGTTTAGATACGCTGATTCATCCATCCCACTGCTCCCAATAAACCTTTTACGCTCAACGCTCGACCGCTACAACTTTTTAAATTTTTCCAGCGATGTTGGGTTGGCTACCGACTGGCGGTTCGACGGTTCATCGCCGCAGACAATCGCTCGCACCGCTAATTCGACTTTCTTTCCACTACGAGTATACGGTATTTCCGGTACTTGAATAATTAATGACGGTACGTGACGGGCAGACGCTTCTTGACGAATCCAATTTCGAATCCTGCGTGTTAGCTTTTCTTCCAACGTCACATTGGCAGCTAGCTTAACAAACAGCACCACGCGGATATCGCCGCGCCAAGGCTGCCCCACAACAATGCTATCCTCAACTTCTGGTAACGATTCCACGATTCGGTAAATTTCCGCCGTGCCAATGCGAACACCGCCCGGCTTCAGGGTAGCGTCGCTACGTCCATGGACTACAATACCGCCACAGGACCCTTGACTGCCTGTAAGCTCGATCATATCACCGTGCCACCAGTGTCCATCGCCCCGCGAGAAATAGGCCTCGTAATAGCGACTGCCATCTGTGTCGTTCCAAAACTCAACGGGCATACTCACAAATGGGGTACAACAAACCAGTTCCCCCTTAGATGAATCACCTTCGCCTATCTGTACGTCCATACCCAATCCATAACATTGAAGCTCACTGCAAAACACCGCCAATAATGGATTACCGAGCATGAAACACGAAATGATGTCCGTACCACCACTGATCGAACTCAACTGAACGTCGGACTTGACCTGCTCATATACCCACTCAAATTCTTCCTTGGCAAGTGGCGAGCCTGTACTCAGAATCACTCGCAACTTTGACAAGTCATGACTAGATTTAGGGTCTAATCGCCGACGACACGCAGCTAAGAACTTGGGGCTTGTGCCAAAATGAGTGACTTCATGATCAGCAACCAGATCCCACAGACGGCTTAAGGACGGGCGCGCAGGAAAACCATCAAACAGGGTGATACTCGCCCCCGAATGCAGCGCCGCCATCATCCAATTCCACATCATCCAGCCCGTGGTAGTAACGTACAACAGATTGTCACCAACTCGCAGATCACAATGCAGCAACAACTCTTTCGCTTGCTGCAACAATGTCCCTCCAGCGCCATGCACAATGCACTTGGGTGGCCCACTCGTACCAGAACTGTACAGGATTACTAGCGGATGGTTAAAGGGCAATCGTTCAAATACCAGTTCAACCGGATCTCCCAAAATCCAATCGGCCCATGATTTGATGATTGAATTATCGGTGTGTGTTCGATCATCGCCCGCTGGAACCAATTCTAATATAATCGCCCGCTCTACGCTCGGTAGTTCATCGACTATCGCCTCGAATTTGTCAAAACAATCAATCGATTTTCCATTATGAACGTATCCGTTCACCCCTAAAATAACTCGCGGTTGAATTTGTCCAAACCGTTCGAGGATGGCTTGTTGACCAAAATCTGGAGAACAACTGGACCATACCGCACCGATGCTAGCAGTGGCTAAGGCTGCAATGACCGCCTCCAAGATATTCGGGAGAATCGCCGCCACTCGGTCACCAACGCCGACTCCTTCCTGACGCAAAGCCTGAGCGACCCGCGAAACTCGCCGACGCAAATCATCCCAACTCACTTTTTCGGTTCCGCGAGATTCCGATATCCCTAGAATCGCTAAACCCGCGCCCCGTTTTTTCATCAGATTCTCAGCAAAATTCAACTGAACTCCGGGGAAGAACTCTGCATCAGGCATCTTAGCTTGCACTAACACTGGTTCCGCCGTTCCCTGAAAAAGGATCCCACTATAATGCAACCAATCCGCCCAGAATTGTTGATATTCGCCAACTGACCAGCGAAACAGCGTATCAAAATCAACCACCCCTGCCTCGGGAAACGTCTGTTGAACGTGTAAGAGGTATCTCCCCATGTGCGACGAAACACATGCGTCATCAGCAGGTTGCCAGAGTTTACGGTTGACCGTCAATTGTACCTCTGCTTTCATTTCAGTCAGCGAAAATTGGATTTTGTTTAGACAACGCTGTCATCTTACCCGATTTATTTGTCCCAATGTGACTGGCAAAACGTCCCGCAGCCGCCGGCAGTTGCAATTGTCGTCACGGGTACGTATGATATTGAGACCACTAACTGTGGTCAGTATATTGCAGCATCAACCGTCAGCTATCCGGAATTTATAGTAACATGCCAAAAACCCGCCGTAACATCGCAACGTCAGTTCTCTTGACACTCGTTACCTTTGTAATAGCTGGCAGTGCCTCGGGCGAAGACAAATGGCAGCAGATTTTTAATGGTAAAAACCTTGACGGTTGGACTCCCAAAATTCGCGGATATGAACTAGGTAATAATTTTGGTAAGACGTTTCGAGTCGAAGATGGTTTGATGAAAGTCGGCTACGACGCGTATGATGAATACAAGGAACGGTTTGGGCACATTTTCTACAAAACCAGTTATTCGCATTACCGCATGCGGTTGGAATATCGCTTCGTCGGTGAGCAATCCAAAGGCGGTCCCGGCTGGGCCTATCGAAACAGTGGGATCATGATACACTGCCAAACTCCTGAATCCATGACGAAAGACCAGAAGTTCCCAGTATCGATTGAAGTTCAATTGCTGGGTGGCAACGCTGAAGGCACACGCACAACCTCCAATCTCTGCACTCCTGGGACCAACGTCGTGATGAAGGACGCGCTTAAACTACAGCACTGTATTTCATCCTCATCAGTGACCTATCGCGGCGACCGTTGGGTGACAGCGGAAATCGAAGTACATGGTGGCGGAATCATTAAACACATTCTCGACGGCAAAGTTGTCCTGCAATACAGCAAACCTCAACTGGACCCAAGAGATGCGGATGCAAAACGTTTAATTTCCGATCGCAAAACTGACTCACTGATCCTCGAAGGTGGCTATATTTCTTTACAATCCGAAAGTCACCCGATTGAGTTCCGCAAAGTCGAAATTTTAGTACTCGACAAATAAGTCCCGCCTCATCCCTCAGGGCGATGCTCTAACAACTACCATCTCTCCGTCACTGGTTAATTTGATTAACACTGTGTTTAGCGGTTTATCCACAGTGAGAAACTTGCCGTCTCCTTTGATACCAGACGGATTAGCAAATACTTGAGGAACACGTTTGGCCGCCCCAACTTTTTTGGCGTCAGCCGGCTTGGCGTCAACCGGGTCTGCCACTGGCAGGTCAAGCGTTGAATCTTTGGAAGCCACCGGTGCTGCATCAAACACGCCAACGATGTACTTGTTAGTTGCTATCTTATTAAAAACAACGGCCTGTCCGCTATCCGTATTGTAAGTGACTGTCATCGTGAATTCCCCTTTTGCGTTTGTGCGTCCACTGGGTATCCGCGAGTTTAGCCCTCGTTCCGCCGTACTATAGCGGGGCGTTGTAGACCAGGGAGTCATTACGACCACTGCGTTGGCCAACGGACTCCCGTCGAGTGTCACTTTACCCGACACAACCATCAACCCGCTTACATCAATCTTTACGCCCTGCATGGTGACGCTTGAGATTCCCGTAGGATATTCCGGATTGGTGGCTAAATACCATACCCCCTCAATCTTTTTGGAGCCATATATAGCAAACTCAAGTTCTGCTGCTCGAATATTTCCATCCTGAAGCTGAATCGACGTACTGAAGGTCACCGTGATTTTGCGGTCCTTTTCGGCCACTGATTTAATCATGCAATCCCGCCAATTAAACCCCCAATACACCATTGAATTCCCGTATAACTTTTCAAGTTCTAAGGCTGCTAGCACTTCAAACTGCTTCGCCGACAAGCCCTCGGCATCCGGGTTCCTCGCTGCCGGTAGTAACGCTTTGCCGGCCGCATCAAAATCTCCAACAACACAACAGTAGAATACATGCCGCCCTAATTCTTCGAAAGACGCTGCCCGCTCAAATGCATCTACTGCCACCCTCGCATTTGTCAGAACTTCCGCATCAGCCTTGGCTATCGGCTTGGGGAACCTCGCCAAGTCAATTACCAGTTCCATCGAACGCCTGAGCGCGCCATATTCAGAAAGATTCTTAGTCGAATCCGGAATGACTAGGTTTTTGACGCCATCTCGCGTGATTTTCCATTCGCTTAACAAACACAAATAGTGTGTCCCATCAATTTGAATTACGCCGACTTGCAGCCACACTTTAGCAGCACCATGGCTAAATTGAACCATAATGATGTCCAGATCGAACGCCGCAGTGTTAACTACAGATGTCCGCCAGACATATTTCAGATAAACACGTTGCCAATCAATCATGTTTACCCCACCACCAATAATGCCCCTGAGCGTCTTATCACCCTTCTTAATCAATGCATTGCCAACCAAATTAAGTACATTCCCAAACAGGTCGGGATTGATGTAGCGTTCCTGTTCTTTAACGACTTCGGACAACTCAGCAGATTGCACAAATCTGTCCAAGATGGATTTTTGATTCCCCTTCTGGAGCCACTGGTGTAGGTTTTCCACCAACTCTTTCTGTGATTCAGTTGCCTTTTCCCACTGCTGGGCGGTCGCTTGTTGGTTTAAAAGCAATACCAAAAAAAGAACTATCGTGACGCGTCTCACAATGATTTTCATACGACTACCTCTTTATAGCTTTCGTGAACAACAAGTTAGCACTGATATTATACAACCATTCAGCATAATGCTCTTCAATTTGCGTGATTTCGTAGTCTATATAAAATGCAAATGGTTTTCCGACAAGGCTGCAATGACTTCATCGACAAGCTCAACTCCTCCAAAACACCTACCGTTAGGCGGAGTTAAGGACAATAGCGTTAGCGAGTTATTCATTACACCGTCTCTGTAATCATGCGAACTGCCTTTTTCGATCAAATCGCCGGAACCCATCCCCACACCACAACCCTCGCGATTCAATACGCCATTCAAAACAGACGCCGCTTGAGTTCGATCGACATTCACAATTACCGTTTGTCCATGGACAGCTAGCAAAGCACCAATATGCTCACACAGCTGTTCGCTACGAGTTAGTTCTTTATCCCCAAGATGGACACTCGTTGCTGTACCATCGAGCAAATCAATTTTACCGTACCCAAATAGAACCGGAGCGCCCTCAAAGCCAAGTCTATCAATGACCGATTTGGGGTAAAGGTCGTCATGAGGCCCAACCACCCAGACGCCAACACCAATCCATTGCTCACTAGCGATAGCAAGCGCCACCCCACGTCTCAATAACACCTGAACCTGCGCCGCATCAAATCCCTGCTGGGGCATAGCGTCAATCAACAATCCAGTATCGTTACTCAGTAGTCGCTCAAACCCCAACCCCGATACATTGACTGCACCAAGAAATGCAGCCCACTGATCATCAGGCAAGATCGCAGCAGTATCTTGAGCTGAGAATGGGTATCTCAACATTAAAACAGACTGAGTTGAAGGGGAAATTTTCACCTGATATCCTAACCGCCACCGGTAGCTGCTAAAGCAAGCGGTAATACTTCACCGCTACCATTCAATCGTAATAGATACGAAGCAACGGTTAAAGTCCATGCGGAGTTTACCGTATCATCAACTAACAGAACCGGACCACTGGGCAGATCTGTGTCTACTGCAAAAACCCCATCTAAATTGTGGCAACAATGAAACCGGTTGATTTGTTCCCGTTGCGGCGCATTATCCAATATTTTTCTGATAACGGGTGAAAACACCAACCCCAATCTATCCCCCAGGCGTTTTGCAAAGTCAGGGACAAGCGTCGGCGCCCGCAAACTCGGAATACACGTGATCCATTGAGGGGGTGCCGCGGATAAATCCCAGCGTTTCTCAATCATCTCGGCAACCGCTTCCACCAATTCATCGCAATAGTGCCCCCCGTCAAACCCGTCTTTGACTTTGCGACCCCAACCAGCGTCCGCCCACCCGCTCAATACTCGCCCTTCCTTGGCCCGCAATGATTTAGGGATATTATAGCTAATATCATAAGTTACAAACGAATTGGGTGCAGCCTGCTTCTTCAATTCCAAGGGCATTTCCGACCGCTTCAGGAACAACATTGCAGCCTTGACCGCCTGTTCATCCGGCGACACGTTCACTATCGGGTGACCTAAGCAATTGGAGCATCTTCCGCAATCCGCGATGCTCTGATCGTCAAGTGCGTTCCTCAAATACGTCATCAGACACTGATCCGTCGCCACGTATTTGCAAACTTCATTCCACTCGTCTTCGCGTTGATGAGTCAACAATTCAATGCGTTCTTGATCGAGCTCAAAAGGCACAGGTGTTCGAAACCATTTGCTTCCCCGTTTAACAACTGGCGATGGCGATTCTACGCTGAGAAACTTCAACAGTTGCACCAACCGGATGTAGCTAAGATTGAAGAACCCTTCAAGGTCACGGATAGAATACCCATCACCACGGGACAATTGCTGCAGCAATCGTTCTACCAACTCTACATTTGGGAAAGCCTCACGCCGGAAATATTCATGTATTTGAGCATCTTCGTTTCCCCGCAGTAAAACGCCAACCGCATTTTCAATACCACGCCCCGCCCTGCCTACTTGTTGGTAATAGCCGACAATTGATGCCGGTGATTGATAATGTACAACGAAAGATAAATCTGGTTTGTCGTACCCCATTCCCAGCGCAATTGTTGCAACCAATACTTTTACTTGATTATTCATCAGCAACGTTTCAAGGTGCTCACGACAGGAATTAGATTCGGGGAAACCCGACAATGACACACCGCTGTAGTAGGGTTTGGCATCAATACCATTATCGCATAGCCAACTGGAAACTTGGTCAGCTGAACGTTTTGTCAGAGTATAGACAATTCCGGTTCCCTGTTGTGACTCCACAAAACTTGCCAACCAAGCGAGTCGCGTTGCTTGATCGGGTATCTCGAGTGTCTCAAGTGCTAACGACTCTCGAATCAACCGCCCACGGTGCACTTCTATTTCACCAAGTTGATTTTGCACATCGTCAACAACGCGGTTGTTCGCTGTTGCTGTTGTTCCCAAGACAGGCGTATTTTGAGGAAGCATCTTTAATACGTTTACTAACCGGCGATAATCTGGTCGGAAATCGTGGCCCCAGTCAGAGATGCAGTGTGCTTCATCAATAACCAACAACCCTAACGTACTAGCAATTGCGTTCAAAACTTCTTCGCGAAATTGGTCATTTGCGAGTCGTTCCGGAGATATCAAAATTACGTCATATTGGCCCTCGCGAATACGTATAATAATATCGTCCCATTGCTCTCGATTCGCACTGTCGATGGAAATAGCGTGTAGGCTCAACCGCTGGGCAGCAGCGATTTGATTTCGCATCAATGCAAGTAGGGGCGAAACAATAATCGTAGGGCCGGCACCGGCGTCTCTCAAAAGCCGCGTCGCTACGAAATAGACAGCACTTTTACCCCAGCCTGTTCGTTGCACCACTAGCAACTTTCCGCGGCGATTGACAATATGCTCAATGGCTTCCCACTGACCGTCTCGAAAATTCGCCGCCTGATCCCCCAACGCTTCCCGTAAGCATTCTAACGCCTTATCACGATCCATTGTGTCGTTCTCCGTGATGCGAACTTACGCACGCAAAATATTTTGCAGAATCCCGGTAAGCCAAACCTCGTTGTCGGTCAAACGTTCACCAAGCGATTGCAACGTGATTGCAGCCTGCGAATAGACTTCGTCCGGCGTGCAGCGAGTTACCGTATCAATTTTCCCGATGGTGCAGAGATATTCCTCTAGTTTTTCCGTTTTACTATCACTCCATTGTTTTGGCCGCGACCCACCCCGCAACTCTTCGATTAGGGTTGCCCCGCAATACTTAACTCTGGTGACGACTTCCCATATACGTTCCATATAAATATTAGAAACCGCTCCACTTTCCTGTAAGTCTTCGCGGGTGATCGGAGCTGCTCGACCGACGCTCCACTGATTAACAGCGTTAGTCACCGCAGTAACACGGGATTGGAGCGTTGTGAATTGATCCTTATTGATAAACGGAACAATTCCTTTGTTTTGAGCCATCCGCTGCAGACTCCCCCAAGTAGTGACTCGCATTTGACTGTAGGCATAAAGAACATCTAGATCTTCAATTAAGTACCACAAATGTAAACTGCCGGGATTGAAAGGAAACAATATAGGACGTTGTACGCCAAGTTGCTCACCAAATTCCTGATGGGTACAATTCCCAGGCGGGTCTACCGTCACCGCCAACGAAAACGCATCGGCCTGCGGGATCTCTTTCCTTATCGTATGGTCAAATTGTGCATCAAGATCAATAAATCGCGATTCCAATGAGGGGTATTCTTCCAATAAGAGTTTCCATTTCGCAACTTCATCCGTTTGAGCCGTAAAATAGAAGACCTGCCGACCAAGCGACGCAAGTTCCAGCACCGACTTTATAATATCATGCGCCCGATCGTCATCAGAGGTACCCAATGTTTCGTCCAACACAAGGGGTAATACTGCTAGCTCCGAATGCCCAAGAAAAGCCATTCGTATCGACAGCAACACTTGAACTCTCTCACCTACTGACAATTGATCTAATTCCCGTCGTTCATTTCCTGATGCCGTGACAAAAAACTCTTCTTTGCCAGACTGCGACACCCCGAGTGTCAATTGTCCTTGGGTAATCTTGTCCAGCATCGACGAAGCGTCGACAAAAACATCGGAAGTTCGATCACTTGTTGACTCCTCCGCTAGCCAATCAACGAGCGTCTGTCCAATGATCGCGTCGAATGCAAGATCGCGATCTGCAACCAAATCTTGTTGGATTGCCTCGGATTTGGCTAACGCGTCGAATAGCTCACTCGATTCCCCCGCAACGGTTATTTTTCCCTTATTACTAGAAATCAGATCTTGTAGTTCATTAAGTTCGCCCTCAGCTTGTGTGGCATATTCTTCTTTCTCCTTTAATTCGGATTCTGACCAATCGAGGGCACCACTAACGGGTTTAAGTATAGTCTCTTCCCGCGAAATGAGCGTTTCCAGGCGAGTTCGATTTTTGATTAACGTGCTGTAAGAATCTAGCCGTTTTTCCAACTCAACAATATGATCTACGGCGCCGCCCTCGATGCTGAGCCTATCATAGACACTGTCAATTTCATGGGTACACTCCTCAGCTATACCCTGTTTCGTTTCAACTTGAGCGCGGAGGTGAACAAGATCGCTAAGGTAATTACGGCGTTGTTGCATGTCCTGCTCAAGTTTCGTAATGTCGGGCAATAAATTATCCGTAGTATCGCAGACGGATTGTCCCCACGTGTTGAATACAGAAGTCATCCCTTCCAGTGACAGAGCGATTTCCCTGTCCATTCGGTGGAGTTCGGCCTGCAGTCCCTGCAATGTGCTCGATAACTCGTTACGCCGGTTAATCGCGCGGAACACATTTACAAAATGCAGCGGCCCACTTACATCCCATGTCAACTTCAACGATGTTGCCCATTTTTCAATGGCAACCCGCGCTGCCTGATACTGACGCGTCGCTCCTTCAAGTTGGAGCGTCGCCGCGTCCGCATTTTGTGATTTCACGAGCTGCAATGCCAATACGCCGTGCTCTTTGTATTTCGCTTCAACCATGGAAGCAACATTAATAGGATCCCACACGGTGATATCCATCGTAGATTCACAACGCTGTTCAATTGTCCTACGGTGAGTTTCTAGGTCTGCTGATGCCCGACCTTTCATGAAAACAACGGTCAAACACAAGGGTATACTAAGCAAACCCAACCAACCACCGTGCGCCTCAATAGCTAAAATTATCGTAACGGCAACCAAACTTAACATCGATAGGGCAACAAACGAGTTTCCAAAATCCCCCTTGACCACAGCATCAGGCGTTCGTAACCACTGGTGTAGCGAAGCAACATCCTGTCTTAGTCCCGCCAAAGATTCCTGAAGCTGCGAAGTTTCACAATCCTCCTCGAACACTTCAACCAATCTTTGGGCGGCATTGCGATGATCGCGACAATTAATCTCTTGGGTCCAAAGATTCTCAATTTGTTGCCAACCTAAACCATCAAACTGTGCCGCAACATCTTCGCTGACCGTCTGGGTAAAATCCTCTAAACAAGCGTCCGCTTCAGCAGTTTGCGAGGAAATCAAATTCATTAAATCGGAACGTTTTGCAAGTAATACACGGTATTCGTCATTCTTCAACTTGATACGGTCGATCTCTAATTGCTCGACTAACTCTTGATTGCCGCCCAATTCAATATTCGTCTCCAGACTAATTATACTTTGTTGCAATTCCTTTACCTCAGCACTTACCGTGGCACGCGATTCCTCTTTTTTTGCTATGAGTTCACTATCGGTTCCAGATAGTAAACCCATAACAACTGGAAACGAGGACAATCGATCTAACGTGCTATTTAGGTCCAGTTGGTGCTCGTGTAGACGCCGGACTGCTTCTATCACTGGAAACTCGTTACGTGCGGCTGTTAGCGAAAGCTTTTTCTTATTTAGTTCGACGAGAGTAGATTCCCAGGCAGCCAGTGTCTCTTGTTTGCGACGTAATTCCGCACAATGCGTTCGCTGTTTTTCCAACTTACTCTGTTTTCCCTGCGGCGTAGCGGGACGAAGCTTATATTTTCGCCGTGATA
>Ga0302134_10000549_pt1 | contig 16554 bp, 12 predicted proteins | sample CB9_SCM_MG_FD_203123 | JGI IMG/M metagenome (GOLD analysis project Ga0302134, IMG submission 203123) | Marine microbial communities from Western Arctic Ocean, Canada - CB9_SCM | ecosystem: Environmental > Aquatic > Marine > Oceanic | place: Canada: Western Arctic Ocean | collected 2017-09-19
GATGGTCAGGCGTAACCGCGATGTTCTGAATCGCTCCGCGGTTCTCAAGGTCATGGAGTACTTGGATTGTGCCAACTGCAATCGAACTGGCGGCTTCATCGGGTTGGAATTCGACTAACCAAGTTGCGGAGGGGATGAAGTTATCACGATTGGTGATTTGAGTCATCAGGCGATGACACCCTTCATATTCACTGAGGCTGGGGAACACGTGGGCATCAATTTCAAATTCAAAGGTCTGGAATTTTACCTTCGCGTGTCTCGAGAGGTCTTCCTCATTCCAAGCTCGAAAGCGGTATTGCGAGCCGAAGGGGTCGGCGCTTTCATTTTCAGCGGATGACCATGTGTCGAGGTCAAGTTCCATTTGAAATCGCTTGAAGTAGGTGAGGGCCATGTTCTTTTAGCTTTAGGTAGCATGCCGATGGGAAAGCAATAAGATCGATGCAATAGGCGTCTTGCTAAGTAATTATCCTATGTTTGGCTTTGGTTGGCGTCAATGTCGTGAAGGAGGTCGCGGGGGTGTTGCAACGAGGTATTGAGGGGTGTGGTAAGTGCCGTGCGATCTTGTGCGGACGATAAATGTGATTTTAATGAATTTAAATTGTTTTGATGAGTCAAAAAAAGTGTGAGAGGAAGCGGCTTTACGCTGATGAAGGATATAGTCCATTCTAGGGGTACCGTATTCTGACTTGGTTTGTGAAAATTACTAAAAATCGAGGCAAGGGAGTTAATAGTATGTTGTCGTTACCAATAAAGCGGTTGTCTTACGTAATTTGCTGCCTATTCGTGGTAGCACCGTTGTCCGCTGAAGACATTAAAAAACAAGGGACATTATTCAATTGGGCAGGTAGCGACGCAGTAGGCGGCGCAGCGTCTATGAGTGAAGGTCTTATCGGTGATCGGCCAGATTTCATCGAAGCCAGCACAACGGTTGGTCTGGGCGTTAAGCAAATCGAATTGGGGTATACCTATTCCTTTGACAACGACGGTACGACTCAAGCTCGAGGGCACTCAAACCCGGAGATGCTGTGGCGTTTAGGTTTCTATGCCGAATGGTTAGAATTGCGAATTGGCTATAACTTCAGCGAATCCAGAGAACGCACCGGTGGTGTTGAAACAAACACTCGCGGGGGTGAAGATCTTTACCTCGGTTTTAAATTTGCTTTAACCCCTCAAGATGGCGTGTTACCGGAAACCGCGATGTTGTTGCAAGCGACGGTTCCTACCGGTGATGACTCTGTTACAGCGGGCGAAACTCTACCAGCGATCACTTACATCTATTCGTGGGAACTTAACGAAAAATGGGCACTTGCCGGTCAAACTCAGGTTGGCCGTGCGATTGATGGATCAACTACTCGCCCCTATACCGAATTTTCACAAGCGGTAGGCCTAGCACGCACTTTCAACGGCAAGCTCGGTGGCTACTTTGAGTGGTTCTGTATGATTCCAGACGGAGCCGACGATGCTCCTCGTGAACACTACATGGACGGAGGATTTGCTTACCAAGTGAATAACAACTTGCAGTTTGACGTGCGAGTGGGATTCGGAGTGAGCGATTCAGCGGACGATTACTTCGCAGGTTTGGGCATTATCTATCGCTATTAATTAATAAGCCATAAAAACACAATTCCATACCGAACTGTCGCAGCACAAATTGGTCAACCTGATCTAATCCACCATACGATGGCTTGCTTTGTAAGGCAGATAAATACCCGGTAATCGCTCGTTGAAAAAGTTTTGATTGATCAAAAACAGGGCGTTGACACTTCTGATTACCCCGAACTATATTAAAGGGTAGTGATTTTTTGATTAGTCAAAAAATCGATCTTTGTTACTTTATTAGTTCGAAGGTACTTTTTGATGTTACGACGAGATCTATTCGTTGTCCTTTTCGCACTGATGACAGTGTCCAGTGTTGGCGTCGGGCAAGAGAACCAGACTAATAAGTTCATTGTGACCTGTAGTACAACTCAAGTTGCAGATTTTGCCCGTGAAATTGTGGGAGATCGTTGGGAAGTTCGCTGTATTCTGGCTGCGGGGCAAGATCCCCATACATACGAGACGAAGCCTGGAGACACGAAGATGGTCGCCAATGCTGATCTCATCGTACGCAACGGTTGGCATTTAGAGGGCCACGAGTGGATGATGAACTTGGCCAAAGACGCCAATAAGCCCGTGGTAACCTGTATTGATGGCGTTAAATCTTTGGTATTGGAAGGAGACGGAGTCGACGTGAAAGACCCACATGCGTGGCTCTCACCTATTAACGCTTCGATTTATGTTCGCAATATAGCAAAAGGTGTTTCGCAGATCGATCCTGAACACCGGGGCGAGTATGAAGCCCGAGCTGAACTATATATCGCTCAATTACGAACACTTCACCTGTGGGTGCAGCGTGAATTTAATAAAATTCCGCGTTCACAGCGGATATTGATAAGTCATCACGACGCATTCAACTACTTTTGTGCGCTTTATGGATTTCAAGCCGCATCGCCGGGCGGTTGGAGTACTGGTAACGAAATTGGTGCCGGCATTACCGCGGAGCGACGACAAAAAGTTGTCGATACAATTCGCTCCTATAACGTCAAAGCGATCTTCGTGGAAACAACGATAAACCCCAAATTAGTTCGACAAATAGCAGCTGATGCTGGGGTAAAGGTTGCTGGGTCGTTGTATGCGGATTCAATGGGCGGGCCCGGTACCGCTGCAGAATCTTACATTGGAATGATGCGTGAAAACGTCATTATGATCGTAAACGGTCTAAAATAATTGCAGGCATGTTATGTTTGATGCGTTCCCCAAGCGTCCTCTATTAGTACTGGTCATGGCGACCGTAGTTTGGGGAAGCTTGATGTTGTTTCATAAGTTTAGGGCCTCGCTACCCACATCAGACGCGGTTGCGAATGTACGCGCGGATGCTCAAAGCGAATATGCAATTGCAATTACCCTCACGTTTGACGCTCAAGGCGACGCGTTCAGTCCGCTCGCATTACGGGTGTCACTTGACGGCGTCCATGAACCACTCTTTGAATCAAATCTGACGGTTCGAGCGGGCGTTCCGGTTTTAATTGCTCCCGTGGCGGGTATTAAGGTCGGCGTAAACGAACTACTGGTCGAGGTTGGTAGTGGGACCGATTTCAGTGATGAATCTGCCAATACTTTCGGCAGCGGCGTTGACGATGGAGAAGCCACTGAAGCGTCGCTACACCAGGCTGCCCACGCGATTCGAGTCCAGGTGATGGCCAACGAAGATGTCATCGTAGATCAGACGTTATGGTCAGAACCGGGCGATACGGTTAGCGGTTTGATTGTCATCGATGTACCTGAGAATACTTCAGCGCGGGCAACACGTGAGCAACAAGCAGGGCAGCAGCGCTAGCATGAGTACTTCAACCAATGTAAATGGCCGTGACGGCGAGTCACAAATTCCTGCTATCGAAGTGCGTAACTTGACGGTTAGCTATGGCCCCGTTCCCGCATTACTCGACGTTTCGCTGTCGATCGCTCCCGGACAACTCGTCGGTGTGATTGGCCCGAACGGTTCTGGGAAATCAACGTTGCTTAAGTCATTACTGGGATTCGTCAAACCAGACTTCGGGGATGTCGAACTGTTTGGCAAAAATGCCGATAAAGCCAGAGGCCGTGTTGCCTACGTACCGCAGCGAGGAAGCGTCGACTGGGATTTCCCAGTGACGGTTGGTGAAGTCGCGTTGATGGGGCGTTATGGCAAGCAACCGTGGTGGCGGGACATGTCTGCGGAGGATCGTGAGATCGCCGATTATGCGCTGGAACAAGTCCGCATGTCCGAATTTCGTAATCGTCAAATCGGTCAACTGTCAGGCGGTCAGCAGCAACGCGTTTTTATGGCCCGAGCGATTGCTCAAGGTAGTGAAATTCTGTTGCTCGATGAACCATTTGCGGGAGTCGATGCTGCCACGGAACGTGCAATACTTGACGTGTTGGAGACGACACGAGCAGCAGGTAGGACTTTGGTGGTTGTCCATCATGACTTGACGACCGCAAGCGAATATTTTGATTCGTTGATACTGCTTAAGCAACGCCTGTTCGCTCACGGTACCCCCGAGCAGGTTCTGCACCCTGAACTGCTTAGCGAAGTCTACGAGGGGAAACTTCGAGTGTTCGCTCACCTGCCAGCCGCCGTGCAATCAGAGATTAATCAGCGGGGTGCACCCAATTAATAGTATCTATCAATGGGTGGTCGAAATTCATCAAGCGAATCCGTATTTGATCAAAGCATTGCTGACTGGGATGTTAGTAACGACTGTTTGCAGCGTGATCGGCTGCTACATCGTTCTGAGACGGACATCGTTTCTTGCTGACGCCCTGTCCCATTCTATGCTGGCGGGCGTCGTGGGTGGATATCTCGTTATGAAGATCCTTTTTAATGAAGAAGCACATGCCTTGGGCATGCTGGTGGGCTCGGTCGTCTCTGGTGTTTTTACAGTCGCCATTATTGGATACGTGTCACGGAAGTCTCGTGTAAAGGACGATGCAGTGATCGGCGTCATGTACACGGGAATCTTTGCTTTGGGTGGCGTGCTCGCTTCACGTTTCAGCGAGTATGTGCATGTTGATGTTTATCATTTTGTAATTGGCTCGATTTTAGGCGTGAGCGATAGTGACCTGACAATGATGGCGGTGATCACTATCATCGTTTTGGCGTTTGTGATTCTGTCTTTTCGACCCTTACAGTTAATTTCATTTGATCGCGTCATGGCCGCGTCGATCGGCGTCAATGTATTATTGTTCGATTACATGCTAACCACTTGCACAGCGATGGTAGTTGTAACTGGTGTACAAGTGGTTGGCATTATCCAAGTGGTCGGGTTGCTGATCGCACCAGGTGCAACCGCCTATTTACTGTGTGACCGACTCAAAAATATGATATGGGTGTCTATACTGTTTGGCTGGAGCGGATTTTTGATTGGGTATTATCTATCGGAACAATTGAATGTGTCCCCTGGTGGGATGATCGTGGTCGTTTCCACAGGACAATTCCTTTTGATCTTTCTGGTTGCCCCGCGTTATGGACTCCTAGCTGGTTTACAGCGCCGTTTGCGGGCGATTCCGCAGCAACTCATTGAAGATATTTTGGGAGTGATATTGCGGTCAGAGAACGAACAAGCGACCGCTGCGGGGATTGCTCAGCGGATAGAGTATCGAGTCGAACGCATTCGCAAAGCGGTTCAAAGTCTGACTCGCCAAGAGATGTTACAAGTCGACGGCGATATCATTTCACTCACCGACGAAGGGCGACAACACGCTCGGCGTTTGTTGCGGTCACACCGTTTGTGGGAAAGCTATTTGCAGCATCTGGGTGTAGCCGAAGAAGAATTGCATGATCGAGCGCATGTCTTGGAGCATGTCCACGATGAAGATGCGGTGGATTATCTAGATGATAAGTTAGGGCATCCGTTGATTGATCCACACGGTGCCGAGATCCCCGAGGATTTTGTGCATCTTGTACCGGGCGAGGAAGTGCGAGTCGCTATTTTGCGTGCAGGCCACCGAGGTGAGGTTGTGCGCGTGATTGGTACGAATTCAGGTGGACTGGAGGTCGGTATGCAGCTTGTTGTGGGGCCGCGGGAAGATGATTCACAAATGTGGGTTGTATCGGTGATTGACCAGGATTCAATGCGAGGCGTAGTGCGATTGAATCATGCTCAAGCGGATTCAGTGATTGTAAAACTGCAACCTTAGTGACGAACGATGTGGAGTGTTAGGATTGCGTCTCGTCGAATTCGGGCGGATCGGATGGTGACAGCATTTCCCGCGCGATTTCAGCTTGGTTTGAAGGGACACGAAGTTTGAACCCGCCACTGAACGACAGACCGGCAAAAGCGCCACCACCATCATCTCCTTCGACGGTGACAAGCAGGTCGCTGGTCCGCAAAAATTGAGCAGCCAGGTTCGCTTCGATCGCTGTGACAAATGTGGCTACGATGGTGGTGTCCGTCATCGTATGACTCCTTGATGGTGTGTCGTGCTTGTCCTTTTTGAAAATCAGCATTAGCGGAAGCAGACAGACAATCACAGCGATTCCATATTCGAGAGACAAATAGATAAGATAAGAGTCACTAGGAATACCGTAGTTATCACTGAACCAAGAATACGCGCGATCCAACCGCCGATCCCACCAGGGCAACCAAAAGATGAACCACAAAGCCATCGGCAGCATCAAGAATGCTACTCGACCTTTTCGAATTAGTGCAGCAACAAAAACGATTAATACAGCAAAACCAACGAGGATGGAACCAACCAAAAAAATCGGATTGTTCCAGAGCAATAATTCCATAACCATATACCTACAAATAGTCCAACAGCCTAGGGTGCATGTCGATCTGCATTAATTTTACACCCGCATACTATAACAAAATCTTCGACCGCTCGCTATTAATTAGGATGCATGCAGCAAACCTCCTCCCAAACGGAGTGGTTTATGAGAGCTCAAGTTATGAACTGATTAGACCACGTAACGTTTTTAAATTGCATTGATCCCATGTTAATTCCTCAGAGCAATTCGCTCGATCCCCTTTGGCCGTTTCTAGGTACATCGGGATATTTGTAAAACGCGGGTCGTTTAGCAAAAGTCGAAATGGTTCGAGACCCATTTCACCGTCGCCAATGTGTTCGTGACGATCTTTGCGGCTCCCCAACTCTTTCTTGCTATCGTTCAAATGAAAAGCGAGAAGTCGTTCTAATCCAATAAGTTGGTCGAATTGTTCCCATGTTTGGGTATAAGTAGATTCGTCTCGCAGGTCGTATCCAGCGGCGAACATGTGACAGGTATCCACGCAGATTCCAACTCGTTCGGAGGATTGGCATAGTTGCAACATATCGGCGAGTTCTTCGAGTCGCCAGCCGAGATTCGAACCTTGGCCTGCAGTCGTCTCAAGTAGACACTTTGCTTTCAAGTTAGGTAGTTGCGAATGGACTTCGTCGAGTGCGACTGCGATTCGCTGAATGCCCTCCGCGGCGGTGCTCGTTGTAAAAGAACCTGGATGGACAACGACATAGGGGATGCCGAGGAGTTCAGCGCGTTGTAGTTCGATTGCGAAAGCAGCGACGGACTTTTCCCAAAGTTCATCTTTGGGGGAAGCCATATTAATCAAGTAAGAGGCGTGCGAGAGGGTGTGTTTGATTCCGTGCGTGACAAGTTGAGTTTTAAAGAGGCTGATGTCCTCGTCGGAGATATCCTTCGCACGCCATTGGTTGTTGTTTTTAGTAAACAATTGCACGCACTGGCAACCGGCTGCTGCACCGCTATCAATCGATTTGTAGTATCCGCCCGCGATGGACATATGGGCACCGAGTATTGTCATGGAAAAGTACTCGCTTCTATTATCAAAAAATTAGGCGCGGAAGTTCAAGGGCAACGAGGTCGTCATTCGTAAAGATCGTAGTCGTCGCAGTGACGGGTGAGAACTTCGTGGGGGTCTAAATTAAATAGGATGTCCCCGCGGGTGTCCCAGTGCTCACCATCATAGAAGAAAATGGCCGTTGCAATGCGGGCGTTTCCCACCGCTTCCACATCTTCCATCGGACCGCCGGGAATGGCATCAAAGTGGATTATCGTGGAGAGCAGAGCATGTAAGTTCGCCGATTGTTTTTCTATTACCCAGATGGTAGATTCGTCAAACTTACAACTTTTCCACGTTAGCCCTTTAGGTTTTCCGGATTGCGAAACAAGGGAGAAAAAACGCTGTTGCAGAGTCGCTTGATTATCAATAAATACAGTTTGTTGAACAGTGTATTGTTCTGCCGTCAGCGGTTTATTGGGAACGCTGGTTTCGTTAGAGGATTTAACGACTCGCGTCGACGAACGCTGGCGACGGACTGTCATTACCGTAGCGACGAACAGGCAGAACAAAACTATCACGAACCCACAAACAGTCGTCAGAATAAATATACCGTCAGACATTCGATTCCGATCTTTACCGTGGACGGCTAACTAGTTGGGTGATACGTTTTCATAGCCATGTGCTTGCTGTAGATAGGACATGAATGCATTTGAGATTAGTCCCATAGTTCCAGGCGCTTGTTGCGTACCTCGGTACATCGTGTCCGTGGCCCCCGCATTCATGAATTGGCTAAATGCACCCGGTCCCAGAGTTCCCGATCGCACGTATTGAATCAGCGTGCCAAAGCCTTCAATAGAGTTTTCCGTGGCAGTGGCTTCCGGATCGGTTAAAGGTGGTTCTGCTACTTCGATTTTACGAACGACGTACACAAATCGATTGGTTGCATCCGAAATAATAACCGGCGAACCGCCGACGGTTAATTGGCTGAAAATGCGGTTGGCAGCGGACGGTGCATTCCCTGCACGGTCATAAATGTCCGGAATCTGTCGGGAGATATGCTTCGTATCGTCCGTAATGGTGACATTTTCGGCAATTTGTTGCTCGGTTAGTTCTCTATAAATAGCATTGGCCTCGGGCACCATTTGCATTCCACCTCCAACGCCACCGGTAGTTCCGGCACGCAGGACCGAGGTTGGTGTTGTGGTGAAAGGTTCTGCGCCCGCCTCTGTTGAAAGTGCAGATAGGGATGCAGCATTATCACCGTTCGTCGCATATTGTTTAACCAACCGTTTAGCTTTGGCGATCGCATCCTTCTGAGCCTGGGATAGTCGCCACCCAGCGATCAAGTTATCGCGAACTTCTGTGTTTTCTAATGTGATGTCATCGAACGAAGTTGAAAGTGATTCGTTAATCTGCCAATAGGCATACGTATGTGTCGTTCCAAATTCACCAGATTCCTTTTCTTCCACTTCGAAAAAACGGCTCGTGGTAAAGAGTGTTTGAGATGGAGGAGGCGTACCCGGTTGATTGTGAACGTTGTATGCCGTTCGAATTAGCTTGTGCCAGCTAACCGAATTTTCATTAAAACCACCGTAAGGAGAATTCGCGGTTATAGGTTGCTCATATCCGAACGCGTTGGAACTTGGATTGCGCTGTGAAATCATCGGTCCATGAACTGCTGAAATTAGCGGCGACGTATGGAATTCAATAAACACGGGCGCGGGCATCGCACTGCGTCCGTCGGATGAATCGTCTACAGCTTCCGCGGTTTCAGCTTCCGCGTCGTCACAATCATCACTGGTGGTTGCGGCAGCATCTGTAGCGTCTTCAGCAGATTCAGTTACGGGAGACGCGACAGCCAATAAATCGCTTAGTCGGTTGTTGATTTCAACAGCGATGGCAGCCATATGTTTATCGGCGGATTTGACGAAGACGTCATTAACGGTAGTTTGAGATTTGTTAACAGCGTCATAGACTGTTTCGAAGTTGGTTTTGGCAGTATCGCCATATTTAGAATCAGCATAGGCAGCAACCGCTAATCGAATAGCTTCCAATTCGACATCAATCAATGCGTGCACTCGTGTCGGCAGGTTCGTGCGAATGTAATCTTCACGTACTTTGTCGTGGGCCTCTTCGAAAGGTTGAGCGATAAATGGAGCTGGTTCTGGCGGCGTATTGGGATCGACTAAACTGGCCGGATCCACGTTTGGTTCTAGCGGAATAGGAGTGTCCAATCCCGCGAGATCTTCGGTCGTTTCAGGCTCATCTTCGCCATTACCTTGCTCTGCGGACTCGTCACTGTCCGCAGGGTTGTCCGCGGTCGGTTTCTCACTAGCTGCAGGGGGCTTAGTGGATTCTTCGGCTGCATCTTGAATCAGACAACCGTCTGTGGGTTCTGGTTTGGCATCCGTTTTCGCGGGTTCATTGGTACCATCTTTTGCAGACTCATCTTTCACATCGTCTTTCAGTTCGACGTCGTCACCTGCCTCTGCCTTGTCTGTTTTGTCTGGGAAAGCATCTTTTTCGTCATCTTTGGTTTCTATGCTTTCCGCAGATTCACCTTCAGCCTGTGTGTTGATGTCGTCGAGTGTTTTTTCCGGCGCGGGATAGGTTTCGATATTTTTGTTGTAGTACTCAAGTAACACATCGTCGTTAGCCGTAATATGGTCTTCGATCTGTTTGGTAGCTAGGGCTTCGAAGGCTTCATGGTTAAAAGCTAGGAATTGATATTGATATTTGGTTGGCGTGCGTGCCCCGCCGCTGCGATAGATCGCGTCGTCGATGCGGATGCCGAATGTAGGCGTGAGGCCCGAATCATCGGTTAGATGTTCGCGTCCGGTAGCGAGCATTTCTGCGAGTTCTTCGTCACTTGGTTCGGCAGTGACGATTAAGTCGTTCACGGCAACGGTGAGTATTTCAAATTGATGTTGATCCGTGAGAAGTTTGTAGCTGGCCCAGCGGTCGGAGATTGAAGGAGCTTGTGGAACGCCGAGTCCGCCCATTTGTGCCAGTTGTCGGGCAGAGATGATCTTTGCTAGTAATTCCAGAGTTCCTCGTTTGGATACAGTATCTCCGAGGGTGGAATCCTGCGCCGCTTCTGCTTGTTCGCGGGTATTCTTTTGCGAGATGTTTTTTAAGTACGTTTCTGCTTGTTCGGTGGTCACCCCCATGTTGTATTGGCTGGCAATACTCGAAAGGAAGGTTAGGTCGATTGGATGGATTGGTTGAAAGCCGATAGCTAAGGGATCGATTCCGGCGAAATCATCACCTTTATTATTACGGAAAGCATTTTGAGTTAGGGCTGCAATATACCGCTGTAGATTCTGCGAAAGAGCTTGCAGCTTTATCGCCTGTGTATCTGTAACTGAAACCACACCGTTATCGGTCGTCCATTTTGCCAAGGGGGTATTATTACCCAATTCGCCTTGATTGGGACCGCCTTGGACGGCTGCGTAATACGCTGGACCGATGACAAATGCAAGTACGGCAATCACGGTGAGCGTCGAATATGCGATTGTTTTGTGTCTGGTTACCAGTGAAAACATCGAAGGACCTTCAAAAGTCCCCGCTTTTTTTTGTGCGTCTATGCGCTCTTGGCGTTGCTGGTCTTGCGCTTTTTTGATTTTGTCTAGTTGCTCGCCTTTATTTCGGCCGTGAATTCGATCTGGACGCTTGGATTTTGCCATGGTGTGTCATTCCTAAAGACGGAAATATTTGGATTTTGACTTGACTGCTTGAATAATGTGGTATTAATTGTTCAGCAAAGAGGGTGGTCGGAATACATTGTTTCAGGGAGTAAATAAGCCAAAAGTGCTCATTCTTCCGTTAGTAAAGCAGCTGCCGTTAAACCCGCAACCTAATATTTTACGGGTTTTTATTGTTTATTCAAACCCCAATGCTGATGCAATTAGTTGACAGTATACCGTCAATGTTAGCACTGCAGTTAGTAGGGTTACCGACATTTTGGGGGTCCTGTGGTTGTAGTTATGCCGGTTTGGTATTGGGCAACAGGTGTAGAATTCACGATGCTGGGCTCAAGAAAAACAGTCAAACATGCAGATAATACTAACAAACCACGTTTTAACACAACTAGCCAACGTCCCTAACGATATATAAGCAATTGGTTTGTTGCCGGCGACACCACGGTGAGAAAATATTTCTCACCGCTTCGTCCAGGCAATTGCGTAGATATAGAAGCGTGGTTATTGTAAAACCGCAAAGTAATTTCAAGTAATCGTACATAGCACAAGTAGTTCACATAGTTCAGAGCATAGATTATCGGCCATGGGTAAGCATCTTGTTATCGTAGAATCACCAGCGAAGGTCAAAACGATCTCTCGTTTCTTAGGTGATGATTATGTAGTTGAAGCGAGCATCGGACACTTGGTGGATTTGCCACCAAGTAACCCTAAAGGTGTGAAGGCTCCCGTACCAGGATTAGACTTGGATAATGATTTCAAGCCTACATACGTAACGATCAAGGGTAAGAATAAACAACTCGCCAAACTAAAAAAAGCTGCTAAAGAGGCAGATACGATTTGGATGGCGACCGACCTTGACCGTGAGGGCGAGGCAATCGCGTGGTTGTTGGCCGAAGCGATGCAGGCCGACGATAGTAAATTGCGGCGTGTTGTTTTTAACGAGATTACCAAAAGCGCAATTCTAGAAGCGTTCAAAAATCCTGGCACCATTGATATGGCGAAAGTGAATGCTCAACAGGCCCGCCGTTTTCTGGATCGCATTGTGGGATACCAAGTGTCACCGTTATTGTGGAAAAAAGTTGCAGGAAAACTGAGTGCTGGGAGAGTGCAAAGTGTCGCCGTTCGCTTGATTGTTGAACGTGAAATGGAAATACGCGCTCACATTCCCGATGAATCCTGGCAACTAACCGCAAACTTAGCGATGGATCCCTCACAAGCAGAGGGCCTACTGGCGACTTGGTCAGATTTCATGACCACACTAGATGAAAAAGGAAAGGCGCCTACCAAAAAACGACAAAATGCATGGCTCGCACAACACGCTAGTCTTAAGACCGAGTTGTTGAGCATCGATGGCGTGAAGTTTTCCGTTGCTTGTGCGGCAGACGATCCTCAGGATTTATCCGCCGAGATAACAGCGATTTCCGAAGCGGTCGGAATGGTCAACGTGAGTGTTGAGACGACAGAAGACCCAGACGGAAAAGGCCCTGCCAAATTCAAACGCAAAGTAATCGGTGACATCGATACTACGGCTCGCTACGAAGTCAATTCGATTGAAACCAAGCCAACAACTAAGAAGCCAGACGCTCCCTTTATAACGAGTACACTGCAAGTCACCGCGTCGAACGTCTATGGTTTCACGGCCAGTCGCACGATGCGGATCGCACAGAAACTCTATGAAGGTTTAAGTATTCCCGGCGAAGGTAACGTGGGTTTAATCACTTACATGCGTACCGATTCAACCGTGATTTCGAAGGAAGCGATTTCTCGAGTGCGTGAGCATATCACGAATACGTGTGGCCCTGAGTATTTACCAGAGAAACCTAATTACTATGGTTCTTCCAATAAGAACGCACAGGAAGCTCACGAAGCTATTCGTCCGACTTACATGCATCTCACTCCCGAAAAAGTAGCCAGTTCGCTTGACGAGGAACAGTTGAAACTCTACCGTTTGATCTACAACCGTTTTCTGGGTTGTCAAATGACCAAAGCTCGCTGGCAGGTTACAACCGTACAACTAAAACGCTCGGACAAGGACAATGGCGCGGTTCTTAAGGTCACCGGTCGCATACTCGCCTTCGATGGTTTTTACAAAGCAACGGGCGTTCCCACTGCTAGTGATGAACAGACGTTACCAGCGTTGACCCAGGGGATGGAAATGGCTCCGTTTTCAATTGACCCACGGCAAAAGTTGTCAGCTCCCCCGTCGCGGTTTAATGAAGGTTCGCTAGTCAAGAAACTGGAGTCTGAGGAGATTGGCCGTCCCAGTACCTACGCCGCGATCATTCGCACAATCCAGGATCGGAATTATGTAGAGAAACGAGGCAATCGTTTCTTTGCTACTGACTTGGGCGAAGTGGTGACTGAAAAGCTGATTCAAGGTTTTCCTGGGATCATGGATTTGGGTTACACCAAATGGATGGAATCGCAACTGGACTTGATTGAAGACGGTACTTGCGAGTGGACGGCGTTCATGCACCAATTCTACGCCGAGTTTCGTAAAGATTTAGATACTGCCCATGAGAACATGACGCACGCTAAAGCGGAAACAGAACTAGCGCCCGAAGAATATCAGTGCCCAGACTGTGGAAAACGTACAGAATACCGGTTTGGTCGTAACGGACGGTTCTTGAGTTGCACTGGTTTTAAAGTGCCACCGGTGAAGATTGACATTCCTTGTATTGGTTGTGGTTTGGCTGATATGGGAGTCAATAAAGGAAAAACTGCCCGGTCCCGACCCTTCCTCACGTGTTTTGAGTGTGAGCAGAAGACGACATATTCCAAATTGACGGATGATGATAAAGCACGAATCGTGATAATCGCCGACGCGATGGAAGTCGGTTGCAAATACGCTGCCCCGATCGACCATGAAGGCCGCCCTATTAATCCGGAAATGACCAATATCGCTTGTCCGATATGTAGTGATCCGATGGAAAAACGTAAGAGTCGGTTTGGTTTGTTTTTGAGTTGTGGCAAGTACCCTGATTGCAAAGGTGTTGTCAATTTAGATAAAAAAAACGGAGGTGTCGCGCCCCCGAAAACTCCACCGCTAGCAACGGATATCGAATGCAATAAATGTGATTCTCATCTCAATTTGAGGAATGGCGCTCGTGGGCCGTGGCTCGGTTGTGCTAAGTTTCCAAAATGTCGCGGACGTGGGGCCTGGAAGAAGCTTGAGGAAGACGTGCGTAACAAGTGGGCTGCAGCGTTGGATAACCACGAAGCTGATAATCCTCCTCCAGTCATGCGGACCGTTGAAGGCGCAGTCATTGAAGCTGGGTACCAACCGGAAACGCTAGGGGATGATTCCGTAGTTGCCGTTGTCTCTGATTCCACCGCAGAAAATTGAACTCTGCCAAGGCAGTTCTAGTTCGGAGTGGCGTTTCCGAGGAAAGCGTGTACACACATTAATCTTCACCGACGGCGATAGCAGTAGCGGTCGCGTGTGAGCGGCAATGGGAAATCGAGATGAGCATGTCGGTGATACCCAATTCGTTACAGATCTCTTTTGCGGTGCCGTGGATATACACATTTGGTTTTCCACCGAGTTCTACTTTTACTTCGATGTCACGCCAGCGGATACCACGAGACCAGCCGGTTCCCATCGCCTTGAGGACCGCTTCTTTAGCGGCCCAGCGACCAGCGTAGTGTTGGTTGGCGGCCTTGCGACTGCTGCAATAACCTACTTCATGTTCAGTGTAAACACGTTGCAAAAACAGTTCTCCATGCTTCTCGATCATCTTCGCGATACGTAAGCACTCGATAATGTCGGTTCCTAGTCCAAGTACATTCATCGCACTAACCCCGTCGCATGCTGGACTCGATCGAGAACTTCGGCCGCTTTAAGTCGAGCTTTAGTCGCACCTGCTGCCAGGACGTCTTTGACAAAGTCAGAGTCTTGCGTCAACTTTTCGCGACGTTCGCGAGCAGGGCCGAAATAGGCCTCGGCGGCCTCGGCAATCTGTTTCTTGACATCGCCGTACCCAAATCCGCCTCGTCGATACATGGCAGCCATTTCCTGTTGCTGCTCCGGTTTGCCGAAGAGACAAAACAGTTGATACAGGTGATCCGTCTCGGGTTCCTTGGCATCTTCCAACGCGCGCGAGTCCGTGGAGATACGCATGATTTGTTTCTTCAACGCCCGCTCTTCTTCGAAAACGGGAATAATATTGTCGTAGCTCTTTGACATCTTCTCGCCATCGGTGCCAGGCACCTTGGCAGATGAATCTAGAATACTGGCTTCAGGCTGTACGAAACAGTCGCCGTAGTGATGATTGAAACTGCGTGCAATATCTCGGGCGACTTCAATATGCTGAACTTGGTCTTGCCCAACAGGAACACAATTGGAATCGTACGCCAGAATATCAGCGGCCATGAGCACAGGGTAGGTGAATAACCCAGCATCCGCAGAGACGCCCCGAGCTTTCTTCTCCTTGAACGCGTGGCAGCGTTCAAGTAACCCCATGGGTGTGCCAGTCATCAAAATCCAAGTCAATTCGGATATCTCGGGGATGTCCGACTGGACGAATAACGTTGCTTCAGCAGGGTCAAGCCCGAGTGCCAACAGGTCAAAAGCAGCGTCGAGCGTAAGTTGGTTAAGTTGTTGAGCGTCGCGGATCGTTGTTAATGCATGAAGGTTGGCGATGAAGTAAAACGCTTCGTCCTCGTGTTGCAACTGGATATATTGCCGAATTGCACCGAAGTAATTCCCCCAGTGAAATCGGCCTGTTGGTTGGATGCCCGACAGTACTCGCATGATGTTCCTTTATTGATTATTCGATAGTCGTCGTCAGGATACGTTATTGTTTTGGAGTTCCTCTTAAACCGAGTTTGGCTTGATCGTTCCTATGATATCCGAAAATTTGTTGGTGCCGAGTTCTGCTACAGCAGCCGGAAGTTCAGCAAGTATTTTCATCGTGATTGTTGGGTCGTAATAGTTAGCGGTTCCGATCTGTATCGCTGCGGCGCCCGCCACGAAAAATTCCATACAGTCATCGAGATTTGCGATTCCACCTATCCCAACAATTGGAATGTCAACCGCCTGTGATACTTGGTATACGCACCGTAATGATACAGGCTTGATAGCTGGACCGCTCAATCCGCCAACGTTATTTCCAAGAAGTGGTCGTTGTTTTCTCCAGTCGACAGCCATGCCTAATAAAGTGTTGGTCAGGCAGACTGCATCGGTGCCACCAGCTGCAGCTGCGGCTGCGAGTGCAACAATATTGGTAACGTTAGGCGTTAGTTTGGTTAGGATTGGTAAGTCACAATTTTCACGAACATCTCGGACAACTTGTTCACACAACTCTGGGTTACTTCCGAAATCGACACCGTGAGCGACATTCGGGCAGGAGATGTTTAGCTCCAGTGCTGCGACACCACCACAGGCATCCAAACGCTTTGCGATGCCAACGTAATCCGCTTGATTTTCACCGGCGATACTGACAATCACTGGTGCGTCCAAGTTGACAAGATACGGCAAATGATTCTCGATAAACGCGTCGAGGCCGTCGTTGTCGAGTCCTATTGAGTTTAGC
>Ga0302134_10000552_pt1 | contig 16536 bp, 7 predicted proteins | sample CB9_SCM_MG_FD_203123 | JGI IMG/M metagenome (GOLD analysis project Ga0302134, IMG submission 203123) | Marine microbial communities from Western Arctic Ocean, Canada - CB9_SCM | ecosystem: Environmental > Aquatic > Marine > Oceanic | place: Canada: Western Arctic Ocean | collected 2017-09-19
ATGTGCGACCGGCTCAAAGCTGGTAGAATGATGGTTATTTGGCCATTATTAGCGATGTTCATCCTATTCAGCTCGTGGGGATTATCAGATCCAAAGGTCAATTTATCTTTCGGTTTAACGATTGATTCGGCTTACGATGTCATGTATGCATCGACTGCATTCATCATTTTTTCAGCGACCTTAGGGGCGGTCCTCATCTCGTTCGACGGAATTAGCAGGGACCGCATTTCTGGAGTTTTAGAATTAAAATTATCTCAACCAATTTCTCGCTCCAAACAAGCATATTCAATGGTAATCGGCCATAGTATGGCGATTATCATCCCAGTTACCGGGCTGAATTTAATCGCGATAATGATAATAAGATATCGACTTGGTGAATTTCCTTCGATTTACGAATATTCGGTTTATACAGTCTCGACCGGTTTATTGCTAATTTGGTATACCTCAATCCAATTACTAGCCTCATCATATGCAAGAGATATGGGTTCTTCGATTGCGGTAGGTTTAGGGGTTTGGATGACTTTTACCCTACTTTGGCTAGTGATGACAACGGTTGTAGCCGGCTTGATGGATATTTCGGTCACCGACCTCAATTCAAGTGAGTATATTCGGATTGAATCCATCATGGACCTATTTTCACCAAATGGGGTGTACCACCACTTGTTGGAGATGAATTTAGATGGCTTTGAACGGCATATAAGCCCGATTGCACCGTTTTTTGCCGCGGCTTTATGGTCGGTAGTGCCAATCGAATTATTTCGCAAAAAGATGGAATCTATGCACCCTTGAATGGGAACTTACTAAGTGTAGCCTAGATTCAGGCTTGGCCATGAAGCGTAGGTTCTCTGCCCTTTTGCTTGCAACCCTGATGGCCACTGTTTCGTTATCGGCTCTTTCTTCAGCTCAAACCGAAGGCAGGCAAGGAGCGGATGTCGATTGTACCGGTTATACATTTGAAGACCTATTCGACTATAATTTTGCCTATTTCGATGTAAATATCAACCAGGATTGGGCAACTGCAGAAATCGATGCTAATTCATGGGTTAACGAATCAAAAGCGGCAATTGTTCGAGCAAATATAGACCAGTTATTCGATGGGTTACCTGACGGTAGTGGCAATAATTCTTGGCTTTCGACCGATGAAAGAGAAGCGGTTCGAGAGATCGGGCCAAAATGTATTGCCGACATGTTTACCAGAGTCGGGCTGCGTGAAGGAATCCCTCATCGAGGAGCGGTCGATTGGAACGATATGGAATTCGTCGAAGAAGGAATCGGTCTAGACGAGGTTAACATGGTCCCTGTAGATCACCCTGATGAACGAAATTGCCAAAATAGTTTAGCGAGTACCGATTGTAAGGAGGTACCTGTTAGCGCAACCAATAACCTTGAAATCTCAATGTTCACAAAGGATGATGAGACCCATAATGCCCGATTTAACAAATTGGCAAATTCGGGTGCTAGCAATTTTACCATCGCATATAATGCGACCAATGTAACTGCTGCATCGATCACAATTATCCTGCCTGCGGTAGATGGTTTGCGCATGGCAGCTTGGACCATAGAAGATGACGGGGTTGAGAACCTAAACCCTGGGATGGTCAGTCAAAACCATCGGCCTGATGGTAGTGTTGCAATCACTATTGACATCACATATGACCGCGTTCTTTATCCTCTGATCAGAAATATCTTCGTCGATATGACCACCATGGCACCACAGACCAATGACGTCCCGGTTTGGGGAGCAAATGTGCCTGAAAATGATACGATTATTCCAATGTTCACCATGGCGGAAAATGTCGCAGTCAAAGGCTCAATCCTTGAGGATTGGGCTAGCGATGAAGACGGTTGGTCTTTGGATTGTGACTTTACTGAAGACGGTTGGTCGAGCAGAATGTCGGGTGAAGGTGACCTCTTGGTAACAGCCGGTGAATCTGATTCGGGAACTGCAACCTGCTCCTTGAACGACCCATATGGGGCGGTAAATAATGCTACGAGAACTTGGAGGTTTGGCCAACCTGCAACTTTTTCTGCAACTGCGGGAACCTATTCCGAGTCGGTTGATGTCGAGGTTAGTACAACATTGTTGGTTCAAAATCTAGCGGTGGATCTCGCAGCGATTCAATCGAGTTCAGAGGGCCTTTCAAGCGGGGTATCACTCGGTTCAACAACCGTAAGCACCTCGGTTAGTTTATCTGGCTTATCTCCGGGCGAATTCAAAATTCATATCATGGCTAGTTCTAACGGGATGCTCGATTGGGACGTAGAGTTGGATCTTGCATTAGAAAAAGCGAATACTCCCCCTTCGGTAACCGTCGACATCCTAATCGATGGAAGTCATGCTACTTGGTCGGCAGACCAATATTCGTTCTCCCTTTCTGGAACCGCAATCGACCCCGATGGCGGTGAAGTTGATCTAAGTGTTACCATGTGTAGCGACACCAGTACAAGTTTTACCCAAAATGGTGCGGCGTGGGATGTAACCTTATCGATTGCAAATTGTGTTGCTCAAGGAAAGACCCAATACGATGTGATAATAAGCGCAACTGATGATGTAGGAGCAATAGTCAGTATAGATGTAAATATCCCCGACCCATTCCAAGAAGAACCCAGAGTTACAGTCTCTCCTACCGATAATAAAAGCGACGGCTTACCTGCTATTGGAATGCTTGCAACCTTGATTTCGCTGCTCGGAGCAGCAATATTGACTCGAAGGGACCGACCGTCACCCTGATAGGTAAGACGCTGAGGGCAGAGCATGTTCAAAGGTACGGTCGAGCGGGTCAGCCACGAAGGCGGACTTCTGGTCAGTTATTCTGGCTCATGTCCAGCACTAGGGTCTGTTATGGTTGATTTAAACCAAACATACATCGGAAAAGTCGATGGAGTAATCGGCAATTTGGACAACTCAATGGTCCATATCGCTCATCTGGATCGCAAAGCTAGGCCCAATGGCCTGGTCGGTGCTGAAATCACAATTCGCCCAAAGCGCGAACGTGATGATCGCCGTGACGACCGGAGAGGTCGAGATGACAGGGGTGGCCGTGACGACCGGAGAGGTCGAGATGACAGCGGTGGTCGTGATGACAGGCGTGGCCGAGACGATCGCAGTGATAACCGAAGAGGTGAATCAAGAGGTGGAGACCAATTCCAGAATAATGACTGGGATTGTTCACAATGCAATAACTCGAATTTTGCTTTCCGAACCGAATGCAATATGTGTGGCCTGCAAAAAGGCGACAGTAATGGCTCATCTCAAGGAGATGACAACAGGGGTCGTGATGACCGAAGAGGCCATGATAACCGTAGAGGACGAGATAATCAAAACTCTAATCAAAGCGGCAATAATGATTGGGATTGTCCACAATGCAATAACTCAAACTTTGCTTTCCGAACCGAATGCAATATGTGCGGCCAACCTAAAGGTGATGGGGGCGGATCTTCCAGAGGAGATGACCGACGGGGCAGAGATGATCGACGGGGTCGCGACGACCGCAGAGGCGGCCAAGACCGGTCTGGTCGGGATGATAACAGAGGTCGAGATAATCGAAACTCTAATCAGCACGGCGATAATGACTGGGAGTGTCCAAAATGTAAAAATTCAAATTTCTCATTCCGAACCGAATGTAATATGTGCGCCCAACCAAAGCGCAGTAGCAGCCAAAGCAGCTCAAAAGAGTGGCAAGGCGAAGACAGGCGTATGGGCGACCGAAGAGGGGAAGTCGAGAAAAGAGCAGGAGATTGGGATTGCCCTGACTGTGGAAAATCCAATTTTGCCAAGAGAAATGATTGCTTTAGTTGCGGCCGTTCAAAAAGAGTAGGCGGGCCTAAAGAAAAGGGCCATCATAAATCGAGACCCCCCAAACCCTTGCAATCGGCAAAGTACGGCCGAGGCAGGGGAGGCAGAGATAGATGAGTGCAGAGGAACATTACCTCGATGCGATCGACTTCGAACAAGAAGGCGAATTAGAATCGGCTCTAAAATCGGCTCGTTTAGCGGTAAAAACCGACCCAGAGCATTGCTCTGCTTGGTGGATGGTTAGCAATCTTGAGACTTCACTAAGGTCAAGTCCTGATCTTGCCGCGGTTTCCAGAGCATTGAATGCTTGTAGAAAGGTGGTCGAACTGGATAGTTCGAGAGTCGATGCTTGGGTTCGTGGTGCTCGCTTAATGGTGGACCATCTCGGAATGCACGAACAAGCATTGCATTGGTGGCAAGACTGCCGAGATATGGCACCGGGGGAATCGGTACCCCTAGTTGAACAGACGACCATTCTTGCTCATATGGGATTATATACCGAAGCAAGAGCCCGTATGGGTGCATTATTTGAAGAGAATTTAGACATCGGAAACTCCCAATTAGGACGAATTCAGCAATTGCATGGAACCCTGGAAAAAGCTGTCACCCAAGATCCTGATTCCCATTTCAAACCATGGCAGGCCAACCACCCAGGTTGGGCCTCAATCGAATTGCGTTGCAATAAACCACCGGTTTCGGAAAATCTGATATTCATGATGACGACCGTTCCGATGTTGATGACTGAGGTTTTCATTTCTAGAGCGGCATTTGGCCCAGGTTGGACCGGATTTTGCCTGACGAGTATTCTGATTCTGTTGACGGTTATCGTAGGAATGATGTTTACCAAAAAACTCTACCATCGAGTCAACAAACCTGCATTCAACTTATTGCGAGCGATCCAAGTCGAATCTACTTCGGGAAAACTAGTAATTTCCGAGCGGGTTAGAGAGTCGAAACTCTATGGCCACCTATTAGGAAGGTATCACCCGTTATCCTTCCAACAACGCCATGAAAAAATCGTCGAATCCGGAAAGAAATTACCGCGTAATTGGACGATTAGTTTACCTGATTTCACCTCTCACCTGTTCGAAGATGATGATGAAGAATTCGTCGAGGATTCTAATCTCCCCCCATTCGAAGAAGAATGAGTGGCTATCATGTACCAGCGGTATAGTCTGTTGAGTAGGCGATTTGTTCTTCACTCAATTCATCGATGGAAAACCCAAGAGTTTCCAACTTGGTTAAAGCCAAACCCATATCTTGCTCGAGGGTGATATCGTATACCGCAGCATCCATCTCTTTGCCCTCTGCTGCAAGTCGACAAAGCGAAAGGAATTGATTTGCAAAAGACATATCCATAACTTCGGAAGGATGGCCTTCAGCAGCAGCCAAATTGACCAAACGTCCATCGGCCAATAAGTAGATTCGGCGACCGTCAGCCATGGTATACTCGTCATTTTCAGCCCGGATTGTCCGAACTGAAACCGCCATTTCTTTGAGTTGTCCGATATTGATTTCACAATCATAATGGCCAGTATTTGAAATTATAGCTCCCTCTTTCATACATTCGAAGTGATGGGATACCAAAACGTCCTTCATTCCTGTCGCAGTACAGAAAATATCACCCAATGGCGCAGCCTCGTCCATCTTCATGACTCTGAACCCGTCCATGACCGCCCTCAGTCCTGGCAATGGATCGATCTCGGTAATGATTACATTTGCACCCATTCCCCTAGCCCTCATTGCTAAGCCACTTCCACAGTGACCATATCCTGCAACGACGAAGGTCTTGCCAGCCAATAAAACCGAAGTAGCACGAATGATACCGTCCAAGGTCGATTGTCCAGTACCGTAAACATTGTCAAAATCCCATTTTGTAATAGCGTCGTTCACCGCAATTACCGGATAATTGAGATCACCTGCTGCTGCCATTGCACGCAATCGATGAACCCCGGTAGTCGTTTCTTCGGTCCCACCGATAACTCCTGCTGCGAATTCGGATTTATCCCCATGAACCCTCACAATCAAATCTGCTCCATCATCGAGAGTTAAAGTTGGATTCAATTCTAAGGATTTATCAATGCACCAATAAAAATCCTCGACCGATTGTCCATGCCAAGCATGAACCCCATATCCTTCACGAGCAAGCCAAGCCGCAACCTCGTCTTGGGTAGATAGTGGATTACAGCCCGACCAAGAAATCTCAGCACCTGCTGCTGCTATTGTTTCTATCAGAACGGCGGTCTCTTTGGTGACGTGCAAACAGCCCGTGACCTTCATTCCAGCCAATGGTAAATCCAGTTTAGCTTGAGCGGTCAATGCTGCTAATACAGGCATTCTTGAGCGAGCCCAATCTACCAATAAACCACCCTTGTCAGCCAAGTTGATGTCGGCCACGGTAAAGTTCGCACCCTTGTCCATGATAATGAGGCCGTCAGGCGCACTTCATAGCACAATCGGTTAATCCTTCAGCGCTATTGCTGCTGGAAATGACCGGCATATTGGGCAGCATAAGTCCTCGCCGTTTCTTCGGGATAGCCTTGAGCGATCAATTGCTGGACATATTGCTCCATTGGATCCATCTCTGCAACTCCGGCATAACCTGCAGCCGCAGCGTTGAAATCCTGTTGATAAGCGTCTGATTCATCCTCAGATCCACCCTTCATCACGAAGAATAGAGATAAGATGATGATCAATATCACACCAAATCCTCCACCTGCGTAAAGCAACAGATCTCCACCGCCACTATTTGCTCCATTGGAATTGGATTCCGGTGCGGTGACGATAGGGTTGCCATCATTATCAAATTGGATTTTATATTCGCCAGACCATTTGCATGCATCATCTTCCCATATCCAATATGCATCAGGTTCAGCAGCTAGGACCTCTGTTGGTGCTACCAATCCTTTACAAGCATCCAAATTGATGTCGATCCACTTGATCACGGTCCAACGGTGGTCGCTATCGCCTTCGTAAATCATGACATATATCCTTTGACCATGAGTCACATTGTTGAACAAACCTTCGATATTCAATGTTAATTCAAAACTATCGCCATCGCCAAGCGGCTCGCTTCGGTCCCAGTTTTTATCCTGTTGAAGTATCCAGCGCTCCGCTGCAGATTTAGAAAATACATCTTCCTCCAATGCAACTTCAATGAATACATCTCCTTGTTCAGCTCCGGAAAGAACATTTCCGGAAATGGTAATAGTATCGGTACTAACCTTGGACCCATTGCTTGAGAGATCGATCTGGACCTCAGGTGCAACATCGCCGAATCCTTCTGGAACAACCGAGAAATACATCTTGTATTTCTCGGAAATCTTTCCGGCTTTATCGACAACCTGTAACTCGATTCTGATAACAGATTCGTGCTGGCCGCTCGGGTCAACTGTGACGTTGCGGAAATTGTAGGCCCATTCACCTTCAGATGATGCTGGTAAAGTGTATCCATGACCTTCAGGCTTGTACGCATCATCATCATATGGCTTGTCGAATAGAACGGTCCATTCGTAAGAATTGATTCCATTACCTTCCAATGCGTCTAAGTCATTTGAATCAGATGCATCAAAGTGGATGGTGACCTCACCGTTTACACCTAGTTGTATTCGATTTTTTGGCCAATCGATACCCGAGACCGATTGCGGCTCTTGAGTCTCGATTTGGTCTTCGTATTCTGCACGCATATCGATTACTGCTTCGGCGGTAGGTTTGTGTTCGTCCGCACCGACATCATCGGTCATGACTGTTACAGAAATATATCTACCATGGCCTTCAGAATCGTGCAAGTATAGAGTGATTTCCCAGGTTGCTCCTTGTAAACAACCGGTTGCAGATGAGAGGTCAACCTTACAGAAAGTAGATGTTGGACTCATATCTTCAACATGATCCGAACCTGTTGCCATCGAGTTACCTGCCCAGTCGGTCGGGCCACTCATCACCCAATCAGATAATAGGGTTTCAGATGTTGCTGTAGTATAGCCAAAGGTTACCTGAGAATTACTCTTCATATAATGATAAGCATAGCCTCCAGTCGATGGATCAAAGATCGGGACTTCACCATTTATTGTCAAATCCAATTGATTGCCGAGGGTGCCGAATCCTTGTGGATAAGGACTGACCTGGTAAGATAGCATATTCCCAAGTAGAGGGAATGTGGTACTATCGGCGCGTTCTGAAACTGCTGCTACATCGATTGTTGTGACGATCATTCCGCCATCAACATAGCTACAGATGCCGAGAATAGTGTCGCGAGCATCTGCTTTAGATTGGATGATTCGCTGGAATGAGCCCCCTTCTTCAGAATAACCATTACATGCTCTTGGGACTGAGGTTGCAGATACACTCTTGGTATTGATTACCGCTTCGGTAACTACCCCTTCTTGATCGAATCCTTGGAATGCATGTTCATCTACATCATTCATAATCGGGTGGTAAGGGTCTGCCAAATCCATTACATTGTAAGTCAGGTTATCATCAGGTTGGATATCCATATCGAAAGGAAGTAAACTCTCCCCAGTCGAGGACGAATGCTCATAATAATCGGTTGCATCGCCTAGGTGTACTTGTAAGGTTCCACCAGAAGACATGAAGTTTTTCAATGCATCCTGGTTAGAGGTCAATCCAATCTTTTCATAATACCCCTTTCCACCAGCATCGGAGGGCTTAGCGGTATTGATATCTTGAAGAGGCATCAGAACCTTATCGTAATGTGTTAACCAACCAAGGTCGAGATAGTCATCCCAATCGTTGATATCATATTGAGTATAGGTCATACCTAATAATATCAAGTCTTCCTTGATGGTTGCGGTTCTGGTCGTATCACCAGATAGAATTGCAACGTCGATGGAATCTTCGAACGCAGCGTGGAAGTATCGGACATTTCCAGATATACTGCCATCAGAGAGAGTTGCATAATAGCTGATATTGTAATCGTGACCAGATTGCCAATCATTCCAAGGCGGGAAGGAAATCGAGACTCTTTGGTGAGGGCTAATTATCTGGCTTGAACCAGCTGTAGTTGTATGAACTTGAATACCATCGGCCAAATCTACCACGCTCATATGGAATGTATAGTTTCCTTGAAGAACACCATTTGTCGCAGCAATAGCCCAATCGTGGGCCAATGCGCCGTCAATAGGTAAGACACAATCCAATACTACATCGTCGAGACAAGATAATTGGTCGGGCGCACCCAGCTCGAGGGATACGCTCTGAACCGAGAAAATCACTCGGGCAAGATTATTATTGGTCGAAATCTCATCATGTCCTTCCCAGTTAGTCCCTTGAGTGGTATTATCGAAGATTGATCTGACTTCAATTTTGTAAACTCCAGGAACGAAATCATGATCATCAACGGTCACGGTACGGTTTTCTTCAGCATCTAAATCCATAACTGTGGTACTGTATGTATGATCTAACGTGAAAGTGAATTCCTCGATAGATAAATTATCGAAAGCGATTCCTCGCACCCCATCACTCTGGCCATTATGGCCGTCGTCATTCGAACGGAATTCGAAATTGATATCAACGGTTGAACCTGCTAGTGAAATACATTCGCCAGCCCAATTATTTCCATCAGGATCGGTTGTGTTCAATATATATAAGTGAGTCAAATCAATGCTTCGAGATTTAACAAGTCCGTCGCTATTGAAGAAGGTGGAATAACTGCCACCGCCACCATTAATATTTCCCGAGTCGCCGATATAGTCTATTTCTCCCCAATCAAGGTCGGTCTCATTCTCTTCGATAAAGCCATTATTGTTCTCATCGATTATACAGAACCCATCTTCGTTATAATCGATCCATTCGCCTGTGATCACTCCAGAGTAATCTGTTCCATCCTTATTCCAATCTGCAGTGATTGCTGCATTGTCTGCATTATTGTAAATATCGCCATTTGCCCTGATTTCAAACCAAGTTTCTGCGAAATAATCGAAATTTAATGCTACGAAATCTCCGGTCATGTTGGTTAAATCGATATTTGGAAGTGTCATGGTTTCGTTTTCCCAAACATCGCCAAAGCTATTTGCAGTATCACAAGGATGTCCGTACCAATATGAATTGGAACCGAATAAGACCTCAGGACAATTGGAGTCATCGATAATTCCGCCATTTGGATTATTATCATCCTCATAACGTAATCCTGTTGATCCGCCTTCAAAGGTCTCTGTGCAGTTTGCTAGAGATGCTCCACAGAATATATTCGCTGGCAATGCACTGTAAACCAATGCTTCAACATCAAAGGATACATTTGTATTTCCTAAGTGTTCGACGATGACATCGATTGGGAATAATCCTACAGGGTACAAACCTCCAGGGTTGAAACTATCAATGGATTTAATCGACGGGTCAAATATATTGAATGCGGTCACATATGCGATAATATCATCGTTTGCTGGTTGTTGATCTGCCCCGTAATTTAGAACTGCAGATATTCGGTAAGTTGTTCCGTTGTCAAAATCTGCAGAAATCGAAGACACATAATCCTCATTTGGTGCGAGGTTATTCATGTTGATATTGGATTGTTGGTTTTGAACATTGCTGGTGAACGCAGTGCTTTGTTTCCAAATGGTAATGTTATCGATTGCGAATCCATCAAAGCCTTGCCAAGTTGATTCATTTCCACTCACAGACCCTTCCCAGCCAGATTTGAATCTAAAGCGAATATCGACGGTCTTACCTGTAAATTGTGATAAATCAAATGCTCCGAGAGCGTCGACCCCATCTTCGGTGAAATTGTCCCAGCCATATTGAGTTCCTGGGGTTGCAAATCCATATTCCCAAATATTTTCTGCATAACCTGTATTTCTTATGTTAGAAACTCGATCGTAATCATATCCGCCCCAAAGGCTTGATTCCGATGGACATTGGCCGGCGAAATAAGCAGTTGTAGGGCAGTTGATAGTAACCCAACCCACATCTTCATCGAATACTTCGATCATTGCCATATCGTCCCAAACCTCGGCTAATACAATACCTTGTTGATCTTGGGTATATAGGTCAGCAAATCCGAGCTGGCGGAAAATTTCAATTCCAAGCCATGCACGGTCTGCTCCGGTCAGATCAATATCATTTAGGACCAGTCCTTCATCCCAATTAGCCTCATATCCTGACCATACAGTCCCATTAGCATCTTCTTTCATGATTCCAGACCACATGAAGTCGGTCGGATTATTTGCATTTGCGTTCTGAGCTGGAGCGTTATTTCCACTGGTGTGACCTATGGTATGGTTGGTCTCTTCATGCCAATGAGAAGAACCGAAATAGGCCTCTTGGGTCCAAGTGCAACCGCTTCCACAGCCTGAGGTATCCTCAGGATTATCCCAATCCATCGCATAAACTGTGACGTTTGTAGATGCTGCTTCATCGACTTCTTTAATCTCTACATCTAATGTTGCTTGACCGTTGAGAATATCCATTCCAGCGTTGGTTACTGTAACTTTGACATCCCTGGTCCCTTCCCCAAGTGCGCCAATATAGGCATCGGTTGGTGAAATTTCAAGTGAAGAAACCGCTAAGTCGGTATTATCCATTTCGATTACAATGATTCGATCATAAGAACCATCCCAGCCAAAGTTGTCATCCCAAGTGAAGGAATCGTAAGCGCCATGACCTACGATAATATCTGGAGCACTATTTGCTCCGCCGATTACCTGTCCAACTATTGCAGCAGTAGGCCGCATTGCACCAAAGTACTCGAGTGGATTCATATGGCCACCATTCCCATTGGAAAGCGTTACTTGGACGCTAGTTGCAACGCCGAGATAATATTGGCTAGTAGTATCTCCCGTAGATGAGGTTGAGTTCGATTGCTTGAATTTAGCAGCGTGAACGAAATCGACCTCGCCGTCGCCATTCAATTCGGTCACGGTTACTTCCCACGCGATATATGGGCCAAAGTAAACAGTCTTTGATTGTGCATATGTATGGCTTGCTTCGTTTATCGTTGCATAGGTTACATTTTCGGTATTGCCATCATTAATTGCGACTACGTCGATGATTCCGTTATCATTCATATCACCTATATCAAAGCCGCCAAATTCTGGTCCAAGGGCATGGACGTTGAATCCGGGGCCCCCGTTTGCATTCCAAGTTAAAGAAGTGGGGAATCCTTGAGTCGGATTCATACAAGAGAATTCGACAACTGTAACGTTGTCGGATTTACCGGGGTTGGTAGCAGCACCTGTTAGATAATCAACACCTTCGGCTCTTACTAGCCACATATCGATATCATCACAACTTCCGCCTGTGAGATCGGTTTCTGAAGACTCGCCCCAGTCTCCCAGTTCAAGGTCACGGTATGCATTTTGAGTCGAATCGCCCAATAGGGTTTGATGTCCTGTTGTGGTTGAAGTAATCGGGCCCATGTACGTCATTACCCTTTGGTTTTTGACATCGGCAAGCAATTCTAAAGTGACGATGTCGTCATTGCCGTCTTGGTCAAGATCTGCGACCGCTAAGTCCCACATGTAAACCACATCGAATCTTTCTCCAATCGTGAATGTATCAAGCGAACAGCCATCATTTTCGATTATGGTTACGTTTCCGGGTGTATCGATGATGATTGCACCGGATGCATCACGTGCAAAGGGTCGGTTTCGAGCATAGATGACGATGTCGTCAGCGCTATCACCGGTAAATTCACCGACTTCGACTTGCATAGTATTTGAGTGATCTTCAAAATCTGCATCTTGGTTGGTATTTGCTGAGGTCCAAATATCTGAACGGCGTTGGAATTGGCCATTCTCATTCCATAAGATCGAAATCTTGGTACTGCGATCATTCGCAGTTGCAATGTCCATATCGCCATCGCAATCAAAATCTCCAAGAGCAATATCGACAGGGTCGGTATCGGTTGTATAGGAACGCGAAGTAGAGGCTGTAGCCAAATTTGCAGCAGTCGTAGAGAGGAGCATCAAAGCGACCAGCAAGAAGGCTCTTGCGCGGCCGTTACCATTATCATTCTTCCAGAACATCATCATCACTCATTTACGCCGACTCCTCGTACCACTTTAACCCCTTTGGGGAACCGTGTCATGATAATCTAAGTAAATAGTGTGCAGTACATCGTTTTAACAAGGACTACATCTGAAGCCAAATGACACTCATAATGAGGATTCCAGCCAAGCCGGAGAGGGACCCCAGCCGGTTGCATCGCCGCCGTGAATTTTGACCAATAAGCCCCTACGGAACAATGCTTCAAGGAATAATTCCAATTCTAAGTCTTCACGATCGCTAAGGTAATCGCTAGCCGCTAATGCGATAGTTTCGGTCGTGATCGCAGTCACGCCATAAGACCTGACAACTATTCTCATCAATTCACGCAGCCAAGCCTCACCCATCGGGTCGATTACCATCGGCCCTTGAGCCGGATACGGCTCTTCGACATCTGCCAATAAATCTCTCAAGTCGTTGACTTCTGGCTTGATTGGGTGTTCTAACCCAACCTCGAGTAACTTTGCGGGGAGGTTCAACTCACCGATAGGACGTCGAATCACCGGGATTCTACCAGGGTCTGGAGTCGGACCCATATCCGTTGGTTTTCCAGATGAACGAGGAGTGCTTGAGCCGAGACCCGAAGGCCCCATGCTGGTCGAATCGGTCGCCATCGGCATCATCCAGCCAACTTTTATTAGCCCTAATTCAGCGACGATGTCTTTGACCCATTCGGCTTCGCCTTCAAGCAAGACATCGACATCGTCGTCATCGTGACGGAAACGATATCTGACCATTCCGCTCAATTCTTGCATCAAACTGTCCCCTCTTCCTTGGCCCTTCAATCCATCGGTCAAATCGAATTTACAAGTTTGCGCAAAACCGTGTGTAATATCCCGCCGTTTCTATAATATTCTACCTCGACAGGCGTGTCCAAACGCACATCTGCGAGGAAGGTTGATGCCGAACCATCGGGCTTGGTTGCAGTGATGATTAGTTCTTGGAGGGCGTGGACATCATCGCCGATTGGGATATCAAAAGATTCCGACCCATCGAGCCCTAAACTAGATGCGTCTTGGCCTGGTTTAAAGGTTAGAGGAAGGACGCCCATTCCGACCAAATTCGAGCGGTGAATCCGCTCGAAAGAGGTTGCAAAAACCGCTTTTATTCCCAAGAGATAGGTGCCTTTTGCAGCCCAATCACGGCTACTTCCAGTACCATATTGAGCGCCGGCAAGAACGACCATTGGGCCATCATAAGCCATTGCAGCATCGTAAACAGAACAAATTTCGCCGGTGGCATGGTTTAATGCAAACCCACCCTCGGTACCCGGTGCCATCTGGTTTCTAATCCGGACATTAGCAAAAGTGCCACGCATCATGACTTCATGGTTGCCTCGTCGACTTCCAAAAGAATTGAAATCACCTTGTTGAACCCCGTTTTCAACCAACCAGTTTCCAGCCGGGCCATCGGCTGGGAAAGCACCAGCAGGAGATATATGATCAGTAGTTACCGAATCAGCCAATTTGAGCAAAACCTTTGCTTGAGATATTGGGGTAATCGGATCTGGTTGAGCCGATAATCCTTGAAAGAAGGTCGGTAACCGGATGTAGGTAGAATCCGCTTGCCATTGATAGAGAGGTGATACTTCGCTCGTAATAGAATCCCAACGCTCTTCTTGCATGACGGTAGAATATCGTTCACGGAACATCTGAGGAGTTATCACGGACATGGCCTTAGAAAGTTGCTCATCGGTTGGCCAAACATCGCTCAACATCACAGCATTTCCATCGTGTCCGAAGCCTAATGGCTCGGTAGCCAAATCAACATTTAGACTGCCTGCAAGTGCATATGCGACAACTAAAGGAGGGCTAGCCAAATAACTGGCTTTGACCTTTTGATGGACTCGGCCTTCGAAATTCCGGTTGCCTGAAATGACAGAACCCACAACCAATCCTGCCTCGTCGATCGCAGCCTCGATGGTTTCCGGTAGAGGGCCTGAATTTCCGATACAGGTAGTGCAGCCATAACCGACATTATTGAATCCAAGTGCATTGAGATCCTCATCCAATCCATTTGCTTTATAATATTCGGTAACCACTCTAGAACCTGGCGCTAAGGAGGTCTTGACCCACGGTTTTACGGTCAAACCAAGAGCTCTAGCATTACGAGCCAAAAGACCTGCTGCAAGCATAACTCCTGGGTTCGAAGTATTGGTACAGGAGGTGATTGCAGCGATGACGACATCACCGTGGTTGAGGTCGTACTCACCATCGATAATCTCAGAATTAACCAGATCTTCTTGGGATAATCCATGTCCTTGGTGACCAACTTCATTGGTTAATGAGTCTGAGAAATGGCTCGCCATCTGCGAGAGGTCGACCCGATCTTGAGGGCGTTTTGGTCCAGCCAAAGCCGGCTCGACCGTCGTAAGATCCAATTCTAAAGTTGCGGTATAAGATTTCTCAGCCGCACTTATGTCAAACCATAGCCCTTGAGCCTTACAATAGGCTTCAATCCCGGCTATATCAGAGTCTTCCCGCCCGGTCAATCGCATATAATCGAGGGTTTTTTCGTCAACTGGGAAAAATCCGCAGGTCGCCCCATATTCGGGAGCCATATTTGCAATGGTTGCGCGGTCTGGCAATGATAATTCTGCCATTCCTGCACCGAAAAATTCAACGAATTTTCCAACCACTCCTCGTGAACGCAAAATTTCCACAATTCTCAAAGTCATATCGGTTGCGGTTACCCCCGGCTTTAATGATCCGGTCAACCTGAATCCGACCACATCTGGTGCGAGCATGTAAATCGGCTGACCAAGCATCACCGCTTCAGCCTCAATTCCACCTACTCCCCAACCGAGCACTCCAAGACCGTTTATCATCGTGGTATGAGAGTCGGTCCCAACCAATGTATCGGGCATCCAAATGCCATTCTCTTGTCGAGCAATACTGGCTATCCACTCAAGATTTACCTGATGAACAATACCTCTTGAAGGAGGGATTACACGGAAGTTTTCCAAGGATTGTTGGCCCCATTTCAAGAAGGTATAACGCTCCATATTTCGATGATATTCAATGTCGAGATTTAGAGCTAAAGCATCGGTATTTGAACCTGAATGGTCAACTTGAACCGAGTGGTCGATAACAAGGTCGACCGGGACTTGTGGATTGACTTTTTTGGGATCACCGCCCATCTCGACCATAGCGTCACGCAATGCTGCCAAATCAACTACTGCAGGGACGCCAGTGAAATCTTGAAGGATAACTCTCGACGGCCTGAACGGAATTTCTCCTCGTTCATCTTCAGCCTTCCACCCGGCGAGATTTCTAACATCTTGTTCAGTAATCAAGAAACCATCGCAATTTCGCAACGCACCTTCTAGAAGAACCCGAATCGAATATGGAAGATCGGTTGTGTCGAGACCGGCTAAATCCAATGAATCAAGAGCGAAATAATGGCCGCCAAGGGCGAATTCACGTTTTGCATCGAAGGGATCCGAGTCGCTCATAGAGCGACTGGACGAGCGCTATCCTATCAATATAAGGTATTGGCGATTTCACCAAAATTGCCACCATGGGTCGCCTTGACCCACGAGGTATGCCTTATCCACGGTTACTGGATGTACCGATTTGGCCCCATCATCATCGCTACAAGCACCGAGGTTATCGATACACTCAACTTGAGATATCGCATTTATAACCTCGATTCCAGTAGTTGATTTACCGTCTATCTCTCCATCATATGCGATTCCGAATGCGGTATACGAACCATCTAAAGTAGTCGCTCCGGTCGAGTCA
>Ga0302134_10000555_pt1 | contig 16505 bp, 11 predicted proteins | sample CB9_SCM_MG_FD_203123 | JGI IMG/M metagenome (GOLD analysis project Ga0302134, IMG submission 203123) | Marine microbial communities from Western Arctic Ocean, Canada - CB9_SCM | ecosystem: Environmental > Aquatic > Marine > Oceanic | place: Canada: Western Arctic Ocean | collected 2017-09-19
CGCGCGGTGCGATCAACCTCCGAGCCAGTCACCAAAAGGAGGAATTCAGTCCGATCGAGGAGGGTTGCGAATGTTTTGCCTGTAAGCACCACACACGTGCCTACCTGCGGCATCTGCTCAAGGCCGGTGAAATCCTCGGACTACGAATGCTCAGCGTGCACAACTCGCATTTTTTTATGGAGGTGATGCGCGACATTCGCCGCCACTTGGCCGAGGGCACATTCGATAGTTACCGCGAAGACTTCATCGGAAACTATCAACCCACCTCAAAGGTCCTCGAAGGCCGCGCCAACTCAAGGCTGCCGAAATAAGGCGTTATTTTTCAGTTTTGTATGATTTGTCCAGTTTCGGGGTGTTACCAAAGTAGTTTGAGATGACCCCCAAGTACTTTGACCCGTGACTCAAAGTTGATTATTAGGCGGCCACAACGCCTGTTTGGTTGCTAAAGATTATTCTGTTTCAAGGCTAGTTTTGTAGGGGACCCAATATGATGGGCTTGGCCAAGCGGGGTTGGAGGCTTTTTAAGCTCTCAAAAGCAGCGGCGGTATGCTTTTTGGCGGTGGTGGCGTATGGGTGAATTTGGATGGCAACCGTCCAGCCCAGATGTTTGCGGACGTTGAGTAAATCGTCGAGTTGGTCTGTTATGAGCGTTTCACCCTGAAACGCTTGGCCAAGCGCTTCGTCAGCAAATTGAATTGATCCGTCGTTGGTGATCCGGAGTTTCACGGTCACAAGACCCGGTTTTTCGGAAAAAGGTTTCAGCGCTGCGGCGAGTTGTAATTCTTTCAGCAGTTTTTTGCCTTTTTCATTTAAATCTGATGCAGGCACTTGGCCTAGCGTTTGCCTAAGTTCGCCGAGGTGAAGGCGCATCAATTTTAGTGGTCGGTTTCGCAGGCCGGTTTTTGCGCCGCCGGAGGCCAAGTGAATGAGTTGTTTCAAGTCGGCAACATTCAACTGCCAGTCTAGTGGCACGGCGTTGGAGGGCGTCCGGCTTGTGGCTGTTTTATAATCGACAAACAGTCGATACTGCTCAAGCGACCTCCCATCGAATACGCCCGGGGTGATCTCGATTCGCTTGACCAAGCGTTGATTTTTTGCGAGCACCAGTTTCTCCGAGGTGGCGCGAATGCTTGTGGGAGCCAGAGGTGAACGCCCGCCGGTGGTTTCCAAAAACCAAAGCGCAAAGTCGCTTGGCCAATGGATTGTCTTGGGTGTCTCGGACAAGTTGAGCAGTTTCAATTCGAGTATCGTCGGATCGAGCGGGAGCAATCGATCGGGGCTGTCGAGTCTAAGCGTAATCTCGCCTTGGTTGCGCCTGGCGATGTAGTCGATCGGGGTCAGCAGTTTGGCGCGGATCGGATTCGCCGTCGCGGAGTCTTTCCAGAGTTGCCAGCCACGTCCGATTTGTGGCTGCTGGTTGTCGAGCAGGCCGGTGTATCGGGCGGTGAGTTTGTATTCGCCGGAGCGGTCGATGTTGAGCCAGTCGCCGAGGTTCGTCTCGAAAATGGCCGCCTTGCCAGGGAGCAGTCGCGCGGCGCGGGCGAATAGGTGTGCCGTCAACTGTGCGGCGGAAGTCGCCGGATCAGAGTGAAGGGTGAGTTGGCCAAGCGATGCGGTGACGCGGCCGTTTAACCGGCAGCAGCCCTCCCACATGAAGGCCAGTCGTTGATCGCCGCGATTCATGAATTCCCAGCGGAGCGGAACCGGGTCACCGATGACGTGAAACGGCGCCTCGGGAATCGCGAGCCGCAACTCGACCTCTGCCGCGTTGTCAAGCGGCGCAGCCATGGCAAGCGCCAACAGGGAAACAGCGAGCCGGTTACTTGGCGGTTTTTTTGACGACGATGTCGTCATAGCGAATCGGGGTGCCGGAGTAGGGGCTTCCCCAAATGGAGGGCTTGCCGTTGCGCGGTTCCTTGGTTTCCTTGTGCGTGATGGAGGGCTTGGCCGGTGCCTTTTTATCGTCGGCCCAAACCCTACCGCTGATAATCCACTCGGCAGCGCCGGTTTGCTCGACCTGTAGCGCGAGTCGTAGCCACTCGCCGCCACCCCAGCGGAACGGCACCTTGGCTACGACTGTGCTGCCCTTGAGTAGCTCAATCGCCCGCTTGGCCGGGGCGATCTGAAGTCGGTAGCCGTTGACGCCGTTCAACGCGATGCCGAACACCGGGTAGCGGCGGCCTTTTTTCGTGCCGAACATTCGTGCACTGATTTCGTTGCCGTGCCGTGCCGACGGGCCGAACATGAAGCCGAACGCATCGAGCGGCGCGCCGGGTAGCTCGAGATATTTATTGCCATCTTCCTGCTTCACCGCGAAGTCGCCGTCGAGGACGAGGAAATCGTCCGGCACTTCACCAATTTGAGTTTCCTCAAAATTATTTTGGTAAAGTGGCTCCGCCGCCTGCGCTGTAAACGCCGCCAACCCAAACGCCAATAAACAATTTGAAAGTGTCTTGGAGGTTTGAAGTTTAGAATTTTCAGTTTTCAACTTTGTGTGCATTCGTGAAATCCGTGTTTAAAAAAAATTCCAGTTATTTTCTCTCTGCGGCCCACTACGTTTAAAAAAGAGGTGCAGAGAACCGAGCTTCAAGAGCGCACTCGGATTTTTTGACGATCTGCTCATTTTTTTTCAATCTCCCTGGAAGCCTTCCAACAGGTTGCCGCGCAGCGAGAGGTTCGTGGCTATCCACGTCCACAGGCCGGCGAGCAGTAGGACACTGGCGAGCGTCGCGCCGAGCAGAGCGTACGGCACATCGGTGGACGGGGAAAGTACGGTCGGAAGCACCGCCAAGCCGGCTGAGACGGTACCGATTAGCAACCCGCTGATTAGCAGTCCGAGGTACTCTTCCAGCACGAAACGCTTGATTGTACGTTTCTCAAAACCGATTGCGCGTAGCAGTGCGAGTTCGTTTTTGCGTTCCTGTACGTTGCGCATCACGACGACGCCCAAGCCAAGGCTGCCGAGCAACAGGCCCAAGCCGCCGAGCACTTGAAACGTGTTTAGGTAAGTGTTCTGCACGGCGTTCAGTTCGCCGAGTCGCTGAGTGGCGCTGACCCACTCGAAGCCGTGATTCGCCAGCGCGTCGCCCAACTCGCTGCTCACGGCTTTGGTTTTTTCCGCCGGGGCATCGACGAGGAACACCCGGTAGCCGCTCTCGCTGGGGTAGCGCCTGATGAAGTCCGACTCGGCGATGAGCAGGCTGCCTTGCATAATGCTGTCAACGAGTTGGCCGACGAACATCACCTTAAAGTCGTTGCCGTGTTCGTCAGTGTAATCGATCGTGTCGCCGAGCATTTTAAAACCTAGTGCCCACATCATCACGCTTTGATCGGCGATGGCGGGGACGATGTCATCGCCGAGATTGAGGGTTGCGCGCGCGGTCTCGAGCAGCGCCCACGGGTTGTCGCCCGGATCGAGTCCGTCGAGTATCGAGGCGAACGTAAACCGGCCTTTGAGTTGTTCCGGCTTCCCGCCGAGCAGGCGCGGTTGCTGGGCGCGGTTGAGGTTAAGGCAGTTGGCGTGATCGCCGTCGCGCAACCGGAATGGCACGAAGCCGACGCCCGCCATAAGTTTTTCGTCGAGGCTGTAATGATCGGCGCGTTGCCCGGTGTCGTTCATGTCATGCACGACGGCGATGGCGGCTTCGCCCATCAACGCAAAGCCGCCGGTGCCGGAGGTCGCTTCGTTGGCGTCGATCGTGGCGTCTTTTTGGAACACCCCGATTGAGGCGATCATAAAGCTGCCGCAGGCCAGCATGCCGATGGTGGCCATGCTCCGGCGTCGGCGTCGGGCCGCGTTGCGTTGTCCAAGGCCGGCGAGGGAGAGTCTGTCCGCTTGGCCAAGCGCGCTCGCCTTGGCCAAGCGCGTCAAGCGCGCCGACGCAAACGCCAGTCCGGCCAGGAGCAGCATCGCGCCCGCGCCATAAAATGAATTGGGCGTCAGATCGGTGCCGGCAGCCAACGCGCCAACCACAACCGAGGTGGCTCCCAACGCCAGCAAACTGCCGATGACTGTGGCGCGCCTGGCTGACCTGTGCGTGTGGGTGTTCCCGGGCGACTCGCCGGCGAGGAGTTCGCGGGCGGTTTGCTTTTTCAAATTGCGAAGCGACCACCAAATTGTCCCGACCGCAATGATGAATGCACTCAGCAGCCCAACGGCCCACGCCGTGCTGGAGCTGTGATACGTCAGCGCGGCGGAGGCGACGGCGTCCTTCCAGTTTGTCGCCAAGCCTCCGAGCATCGCCCGGGCGTAAGCCGCGCCAGCGATCCCGCCGAAGGCGCAGCCGGCCAGCGCGATCAAGCCGCCCTCGAGCAGCAGCATGCGGCGGACGCGCCTGGGCGGGATGCCGAGCGCGAGTAGCGTCCCGGTTTCGCGCGTCCGTTTTTCCATCGTGAACTGGAACAGCAACGAGATGAGCATCACGGCCGAGGCGATGAGAAAAAAACTGAAGCTCATGAACAATCCACCGAAATCCATCGAGTTGCTGACCGACTCGTCGGCTTGGCCGCGAATGTCACGGAAAGCCAGGCCGGTGTCGGCGGGAGTCAGTTCACTGAGTAGCGCCCGGCCAAGCGCGGCCTTGTCGGTGGCGGAGAAGCGCATGGCGGTGAGGTCGCCGAAACGGTTGCTCCAGATTTCCTGTCCCGAGGCGAGGCTGATAAACGCCTTGGGCGTGCCTTTGTATTCGTCCCAGTAGTCCTCGTCCTTGTCGCGGATGGCGTCTAGGTCCATCGGGAAGCCGGTATCCCAGTCGGCGCAGTTTTCCGAGTCGGTCATGCCGGGGAATTCAGGCATCAGCGTCCGGTCGGCGCGCGGATCGTCCATTGCAATGACTCCGCCGACGGTGAACTTGGCCGTACGCTCTTCGAGTTGGCGCATGATGCCAACGGTGTAGTAGGCCAGCTCAACCTCGTCACCGATCTTGGCCAGCAGGTCGTCGGCCGTCCATTGGTTGAGCCAGATCGTGCCCGGCGCGAAGCCGTCCAGAGCGGCGACCATCGAGTACGGGGTGGCCTTGTCGCCAAACTGGATTTTGTTCACGAAATAAGTCAGTACCGGCTTGGCCCCGGGTGCGACAGCGCGGGCGGCCTTGGCCAGCGGTGGTTCGAGAAAAATACGCGGCGTGCGCAACTCGATACCGTTGCCTCCTGGTAACTCGAGCAACTGCGCTTGCGCGTCGGCGAGTTGCCACTGTTTTGCCAAGGCGGCTTGGGCCTCCTCGGTATTTGAACTGGCGACGAGCATCAGATTGCCCATGCCCGGCTTGTCGATTTCCGACTGCAATTGGCCAAGCGACACGAAGGCGGTGTAGGGCGGAATCTGCGAGGCCTGAAGGCTGAACCGGCCAAACTGCCGGTCGGTGACGATGGCGTGGACGTTGAGCTGGGCCATCGACGCGGTGGAATCCTCGATCGGGGCCATCGGCGCGTCGCGGGAAAGCTGCGAGGGGTTGTGCACAAGCAGATTGACGACGTTGCCTTTTTCGACGCCAAGCTGCCTAGCCAAGCGCTCGTTGAGCACGACGGCGTCCTCGGGGATGTCGGTGAAGTTGGGCGGCTCGAGTGCGAGATTCCAGAACCCAGCGTCAACGCCCATGACGACGACGTTGTTGGCGCGTGACCCGCCGGACGGCCGCTTGGCCACACCGGGAAGTTGCAGTGCCGCCGCTGTCTCGGTTTGCAACTCGTCGGCGAGATGCCTGGCCAAGTCGGTGCGGAACAGGCGATCGCCGGAGGGGAGGGCGAGTCCGGCCTTGCCCAAGCGAGCTTTGGCCATGTCTCGCAAACTGCCGCGAACCGACTCGCCGACCAGCATCGCGCCGACCAACACCATCGCGCCAACCGCGACGCCGAGCAGAGTGCCGACGTGGCTCCGGGCGTAAAACCGGAACGAGTTCAGGACAAGTGAGCAAGTCGTCATGACGTGAGTGCGTCAGAGAGTATCGGCGACGAACCGGCCATCGAGCAGTTGGCGGATGGCACCCATCTTGGCGGCGAGTTCAGCGGAGTGGGTGACGACGATCAGCGTCACTTGGTCGTCTCGATTCAATTCCACCAACAGGTTGCCCAGCGACTCGGCGGTGGAGTGGTCGAGCGCGCCGGTCGGTTCATCGGCGAGGATGAGGCTGGGCCGGTTGATCAGCGAACGTACGACGGCAACGCGCTGGCATTCCCCGCCGGAGAGCTGGGCCGGCCGATGGGTGAGACGATGCCCAAGGCCGACGCGATCGAGAAGTTGCCGGGCGCGTTCGGCGGCATCGGCGGTGGAGCGGCCGGTGGCGGCCAGTGTAGGAACGAGAACATTTTCCAAGACGGAACATTGTGGCAGTAGGTGGTGGGACTGAAAAATGAAGCCGATCTTTTGGTTGCGGATAGTGGCGAGCTCCGGCTCGGAGAGGTTCGCGAGTTCCTCTCCGTCCAACTGGATGTTGCCGCGAGTGGGGGAGTCGAGCGAGCCGAGGATGTTTAGCAGTGTGCTTTTGCCCGAACCGGACGGGCCGACGACCGCAAGGGAATCGCCACGACGAACGGTGAGCGAGATGCCATTGAGCACCGGCACAGGCTCGCTATCCGAGTTTTCGTACTGCTTGTGAACCTCCTCCAGCCTGAGGACGATCGGGTCATCTGCCGCCATGCCCCGAACGCTACGGCACCGGCTTGCGGCCGCAAATCAAAATTGTCCGAACATAAAAAAAAACACCCAGAGACTTGTCTGGGTGGTTTGGGAATTGTCCGCTTGGCTGAGGGGCTATTCTTTATCGTCGGCCTTTTCTTTGGATTGCTCCTTGGCCTTCTCGATTTCGGCGGGAAGATCTTCCTTTTTGATCACCTCGATCTTGGCACCCTTTTTCATTTCCTCTGCAGATGGCACCTTGATGATGTCGCTGGTGACGACCTTGTTCGGTTCGGCCGGCTTGGGTTGTTGAACGGTGATTGTTGGAGGGGTTGGAGGGGTTGGAGGGGTCGGAATCCCTGGCAGGGGAGGGAAGATGGGCGGTGGCGCTGCTGCGCCTTGGGCTGCCTCTTCTTTTTCCTCCTCCATCATCTCGGCACGGGTTTTGTAAATGGCGTCAAAAGTGTTGCTGGAAACCTTGAACGTCCATCCTTCCAGCTTGGCCAGCTTGGCCAAGTTGTCGGCGAATGTTTTGTCGCGCTCTTCCCGTAGCTTGGATTGGTTTTCGGCGTGGGCCTTGTCGCGGTCGGTGATGAGCTTGGCCAAGGCGGCATTGTGCTCCTTGTCGAGGCGTTCCGCATCTTCCGGCTTTTCGTCCTTGGCCTGTCCGCGCGGTTTGCTCTCGTCCGGTTGGGGTGTTCTCGCTGCGTCTTCGTCCGCTTGGCCAAGACGCGTGCCGATGACGGCGAGGCTCATGTAGTGGTTGTCGCCCAGCTTGGACATCTTCACAACGTAGTTGTAGCCCTCGAAGGTGTCGATGGTCGCCGTGACGGATTTGTCCATTCCGGTCTCCTCCGGCTTGGCTGACTTGCTGGCGACGTCGTCGAAGCTTGGGTAACCAAGCACGCGTCCGGCGGTGTTGCCCTTGGATGAGTCGAGTTTTTCCTCCGGCTTAGCGTCAGACAGTGCCATGTCATCGCCTTCCTTGATGCGGGTCAGCGTCCACGAGTCTGCCTCGTTGGGCTGGGTGATGGTGAGGGACTTAATTTTTTCGACCTTGAAAAAGTCGTCCTTGTTCAGCCAGTCGGCGGGGTCGGCGCTAATATCGTTGAGCGCGCTCGAGTAATCGATGGCGATGACAGCCACCTTGCCGTCAGCCAGAACGTAGCGATGATTGTCGGATGAGCCAAGCGGTGAGCCGGCGTTGGCTTCGGAATTAGAGCTGCCTTTTTTGCCCAGCAACAGGCTCTTTAACACCTGGCCCTGCGCGTTCTTGAAGTCGACACGCGTGCCGGCATTCGTCTCGTTGTCGGCAGGATCGAGCAGCCCGAAACGGCCGTATTGTTTTTTACTGGCGCGGATTTGCCTCAACGACTTGAGACTTACGGCGCTAGTGACGAGTTTTTGAATGTCATCGAACTTGGCCGCGAAACCGTCGCGCTCCGTGATAATCCATTGCTCATACTGCTGGGCAAGCGTGAGAGAGGCGTCGTTGTCTGTGATGGCGATCGTGGCGATCTTTGCCGGATCGAGGTCGGTGACAACTATTTTGCCAACGCCGGTTTTTTCCTGACTGCCCTGATTTGGGGTTAAAGTGAAGTAGGAGATGCCGCCCAGTATTCCCAGGGCGAGAACGGCGATGAGAAGTTGTTTTCCTTTCATTGGTGTTAGACTGCTGCGGTTTTCTTGCTTTTGCGGATAAAAAAGGCGATGCCAAATATGATTACGAACAAGGGCATCAGCCCAATATTGGCTAATTTTATCTTCAGTTGGATGAGGTCGATCTCGGCGCGGAGCTGCTTCCGTATTTCCCGAATCTGTTTCCGCTTTTCAAGCTCCTTGGCCTGAATGGCCTTGAGTGCTTCGGGGTCAATTCGAAGCGTGAACTGGTTGTTGCCTTCGCCGGTGCTTTCCAGCTTGGTTTTTTCCTGAAGGATCGCCTGCTGCTCTTCTTCAAGTTTTTTGAGTCTTCCCTCAAATTTAGTCTGCGCTTCTTTTTCAAGATTCACGATCGTGGTAAACGGACGGTTTTGGTTTCGACTGCGGATGTTGATCAATGTGTCGTCTCCAAAGTGATCGACGAGATTTTGTACGAACGTGATGTTCTCACTGATACGGAAGCGTTGCTGCAGGATGAAATGGTCATCGACGAGAATGTCCGTATCGCCGATGAGGCAGACGTAGTTGTCTTCCTTGGACTCGGTCAGGTGTTCAGGGGAAGCGGGCTTGGTTGCACCGGGTTCAGCCGAACCAGCATCCTCGGTGGCCGGTTTGCCCTCGGGAAAGGCGGTCGTGAATTTGCCACCAAGTTTCAATGCCAGTGTGTGTTTTCTGGTGCTGACGGGTTTGCCGTCTTCGCTGCCGGTCAGGAACGAGTCCATGATCTTGTCTCCGTTAAACTGCGAGGACATGCCATCGACCAGCTTGGCTTGCTCGGAGCTAGTGATCAACTCAGTGACCTTCAAGCCGATGGCCACATTGCTGATATCGAAACTGCCCGCATACGGGAGTCGAAGTGTGCCGAGATCGCGGGTGACGACTTCATCCAGGTTTAGCGCATTGCGGTTCAATGCGAGATAGGCTGGCTGCATACGTCCCTGGGCAATTGGGTCGCGTGGGTTGAGTCGGTAATTGAAGTCAGCGACGACTTGGGTGTTGTCAAACGGAACGCCCCACTTTGAGAACAAGAGGTTCAGGTTGGATCCGCCGCCCAGACCAGGGATGCGCATTTGCGGGTTTTGCTGGCCGGAATCGTCCCGCTGAGCGAGTGGATCGACAAAGGCGATCAACTTGCCGCCGCGCAGGACAAACTGGTCGATGGCGTATTCGGTGGCTTCCGAGACGTTTTTTGGGTGGATGAGTAGCAGGACATTTACTGTTGCGGGTATGTCCGTGGCCGCCGGTTCAATGCGTTCCACTTTAAAGTCGCGCTGCAACTGTTGTAAAAAGTACCACGGAGGCTGTTGCTGTCCGCGGTTCATCATAGCCATCGGGTTGGACGGATCCGGGCCGCCCCAGACGTTGAGACCACTCATCACGCCGACGACTTCGCGATCCTCCTCCAACTTGAGGACGTTTTTTATGGCACGGGAAATATCGTACTCGAGGTTGGTCGAGCGAGACGGGTCGAGCACCGGGATGACCTCAGTGCTGTCGAGATAGCTGATCGCCATACCGATATAAAAGGCATTGTTCAGCAGTCGAATGCCGTCGTTTACTGCCAACTCCTCCGCATCGGTATCGCGGCGAGGATTGACCTTTGTCAATTCAAGGTTGCCCCCGGCGTAGGCCTTGTATTGGTCGAGCAAATCGGCCACTCGAGTGCCGTGTTCGTTCACGACGACCGGCACACCCTTCTCACCGCGCGTTAGGTAAAAGCGGATCTCGAGCGGGCTGGATTCGTCGTCGCCTCCTCGCTCCTTGGCCAAGCCGTCGAGCAGTTCCTTAGAGCCCTTGGATAGGGTGAACAGGTTGCCCTCGGTCAGGTCGGCTTTCGTCTTGAACTGAGCGGAGATGATGTTGAAGGCGATCACGCACAGCAGAATCACCAACACCCCGCCGACGGAGTTCAGGAGAACGGCAAACTTGGTTTCTCTTTTCATGTCTAAATTTTCAGGGTTGATTGCTTATGCGCGGAGTCCGCGGATGATGACATTCGTGGCGAACAGTGGGAACCCGATCACCGACAAAAAGTATATCACCGCGCGGCTGTCGATCTGACCGTTGTTGAACTGCTCAATGCCTGGCATCACGCTGAAGGCAGCGACGAACTCGACCACCGAGCGCGGTGCCAGTGTCTCGACGACGTCCGTCACCGGAGGCCAACCGCACAGCACGAGAAACAGGCAGATCACCACGGAAAGGATGAAGCTAATCACCTGGTTGCGAGTGAACGCTGAAGTCATGCTTGTGATGGAGAGGTACGCACCGGCCAAAAAGAAACTGCCGATGTAACTGGCGACGATGACGCTGTTATCGGGGTCGCCGAGGTAGTTCACAGTGATCCAAATCGGGAACGTCATCACCAGTGCCAGTGTCAGGAATATCCACGAGGCGAGAAACTTGCCGATGATGCAGTGCCACAGTGAAATGGGCAGTGTCAGCAGCAGTTCCATGGTGCCTTGTCGGCGTTCCTCCGACCAAAGTCGCATGCCGACTGCCGGCACCAGGAATAGATAAATCCAGGGGTGCCACATGAAAAAAGGCTGCAATGTCGCTTGGTTTCGATCCATGAATTGACCGATCAGGAACGTGAACGCTGCGGTCATTAACAGGAAAATCACCAGAAACACATAGGCCACCGGCGAGTTGAAGTAACCGCCTAGTTCCCGTTTTGTGATGGTCCAAATACTTTTCATTTTAGATTAAATTATTGGGGTTTTGTGTCGGACAGGGTGATGTTGCGGAAGACGTCGTCCAGACGCCCCTCCTCCTTCTTGATTTCGTTGACCTTCCAGTTGTTCTGCGCGGCGACGGCGAAGATCGCTTGGCCAAGCTCTCCGTCAGCGCCGGCTTTCTTCGGGAAGACGCGGGCGACGACGGTCGGTGCCTTGTCGGTCACGATGGTGACCTTGGCTGACTGAATGACGGTGCCAAGCCCGTCGCGCACCGCACTGGATTCGGTCCCGTTGATGGAGACGACGTACGAGTTGGCCAACTCGGACTTGGCCTTGAGTTCATCCGGCGTGCCGTTGGCGACGATTTTGCCCTGGTCGATGATGATCGCCCGTGTGCAGGCGGCCTCGACTTCCTCAAGAATATGTGTGGAGAAAATGATCGCCTTGGACTGGCCCATGCGGCGGATGAGGGAGCGCACCTCGTGCTTTTGGTTGGGGTCGAGTCCGTCAGTCGGTTCGTCCATGACGAGGATATCCGGGTCATGAATGATAGCCTGTGCGAAGCCTGTGCGATGCCGGAATCCCTTCGAGAGCGTGTCGACGCTTTGATGGCGAACCGACTTGAGGAAGCACATGTCGATGGCGCGATCGATCGCCTTGGCCTTGTCCGCGCCTTTGATGCCCCGCACCTCCGCGCAGAAACCAAGGAAGCCCTCGACGGTCATGTCCGTGTAAAGCGGCGCACTCTCCGGCAGATATCCCATCAGGCGCTTGGCCTCGATCGGGTTTTGCGTCACATCGTTGCCGCCGACTTTCACCACTCCAGCTGTGGGCGGGATGTAGCCGGTGATCATTCGCATAGTGGTGGATTTGCCGGCACCGTTAGGCCCGAGGAAGCCAAGAATCTCCCCCCGTTCCAAGGAGAACGAGACATCGTTCACGGCGTTTTTTGGCCCGAAACTTTTGCTCAGGTTCTCGACTTTTATCATTTCTATTTGTTGGTGTGCGAATGCTTGGCCAAGCACTTGGCCGGCCGGGTATCCTAATTGGCCCGATTAATTCCCTGTTACCCTAAAAAAGGGCCGGAGAGTGTACCCCACCTGTCAAGGGGTTTCGCCCCGTTCGACGCCAAAAAACGGCAATTGTTCAAAATATCCTATATTGCCCAAACTGCGCTACTTTCCGAGCAAACGCCCGTGCTCGAGGATGACGAAGCGATCTGTCATGCAGGCGAGGTGATCGCAGATGGCACGCTGCAGCCCGTGCTCGGGAATCAGCGACTGCACAAACTCACCCATCGCCTTCGGGTACTGCTCGAAATAATGAAACAACTCACCCAGCAGTTTTGTCGCCCGTGCGTGGGGTTCGTGGACGACGTCGTTATAGTAGAGGTTCTCGTAAAGGTAAGCGCGGAGTTGGAGGTTGGCCTCGCGCCGGTTCGCGCCATAAGCTACGAGCCGCTTGGCCTGTGCTCGAACATCGTCGGCCGACGCCACGCCAGCTTCGTCGATGTTGGCCTCGGTCGTGTGGACGACGTCGTGCACCTGGTCGTCGATCAGGCAGCGGATGATGAAGTAGTGCCGGCACTCGTCCGCCAGGTCGCCGTGCTCCGAGCGCATGCGCCCTGAGGCATCCCGCCAGAAATCGATGTCGCGTGCGAGTTGCTCCTCGGTGAGCAGTCCGGAGTCCAGTCCGTCATCGAGGTCGTGGCTGTAGTAGGTGATCTCGTCGGCGAGGTCGGCCACCTGCGCCTCGAGCGAGGGGTGGTGTAACTCGGCCGTCGCTTGGCTAAGCGGCAGCTCGGGAGCGGTGTCGTGCTTGGCCAGGCCCTCGAGCGTTTCCCAAGTGAGGTTCAGGCCAGGGAAGGCGGGATACTTGTGCTCGAGCAACTCGACGACGCGGCGACTTTGCTTGTTGTGCTCGAAGCCACCGTGATCGCGCATCAGGTCGTTGAGCGTCTGTTCGCCGGAGTGGCCGAACGGGGAGTGGCCAAGGTCGTGGGCAAGTGCAATCGCCTCGGTGAGATCCTCGTTGAGTCGCAACGCGCGCGCGATATTCCGGGCGATGGCGGCGACCTCCATCGTATGTGTGAGCCGCGTGCGTAGGTGGTCGCCGCTGCCGCTCAAGAAAACCTGTGTCTTGCTGTCGAGTCGTCGAAAGGCCCTGGAGTGGATGATCCGATCGCGGTCGCGCTGGTATTGTGTGCGCCACTCCGGAGGTGGCTCATGGACTTTTCGGCCCTTTGAATACTCGCTAAACTGCGCATAAGGTGCGAGGGCATCTCGCTCGCGGGACTCGAGTTCTTCGCAGTTGCATGGCATTATTTATTGGGCCATATCGGCGGCGCTCTCCGCACGGATAGAGCCAAGCACCTCGCTGGCCGGGGCGCCGCGTAACTCGTAAGTCTGCAGGATGACTTCCTCGATGAGGTTGTTCGGGCAGGAGGCACCGGCGGTGATGCCGACGGTGAGTTTGCCTTCGAGCGGCAGCCAGTTCTCGGCGATGACCATCTCTTGTTTGTGCTGGAGGAAATGATTGAGCCGCTCCGCCGACTCGATTTCACTGGCGTCCTTGATGAAATATGTCGGCAGTTTTCCTTCGCCCATCTCGGCAAGGTGCGATGTGTTGGACGAGTTGTAGCCGCCGACGACCAACAGCAAATCCATCGGGCGGCTGAGTAGATCCCGGAGGGCGTCCTGCCGATCCTGTGTTGCGCCGCAAATGGTGTCGAAGTAGCGGAAGTGCCCGGCGATGGCATCTTCGCCGTGTTTCTCAACCATCGCCGCCCGGAGCCGGCGCTGCACTTCCTCGGTTTCGCCGCGCAGCATGGTGGTCTGATTGGCCAAGCCGATAGCCCCGAGGTGTTTGTCCGGGTCGAAGCCATCAGACGTTGCACCTTCGAATTTTTTCAGGAACGCCTCGCGGTCGCCGCCACGGGTGATGTAGCGGCAAACTAAGTCCGTTTCGTCGAGGTCAAACACAACGAGGTAGTGTCCGTTCTCGTACGCCTTGGCCTGTGAGCTGGTGGCCTTGGTTTCCTCGTGCCAGGCCTTGCCGTGAATAATGCTGGTGACCTGTTCGCGGGCATTTTGGCGGACTCGTTTCCAGACGCTCATCACGTCGCCGCAAGTGGCGTCGATGACCGTGCAGCCTCGTGCCTTGAGCATCTCGTTGACTTTGACCTCCGTGCCGAACGCCGGGATCACCACCGGGTCGCCTTTGCCGAGGTCCTCAATGTCGGCGGCCTTGTGGCTGCCGGAGAGGAAGGTGACCCCCATGTCACGAATCTGCTCGTTGACGTGCGGGTTGTGAATGATCTCCCCGAGAATGTACACTGGCTGTTCGCGGGGGAAATGCCGCCTCGCCGCGTAGGCCAGGTCGATCGCCCGTTCGACCCCATAGCAAAACCCGAACTCCTTGGCCAAGCGGATGCCGGTGTCGCCGTAGGCAAAGGTGCTGCCGTTGGCGCGCAGGTACTCGACCAGTTCGCTGCGGTAATGCGTCACCACCTCGGCCTTGACCTTCTCCATGATGTCCGGCCGGCGGACGTTGATTCGCTTTGGTTTTTCTGCGCTCGGCATCGCGTGGATTGTCGCACCGACCGGTCGCCGTTGGCAACGGAATTAACTGACCAACCAGGCGAGAATGGCCTTCTGCGTGTGCAGTCGGTTCTCGGCCTGGGTGAAAATCGTGTCGGAATGTGCCTCGAACGTTTCTGCGTCGATCTCCTTGCCGCGATAGGCCGGCAGGCAGTGCATCACCAGCGCATCCGGCTTGGCCAACCGCATTAACTTGCCGTTGATCTGGTAGTCGGCCAGCTTGGCCAAGCGCTCCGAGGCCTCGGCTTCCATGCCCATCGACACCCAGACATCGGTGTAAACCATATCGGCTCCCTCGACTCCCGCTCGGATATCTTCCGTGCAGAAAATGTTTCCGCCGGCTTTGGCCAGGATCTCCGCGTTTGGCTGGAACTCCGACGGCGCAGCGATGCGTAGCTCGAAGTCCAACGCCGCCGCCGCATGCACCCATGAGACTGGCACATTGCACGCGCCATCGCCGACGTACGTGACCACCTTGCCCCGAATCGGGCCGCGCTGTTCCTGAAATGTGAAGATGTCGGTCAAGATTTGGCACGGATGCTCGTCGTCGGTCAGCGCGTTGATGGTCGGGATGCCCGAGTACTCCGCAAACTCCTCGACGTCTGCCTGCGCGAAAGTGCGGATGACAGCACCGTGCACCATACGGCCTAGCACGCGCGCGGTGTCCTTGATCGGTTCGCCGCGGCCAAGCTGCATGTCGTTCGCGTTGAGAAACATCACTGAGCCGCCGAGTTCGCGAATGCCAACCTCGAACGAGACTCGCGTGCGCGTGGAAGACTTAGTAAAAATCATCGCCCACGTCTGGCTGTTAAGCGGCTTGGCTTCGCCACCACCGCGCTTGGCCTTGATGGCTTCCGTCGAGGCGAGGATTTCCTCCATCGCCGCACTTGGCATGCCTTCGAGTTTCAACAGGTGTTTCATTCAATTACCTTCTGGATGGTTTGTTCAAACAAATCGAGACCGTCTTGGGCCTCTTCTTGCGTCAAGTTGAGTGGCGGCAAAAAACGGACGACCGACGAGCCGGCGGGGATGGTCAGCAACCCTGCCTCGTGTAGGGCAAATACCCACTGCACCGCCGCCGGTTTGCTGTTGTCGAACGAGCTGAAGCGGCCGCCCATCTCGATGCCAATCATCAAGCCAAGACCGCGAAGTTCTCGGATGGCCGTCGGATATTTCTCCCGCAGCCTGACCAGTTTATCGAGGAAAAATTGGCCGATCGCTCGGGCGTTAGCGGCCAAGTCGTCGCGGTCGATCACCTCGAGAATCTTGTTCGCCACTGCGCAGGCCAGCGGGTTGCCGCCGAACGTTGAGCCGTGCGTTCCCGGGCCGAGCACGTCGGCGTGCTTCTCCGAGATCCACACCGCGCTCATCGGGAAACCGCCGCCGAGTGCCTTGGCCATGCCGACGGCATCCGGCAAAAAATCACCGATCTGATCGCCGAGTATCGCCTGAAAACTCTGAAACGAGCCGGTCCGAAAATGCCCGCACTGCACGCCGTCCCATAGCAGCAGCAGGTTACGCTCGTCGCAAAGTGCGCGCAGGCCAAGCAGGTATTCCGCCGACGCGGGACGGATGCCGCCCTCGCCCTGTATGCCCTCGATCATCACCGCCACCGTGGCCGGCGTGATCGCCGAGCGTACGGCGTCTATGTCGTTGTACGGTGCGTGCGCGAATCCCTCGAGCAGGGGAGCGAACCCGTCCTTCAGCTTTTTTTGCCCGCTCGCTGAGATGCCGGCCATCGTCCGGCCGTGAAATGAGTTTTCGGCGGTGATGATTTCAAACCGGCCTTCCCCCTGGCCAAGCCTTCTGGCCAGTTTGAACATCACCTCCGACGCCTCCGCTCCACTATTGCCGAAAAACACACGCCCCTGGCCGAGTCGCTTGGCCAAGCCCTCAGCGAGCTGCGCCTGGCCCTCGAAGTGGTAAAAATTAGTGCAGTGCATCAGCTTGGCCGAC
>Ga0302134_10000556_pt1 | contig 16504 bp, 15 predicted proteins | sample CB9_SCM_MG_FD_203123 | JGI IMG/M metagenome (GOLD analysis project Ga0302134, IMG submission 203123) | Marine microbial communities from Western Arctic Ocean, Canada - CB9_SCM | ecosystem: Environmental > Aquatic > Marine > Oceanic | place: Canada: Western Arctic Ocean | collected 2017-09-19
GCCACCATCGCGGCCGTCCGATCCGGATCGGCGGCGAGCTCCTCGATCAGCTCTGATACGGCGGTCCCGCGCTGCGCCAAGGCTTGCTCCAGCAGCGTCAGTCGGTCACGCAGTGACCAGACCTCGGCACCCAACGCCAAGATGAGGCCCAACAACTGATCGAGGGCCGGGTCCTCGAACGCGTGGTACTGCTTGTCAGACACGTCAGCCATTGGGCTTATCGGCGGAGGTGCACCAGCGGTTTTCCTTACGGAACTCCCCGGTTCTCATGAGCGCCGCCATCCCCATGAAACCTGGTTGGCCGTAGTCCAGCGCGCCATCGGTTGCATTAACGAAGCCCACCCGCTCGAGCGCTGCCTTGAAGTCAGCCGACAGAAACTCGTTCCAGAACTTCTCACCGTTGCCATCATTGTCGAAGCTCTGCAAGAACGCGGCCTCGGGTTCCAACGCGCTGTACGGAGGAACGTCCATAAACCGAATGTGGCCACCTGGGCGCAGCACCCGGAACGCCTCGCCGAGAACTTGGTCGAGCACCGCGGAGGTGACCTCATGGGCAAACAGGAAGCCCGTGACCATGTCGAAGCTCGAGCCCTCGTAAGGCATCTCGGTGGCGTCGCCCTGCTGATAGGTGATGGCCAAACCGCGCTCTTCGGCCGAGAGGTGCGCCCAACGCAGCGCCGAGGCAGACAGATCGATCCCGACAACCTCCTCGGCATCGGGGTAGGCCGTCCGAAACGCCATGGTGTTTCCGCCGAAGGAGCAACCCAGGTCCAGGATCCGCTTGTAGTTCCCAGCCGGAGCGCCAGCGGCAAATGCAAGCAAGGCGCCCGGAGGGCTGGAGCTGTAGCCGAGTCGCCACGCCGTCCGGTAGAGGGCTCCGCCGCGTTCATAGATGGGGCCGACCAAGGACTCACGCCAGTATCCGCCCGGTGCGAGATGGATGTCGTCCAGGCCCGCACTGTCGTTTTCCGTGTAGTACTCAGGCAACGGAAACACATCGTCGAGGACAAGGCGGCCCTTGGGCTTCTTTGGAGGGTTGGCCAACAGAGCGTCGAGCTCGTCTCCGTAGTCGGCGAGGGACTCGGCCGCTGACGCCCACCCCATAACTTGGGCCTGGTGCTGAATCGACGCTGCAAACCTATACAGGGGCTGAGACTGTATTCGCTTGCCGGCAGTAGCCATGGTGCGCGGCCTTCTAGACCCAACCGTGGCCTCGTACTGCTCGAGGACCTTCGGGATGTGGCGCGTGTAGTTGTAGAGCCGCAGCCCTTCGAGATAGTCGAAGCGAGCCGCTTGTTCCTGAGTGGCCGGCGGTAGCAAAGGCATCTGGGGCCTCCTTATTCGGCGGCGACGAAGTCCTGGATCCGGAGGAGACCGTTGCCGGTCACCACCTTGTTGAGCTCGACGTAGTCGGCATGGGCATAGTCGAGACCGGTCCAGGCAATCGGGTAGATCGGGAAGTCGCGGGCGAAGATTGCCTGGGCATCCGCGACGGCCTGATCCTTCGTGGCCGGATCCAACATGCCGGCCAACGTTGCGTTGAGCTCATCGCTTCCGTAGTTCATGAAGTTCGAGAACCCGGCCGCTCCTCCGTAGAGGTTGGTGTAGTACTGGGCGTCGAAGAATGCGGGCACGTCGATGGCATCGACGAAGAACTGTAGCTCACCGGTACGGCCATACTTCCGACCGTCGAAATCGGCCCGAGGCTGCTTGTCAAGCTGAAGGTCAAAGCCGGCTTCGCGGAACGAACTCTGGACCAGAATCGCGATCTCTTCGTCGACGGGCAGGCCTTCGGCGTAGGCGAGCGTCAGCGGAGCATCGAGCTCCGACAAGACCGCCCGTGCGGCGTCGAGATCGGTCCCGAGGAATCCACTGTTGTCATAACCCGGTACGGGCGGGATCAGCAGAGAATCCCACGCCGTTGCGCTGCCGCGGAACACGACGTCGATAATGTCGTCGTACGGAATGGCTTGGGCAATGGCGGCCCGCACCGCGAGATCGTCGAACGGCGGTTCGTACGTCAGCGCCAAGAACGCACCTGTGGTGGTTGGAATCGCGGTCACTGTGGCACCGTCAGATTCCCTGACCTCGTCGAGAGCCAAGATGCCGAGTTCGGCTGCATAGGCGGCATCGCCACTGAGGAGCAACTGGAGACGAGTGTTGGCATCGGGAACGCTGCGCTGGGTGACGGTTTGAAGTGCCGGCTGCTCACCCCAGTAGTCCTCTCGAGCTTCGAGGGTGACGGACTCGCCGCCAGGCCCGAAGTCCGTGATGCGGTAGGGCCCGAAGCCCGCAGTGTTCTGGTTCAGCCACTCGTTGGCGAAAGGATCTTCGTCCGTAGCGTGGCTCAGCACTTCGACCGAGTCATAGATGACCAACCAACCTGTACCGAGGGTGGGAAGGAACTTGTCTTCGTTGGTTGCCAAGGTGATCTCCAGAGTCAGGTCATCGATGACCTCTATCCCAGACCCATCGAGACAACCGAAGGCTCCCACGCACATGCCGCCGACGAACATCCAGAAGCCGCCGGTGGCATCGGTCAACCCCTTCTCGATCGACCACTTCACGTCCTCGGCGGTCATCTCACGACCAAACTCGCTCATGACTCCAGCACGCAGTTGGAAAGTGTAGACGGCAGAGCCATCGTCGAGGACCTCGAGGTCCCAGCTCTCTGCGAGCTCCGGCTGGGCTTGCTCGGCGTTGGTCCCACCGACCGCTGCTGCCAGCGCGTCAGGGTCGCTGGGGATTCCCCAGTTGACCAGGCTGTCGTAGGTGGCGAAGAAGATCTGCACTGAAGGAAGGTTGTTCTGCCCTGGGCCACCAGGGTTCACCGCGAGGACCGGTCCGCTGTGGGCAATGGTGACCGCCGCCGGTATCGCCGACGGCGGCAGATCAGCGTCGTCATCGGAACCCGAGGAGTCGTCCGAACTCGAGGAGTCGTCCGAACTCGAGGAGTCGTCCGAACTCGAGGAGTCGTCCGAACTCGAGGAGTCGTCCGATGGCTGAGCCGCGGGTTCCGCGTCGTCATCGCTACCACAGGCGGCGGCGATTAGCGCAAACGCCAACAATATTGCCACCAGTGTTGTCCACCGTCCTGGCCGATTCCTGCGTCCTGTGTTGTTCGTAGCATTCATGTACACGTCCCCTTTAGAATCCCCAGATCCGAGGATTAGGTAAGTATACATCAAACGAACATGGTGCACAAGCTCTGTATACTTGAGCCCTACTGGGCGCGAGGTTCGTCAGCGGACACCCTCACGACCCTTCATCAGTCAAGCGATATTCAGCGGCCGCACCCGCCAGATCGTGCTTATTGCCAACAACAAGGCACGCAGCCTCGTGGCCCGCGCTTGCGATGCGAAGCTCGGGTTGAGCCTCCTCGCAGGCGTCCATGCGCAGCGGACAACGCTGCGCAAAGACGCAGCCCGAAGGTCGCTCGCCCCCGCGAACCTCCCCTTGGACGACGGGAGCAGCGGGCTTCACATGGGGGTTGACAGATAGCTCCGCGCCGATCAAGAACTCGGTGTAGGGATGCTCGGGGTTGGTGAGGACCTCGTCGACCGGACCAACCTCTATGAGCCGACCCAAGTACATGACCGCAACACGGTCAGCCACGGCCCGAATGGTGGTCAGGTCGTGCGAGATGAGCAGGTACGTGAGCCCGAACTGCGCCTGCAGGTCTACGAGCAGGGACAGAACTTCGGCCTGTACTGACACATCGAGTGACGCGGTGGGCTCGTCAAGAACGATCACCGATGGATCGGTGGCGAGCGCCCGGGCAATGTTCACCCGCTGCTGTTGGCCACCGGACAATTCGTGGGGATACCGGGCGCCGAGGTCAGTGGCGAGCGAGACCTGCGCGAGCAGCTCGTCGACTCGCTTCCGGAGCACGTCCCCGCGCATGTCGGTGTGCAAGAGCAGCGGCTCACCGATGGCGTCTCGCACCCTGTATCGAGGGTCTAGCGACTCCAGCGGTTCCTGAAACACGATCTGCATCTCGCTGCGCCAGGACCGCAGCTGCTTCGGGTTGGCGCCGACAATGGATCTTCCCAACACCTCGACGCTGCCAGCGTCGACAGGAGTCAGGCCAAGTAAGCACCGAGCGACGGTGGACTTACCCGAACCGCTCTCGCCGACAATCCCCAGGGTCTGGCCACGCTCGACGACGAACGAGACATCATCGATCGCCACCACGCCGGCCTGACCCCGCCGCGCTCGGAAGGTCTTGTGTAGGCCATCCACAATGATCGCATGGTCGGTGTCGGCGTCATCGTCGGTGGCAGGGCCCTCGTCGCGGCTCCGGTGGGCGTCACAGGATGTGGCGTCGTGTCCGCTATTGGTCATTGCTGAGCCGCCAGTCGCTTTGTGCGAATGTAGCCCAAATCCGACGCGGTAATGAGCCTCTTGGTGTATTCCTCTGTGGGGTCGAGCAGCACAGAGCGGACGGCTCCATCTTCTACCACGCGTCCTTCTGACATGACAGACAGGGTGTCGCAGTACTGAGCCACGACACCGAGGTCGTGGGTGATGATGAGCACCGACAGCGTGATCCGCTTCTGCAGAGAACGGATCAACTCCAGGATCTGGCGTTGAATCGTTGCATCGAGGCCCGTAGTTGGTTCGTCAGCCACCAACAGCGATGGGCCGCACACCAACGCCATGGCGATCACGGCACGCTGCGCCATGCCGCCGCTCAGTTCGTGCGGGTACGCCTTGGCCACCCGATCGACGTCATCGATGCCGACGAGTCCCAGGTGTTCGCGGATACGCGCAACACGCTCTGCCTTGTCCAGGTCGAGGTGTGACTTGATGACGTTGCCCATCTGGTTCTCGATGTTCAACATTGGGTACAGGGCCGTCCGAGGATTCTGGAAGACCATGCCAATTGCTGCGCCGCGCACCTCGCGCATTTCAGCCTCGGTCTTGGCCAGGAGATCCTGGTCCCCGAAGGTGACCGAACCAGCGGTCACCCGACCGCCTGGCGGCAGGAGCCCGACGATGGAACGAGCCGTCATCGATTTACCCGAGCCGGTTTCGCCGACGAGGCCGTGCATGTGGCCCGTGGCAAGAGTGAGGTCGACGCCGTGCAAGATCGCCGTGGACGTGCGCCGGGTCGCGATCTCGAGCTCGAGGCCACGAACGCTCAACTGTGGGTCGGTCATTTCGAGCCCACTTCGCGTGCCTTTTCGATGCCTTCGCTCAGCAGGTTGAAGGCAAAAACGGCCACCGAAAGCGCCAAACCGGGAAAGAGCGAGATCCACCACTGCCCGGTGGTCATGTTCGATGCCCCGGTGAGAATCATCGAGCCCCACTCGGGTGTGGGCACCTGCACACCGACACCGAGGAAAGCGAGGCCCGCAAGCGTCAGGATGCCGTACCCCATCGATACGCCGAACTGGACGATCGTGGGACCGAGCGAATTCGGGAGAATGTGACGAAACACGAGTCGTGGCGTGGAGTTCCCCAAGGCAATCGAGGCCTGCACGAACCGCTGCTCTCGAACCGTCAGCACGCGACTGCGCGTGAGCCGTAAGAAGACGGGGACGTTGACGAACGCGAGGACGTAGACGACGTTCGTAAGGTTGTTGCCGCTCAATGAGACCAGGGCAATGGCGAGTATCAACAGCGGGAATGCCTGAACAATATCGGCGACCCGCATCGAGATCTCGCCAGGGATCCCTCGTGAGAATCCGGTCACGACGCCGAGTACAACGCCGATCACCGCGCCCAAACCGACGCCCATGACCACGATGGTCAGGTCGATCCTCGGGGCCTGAAAGACCCGCACGAAGATATCGAGGCCGGATCGGTCGGTCCCGAACGGGTGCCTGCTGCTGGGGGGTTGAAGCGCTTCACGCGGGTTGGCGATCTCCGCATCGAACTGCGACAGGGCGGGGACGACGTAGGACCCAATGGCCAACAGCGCGATGAGACCGAGCCCAATGACCAGCGGAGGGTTCAACCAGTTGGGCCCCCAGTGACGCCGGCCACCCGGCTCCGTGCGGCTCACAGTCTCACCCGGGGGTCGATGGCGACGTAGAGGAGGTCGACGATCAAGAAGATGACCACGGAGAAGACGCCGGCTACCAGAACGAAGCCTTGGACGGCGGGGAAGTCGTTGACACGAATCGCATTCACGACGTACTGGGCTGCTCCTCCCCAGGAGAACACTGTCTCCACCAGGACCGAGGCGCCCAACAACACGCTGAACAAGATGCCAACGAAGGTCACGACTGGGGGAAGCGAGGCCCGGGCCGCGTACCGCCACAGCGTGGAACGAGGCAGGCCACACGCTCGACCGAAGAGAATCGCGTCGGAGCCGAGGGCCTCGATGGTGGCCGATCTGGCGAGGCGTGTGAGAGGTCCGCTGAAGATTAAGGCCATCGTCGTGAGCGGCAGCCATATCTGATGCAACGAGGCCTTCAGGGCTGCCCAGTTCAGCGTGATGGTTGCATCCACAACCGCCGCGCCGGTTACGTCTCGCGGCGCCGCCGCCCCAGGCGCGATCTGGCCAATCGGCGGTGGTGCCCAGCCGAGTTTGAAGAAAAAGACGAACAACAACAGGAGGCCAAGCCAGAAATCTGGCAGAGACAATGCCGTGAAGCTCCCATATCTGACGGCCTTGTCCGCCGCAGTTCCGCGCCGGTGCGCGGCGTAACTCCCCGATGCCAGTCCCACCACGACGGCGACTACCAACGACAACGTGATGAGCTCCAGGGTTGCCGGCAAGCGATCTGCGAGGTCAGACCGGACGGGTCGGTCGGTGAACAATGACGTACCGAGATCCCCGCGAATGGAGTCGCCGAGGAAATCGACGTACTGCACGCCCAAGGGTCGATCAGTCCCGAGATCGGCTCGAATGTTCGCGATCGATTCCTCGGTCGCGAAGGTGCCAGCAATCTGATACGCCGGGTCACCGCCGGCGAACCGGGTCAGAAAGAACGTCGCTGTGGCGATCGCGAACAGGATCGGGATCATGAACAGGACTCGCCGCATAATCAATAGCGCCCATGCGCGCCCCGTCATGGCCTTGGTGCCTCGGCTGTAGGCGTACCGGCGCGGTTCGGCAACCGCCACACAAGAGTTTCCAGATCTGCCCCCAACGTCGTTTCCACCTAAACCCCCCATTGCTTCGTGAAGCTGGTTTCGCGTCTCAGAACACTAAGTGTACTCATGCTGTATACTACACGCATCCTTCCCAGTAGGAGATGTGTGGAATGAGAGAATCGCCGGCCGCCGAAGTGAACGCATGACTTCGCGCGATTTCAATGCAGGTGAAGCGCCCCCCGGCATTGGGCCGAGGTCACTCGACACGTCCAGGTCAGCGCTTCGAGCGATACTTGTCCGGGAAACCGCCACGATTGTGCCTGGTGTGGCCAATGCCCTGACCGCTCGCCTGGCCGCACAAGCTGGGTTCGAATGCTGTTTCGTCACCGGCGCCGGTGTGGCCAACACCCAGTTCGGACTCCCAGACGTCGGCCTGATCTCCATGACCGAAGTCGACTACGAGGCCACAAGAATCATCGACGCAGTCGATCTGCCAGTCATCGTCGACGCTGACACCGGGTATGGCGGTCCACTGTCGGTCATGCGAACAGTACATACATTCGAACGCTCCGGGGCGGCCGCTATTCAGATCGAAGATCAGGTGTCGCCCAAGCGGTGCGGACACTTCGATGGCCAGACGCTCGTCGATGTCGAGGAGATGGTCGCCAAGATTCACGCGGCGCGCCACGCTCGCTCGGATCCGGAATTGGTGATCATCGCTCGGACCGACGCCTGCGCGGTAGAAGGTCTCGATCAGGCACTGGCCCGGGCCAGCCGCTACGTCGATGCAGGCGCCGATGCCATCTTCGTCGAAGCCCCCCAAACCTTGGAAGAGCTCTGCCGTATCCCAACTGAGCTGCCCGATGTTCCGATTATTATCAACGTCGTCGAGGGGGGCAAGACCCCGCAACTCCCGGCCGATGAACTCGAAGCCCTAGGTTACCGCATCGTTCTCCACGCTAACCTTCTCTTGCGTGTGACGGTCAGAGCGGCGCAGAGCGCACTGTCCTACTTGCACGAAAATCGGGAAACGGCAGGCTTGACGGACCGGATGATCACCTGGGAAGAGCGCCAGCGGCTGGTGAACCTGAAGGCCTTCGATGATCTCGAATACGACCTGAGACAAGGTGTGACATGACTGAACCCTCCTGGCTGTCGGCCATACCCGAAGAGGACCTGGGGGTCTATGAGCTCGCGGGCTTTGGCGGACCATCAGGTTTTGGGCAACGCCCCGCCTTGTTGTTGATCGATGTCCAGTACCGGACCGCCGGTGATTCGTCGCTCCCCATCCGTGAATCCATCACGACGATGTATCCCACGTCGTGTGGTGATCGCGCGTGGGCTGCGATCCCCCACATTGCCCGGCTCCTCGCGGCCGCCCGGCAGGCCGAGATTCCTGTGATCTACCCGTACGTCGCCCCCAAGAAGGCAGTCGACGCCGGCCGGTTCGGAAGTATCAATCCGACCATCACCGCAATCCCGGAGCACGCCTACGAGTTCGTCGCCGAGGTTGCCCCTACAGAGGCCGACATTCTCCTGCCGAAGCGCCACGCCAGCGCCTTCTTCGGGACCGCACTCACCAGCTACCTCATCGATCTGGGCTGTGACACGGTTATCTTGGCGGGGTGCACCACTAGCGGGTGCATCCGAGCCACAGCCGTGGATGCGTTCTCGTTCAACTTCCACACCGTCGTGGCTCAGGAGTGTGTGTATGACCGCATCGAGATCAGCCACCAGATTGGACTCTTCGACCTAGACGCGAAATACGCCGACGTCATGGGTGTCGACCAGGTCATCGCCCACCTGGCCTGAGATCAGCGCGCCGAAGGTTCGATCAGGCTGCGCATGCTGTTCTTCACATGATCCCTGACAACGTCAGCTGACCGGTCTTCGTCGCCCGAAGCAATCGCTTCCAGGATGCTCACGTGCTCGACAACCGTTTCGGCCAGTCGCTCGGAATTCGCCTGCGCGATGTGGCGTGCACGCTTGATCTGGCCCCACAGCTCGCTCAGGGCGCCCTTGAGTCGAGAGTTACCGGCGAGGTCCACGATCGCCTCGTCGAGACGTTCGGTCAGGTCGTAGTAGGCGCGGTAGTCGGCCGCTTCAATGAGTGCTCCGGCCTTGCGCATCTCTTGCTCTAGATCGATAAGGGCGGTTCGATCAGCCGCCTGGGAGGCCAGGCGGGCGGCGTGGGTCTCGAGGGCCTCACGCATCTGGAAAAGCTCGAAGATGTCTCGCATGGAGATCTCGGCCACGAAGGCCCCACGTCCGGGGACCAGACGGACAAGACCCTCGCGGCTGAGCTGGTGCAGCGCCTCACGCACGGGGGTCCGACTGCCACCGAGCTGTTTGCTGAGCTCGACCTCGGACAACGGCGTACCCGGTTCGAGTTCCATCTCGACTATTTGGAGCTTTAGAACCTCGTAAACACCGCTGCGTTTGGGCTGCGGGAGGTCGATAGCCATAGTTAACTCCCAGATCGGATCGCGCCATGTATTGGCTTGCTTAGTAGTGAAGCGCAGACTATAGAGGCGATAGAAGTCAGTGCCAACGTGAACAGGATTGTGCGACCCACGGCAGTCGTAAACGCCACCTCACCAAGGAATTCATAGCGAGGGATTTGGGCGGCAGCTGCCGTGCCAGGCGACGCGCTCAGGCCTCTCCCCAGGTCGTCAATCAGGGCTTGGGGCACCGTCGTGGATAGCCCTGCCTCGGCCAGTTCAGATCGATAGATGCCGCCAACCCATGAGGACACGAGAGAACCCATCAGTGCGATCGAGATCAACTGGCCGAATTGCAGGGCCGCCGTGTGTGCTCCCGAAACAACGCCGCCGCGCTCGGCTGGTGCATGTTTGAGTGCGAGGTCCAGTGAGACCGCCGGGAAGATGGCCATCGCTGCGCCCAAGAGCGCCAGAAAAATGCCGAACCCGACAAAGGTCGTTGTGGGCGTAATGCGCGACAGGCCCACCAGACCGACGGCCTCGAAGCCAATCCCTGCGAAGACCAGGGGAACTCGGCCGAATTGGCGAATGAGTCGCGCACCCATCGGCGCCAGAACCGCAGCGGTTGCCCCGAAGGGCAGCAGGGCGAAGCCCGCACGCAGAGGGCTGTAACCGAGCACGTTTTGCATGAAGGTGATGACGAAGAAGACCGTGCCTACGATCGAGAGGATCGCTAACGCCATCATGGCAAGTCCAGCAGCAACGAGCCTGGTGGCCTCCACGGGCTGATCGAGACGTGGCAGACCAGCGACCGCGACCCCCGCAAGGATCAGCGCGCCAGCCACGATGGGGATTAGGGCACGGGTGGAACCCCAACCCTGGGCCCCAGCTTCGATCAGACCCCAGACCATCAGAGCCATTGCCGCAGCCACTACCGCGTTGGGCCTCAACCAGAGCGCCGCAGTGGACGGTTGTCGTTCAGCCGGCACGAAGATGGTGACCAGAACCAGGAGCCCGAAGGCGAGCCCGGCCGAAACCCACAGGACCGATTCCCAGGGCAATGTCCGAAGCAATAGCCCGCCGATTATGGGACCGATGGCCGAGCCGGCAAGAGCACCGCTGAACCAGGAACCGAGGGCCACGGTCAACTCGGCTCCGTCGAGTGATCGATGCAGCATGGCAATCGACGCCGGAAAGGCCAGTGCTGCGCCTGATCCTGCGATAACGCGCGCGGCGATGAGCACCGCGACGTCCGACACCAATGCACTGAGGACGGATCCGGCGGCGAAGGTCAGGAGTCCTGCTTGGAGAACCCTGACCGGTGCAAACCGATCGGCTAACGATCCACCGAGGATTACCAACGCCGCCAGCGGCAACAGGAAACCCGCGAGGATCCATTGCGTCTGGGACAAATCGGCATCCAGAGCGTCGGCGATCGTAGGGATCGCCAGCAGAATCGTTGCCTGATCGAGGTTCAGGACCAGCGCGGTGAGTCCTCCGGCCGCTGTGACCAGCCAACGGACCCGAGGCGTGGTCACTCGACCTCTAGCGTGGCCAGCGGTCTCGCTGGTGGGAATATGCCCGCTCGCGAGAGGAGCCCTGGTGACTCGTTGCCAAGCACCTCGCCGAGCCAACCGACCGTGTCCACGAGGGACTCGAGCGCAACGCCGGTCGATACACCCATGCGATGAAGCATGTAGATGAGGTCCTCAGTCGGGATATTGCCGGTGGCAGATGGCGCAAACGGACAGCCGCCGATGCCGCCGGCGCTCGCATCGAGGGCGTCGACGCCGGCCTCCACCGCCGCATAAGCGTTGGCGATGCCCGTGTTGCGAGTGTTGTGCACGTGGAGCCGTCTGCGAACCGTGGGCGCGATCTGTTTAACCATCCCGAGGCGGTGGACCACGTCGGTCGGGACAGCCACCCCGATGGTGTCGGCAAGGGAGATCTCATCGGGTGGATGTTCGGTCAGGTTCCGAAGGATCCATTCGAGTCGGTCCGCCCCAACTTCTCCCTCGAACGGGCAACCGAATGCTGCGCCGATAGTGACGGCCGTGGTCAGCGATGAAGCACGCGCGAGCTCAGAGATCCGGTTCCACAGTGCGAGACCGTCTGCGGTCGTGGTGTTCTGGTTGTGCCCCGCGAATGTGTCGGTGGCCACGACGACATAGTTGATCTCGTCGACGCCAGCGGCCAGTGCCCGCTCGAGCCCGCGCTCGTTAAGGACCAGGGCGCTGTAGGAGACGGCATCGGTGCGCGGCAGCGCGGCCATGACCGCTTCGGCATCGGCCATCTGAGGCACAGCTCTCGGATGAACAAAGCTGGTGACTTCGATACGGGTGAAGCCCGCCTCGACAAGGCGCGTAATGAAGGCCACCTTCTCCCTCGTGCTCAGGTGGACAGGTTCGTCCTGCAGGCCATCGCGTGGGGCGACCTCGATGATGTCAATCGCGCCGACGAAGTGACCCGCGCCGGTCTCGTCGGCTGGGTCGATTGTCTTGGTTGTCTCGACTCCGTCACGCATGCCGAGGTCCTTCAAAGCCGAATGTGAGGCCAATCAGAGCCGATCCGGCCATCGCCGAATTCAGCTAGTGTGCATAGAGTATACACTCTAACGATAGGGGTCCCCTTTAATGACAGCGGCAACCGACAACGGACCAACAACAGGCGGCGCACTAGCTGGGCTGCGGGTGATCGAGATGGGCCAGCTACTGGCCGGCCCGTTTTGTGCCCAGCTGCTCGGAGACTTCGGCGCTGAAGTTATCAAGCTCGAACAGCCAGGGATCGGCGACCCGATGCGCGAGTGGGGTCGCGAGAAGCCCCACGGGCATTCGCTCTGGTGGCCTGTGGTTGCCCGCAACAAGAAGTCCGTGACGGTCAACCTGCGAAGAGAGGCCGGCCAAGACGTGGTGCGCCGGCTGGCAGCAGTGTCCGACATCGTTGTCGAGAACTTTCGGCCCGGGACACTTGAACGCTGGAACCTGGGCTACGACGACCTCGTCAAAGTGAATCCCGGCATCATCCTCATCCGCGTCACGGGCTTTGGGCAGACGGGTCCCTATGCGAGCAGGGCCGGCTATGGCTCCATTGGCGAGGCCATGGGTGGCCTGCGCTACATCGTGGGCGATCCGTCGTCTCCGCCCAGCCGCATGGGCATCAGCATCGGCGACAGCCTCGCCGGCACGTTGGCAGCGCTGGGCGGGCTCGCAGCGGTCCACGCGCGAGAGACGACGGGTCGCGGCCAGATCGTCGACTCCGCCATATATGAGGCGGTGCTTGCCTTCACCGAGTCGCTCATCCCCGAGTATCAGGTGGCGGGCTATATCCGTGAGCGCACGGGCGCGACACTTCCCAACGTTGCGCCCTCCAATGTGTATCCCACCGCAGATGGTCAGATGATCCTGGTGGCGGCGAACCAAGACACTGTCTTTGTCCGGCTTGCCGAAGCCATGGGCCGCCCCGAGCTGGCGACCGACGAGCGGTATGCCACCCACACTGCACGTGGTAAAACACAGGTCGAACTCGACGACATGATCGCCGCCTGGACCGGAACCCTCGACAGCGACGAGCTCCTTCAGGCGCTCGAAGAGCATGCTGTGCCGGCTGGCCACATCTACCGCGCACCCGAGATGTTGGAGGATCCGCACTTTGCCGCACGGGGATCCATCGCCACCGTCCCATCTGAGGAGTTCGGCGACCTACGCATGCAGAACGTGGCACCCCAGCTGTCCGACACTCCAGGTTCGATCAAGTGGCCCGGTCCACCGTTGGGCGCCCACAATGACGAAATCTTGCGTGGGCTCCTCGGTCTGTCAGATGCCGAAGTGGAAGCAGTCCAGTCCACCGCCAACCAGTAGCGGTCTTTCGGCCAGTCGACCGTCACAGCTCGTCGGGGTCGACTCCGAGTTGTTCAAAGATCAACGCAGGGTCATAGAAGACGTCGATCTCGCTGATCTTGCCGTCGGCGAAGTGGAAGATGTCTACGCCGGTTACCGTGATCTCCTTGCCTGTGGCTGCGATGCCTGAGAAGTCGCCGATGTGTTCCATCTTCAGCGTGTAGACGATGGCTGCACGATCGGAGAGCGTGATGGCCTCATCGACGTGCACGCCTCGATGTGGGAACGCCGCGGCCGCGCCGGCCACAGCGTCCTTCACGGCCTGGACCCCATGGGTTGTCTATCCTGTCGACAAGCGGCAGATTACATCGCTGGTCAACAGCTCGTCGGCTGCGCTGGGGTTCTCGTTGCTGAGCACCTCGTTGAAGTAGCGGTCGATAGCTGTCCTCATTGGTGTCCCTTTCGGGTCATGGTCAGTTCCCATTGGCTGCTGGGGTCGCAGCCTCACCCAACTCGACTCGCTCGACGAAACCCGTGATTGCATCAGCGAACTCCGCCGGATACTCGGGGCCGACGGCCACCCACCACGCACGTCTAGCTCGGGTCCAGGAATGACCTGGTAATCGCTGTGGGGGATCGCAGTGTGTGCGAGCTCGGTGTAGGAACGCAGTACTTCGTTCTCGGCGTTCAGTACGAGAGTTGGACAACGGAGGTTGGCGTAGTTCGCGTAGTGGTCATAGCGAGCTACACCTTCGTAGGACCAGCAATACTCGGGGCCAGCCTGGAGCTTCGCAATGAGATCGAGGAGGTAGGTCTCGCCATCGCCGGGTATCGCGAAATGGGCGACGTAGCCGACGAAGTCCGTCTCAAGGAACCGGCCCTGGCCGTCGGGCACCCACTCGGTTGCGAGGTTGTCGCGCGACAGCCACTCGGCCCACTCGTCGTCCGATGCGAGCGCCAGGACACAGAAGATGGCCACGGATCGGACACGTTCCGCTTGCGCTCTCGCCAGTTCGACTGCAGTCGTCGCTCCGGTGTGAAACCCAACAATGTGGGCATCGCTGAGGCCGAGGTGATCCATAACCCCGACAACGGCTTCGGCATAGTGCTGAATCACACCCTCGGGGCCGGCCGGGCCGTCAGACATGCCGAATCCCGAGGTGTCGATCGCTACGACGTGGCGGCCAGACGAGAGCAATGGCATGGCCCGTGCGTACATGACCGAGCTGCTCGCTGTCTGATTGGAGCAAGATCACGGGCGGGCCCGCTCCGGCCTCTACGTAGTGGGTATGGCCCAAGGCCGTGTCGGCATACCCGCGTTGCATACATCTGGGATACGCTCTGCATGATGAGATGTCCCGAACGGATGACGCTGGCGCTGGTGATGTTGCACATGTCGTTGTCATCGAGCGGGATGTTTCGCCACATCACGCCGCTTCTCGATGATTCGCGGCGCGTTGTCGCCCCCGACAGGCTCGGCTCGGGTATGTACGATCACCCCCAAACACCGATCTCGCTCGCGCAATACGGCGACGCTACAGTCGAAGCACTCCATCAGATGGGGATCGACCGCACTTCACGACAGCAAGCTCCCGAGATAGCCCACCACCTCCGAACATTTTTGGACCGACAACCCGAGGGATCATGAAACTTCCAGAGAACGACCGCTATGACTACGTACCGATCAATGATCGGCCGGTCTATGACTGGCCCAACGGGACCCGGCTCGCTGTCGTGCTCTCAAACAACATCGAGCACTTCGCGTTCAAGGCCGGTGTTGGTCTCAACGATTCGGCCGTCGACGCCGACCCCAGCCATCGCAATTCGGCGTGGCGGGACTACGGGAACCGCATTGGCATCTGGCGCATGTTCGACGAGTTCGATGCCCTCGATCTATCGATCTCGCACAACATCAACTCAGAGGTCATGGCTCGCTACCCCGACATCATCGCCAAGGTGATCGAGCGTGGCGATGAACTTGTTGCCCATGGCCGGACCAACTCCGAGCGCTCCAACAACTTATGGGAAGACGACGAAGCACGCTTTATTTTCGAGATCACCGAAGAAATCACCAAACACTGGGGCCAGCGCCCAACGGGTTGGATGGGTCCATCGATCGCGGAGTCGGCGGTCACGAGTGACCTCCTGAAAGAGGCCGGGTACGACTACACGATGCAATGGCCGTGCGACGACCAGCCGATATACATCAAGACCAGGTCCGGGCCCATCTTGAACATCCCGTATCCCGTGGAGCTGAACGACGTAGGGATCTTCGCGCGTCGCCACAACACGGGCCGGCAATTCGCCGAGATGATGATCGACCAATTCGACGAGATGCTCGAGCAGTCCGAGAAGCAGCCATTGGTGTACACGATCTCGCTCCACACGTTTCTCGTAGGCCAGCCATTCCGGATGCGGGCTCTGCGTGAGGCGCTGAAACACATCGCGGAACGACGCGATGACGTCTGGCTGACCCAGCCGAGACACATCGCCTCACATGTCGCATCGCTCCCGGACGGGGTAGTGCCTGGTAGCTGACTCGCTGAAGCGACTACACCTGGTCCGTGGTGTGGTTCTGGGTGTAAAATTCCGCTACCCGTGTTCCACTCTGGCTCCGGTGGCCGTGTTACACCCCGGCGGGGGCGGTTCTCTCAACACCGAGGGATGCTAACGCACTTGCTGATGTCCTCGATCAAGTGTTAATCACACGCCACGAAGCCGAACGTCGCGGCCGAGTCGCTCGGACGTACGTGCTGCAGCGTTGCTATCCAGCGGTTTATGCCCAACGACGAGTCGAGGTTTACGCCCGTATCCAAGCTAAACCAAGGTAAACACTTGTTTACCAGTATCACTGGTTTATTTCATACGCAGACCCCGGAGTTACTCCTGTACCTATATTTTTCTTATTGGCGGCCGCATTGCTACCAACATCTTGATCCATCCAGTCCGGTCATGTCCGTCAAATCAGAACCGGCGGGCTTGTTCGAAACCAGCTTTATTGCTGGTCGGCCCACCACTGATCGAGTCGGGCTTCGGTGTCGGCAAGATCCAAATCGGGTTCGCGGCGTTTAAGAGCCAGCAACCATTTCATGGCTTCGCCAACTTGGCGACCCGGCTTGATGTCGAATCGTGCCATAACGGCGTCGCCATCGATGAGCGGGCGTTCGGCCGCGATGCGAT
>Ga0302134_10000558_pt1 | contig 16491 bp, 9 predicted proteins | sample CB9_SCM_MG_FD_203123 | JGI IMG/M metagenome (GOLD analysis project Ga0302134, IMG submission 203123) | Marine microbial communities from Western Arctic Ocean, Canada - CB9_SCM | ecosystem: Environmental > Aquatic > Marine > Oceanic | place: Canada: Western Arctic Ocean | collected 2017-09-19
GTAAAGCAACCATGTCACGAATTAGAACAAATCTATTGTGGGCATTCGGATATAACGTGATTGGAATTCCTCTTGCAATGGGTCTACTCCTGCCTTGGACTGGTTGGTTACTTCCACCTGCCTTTGCAGCAGCAGCGATGTCTATGTCATCGGTCAGTGTGGTCTCAAATTCACTTCTCCTGAAATGGTGGAAGCCTATACAGAATTGAGTCAGTTAGCCATTTAGTTGAAATGAACAAGGGGTGTGGCCTAACACATGAGCGAAGTAATTCACAATTTAACAATCACCGGCATGACTTGTGGAGGATGCTCTGGAAGAGTGACTCGAGTCCTAGATGCAACGCCTGGTGTAATCAGTGCAACTATCAGCCATGAAAACGACTCAGGAGTCATTACCACAACATCACAATTATCCACTGAAGATGTTGTCAACATTGTCAACGATACTGGATTCAATGCTTCAGTTTGAATTTTACTAGATAAATTAGCGATAGATGTTTGAAGCGCTTTGTTCAAAGTGATTGGCTACCGCATTGAGTTTGCGCGGGCGTCGCCCAGCTTGGTCAACAGCGGTGGGTTTAGGTCCCATTTCTTATTAATTATTCAAACTTAAGAGCAATGAAACTGGAGTTTTCAACTGGGCAACGAGTCATTATTACATCTTTCATAATTCGAATGTGTATTTCTGCAACTACCTCAACAACTGCGTTGAATAGATGGCCGGCGTGCACTCCCATCGCATCATCAGAAATTGACATGTGGATATGGCTGAATGCAGCACCATCTTCGAAACGTGCGATATTTCCCTGTAGACTAATCAATTCACAGGCCTCAGCAATCTCCACTTGGTGGTAAGCCCCGGATTCTGACATATGGCCATAGGCATTGTCTCTGGTTCTCCCGATCCCACTTGTTATCGCTGCTGCATCAAAGCCAACCTTGTCTGCTATCTCCCTCAGGCTAGTGTGAATTTCCTCCCCTGGGTCAAGTCTAACGAACAGGTCATCGCCACTCCTAGTCCAATCCATATATTCTGGCACAGGGTGGCAAGGGATGGTTCTTTCCTTCGATTACTCTTCTTCGAGAAATAGGTCCTTCAAGTTCTGCCAATCTTCATTATTAGCCATCGCAGCAGATATCCATTTCCTTGCCAAAGACAAATCCTTGGCATCTCCTCCAAGTGGTAGAGGGGCAAGAATCCCCCATCCTTTTCTCTGAAGCATGATTCGACCCCTTGGTTGCTTTATGGCTAATCTTAGCCCTTGCCATTCATGGAGTTGGCCATCGGTGAATAAGTGGGTGCGGGTTGCAGCATATCTCTTCGGCATTAACATTCCAAGTAAATGCGCAAAAAGAAGAACATCAAAGGTAATTATTAGCCAATTAGAAGTTCCTATACTACTGGCTAATATCCAGGGTGCTGCCATCATGACAGCGATTGACATAATGCTTGACCAATGCCTCATCATCTCTTGTTCTGCTGTGCTTGACCAAGCATGACCGCCGTTGGCAATAGGTCCAAGTTCTGGTACCAATTCATGACTGCGCCAAAGCATGAAGATATCCCAAATAACTACTATTCCAATGATAGTTGTTATCACAGTCCCGACCGCATTGGGGTCAGGTATTTCCATGTCCTTTCACCCCATTCAATCAGTATCAGTAGTTCTCATTCTATTGATTATTGCAACAAGAACAACCAATACCAACGCTATTCCCACTAAGGCACCGGTACTGATACTTTCTTCTCCGGACGATAGAGCGGGGGTGGTGATTTGCACATTATTATCTTCAACCAAATCCGTAGTGGCTCCGAGCGGGCAATCTACCTCATCGGGTTTCAGATCATTATCAATATCTGCATCTGCGCAGGGGTCCAATGGCCATTTGTCCAGAGTGTCAATGATGCCATCATTATCGTCATCTGCATCTACTTCATCATATCCGCATTTATTGCCAGTTGTCATATCAAACCACTGTTCTTCATCACAACTGATTATCCAATCTCCATCTGCATCATTTTGAACAACCGAAAAAGATACTGAAGATGTTGTAGAAAGGCCATGCTCATCTAATGCGGTATAAGCTACATTAAATTCTCCAATTTCCAAAATTTCCCAAGTTGGGGCTTTCTCTAATGATTGCCAAATTATTACACCAGTTGAATCAACTACTTTCCATGAATGACTTAGTCCATCAGCTGAACTTTCTCCATCTGTTGCAATACCTTCGAATGAGATATTATTGAGAATACTGAACTTCTGCCCTTCATCTGGAGATGAAATATGGGTAGTGGGTGCAACATTTCCTGTTAGGTTGAATACAATATTTCGTTCGGATGCGCTGCTCAAGTCAATACTACTCGAGAAAGGCAAACTGTTAGGCCCTGAAGCGGTGATGTTTGCACTACCGAGATTATGATTTCCACTCTCTGCTGCGATGAACACAGGGAGGCTAAGGTTCCACAATGCTCCTTGGTTTGAGAAAGAAAAGGAGGTTCCGTCATCTGGGTTAGGGATTGAGATATGGGATGTTGCATCTAAGGTCGTTCCAAATAACAGGAATTGGAATTGGAAACTTTCCCATGCAACGATCTTGCCATTATCACCGGCTGTAATGCTTGAATAGGTGCTATCCAACAATACTGCTTGGGTTGCTGCTGTTGAATTATATGCAATGCTACCTGTGAAGGTATCACCTTGAGAAGTGAATTCCAAATCCTCACTCAATACTGATATTGTGGCATCCCATGTATTGGATATACTAGAAAATGCTTCGTTAAATTCATCGCCAGAGTCCCCACCCAGTTGTAGGGCAGTTGTGTATCCTGTTATCGTTGAGTCTTGAATTGTCAAAGATGCTGAACCGCGATTGTGATGGATTGAGACTGCTGTACCATCGCCACTTCCAATCAATGTAAGTCCACTCATCAGACCTGCAGAATAGGTGATGTCAACAGCAGGAGCGCCACTAATACTGAGTCCTGATACATCCAACCAGCGGCAATGAGAGGCCATGAACCCTGCATCGGAAGTTCCCGGTGCAAGAACAAGATTTGTCATCGATAATTCATCGCCCTGTTCCATTAAGTAAAGAGAGGCATAACTACCATTGTGAGAACTTGCATCCAAATTATTGAGAGTGCCCGCAACCCCTGATAGTTGAACTCCTGTTTGAGAGCCTGCTCCGATTTCTAATCCATCGATAGCCAGGGTGGCCGCGCTTGCCCAAAGCGCATGGTCTCCACATTCTTCAAAGAATGAGTCAACGATACTTAATTCAATTCCAGCACCTGATATACGCAAACAACTTTGTCCACCATACCGTAAATCTGTATTTTCCAAATTGATTGAAATTTGCTGTTCAGTCCAAGTAGCAGAAATTAAGCCGTCTGTACCGCGCGCAATTTCAGCACTTTCTGCTATCATTTCTCCACCTTCAATTGAAATTGGTAGCAATGCCTCCACAATATGGGTAGAAACTAACTGAAGTTTTGCTTGGGCGCCTATCATAGTGATTCCAGACCATCGTGAACCTGAAGCCCCCTGAATTGTTCCTGCGCCTGCATCTAATGTCCCCGATAGTTCAATTCCAACACCGCTCGCAACAACTAACTGAGCGCTATCGTGAATTGTCAAAGTTCCGGTTGTATCGATCATTAAGTCACTTGCTAGGTAATATGGGCTCCATGCGGCTTCCAAAATAATCCAATCATCTTGATTTCCGGAGGCGACAGTAGATGCAAGGAAAGTTTTGGAGAGGCTTGAATTACTATCCCACATCATCATGTCAAGTAATCCATTTGATTGCATGGAAACTGTCTTCATTCCACCCCATGTTGTTCCCGACTCCTCGTACAAAGCGGCATCTTCAAGATGGCTAACTTGGCCATTTGCATCGGTCTGTAAAGTTGTTCCTGAAATCGAAATCAATGCCGCTTCTACTGCGTCCCCCTTGTCAAGGACCGTAATGTCAAGTTGACTTTTCATCAGTAAGGAGGCCCCTGTTCCAAGACTTGGAGCACTAGCAATACTTCCACTGGTCAAGGAAACCATACAGCCATCTCCAAGGACTAATTGGCCAAGGAAATGGATGAAAGAAATACTTGATGAGGAAGTGCAATTCCAATATACATCACCAGTGATTGATAAGTCTCCATCTTCCGAATCTATGGGCTGTTGTGTATCGATTACTATTGTTCCACCAACCAAAGCGCCATTACTGCCAATCAGTTTTCCTGTTCCTAAGGTGATGAATGTTTTGTTGGAAAGTAGATTCAATGCAGCATCTTTGAGAGTTAGGCTTGCTCCTGTTTCAATTGTCAAATTACCTACTAAAAAGTGCCCTGATTCATTCAATGATTCACCAAGAACTACATGGTTTCCTGAAGTTATTACCCAATCTCCGTTTGGAATTGCAGGTAAAGCGAGTTCTTGATCCGCCACCCCTCCCATCAAGGTGTCTTGAGCTCCTGCCGAGCCGCTGGTTGCAACAACAAGACTGCCACTTATTCTCAAAGGAAGAGAGACTAGGCCTGATGAATCCGAATCAAAAGTAAATCCTTCAACTGATATGCTTGCAGCAAGTGCTACCCCTGAAAGGTCAACAGTCTTGACAATAGTTTCTTGCATTTGATATTCATTTGAAATGGCAAGTGAAGGAGTTGCATTGCCCCCCCAAACTAAGGTTCCATCACCCATTGCATCGAAATTACCAGTATTGCCAAATTCTAGGTATCTAATGGTGGCAATTGCATCCGAGTCTATTTCCAATACGTCATCGTGTAAGTTGGAATTCCAAGTTGAAACATGCAAAGTTGCTGATTCACTCATCTTAGCCCCTAAGTCTGCTAAACTAGTTGACAATGTATCGGCCACCCAAATACTTCCGTCATCAATTTCTAGGCCGATATTGCCTCCATTACTAATACTGATATCTGTGGCTGTCAAAATGGAACTATCTGCTCTCACTCCATTTCCATAATTGTTAATTTGTATTGTAGTGGAGTTCAAAGTTGCCCAAATTAATTCCAAGCCCAAAGAATCTTGATCACTAGCAGAATATGAACGGCTAATTTCAAGATTTGTTATTTCATGAGTTCCAGTTGCTATCCGCATGCCAAGAGAAGTTGCTAGTCCACCGGTTATTTCTACATCTTGCCAAACTAGATTGGGGCCGCTGATTCGTACTCCTTGAGACTCGGCTACAAGGCTTAAACCGTCAGCATAAAGGATACCAGTTCCGGTTGCGCTCATTAGCAAATCTTCTGCTTCTACATTAATCACAGAAAGGGTATGTTCTCCTGAACCTCTCAAGTCAAAGGCTGTACTGGCATTTGTTATGTTCACATTAGTCATTACAAAGTGTCCATCTGCACTAACATCAACCATCGAGTTTCCATCTCTGCTTCCGTTGAAAGTTGAATTAATTACGGAAAGGGAAATTACCCCTTGAGCCCTTACGGCTCTACTACAATCTGCAGTAGTGTTGCTTAGGCTGAAACCCTCGCTATCTCCTGCATCAAGGGCAAGTCCTGTAGAAGTTATTATCAAATCATCAATTGCTACTGAGGTTGTTCCGCGAACGGCAACTGCTGTACTTGAATCATTAATCATCAATGAACTGTAATCCCCACTGCCGGCTGAAATGGATATTGCAGTTCCTGCGTCATCAATACTTACATTTGTGATATCCAAATCTCCTGAAGATGATATTCCTCCAGCGACTGCGGTTGCAATTAATCCATCTACCTCTACCACTCCACTAACTCTCAGACATTCGAAATTGAGGTTTTGACAGGTTAAATCAACTATATTTGCAGTTCCATCAACATCGACGCCAACATATGAATCCTCGATTGAAACTCCATCGAGAGTGGCAGAACCATGAATCATCAAACCAGACTTAGCATTACTGATGTCCACATTTGTCAAAGTAATGACCCCTGTGGGATTGACTTCGATTCCTTTCCATAGGCCAATATTGCTGGTATGATTTCCAGCATCTGAAGTAGATGTTGACAAAAGTGCGGCATTTGTTCCTATTAAGGTTCCATTAACTATAATTGTATGAATATCTGCATTTATTGAGGCTCCACTCTTCAAAGTAAGAGTGACTCCATGTTCGACATATACGTCATCAGTTAGTAGAATATCTCCAGACCATTCTGTATTGATTGAGATAGCCCCAGATGCAGTACTGCCTGCTTGAACTGAAAGCATCATCCCAAACAAACTGAGCAATAATGTAGTGGTGACAATGATTGCCGATAATCGCTTGCGCTCTTGCATAGAGATAGCCATTCTGACTTTGTTCATAGGGATGACGCCCTAGCGTTACTGGGTATGACTATCCTAGTCTAGTTTTTTTCATTTTCAAATCTGCCAAGCCCACTAAATATTGATGAAATGGGCCCGTCCAGATTTGAACTGGAGTCTGACGGCCCCCAGCCGCCAAGTATTGGCCAAGCTAACCCACGGGCCCAAATGTTTGACCTCACTGCTGAGCAGTGGTGAAGGGTGCAACCTCGTCGATTAGATCGACGTGGGAGACGAAATGCCGGCGGCAACAATAGCGCTCAAGACCAACTTCGTCAAGAGCATCAGAGAGGCTCATGCCTGCATCGATATGGTTTCTCCAAGCCTGCCAACGGTCAGCGATAACAGAGCCACAACTAAAACAACGTACTGGAATTATCATATTATCACTCACCTATAGGACTTCTGTTTCTTCTTTCTTGCACCCTTACCGAGTTGGTGCTTTGCTTCCTTACGACGTGGGTCGTTAACTAAAAGGCTGCGGTCAAAACGTAAATATTCTTCCTTCAATTCCTCGTCAAGGCCTTCTTTTCCACAATTATAGTGGACTAGACCACGAGCGATTGCGGTACGGATTGCGTCTGTTTGACCCATCGTTCCCCCACCGTGTGTCTTGATATTGACATCGACCTTTGCTAAACGATCCATTGCTCCAGCGATGATTAGCGGTTCCATTGCTTTGCGGCGTGAAAGTTCTGGTTGCATGATGGCAATGGGAGTGCTGTTTACACGAACTCTTCCTTTTCCTGCCTTGACTGTTGCTCTTGCCACTGCTGTCTTACGCTTTCCACTGCTGTGGACTACCTTTTTCTTACGTGCTGCCATCAAACATCCTCTCCGGTCCAGCGGTGGGTGGGCGCACCGAGAGCGGTGCTAATATCTCCGAGACGTACAAACTTGTTTGGTAATGCACGGCGGATTTTCGAATCATCTCCCTGAGAGTGACCATCTGGTAGATCTCCCTCAAGATGGCTTGGACAGCCGATTTCGACTCTTAGAGCGCGGAAAGCAGTGCGGCCACTGGTTTTGCGCTGGTATGGTAACATTCCACGAACACTTCGCTTCATGATTAGGTCTGGCATTCTTGGGAAGAAAGGACCCTTTCGAGCGTGGTTGAGGCGGTAGCGCTCAAGGTACTCATTGATGACTGAATCTTTCTTTCCTGAAATAACTGCCATCTCTGCATTGACGATGATAACTCTTGCTTCTTCGCCTGCCCTTGCAGCAGAAAGGAGTTGCTTGGCAACAATACTTGCTAAGCGGCCCATGACGAGATCTGTTGCATCATAGACGTAGGTATTTGATTCAGCCAAGGATAAACACCCCCTTTCCGTTTGGGTTTTGTTCCATTAGTTCCCCAAGGCTGAGGACCGTGCCACCTGCGGCTTCGATCTTGTCTCGTGCTCCTGTGCTCATACTGAAAGCGGCGACGGTGGGCTTACCGGAAACATCTCCGCTACCCAGCAGCTTGCCTGGTACGAGGACTGTAGCGCCCTCGGGGGCATGGCGACTGAGCCGACTGAGGTTCGGCTGGGCCCAATTCTTGCGACTCTTTGAGAGGCGCATAGCAACGTCTCGCCACAGTGCGGCACCAGTGTCACGTGACTGTTCCTTGAGTAGGCCGATCAAGTCGACCAGGCTCTGGTTTGTCTTTCGTGTTGGCTTGCTCATAATGACTCCCTCGACGTGGTTGAGGCATCCCGCCGACCAGCCATCCCTTTATGAAGCCACGCGAACGGTTTGGCTCGTCCCCCGTAGGGGGCATTGTGGTATCAGCGTACAAATGGTTGCGATTGGTTGATGTGTAGTACCGTTCGTGGACCCCTTGAGCGAGATGACAGACTGGAAGACTTTGATTGACCAAGCAATGCAAATGGAAAGCGTAGATATCCTCGGGGCGCACAAGGTGTATGGTCAAGCAGTAAATGCTGCTTTGATTAATATTCAAGCCCTATTGACTGATCTGGAAGCTGCTGTTATGATGGAAACTTTGTACGGTGCAATGGTTGCATATTCCCAACAAGTTATGCTGAGAATGCAGGCTGAAGATTCTGAAGTAGGTGGAGTTGATCATGCCTTTAGAACTGGTCACGCATACGGAGTTTCCTGTGTTCTCAACCACATCATCGACAGATTGAGTGATACTAAACAGCAGACTGCACTGGGTGCCCTTGATGATTTTAGCGATAAGGTCCATGATGAAGTTCTACTCCAAGCGAAAGCAGCTGGCTTAATGATTGAGTTGCTTGATGCCAAAGGCCAGCAACTAGAATGAATTGAATGCTGTAAGTAGAGGCCAAAAGGCTTCACTCACTACATATCAACGCATCAATCGCGTATTGCTAAATTGGGCTTTGTAGTCTCAAATACTTATATCTGATTCTGAATCTGCAATTCCAGCAATCTGGGTCTTTCCTTCAGCATCAACGAATGAACCTGCCTTGACCTGCTCATCGTAGAGTTTTGCTGAATGCTCTTCACTGCGCATGATTGTTCCAGTTTCACCAAGGGACATGGTTAGGCTGGTAGTTATCGCTTGAAGGGTCTGGATCGCACCATCACGGTGGGCTGGGCCGATGTTGTGGTCTGAATAACGAGCCTCTTCGAAGATAGCAATGAAGTCATTCAGTTGGTCTGCCGGCACCATGTGGAAAGCAGAGCGAACTGCGGATTCGAATTCACGGGTTGTTTCGTAAACCTTCTTCATGAAACCATGACGGCGGAAGTGCTTGACCAAATCCTTGTAGCAGTTGAAGATGACCGCAATATATTCGTTTGCAGCACGTAGTTGCATCATTGCATCTGATAGTATACCTCTCAACATTTCAATGCGCTTACGGTCCATTGCACGTTTGTACCATAGTGAACCAACCACCGCTAATGTCAGGACGAGAATTGCCAAGGAAAAACCAGTTTCTTTAGAGAAGAATCCGCTCTGATCAGAGGTTTTTGATTGTTTTACTGTCTTGATTTCAAAGGTGATATTATCGGCAGTTGCCGTATAGTATTGTGAGCCCGCGAAGTGAGCGATAATACGCCACTTTCCTTCACAAGCCTCTCCTGCACAAGTTGTACCAGTGAAGGTCCAATGGAAGGAAGCCAATCCCGGTTCATTGGTTCTTGAGATATTCATTCCTGCTTGTACCCATTCGTTGCTTTCTGCATTCCAATATTCTCTGATGAATAGAACATCTTGCGCCTCAACAGCCAAGCCAGTTCGGTCTCTCAATAGGGCTACTTCCCCAATGATGACTTCGCCTTCTGAATAACCACCATCAGAACCTCCGCTCCATATCTCCTTTGGATACATGCTGACTCTACTCTTGACCAATACTGTGATGTCCTGGTATGAACCATTCACTACATTGGTTACTTCTCCCTGACAACCGGATGGGGAGGCTTTGTCAGGATCAGGTTGATACTCAACACGAATAGTTCTGAATCCTTCATACTCACCAGCAGATGGCTCAATTCCCTTAAGACTTGGATTGTGCTGTGGATTGGCGCTGAACCACTCAATTGTACCGGTTGCGTCATCAGTATATACACGAGCGAATACAGCACTGTTCTTGGCTGGGTCAATGTAGATGTTGAGACATTTTCCGCCAATTGACAAGCCATTGGTCTGAACTAATGAAGCATCGATATGGAATGATTCTTTTAGGTATAATACCGGATAAATTGTACCGTTTGTTGGAGATTCCCATGTCTCGAAGCTGTTCTTGAATGGGCCGATTTCACTGATTTGCAAACTGCTGTTTGACCAAACTTCGAATTTGTCGAAGACTGTTTTGTTGCGGTAGCGATAAGCATCATTATTGTCATATGCATTGTAAGTGACTGTTACTAGTGCTGTTCCTGCATTAATACCGCTGATTGGGCATTCGATAAGGTAAGCACCGAATTCATCGGTATTAGAGGACGGGCATGTTTGTGGGCCATCTGGGCTATTGATCATCTCATAGGAGGCGCGGATTTGACGGTTGGTCAAGTTCCCACCTAATTCATCAAAGAGGTTTCCGGTTATCGTCATTGGCTTCTCGATTATCTCAAGAGAGACAGGATCGACATCAGAAGTGAAGACGACTTGGTGATCAAGTATTAGATTAGTATCCCCAATTAGACTGAATCCATTACCATTGTATGGAAGAGTTCTGCGATAGTGGTCGCTTCCTGCTACGTCTTGACAAGGGTCCCACTTTCCTTGGAGGGCCAAGTAATGTGGTTGTAATTCTAAACAACCTTCGTTAGGAAGAGATTCTTCAAATCTCAAGTAAACAGTAACCGGTCCAAAACCATCAGGTAGGAATGAAGTCGGGTCCTCTCTTAGCAATGCTGGATTAAAAGGCAAGAAGTTAGACTTCAAACAACCAATCGTCTCATTTCTATCAAGAGCGTCGTCAGCATTTACATCTCTATCTGGACGACCATCGCCATTTCCATCGAAAGTGCAGAGGTGGCTATCATCAGCAGCGGGTTCTGGAAGACTGATCACACCGGCACTTGGGGCAAGAGTTGCTACAACTTGTCGGCGATAGGTGCTATCGAATGCTAATCCTTCGAAAATAACATCAACAAGGCCGCCGTTTGGTGCGCTATATCCTGATAGAGCCTGTCCGCCAGAATCTCTAACTGCAGTCTTATTGTCATCAGTTACTTTGGCTGTGAAGTCCCAAAGTTGGTCACTTCCTCTAATATTTGGTAATGTTGAAACTATTGCAATATGTGTTTGCGAAACAATCCAAATTTCCTGTTGGGCACTATTTCCGTGCAGTAAGTCCATTCCTTCAAACTCGAACTGCAAGAATGAGTTTCCAAGCGTGTCATCGGCTAAAACATTGAAGTCAATAAAGAACATTCCACGCTCATCAGTATGGTTGATTCCGGCTAATCCCCCAGACCAATTCCAATTTACAGGTACACCTTGGACTGGCTGTAATGCATTATCCACCAAGCGTGCAGATATCGTGCTAGTTGTATTACGATACAAACGCGGAACTGATGTCAACTGGAAATCAGTGGTTCCGACTACTGTTACATTGATGTAGCCTCCAGTCGTTGCAAGTACAGAACTATTTCCAGTGAAGAAGAAGTCCGAGTTAACGAAATCTACCTTCATTCCATATGTTCCCGCTGCATATTCTGTGAACCATGTCCAATTGTAATCATATACGGCCTTGCTATTTTCAAGCACAGGGTTAGTTACGTATGCTGTTTCCCTTGTTCCTTGGAAGACATCGTTGTGATCAATATCGACCTGTAAAGTGATTGTGCCTTCAGTCCATGGTGCACCAGTGCGGTTAGATACTGTTCCATTAACCCTAACTGTCTCACCAGTGTTTATTTCTGGAATGATTTCACATCTATCGAGGCTGTCTGGGTCTGCAGGGTTGACCTTTCCACATGGAGGTAGATCTGCATCTCCTCCGTTGGTCAGTGCAATATACCAATTATCTGCATCTGCACTAATAAATGGCCTCAATACTTCAGATTCATTGGTCAAAGTGGTGTGGTTTCCAGACCACAGCATTGGCCAAAGCTTGCCGGCTTTTGCGGTGTTGTACTCTTCAGTGCTTGCAAATGCTTTTTCATTCCACAAACTCGACCATGAGCCATATGTCCCGTCTTGATTATTGATACTTGCATTCCACCAATATATTGGGTTTGTTCCAGGGATTGAAACAGTTCCTTCGATATTCATTCTATGCATAACACGTACGGTGAATGGATCGGTTTCATCACCATGCATCCATGGGAATGGCCACTCCCAATTGGCTTCATTAGCATCGCTTTGGTCACCAAGGCTTGGATCTACGTAGATGATAATATCAAGGTCACCATAAGGTAATGTTGTATTTGAATAATTATAACGGATTGGATCTCCTTGCGTATCTAGTGCAACATTGTGTTGACGAGTAAGGCTATCCCAGATAATCTCCTCATAGCCCCCTGAAATTTGACCTACTCCGTTATCTAAAGTAGAGTTCCAACGAACTTGCTTCCAACTTCCGGTTGCTCCAAGGTTTTGAATGAAAGTCAAAGAACACCATCCATTGCCATCAGAGCGGTAGCCTTCTCCACCAAAACCGGTGAAGTTAGTTGGGCTAGTTGCATTTCCAAATGGCCCTCCTGATATCTCGAATGTTAACGGTGCATGAGCGATTCTATTGTCAAACTTTCCGCGCGTCCAATCGGAAGTATAGTGTGCTTTCATGTCTAACCAAAATGGTTGTTCATCGCTTCGGAAGTAATTCCAAGCAGCATAATCTACTGTTAAATTTGCTTCTGCGCCGATAGTGTAAACACTGGATTTAGAGCCATTGAAAATGAACATTTCAGTTACCACTGCATATACATTGTAAGTTGTATTTGGGCCAACATCAATAGTCTCTGGGAAAATGAATTGCCCAACTGTGAAGTTTCCATTGCTATTTGACAATACATCGATTGTCTCCAATGCGGTGGTCCCATTACTGGCCCACACTATATGCACTTGCACTGGTAATAAACTAGCGTTTTCAACAACTCCAGTAGTTATATTGAACCAAGTTACCTTACCTCTGAAAACTGCCGGCTTCAGGGCATCTAGCCATAAATTGTCTGGCAAATCAAGAGTGATATAGGTTGTAGCCTTATCATCATCATCTAAAATGCAATCATTATCGCTATCCCAATCGCTGGCTGCTTGGGTTCCCCCTCCGTTATCGGTACAAACATGATTTTCCTCTAAAATATCATAATCTAAATCGTCCCAAGTGTCATTGTCATCATCATCATCAATACTATCGGGGCCAGTTCTACTGTCGAGTGGGTTTGCAAGTCCTTCACCAAAGCCATAGTCATCGTGATCCCATGGGTTTGTAGAATTCATACCAAAACGAAGTGGCCAAAGAAGTACTTCGTCAACATCATGCATGCCATCAGAATCGTCATCAAGATCAAGGTCATCTCGCTCTCCATCATTGTCGTGGTCCCATGCTGAAACTAAACCTGTAGGTCCAGCAAGTTCGGCGGCATTACTCAGGCCGTCGCCGTCCCAGTCATCATCAGCCCAATCTAGAACTCCGTCATTATCATGGTCCCAAGGTGATTGTTCTTCACCGAAAAAACAACCGAGGGTGGCTTCTTGAATAATATCTGAAATACCATTGTTATCATCATCCCAATCTTCTGTATCTGGAACTCCGTCATTATCATTATCTACATCGTAGTATTTTGGAACATAAAGCCCCTGGCTCATTTGACCGCGGTCATAAACTGCTTGATACCAGCCATCTTCGTCGATGTCTGCATCATTACCATCGTCGTCATTATCTAGGCAATTTGTACCTTGGAAGAAATTGCCATTGTCTTGGCCAGCATCGTTATCTAAATCATCATCAGTATCAATTTCGAAATAATCCCAAATACCATTGTTATCATCATCAACATCGTACCAATCAAAGACTGCATCGTAATCATCATCGACATCTACGGTGTTGTTAGATGCCAAGAATTGACCTCCATCTCCGTCGCTATCTCCATCAACACTGTTTTTGATGAAATCTGCGCCTACTTCATCAGGGAAGTCATCTGCATTTGCATCAAAGTTCCAACTCCAAAGCCCACTAGTAATTCCAAACCAAGTTAGGTACAAATCTGTATTGTTGACCATGTCATCATAGGACACTGCAGATATTGTTGCACCGCCGAATTCAAATTGATAACACTGGGAATTGCATGAAAGAGAATTATTACTTGCATGAGTGAATGCCCCTTGATTAAATGTTGGATCCGGGCGGGTTGAATAAGGCGCTCCGAATTGCGCACTTGCACCATTCAATGGCATATGATATCTAAATGCATACTCCCAGCCACAGGCCCAGCCAATTCCCTGAGAGCCTGCTGTCCAGCCACATTCTTGATTATCGATTGTGCCGCCCATTTTGATATCATTGACGTCTAAAATTCCATCGTTACCTTCGTCTTGGTCCCAGAAATCAGGAACCCCATCAGAATCTTGATCTACATCTAATCCATTCTGAAGTGAGTCGCCATCTGAATCAATATCCCAATCATTACCACCATTCCAAGGGCTCCAACGGGCAAGTAAAAAGAAGTAGAATTCCGGAACTGTGCCTGGGGTCAATGGATTGGTTGTTGTATCATACCCATTGTAATCAATCTCAACTGAAGCATATGGGTTAATCCCGAAAACCAAATTCCAATGGTCGGTTGCATTAGCAGCATAGGTAGAACTGTCTTTACTTCCATCTGTTAACTCCCCGTCTCCCACTGGGTACCAAGGTGAGTAGAATGAGTCTGATATGTCGAAATCAACTAATCCGCAATTCCCATCATCTGGATCATAAAGGTCGTTGATTCCATCATTATCATCATCCCAATCCATATCATTTTCAAGACCATCTCCGTCAATATCTGAATCAAGGGTGTTTGGGCCGTCGTCACGATACCTACTTCCATTCATTGAATGTAGATCGTTATCGTTATCCAAGTCGCAATCCAGGTCAATATCGAGGTAATCGACGATTCCATCGTTATCATCATCTACATCATCCCAGTTGGAGATTCCATCCCCATCCCAGTCATTAAAGGTAGAAAAAGAGGCTCTGCGAGTATCACACATAGGATCTGGATTCACTGGGTTTGGGTTTAGAGCGGTTGGGCAATTCCAACCAGCAACTACTGCTTGGTCATCGAGAGGGAAAGAATCGTTTTCATTAATGATATTGTCATTATCGATATCATTTGGTAAATCAGCACCGTCGAATTGTGTAGTTGTATAGTCATCAGGAGTGGTTGTGCCACCGAGCTCTGAATCGAGCCAGTCCCATACCCCATTGTAATTCTGGTCGAATGGGCGCCAACGGTCATTGTCGACATCAGCATCATAATCCATTTCACAATCTACGCCAGGAACGCCATCGGTATTGCTTCCAGGGGTTTGATAAGGGGATGAATCCATTCTAGTGTAATCATTCAAACCATCAGCATTCATATCTAGGTTAGTACAAGCATCTGGGATTCCGTCATTATCATCATCTGGGTCCACCATGTCGAGAATACCATCCTCGTCATCATCGTTATCTGCACTATTTGGAAGGCCATCATCATCGCCATCTGGGTCAAGGAAATTTGGAATTCCATCGCCGTCGAAATCCCCGTCGACGATATCGGTAAAGGTTGGATTAGGGCTGCGTGAGTTTTCAAGGACAACGAAATCTATACCTCCACTATAAGCTCTATAGTCATTTAATTGCCAGACTCTTTGTCCTGTATCTGCAGGATAAGTAATGATAGTTGTTATGCTAGCATTGTAAGGGTCGACATCGTTGATATCCGCAACACCGTCACCGTCGTCATCGTTATCGAAGTAGTCTTGTATTCCATCGCTGTCACTATCACAGGGCCACTTGAATTGGTCTATTCTGCCATCGTTATCATCGTCTTCATCATAACGTCCTGCGCCTGATCCATCGCTATCCTCATCACTAACTCCATCATTGTCATGGTCGTAAGGAAGTTGGTCAGCAAGATAGTATTCTCCAACTGTTGTGCCTGTCCAAGGGTGGACGGTGGTTGATATCAAGAAGCGGTCTGTGCTAACATTTCGAGGGTCGAGTCCACGGCTTTCAAGGTCATCAAAGTCGATTGGCCCTTCCAAAATTCCATCATTATCATCATCCCACTCTTCGTGGTCCAATAGTCCATCATTGTCGTGATCATATGGGTCAGTTGCTGCACAACCATCGAAGCGCTCTAGCAAATCATAAATTCCATCATTATCGTCATCTAGGTCATCTAAGTCCTGAATTCCATCGTTGTCGTGGTCTTTACCACTGGTTTCCTCAAGGTAAACTCCATAATTTTGAGAACGTAGGTCAAGTAAAGAGTGGTCCTCAACTTTTCCATATGCAACCATTGAGTCTGGATATTGGACATTATAGAGAGCAGGGTGCCCATCTGGCCCATAATAGGAGCCTTGGCCATCGTCCCAACTTCCTTGTCCGCCTTGTTCGATAACTTGGGCGTCTGAAGAAAGAGGAGACTTTGCTCTCTCATTCAATGAGGTGGTATCTTGATTTCCAAGGTCTGCCACCAGAACTCCCAATCCGGCAAGCATGCTCAATAGGAACATACTTACTAATCCAAGGGACATTGATACTTGTCTTGT
>Ga0302134_10000562_pt1 | contig 16449 bp, 17 predicted proteins | sample CB9_SCM_MG_FD_203123 | JGI IMG/M metagenome (GOLD analysis project Ga0302134, IMG submission 203123) | Marine microbial communities from Western Arctic Ocean, Canada - CB9_SCM | ecosystem: Environmental > Aquatic > Marine > Oceanic | place: Canada: Western Arctic Ocean | collected 2017-09-19
GTAAAACAGATTGCGGACGGGCTTTACTAGGAGCTGCGCTAATAGCAGAAAAACAAGCCGCCAAAAAAAAACGAAATCTTTTAAACGATGCGCCCGAACTTTAGATACTTAAATCTAGCTGGGAGTGAGTTGTTCGTTCCCACAGATCATGTCGCGTTCAGGAATCCAGAACTTCGAAATAAAGGCGCGTGGGAGGTGGCAACCAATCTCGCCTTAAATCAATGTCCCGCGCAGGACGCGTTTGCTGATGCACAGGGCGTCGGTCTCTTCGTCCTCTTCGGCGTGATGGGCTTGTTCCCGGTGCACGACGGGCGATGCCGCATCGCGCTATAATTCGTTGAGTATCAGCGTATTTTCTGTGCCGTTGGGGGCGAAGACTTCCATTCGGGTGTAGCCGTCTTCCGCCATAAATTTCCTGCAGGTTTCGTCCAGGCGCTTTTGCAATTCGTCCTGAGATCCAGATTTCACATTGTATTCGACATTAATTGCAATCATTTTATCCGCTTCCTGCGTTTTGTTGGACAGGGATCTGCTTTCATAGGACAGTGGCAGTTCGCCTGGGGCAAGGACAAATATGATGAATGATGGGAACCACTAGGATGATCCAATTTGGATTGTCGAGACTTTCCTGCGCGATGGAGGCGCGGGATATTACGGGGTCGAAGGCTTTTGTCTCGAATGACTTTGAAATGGTGTTTCCGGGGGCGCGACGGCCTGAATCTCTGGCCGATTTAGCGCATAATTCTAGGAGGCGCTTCCGCCACGTGACGAAAGCCATCGAGGGGTTCGATGTGGCGCTCGGCGACGGCCAAGCCTTCGTGTATTGCTATGGGGCGCTGTATGGCGAATGGCCCGATGGGCGCGCGTGGTATATCGACCGGTTTACCTTGGTAGATGGAAAAATTACGTTGCAACGTGTGTGGAACGACAGCGCCGAAAGACGGATATCAGAAGCATGACGCGTATGTCGCCCGATAATTCGCCGCCAATCCTTCTGGATAAGCATACATGCGATGATTCTGTTTTTTTGCCGGAAAATCTGTTGCGCGAAGGCAGGCGCCAGAGAGGGCTGGAGCCTGGTGACGTGCCGGAAGTCTGTCTTCTCGACCCTGATGGCGATATTGTCCGGTGGCTGTTGGCGACGGGTCAGGCGGAAAAATCTCCCTATTGGGCGTGTTATCATACCGAGTTGTTCACCTTCGAAACCGGAGGGCGGCGCGTGGGTGTCATCGGCAATGCGGTGGGGGCGCCCTTTGCAGTGCTGTTGGCGGAACAGCTCTTTGTGTCGGGCTGCAGCCTGCTGATTAGTATTACGTCGGCAGGGGGAATATCGACGGACCTTGAGCCGCCTTGTTTCGTGTTAATTGACAAGGCGTTGCGGGATGAGGGGACCAGCTATCATTATCTGCCGCCCGCCGAGTTTGCGCAGTTGTCGTCCGTCCATTTATCGTCGTTGAACGGTGTGTTCGAGGCGTCGTCCCTGTCCGTGGTTCAAGGAGCGGCCTGGACCACCGATGCGCCCTACCGTGAAACCGCTGCGGCTATCATCGCTGCGCAGGCGCGTGGCGTGGTGGCGGTGGAGATGGAAGCCGCTGCGTTATACGCTTTCGCCGAAGCGCACGATAAAGCCGTTATCTGCTTTGCGCATATCACGAATCAAATGGCGCGCGACGGTGATGATTTCGAAAAGGGCGAGGCCGACGGGGCGGTGGAAAGTCTTGCGGTGTTCAACGCCGCTGTTGCAGCCTTAAAGCTATAATTTTGGGAGAAGATTAATGTCAGCCTACTTGATGGTGCGCGCCGAAGTGGCGGAAGTCAATCGAGATGAATTCGACCGCTGGTACGAGGTCGAACATTTGCCAGACGCCTGCCGGGACTTTAAGGCGCTCGGCGCAACGCGGGGGTGGAGTTCCATCGACCCATTAGTCCATTTCGCATTTTACGAATTTTCCGATCTGGCTACGGCGTCGGCGGTCCTGGAGTCTGAGGTCATGAAAGGAATGGTTGCTGAATTCGACCGTGTCTGGCAGGACAGGGTGGCGCGAACGCGGGACGTCTTGGAGATCGCGCAGCGAATTTAAAAACTGTAGACCCTCACACCACCACCAATGATTCCACTACTATTTTAAGTCTCTGGGGGTGAATGGTTTTTGCAAGCCGGCGTCGGCACCAATTTTCTGCGCCGTCGCGGCCGTGTCCGCCGTCGACATGCCGTGACACCCCCCTGACATTGCGATAATACGGCTGCCGTGGGCCACTTAATTTCAATCGCTGAATGCCTTCAATGTCGTCCATTTCAGGCATGAAGATATCGGTAACGACAAGAAGGGTTTGGGATTTGTAGTAGATTTTCAGTGCGTGTTCAAAATTGGAGCAGGTGACTGTATCGTATCCGTTCATCATGAGAGTTTGTTACACTAAATCGCCGATGAACTGATAATCATCAACGACCAGCGCTATCTTTTTTTGCCATTTTTTTGCACGTGCCTAAGGGAAGATGTGAAGAATCATGTAAGATTCGACGCTAGAATTCTATATTCAAATACGCCTGTTTCAGAATATGATTCGGAGCCTTTCAGAAGGAGTGATTCAGGTAAATCCGTGTGCCTTTCCAGTGACGACGAGGTGTTATAACTCGCTGGTGTCTCAAGACGTGACAAATGTCCTTTAAATTGTGAGGTTACGACCTCAATGTGGCGTACAGAAAAATGAAAACAAACAAGAAACTCAAATTCATCATTTTAATTCTGGGAACAGCGTTGGTTTCCTTGGCGTCCTATGAATTATTTTATTGGTTGACCCATGTGTATGAATTCGACGCGCGGATAAAGACCGAACTGACGACACTGTCGAGCCGGGCGGATGCTAATATCGAAAAAATTTACGTCAAGGAAGGCGACACGGTCACGAAGGGCAGTGTGCTTGTCGCGTTGGACGCCGAGGTGGAACAGCTGCGTATCGAAGCGTTGACGGTTGATCTGGCGCGCGAGCGGGCGCGGGTGAATAAATTGTTGGCGGAAAAAGATGCGCTGGCGTTGAATTTGAAATCCCAGACTGCGACCAAAAACGAAGAAATCCGCGCGCTACGGATCGAACACAAATCGATACAGGATCGACTCGATCTGGCCAAAAAGAATGTGAACCGGTCAAAAATTCTGCATAAAAAGTCGCTGCTGTCGTCTAAAAGCCTGGAACAGGAGCAGGCCAAAACATTGAGCTTGGTGGGTCAGGTGAATTTCGCCGCTGCGAAAGTGAAGGTCGCTGTGCGCGAACGTGATGAAATAAAAGCATCGGAATCAAGCATAGATATTATTATTTCTGAATTGAACATCGCTGAAATAAATATAAATAAAATAAAAATACTTATTAAGGAAGCAGAGGCGCAATTAAAGTATCGAATTATTGTTAGTCCGATGGATGGAATTATCGATAGTATTTTTAAATATGAAGGGGAGCATGTCGCCGAAGGTGAAAGACTTGTGCTTCTGCATGATAAAGATTCATTTTGGATTGAAGCGAATATTGAGGAATCGCAATTGCGTCACCTGAAAGTGGCGCAGAAGGTTACCATCGATATCGATGCTTATCCCTTTGACACGTTTGTTGGCGTGGTGACCCGCATTGGTAGCGTCACCAATACGCAAATGACCCAGGGAAGTGGAGACGTGAAGGCCAACAAGGCGACCCAACGTGTTCCGGTTTACATAAATTTGCTCGATCCGCCGGAAGCCATCGCGCCGGGTATGCTGGTTGAAGTGAATATCCAGATTTACGACCAGCTTGGGTTTTAGGGCTTATGTCTCTGGCGAAACTGGATTGGCGCGCCGTCTTGACCATCGCCACGGTCGCGATGTTGCTACAACAGGCGTTCTCCTATGTCTGCCAGATCGCGTTGCCAATCCTCGCAGACCGAATCGCCGAGGACTTTGGCATTTCGCGGGCGTGGTTGGGGCTGTATCTGTTCATTCAGAACATCACCGCGATCGTCGCCGCCTTGGGGTGCGGCGGATTTATCATTCGCCTTGGCGCTTGGCGAGTCAGTCAGATATGCCTGACGTTGATGGGAACCAGCTTGCTTGTCATCGCAAGCGGCCAGTTGTGGATGTATCCGGTGGGGGCGGTGCTGTTGGGCGCGGGCGCGATCTCGACGCCGGCCAGTTCGCATATTCTGGCGCGGTATTGCCCGCGTCATCTGGCGCCGGTCATATTTTCTGTTAAGCAGACCGGCGTGCCAGTGGGTAGTCTGATTGGTGGTCTATTGATACCGGCGCTGCTGGGTGTAGGATTCTACATCGCCACCATAGGCGAGTCCGTTCTGCTCGACGCCTATGGCGCAGCCTTCGTGGCCGCCTTGATTGTGTATTCAATGGTGGTGCTGTTACAGCCGTTTCGCGCGTTTTTTGATTCTGATCGGGACCCGTCGGTCCGACCATCGTTTTCCGGTGTGTTGGATACCATGAAGATAGTGTTGTCTACCCCCAGGTTGCGCGACCTGGCCTTCGCTGCCTTTGCCTTTGGCGGGCTGCAGTCGGTCTATGCCGGATTTTTTATCCTGTATCTGGTCGATGGGTTGGAATATAGCGAAATCGACGCGGGTATGATTTTCGCCATCGCCAGTTTCACCGCTGTCATTGCCCGGATCGCGTGGGGATGGCTGGGCAGCACACTTGTGTCGCCGCGCGTGGTAATGGGATTGATTGGCTTTTTGGGGTTCGTGGCGGCGGTCTTGATGGGGAATTTTGACTTCGGGTGGAGTTATGGTCTGATCACGGCTGTGGCGATCCTCTACAATGTATCCGGACTAAGCTGGCACGGTGTATTGCTGGCGGAAACGGCGCGGCTTGCGCCGCCGGACAAAGTTGGCGGCGTTACTGGCGGGGTACTGGCGTTTACCAGTGTCGCGATGATGACATACCCTGCGGTCTATGGCGGGATGCTCGCGATCACGGGTTCATATGGGCTTGGGTTTTTCTTTGCCGCCATACCCTCATTCGCTGCTGGGTTCGTATTTTTTCGCCCGCCCGTGGAGGGGAAATGGCTAGGTCTTATACGGAACGCTGTCATATGGGGCCTGACGCCCGCGCGAATGTTCTATGCTGTTTCCGCCACGGTTATTGGCGCTGTCATTGGCGCGACCTTGGTGTATGGGGGCCTCTTGGTCTGACGCGGCAGCGTAGCGCCTGTCTGTTCACTTTGCTTTTCTACACAACGGCAGTACTCTAAGCCTTATAGTTTTAACGTGTCACGAGGATCCGAGATGGATTTAAATTTGAACCCTGATGACCTCATATTTCGCGACGATGTGCGGGCTTTTTTAGATGAAAACCTGACGGATGATATCCGTGAAGGTGCGCGCTTGACGCCGAGTGTTCGCTCACCACTGGCCCCGTCGCGCGCCTGGGGCAAGACGTTGGCGAAAAAAGGATGGCTGTGCCATGCGTGGCCACAGGAATATGGCGGCCCTGGTTGGAGCCCCGTGCAGCGCTATATTTTCGAGTCTGAATGCGCGCTGGCCGGAACCCCAGTGCTCAACCATATGGGCCGGAAAATGGTCGGGCCGGTCGTCATGAAATACGGCAGTCAGGCGCAGAAGGACGAATATCTGCCCGGCATTCTTAATGACGATCTGTTGTGGTGTCAGGGGTATTCCGAACCCGGAGCAGGGTCTGATCTGGCGTCGCTGCAAACCAGCGCGGTGTCCGACGGCGATGATTATATCATCAACGGATCGAAAATCTGGACTACCGGTGCCCATCAGGCGGATCACATATTTTGCCTGGTGCGGACATCAAGCGACGGCAAGCCCCAGGAAGGCATCAGCTTTGTCCTGTTCCGGATGGATACGCCGGGCATTACGGTGAAGCCAATATTGACCTTCGCGGGCGATCACGATTTCAATCAGGTGTTTTTCGACGACGTGCGCGTGCCCAAAGCGAACCGTGTGGGTGAGGAGAACAAGGGTTGGACGGTAGCGAAATATCTGCTGGAATTTGAGCGTGGCGGCGTCGCCTACAGCCCACAGGTAAAGGCGAGTGCGCAGAAATTGGCCGAAATTGCACGCCAGGCGCCAGCGGGCGGTGGCGCAAACCTCGCTGACGACCCGGACTTTCGGCGGAAAATGTCGAGCCTGGAAATACAGGTCACCGCGTTGGAAATGTCCGAACGCCGTGTGATGGGCGCTTTGAGCCAGGGCCAAAACCCCGGTCCGGCGTCGTCCATCTTCAAATTGCGCGGGTCGGAGGTGTATCAGGCCGTGTTGGAGGCGGCGGTAAAGGCGATCGCCTATTACGCAACTCCCTATCAGCCGGAAGCCTATGTGCCGGGCAACAACGTTGAAACTATTGCCCCCGATGAAGCCGTCACCGCGTCCTCCCTGTACTTTAACCAACGCGCCGCGACTATCTACGCAGGGTCCAGCGAAGTGCAACGCACCATCATCGCCAAGCACGTGCTGGGATTATAACATATAATTTTTAAACATCGAATGAGTCGACAGTACGCCGATGCGCCCGACGAATTTACAGCTGCATACGCTAATGGCGACCTCGTGATCCACCTAACCGAAATTCCACCCAGGCATTGGCCAGGACCGCTGTAATCACCAGACCGCCTCCAACAAAGGTCTGCAACGGCGGCTGCTCGCTGAGAATCCACCACACCCAAAGCGGCCCCAATACGGTTTCCAGCAACATGATCAGGCTGACTTCTGGCGCCGAGATGAGCTTGGGACCGTAGGTGATCAACGCCATGGCCATGGCCATGATGATCGCGCCGTTGAGAGCGAGATAGGCAAAGTCCTTGGCGTTTGGCGCGGCGGGATCAGCACCCATCGACAGGGCGAATACAGCTGCCAAAAATGACCCATAACTGATTGTGGCCAGCGTGTTGATTTTGGGGTTCATGCTGATCATCACCAATGTGATCGCCATGAACACCGCGCAGAATACCGCGACCACGTCGCCGAAGGCACCACCCCCGCCAAAACGTCCCCAGAACACGATAACGATGCCTATCATCGCGAGAAAGATTGTCATCCAGGTGCGAAAGTGCAAATTCCGGCGCGTTAATGCGATGGTCATGACAGCTGCAAGAAAGGGCATGGACGCCAGGATCACCAAGGTGTTCGCCGCCACTGTGTGGGTGATGGAGATAACGAAACACACATTGCTGCTGCCGAACAGCACCGCGCACGGCCATCCGTTTTTTAATAACCCGCGCAAGGCGGCTAATGGGTTTGTTTTTTCAATAAAGGCGCAGAGCGAAAACAGCGCGATTGCCGCGAACACGCTGCGCCAAAACAGCACGGTCCAATGATCCACCGCCACCAACCGCAGCAACACTGCATCAGGTGATAGAATTAGAACGCCGACGACGGTCATCAAGAGACCGCGTTGGTGGGAACTTAGTTGGTTCATACTGAAACCGAGCTACAAACGTGGGTTTTTATGTGCCGGTATAGGTCGGTTTCCGTTTTTCGATAAAGGCGGCGCGTGATTCCTTGGCGTCGTTCTCGGCGAGCCTGGCCAAGCCGAGGCTTACTTTTTCATAGCGTAACGCTGTTTCCAGATCGTGTTCCTGACTGTGCTGTAGGGCACGTTTCGACATTCGTAAGGCGAGTGGGGGCCATTGCAGCATTTGCTCTGCGACTTCCACGGTCGCCGCCAGGAGGTTGTCGGCGCTGACCAGCCGGTCCAACAAACCGATGCGATACGCTTCTCCCGCATCCACGGTCCGGCTGGTGTAGATAAGGTCCGCCGCGCGCGATGCGCCTACTATTCTGGGAAGGAAGAAGCTCAATCCGGAATCCGGGGATAAGCTTCGCTCGATGAATACGGTTTTGAACCTTGTGTTCTCACTACCGATCCGCATGTCGCACGACGTGGCGAGGCTCATACCGGCGCCGGCGGCAACGCCGTTGACGGCGCACAGGACGGGTTTGTCGAGGCGATAAACCGACATGGCCTGTCTGCCTACCCAGCCAAATTCATCAAGAGTTTCGTTCTGTGACGGCGTCACGTCCGGTTGGGTGCCGGTTAGATCTACCCCGGAACAGAAGCCACGTCCTTCACCGGTCAAAACGATGGCACCGACGGCGTCGTCTTCATGGCATTGCTGGAGCGCATCGGTGAGCGCGTCGCGCAATTCAATGGACAAGGCGTTGAGTTTTTTAGGTCGGTTCAACGTGAAAATCGCGACCTTGTTTTGGATGTCAACTTTAAGTATTTCGGACATTTGCGTCTCTTTGCTGTGTGTGAAATATAAAAATTATATGCCGTTGCGAACTGAATGACGCCGCCGCTGCCCCCGTCACCGGAACAACCAGCTCAGCCCGTCTTCCGTCGTGTTCTGGGGGGTATATTCGCAGCCGATCCACCCTTTGTAGCCGAGTGCATCGAGTTGTTCAAAGATGTAGGGGTAGTTCAGTTCGCCAATGTTGGGTTCGTGGCGGCCTGGTGTTCCGGCGATTTGGATGTGGCCGATCTGCGGCATGGAACGTTCTAACGCTTTGGCGACGTCGCCATCCATGATCTGGCGGTGATAGATATCGAATTGAAGTTTAAGGTTAGGTTTGCCGATATCGGCGATGATGTCGAGTGCCGCGTCAGTATGGTTCAGGAAGTAGCCAGGGATGTCGCGCGTATTGATGGGTTCGATCAGGACGTCGAGGCCTTCCGGGGCGAGGCGGTCGGCCGCCGCCGATAGGTTGGCTTTGTAAATATCTAGCGCGCCATTGGCCTTCGTCAGCCCGGCCATGGCGTGTAAATGGGGCACGCCCGTGGCCTTCGCGTAGGCGAGTGCGGTGTCGACCCCGGCGCGAAATTCGTCTTCTCGGCCTGCTATCGCCGCCATGCCGCGTTCGCCGGCATTCCAATCGCCGGGCGGCATATTGAACAGTGCCATGGTCAATCCGTTATCGTTTAGCCAACCCGCCACGTCTTCGGGTGGGTAGTCATAGGGAAACAGGAATTCGACCGCCTCGAAACCGGCCTTTGCGGCGCGCGCGAAGCGGTCAGGAAAGTCGACTTCGTTGAACATCATGGAAAGGTTTGCGGCGAATCGCGCCATGTTGGGTCCTCGGGATTGCGGTTAGGAAAGCTCGGCGATCTGATCGGCTGTCAACATCCGTGGATTGTGACTTCGGGTCAATAAATGCAGTTTTGCTGTGGCTTCTAGTTCCTCGGTCGCATACAACGCGGCTTGCAAGGTGGCTCCGGCGACGATCGGTCCGTGATTGGCCAACAGCAAGGCTGTGTGTTTGCCCACTAGGCCCCGCACGGCAACGCGCACAGCTTCGGCTAGCGCTTTGTCACCGGGTTTGAAATAGGGCAGCATTGGTATGCGCCCGCACTGCATCAACGAATATGGGGTCAAAGGGGGCAAGGCGCTTTCTGAATTGGTGTCCGGCAGGCACGAGACTGCGACCGAATGGGTGGAGTGAAGGTGGACGATGGCGCTGGCACCTGATCGTTCGTCATATACCGCGCGGTGCAAAAAAGATTCCTTGGTCGGTGGGTCGCCGGACACCAGAGCGCCTAGCTTGTCCAGTTTCGATAATGTCGCGGGATCTAACCATCCAAGACTGGAACTGGTCGGCGTCATCAACCAGCCATCGTCTAGCCGAACGGAAATATTGCCCGTTGAGCCATGCGTCAGGCCGCGGTCGTAAATCGATTTACCAACGAGGGTGATAAGCTCGCGTAATTTGGATTCTGCACTCACGGGTTACTCCAGAAGATCAAAGGCGCGGGTGAAAAAATTAGCGGCGCCAAAATTTCCAGACTTTAACGCAAGGTGTCCAAGACTGTCGCCGTGTTCGTCCTGCGCTTCGGTCCAGGGAACGCCAGGGTCGATTTCGGGGCCAATGCGCAACGCCTTGACGCCCAGCGCCGCGACCACTGCGCCCGACGTTTCCCCGCCCGCGACGATTAATTGGCGCGTTGGTTGGCTGGTGCCATCATGCAGCGCAAACGCGATGTCACTTAGTGCCTGCTCTAGTATTTTACCAGCGTTTTCCCGACCTAACTCTGCCTGCGCTGCGCGCACCTGTTCTGGTGTGCCAGAACCGTAGATCAAAATCGGGCGGTCTGCGGATTGGGCGTCTGCCCAGTCAATCGTCGCCTCCACCAAGCCTGTATCTTTGACTATTTCGCGGGGGTCAAGGCGCTTGGTGGGGCCTCCCTTGGCGATAAAATCGTCAATCTGAAGCAGCGTCATGGCCGACGCGCTGCCTGCCAGGATCAGCTTGCGTCCTTTAGTGGCGGTTTGAATGCGTGCGTCGTTCGGTCGGGTGGTGCCGCCATGAAGGCGCGCCAACGCCGTGGCGAGCCCGGAACCACCAGTAATCAAGGGACATTCTAGAAAGGCTTCGGCCATGACGGCGAAATTGGCGTCGCGCACCGTGTCGGCTATGATATGACGCTGCCCGCCATTGGCCAGCGCCGCGCAATGCGCTGTCACGGCGGCGGCACCTTTTTCAATGACCGCCAAGGGTAAAAAATTTACGCCGTCTTTGGTTTGCTGGTCCAGCCACCGCACAAGATTAGCGTCGGTCATCGGATTCAACGGGTGGTTTCGCATGGGGCTTTCATTTAGTAATTTGTCAAAAATAAACATATGCCCATGAAAGACTGAGCGCCCGTTTTCCGGTAGGGACGGGACATAAGGAATGAAGGCAGCGCCCAGATGATTTGCCAAGGCTTCGGCGACGGGACCAATATTGCCGTCTGGGGTGGAATCAAACGTGGAGCAATATTTGAAGTAAATGTATTGCGCGCCATGTTCCTGCAAGACACGGCATGATTCCAATGACTGTTGGATCGCCTCGTCAGCGGCGATCGACCGGCTTTTCAACGCTACAATGACCGCGTCGGCATCAATTGTCGCCATCATTTCTGATGACGGAGTTCCAACGGTTTGCAACACACGCATGCCACCGCGCACCAACATGCTACCGATATCGGTGGCGCCGGTGAAGTCGTCAGCGATGACGCCAAGGATGAGCCCTGCGTCAAGATCTGCATCGGGAGGGGCCATGGTTTACTCCGTGTGTTGAGTGCCGCGCACCAAGCGGCCAGGCAAATCACCGGTTTCGACGCCGCCAATTTGAACGGGAACGCCAGACACGATCGTCGCGTCATAACCGTCTGCCTTCTGGATCAAGCGCCGCCCACCACCTGGCAAATCATAAGCGACTTGCGGCGCATGCAGTTGTAAGCGGTTATAATCAATCACGTTGATGTCGGCTTTATAGCCAGGCCGCAGTAGCCCTCGGTCATTCAATCCAATGGCGGCGGCGTTGTCTCGCGTCAATCGTTTGATCGCCCAGGGCAGCGGCATCTTGTCGCCGCGTGCCCGGTCGCGGGTCCAGTGGGTCAACATATAGGTGAATGCGCTGGCGTCGGAAAGAATGCTGACATGGGCGCCGCCATCACCTAGTCCGATCAGCGAATTGGGGTGCGAAAACATATCCTTCACGGTGTCCAGATTGCCATAGGTGTAGTTGCTCAAGGGGCGATAGAGAATGGTCTTGCCGCCGTTTTCCATCAGCAAATCATAGGCGAATTCTGCGGGGTCTTTTCTGGCGTATGCGGCCCGTGCGGCGATACTTTTTTTCGGTGAGGGTTCGTAATCCGGCGGGTCGCCCAAGGGAAATATCCGTTCCCAGCAGGACACCCGGTACGCCAATCGTTCATCCAAGTTGGTTTCGGAAAGCAACTGCGCACGGAAATCGTGCTGGCACAGCACGGCTAGTTTCTCATTGAAGGGAAGGTTGGCTATCTTGTCCCAACTAGGCCGATTAATGAACGGGTTTTGCGAAATTTCAAATCCCAACATGATGCCTGTGGGGCGCGTGAGGACCTGCCCATAAAAGCGCAGGCCGTCATCATTGGCGGCGGCGATTTTGTCCATCAGGTCGCGCCACCTTTCCGGTTGGGAATCGCGTTGAAGAATGGTGACGGTCATGGGGCGTCCGGCTGCTTCTACCATGCGCCGCAATATAGCGAACTCCGCATCTTGGTCGTTGAAGTCGGAAATCATTTGCAGCCAACCGGACCCGACCTTCCCGATGGCGGCGCTGATTTCGACGAGTTCGTCTTCCGCCGCGCGCAGGGTTGGCGTATGTTCGCCCGCCTTAGTTTTGTGGTTAATGGTGCGCGAGGTTGAAAACCCTAACGCGCCGCTGCGAATCCCGGCGGCGGCGATTGCGGCCATCTCGGTGCGGTCGGCGGCGGTCGCTGGTTCGTGTCGTATTGCACGTTCGCCCATGACATAGACACGCACGGCGGCATGCGGTACCTGGGTCACGATATCAAGGTCGTATTTGCGGGCATCCAATGAATCCAGATAATCGTCGAAGGTCTCCCAGTTCCAGGGGAGACCTTCGGTCAAGACGATTTCGGGAATGTCTTCTACGCCTTCCATTAGCTTCACTAGCAAGTCGCGCTGTTCTGGCTTGCAGGGCGCGAAGCCGACGCCGCAATTGCCGATCATGGTGGTGGTGGCACCGTTCCAGGACGACGGCGTAATGCGGTTGGACCAGGTCACCTGAGCGTCGTAATGGGTGTGAACATCGACAAATCCGGGGGTGACGATTTTACCGCGCGCGTCGATTTCTTCATCACCTTTCGGGAGATCTGGACCAATAGCTGAAATCTTGCCGTTAACCATGGCAATGTCGGCGTCGATGGGGTCGCCGCCCGATCCGTCCAGGATCGTTCCGCCGCGAATGATCCGCGTTGTATTGTTGCCCATACACAAAATCCTCCCATTTCGTTGGAATCATACAGCCTGGCTGGAATTTCGGCGAGAATTTTGTTTTGTTTGGTTGTGCGTCTCGCTATTCAATTTTAAAATTCCAGACTTTCGAGTTATTCACATCGCTTGACGTACCTTCAAAACGTCTTGTTCATATGGAGAAACGCCGATGTATATCGCGCCCAATACGCCGCCCACCGGTACGCCTGAATACGAAGTCTACGCTATCAAATATGGCGATCACACACGTATGCGACAGGATAATTTCATCTTTAAGGACCCTCACGATGAGGCGACGACGATTGACTTCTATGTTTGGGTCATCACCGGTGGCGGGCGCACCTTTGTGGTTGATATCGGGTTTGAAGAACAGGAAGCTAAGGCCCGTGACCGCCAACTGCATCGCTTGCCTTCGGAAGCGGTGCGGTTGGTCGGTGTTGACCCCGCGACGGTGGAAGACATCATCGTCACGCATCTCCATTATGACCATTGCGGGGATATGTCGCCGTTCCCCAAGGCGCGGTTTCATTTGCAGGAAAGTGAGATGAATTACGCCACGGGCAAATCGATGACGCATCAGCCGTTGCGTCACGCTTACAATGTGGACTATGTGGTGAACTTCGTGCGCGCGGTTTATGACGACCGGGTCAATTTTGTCGATGGCGTGTCCGAACTAGCGCCGGGTATTTTCGTACATCACATTGGCGGCCACACGGCGGGCATCCAATCCGTGCGGGTGTGGACGCGCAAGGGCTGGCTGGTGGTGGCCTCGGATGCGACGCATTTCTATGACAACATGGCGATCCCCAACCCGTTTCCGATTGTCTGCCATGTGGGACACATGCTGGACGGTTATGAGACGTTGCGCGGTATGGCGGGCGGGAATGTTCATAACGTTATTCCCGGACACGACCCACAAGTGCTGTCGTTGTTTCCTGCCGCGTCGAAAGAACTGGAAGGAATTGCAGTGCGATTGGACGCCGACCCCATTGGTGATCTCAGCAAGGTCTGGCGGGAATCGTGACCCAAGCTATTCCCGAATATGAAGTCTATGCGGTTAAATACGCCGAACGTCTTGGGTCCAATCACACGACCTTTGTCTTCAAGGACATCCATGACGGTCCCATGCCGATGGATTACTTTGTCTGGGCGATCATCGGTGGCGGCAAGACATTCATAGTTGATCTCGGCTTTGACCGACGGTATGCGCGTGGTGAACGACATTTGCTGCGCACGCCTGCGGAAGGCTTGAAATTTCTCGACATCGACGCCGCTCAGGTGGAAGAGGTGATCGTCAGCCATATGCACTACGATCATGCGGGCAGCCTGCCAGATTTTCCCCGGGCGCGACTGTATCTTCAAGAAGACGAAATGGCCATGTCAACGGGGCATTTCATGAAATACAAGGCGTTCCGGCACGGCAATTTCATTGAGTACACGGTGGATTTTGTACGCGCAGTGTATGATGATCGGGTGCAATATCTCGACGGAACCCAGACCATTGCGCCGGGGATCGAATTACACCGGGTCGGGGGACACACTCACGGCATCCAGATTGCGCGGGTCTGGACGCGCAGTGGCTGGTTGGTGTTGGCGTCGGACGCAGTGCATATGTACGACAACATGAACAAACAAAACCCCTATCCGGCGGTGTTCAACATGCGCGCCATGCTGGACGGGTTTAGGGACATGCAAAATCTGGTGGACAGTCCGGACCGCATCATCCCCGGCCATGACCCGCTCATCATAAAAAACTTTCCTGCCGCCAGCGCTAAGTTGGAGGGCAAGGTGGTGCGGTTAGATTAAGAGGTTGGGTTAACCATAGGTCAACTAGTTCGTCCCACTGCTTATGCCGAACGCGCCGGAGTTAATCTCTGATGACACCGCGATTCCCATCAATAGCCTCGCGGATGTGGCGGAGCGGCCCGTGGCGGCGAACCCAGAAGACAGACCACCCAAAATCGTTGAAAGTGAACTCTTGCGTAGTGTTGGCAATGTATTGTCTGGAATGCTTTCACCTTTTCTGAACTATGCCCGCGACGCAAAATCGCCGGCAAGGAAGGAAAATTTAAGGGGTGTTGAGGAATTCAAAAAAGGCACAACTGCAGCTGTATCGTTTGGAAACACGGCTTTCGTGGCGTCGTTAGCTGCTAGTATGCCTGCTGAATTTGGATGTATCATCCCAAGTTTAATGTTCTTGAAAACGAAATTAAAATAATCCCCTAAGCCTGCACCATCCGGACATCGGCCTTTTTGATGGTGATCGCCGGGTCCCAGTCGCCGATGGGCAGGACGTGGGAGACGAGGTCCGGACCGGTGGGGGTTGCGTCCGGCAGCCACAGATGGACACCGATGGCGGGGGGTTCGTTGGCGGCGCTAAGAATTTGCGCCGGGCCGATTTCCAACCCGAACGGATAACACGTGGTGGGACCTGCGAAGGCGAGCGTTCCGCCGAAGCTGGTGGTGATGGGGCGGTGCACATGGCCCGCCAATACCCGCACGACTTGCGAATGACGGCGCAACAGCGCGTCGAGTTCCGCGCCGCCTTGGGACAGGCCTTTGGCGCTGGTCCCGGTCATACCGGTGTAAAACGGCGGGTGGTGCAGGGCGACGATGGTGGGGCGGTCCGGCGCCGCCGAGAGTTGTTCGTCCAGCCAATTCAACCGATCGAGGCAGAGCTCGCCTGGTGTTTCTCCCGCGATGACGGAATCGCAGCAAATAATTCGCACCGCATAATCGTCGAGTATATAGTGCAGGAATTCGCCAGTGGGGGGCAGCCAGGGCGTGCCGCCGAAGGCTGTGCGCAGCGCGTCCCGGTTGTCGTGATTGCCAGGCATCAATACCAGTGGCGCGGTCAATTTATCGGCGATATCCTTGAACGTGGCGTACTGGTTGGCGTCGCCGTGGGAGGCGATATCGCCGGTGTGCAGAACCAGATCAGGCGCCGGGTCCATGGCGTTGATGACTCCAACCGCGCGGGTCAGCATCGCGGCGGTGTCGAAATGCCCGTAGACGAGTTTGTCCGGCGCATCGATATGCGTGTCGGATATTTGAACTAATATCATGAATAAATATTCCTTGGTTAGTCGTTGCCGCCGGTTGCCGTTACATCGGGCACATAGGCTTGCTTGGCGAAGTGTTCCTGATCGCCAGTGGAAAATTTTAATCCGGCCTGCTTCATGGCGTCATCGCCGACGCGGTCGAGCGGTACGAAGGCGCGGTTGTCGTTGGTCTTATAGGTGTCGTTGCTGACCGCATTGTAACAGATGATTAAGGTCCAACGCCGGTTGTCGGATAGGTTCTTGTCGGAGCGATGTAGCATGTTAGCGTGAAACACCAGCACGTCGCCGGGGTCAAGTTCGGTATAAACGGTTTCATGCGCGGCGAGAATGGGGACCATGCGTTCCGGGTCGGCCTCGTTCTGTTTGTCGGTCAGCGGCACATGGTCGATGCGCCCCAGCTTGTGCGAGCCCTTGACCAGTTGTAGGCAGCCATTGTTCCGGTCGGTGCGGTCCAGCGCGATCATGCAGCTTAACATGTCCGGGCGCAGGCAGCCATTGTGATACCAGTAACCGTAATCCTGATGCCACTCCCACGCTCCGCCTTCATGCGGGTCCTTGGCAGTCAGCTTGGATTGGAAATGGTACACATCTTCGCCAATCAGCGTCTCCGCCGTGCCCGCCAACCGGTCGC
>Ga0302134_10000563_pt1 | contig 16445 bp, 9 predicted proteins | sample CB9_SCM_MG_FD_203123 | JGI IMG/M metagenome (GOLD analysis project Ga0302134, IMG submission 203123) | Marine microbial communities from Western Arctic Ocean, Canada - CB9_SCM | ecosystem: Environmental > Aquatic > Marine > Oceanic | place: Canada: Western Arctic Ocean | collected 2017-09-19
CTAGTGAAATACTCGAAGTGGAAGGCAAACCCGTTGAATCATACGAAAAGCCGAAAGCTTTCGATCACCTCACAGCCATGTTTCCTGATGAACGCATCATTCTGGAAAATACAGAAACTGGCATGTCGCCACGTGTGTTAGATCTTGTGGCTCCATTGGGGAAGGGGCAACGTGGAATTATTGTTGCTCCGCCGCGTGGAGGAAAAACGATCATGCTCAAGCAGATCGCCAAGTCGATCCAGTTGAACCACCCAGAGGTGGAGCTGATTATCTTGCTGCTTGACGAACGCCCCGAAGAGGTAACAGATTTTGAGGAAACCGTAGATGCTGAGGTCTTTAGTTCAACATTCGATGAAGCTGCTAAGCGACACGCTCAGGTAGCCGATCTTGTGATGGAGCGGGCTAAGCGCCTCGTAGAGCTCGGTAAGGACGTTGTGCTTTTGCTTGATAGTCTAACCAGACTTGCACGTGGTCATAATAATTCACAACGCGGAGGCGGTCCCATCGGGTCCGGCGGCCTCAGCCCAGTGGCTTTGCAACAAAGCCGGAAATTCTTTGGTGCGGCTCGTAACTGTGAAGAAGGCGGCAGTCTGACAATTTTGGCGACGGCTCTCGTTGAGACAGAAAGCAAGATGGATGACGTCATCTTTGAGGAATTCAAGGGAACAGGAAACATGGAAGTAAGACTCGACCGCGAGCTTGCTGAACAGCGGATTTACCCTGCTATCCATATTCCTCAGAGTGGTACCCGAAATGATGACAGACTTTACCATCCTGATGAAATGGCCAAAGTGCTCGAAATCCGCCGCCAATTGGCCTCGTTACCTATCGGTGAGGCGATCGAAACGCTGCTTAAAAACCTCTCAAGAACAGGAACGAACGCAGAATTGTTGCTCACTGGGCTTGAGATCCGTTAACCTTGAGTGAAGAATACGACCCTTAAATGGGTCGATTGGTCATCAGTTGGTTGGATTGACAGTCACAGTCACTGGAGTCTGCCCTATGGTCCTATTTTGTATACCCCTATGCTACAGCCCTATTGTATACTATGGCATTCCGTAAGAGTACTGGATAGAGATGCGCGTTTGCTTTCCATGAACTCTTAGTGTGCAGGTTGCCTGTCGCTTCTCTTCGCCTTCGTTATTTTTCTGAAAGGTAATAATAGTCGTGTCGTTTCGGCTCGATACTGTATGGAGCGGCACCCCTAGCTCAATAAACTGGGTGGTGTAGAATTTTTTTACATTCTCCACTGTGTCAGGGCAGATGACGTTGATGTTACCCCAGACGCTGCCGTCGCGCAGTGGCGAGTGCATGGCACCTCTTTGAACCACGGCTTGGGGGAAATGAGGGATCCACTCAGGTGATTTACCCCAATCGGGCGTGGGCGCTGGCTTGAGTATCGGGCTCTTCAAGTATTCAGGCCCGGTTGTGGCCAAAACCTTGTATTTGCCATCAATGATGTCTTGATATGAAAGACTGAGTGTAAGCTGGCTATATTTGTTTTTGAAGCGAATTTGGCCGTCTTTGGTTTCAATGATGGAGAGATTTGGGTGGTCTCCGATGAGCTTTTCTGCCTGTAGTTGAGAAGTTTCACGGGACGTGGCAAGCTCCTGGCTTGGTCCTTTGGACGTGGGACTCGTTGTGGGGCTTGTTGTCGCTTCGGGCGTCTTTTTACAAGCTGGCAGAATGAGAAATAATACGAAGAGGAGGCGATGAGTTCTTAAATTTGAACAAAGGCTTGAGTGGGATTTCATAATAGGGAAGGAGGTAGGTGTATTACCTGTGATTACATCGCCTTGAAGGTCATTGGTGTGTCTCACAAGCTTGCAATGGGAGGCTACAATTGGAGCACTTGGATGCAAATGTTTTTTATAACGGGCTGATTAAATCAAGCGGAATCAATGAAGGGTGTGTTTTTTCACCAAAATCAAACGTTGGTACACTGGATGTGACTGGCGCTTGCGTTAATGAACAAAAAGCATGTTTTATGTCAATGTGTATCAATTTAAAAAAGTGGGTTGAAAGGGTAAAATTTTTGCACTATAGTGGTGCGATTTGGATGCTCAAACAAGAGTAAGATAAATCAAATTTTCGCTTGAATCAATCCTGATCGGCAGTACCACAAGTAACAACACTTACCTACTCGAACCTCGATTCCTACGATACCTACTATGATACCTATGATATTTAAAAGACGAAGTCTGTTCATATGGGCTCTTCTTGTTCCCACAACAGCATACGCCCAAACAAGTTTTACTCTGGCTAGCCGGAAATCGACGCTCCAGATCTCACCAAAGAACACCGTGTTTACTGGTGGAACACTTTCAGTGAATCTCAGCGACGGCAGTGTTGTGATCTCTCCCTGTGCGTTTAATGGAACACCTTTTTCCGCCGCTCAAACCCCATTCCAACCTAGTATACTTTGTACTTTGGGGACGACCGCATATATTACATCTGGTGATTTTGATGGTGATGGTCTTTCTGATATTGGACAGTGGTGGTCTCTTGCCCAAGCTCCGAGTCCTGCTGCTGAGATTGCTCCGAATCGGCCAGATAGAGTCTCCGTGGTGAGTGCGCCCCCTTCGCTTTTCCCACGTCCAGGAATCTTTCCAACGACTGATAGTGGATTCAGCTTGTATTATGATATGTTATCAGGTGTGGATAACAGGCCATACCAAATCGCAGCTTATCGATATGATCAGCTCTTTGCTGCAACATCTTCCGGTAGGGTTGAGCATGACGAAACTATTGTTACGGGTTCCTATCAGTTTGCCTATCCTGATATTGATGATCCTAGCTACACAACAAGGGCCATTGTGCTTAATAAGGTTTCTTTGCCTGAAGGCTGGCCAGGCTTGTCCCAGTCGCCTGTTGACTCGGGATTCAGATTTACGGATGATGATGCGTGGGGTTCCGCGACAAATTCGATGGAGTTTGATCCACGTTTTGCGAACACCGTCCACTGGACAGGCGTCAACTTGGAGAACTCAAACCCTCTATTTGATCAAGTTCGATTATTCATCAGAATTGGGGCGTTAGCTGATCCTACTGTGTTGCCTACACCTGAAAATTTACCGCTGGGGTTTGATCCTGCCATCATTTTTCCACCATTTGGAATTCCCACGCTCCTACGGCCTGACGAGATGTATGCTAACGGTTATGAGATACCACCGAACTTGTTGAACTTTGTAATCGGTCAACCTTGTGTGTTTTATTTCCGCTTCGACAGAAGTTATGATAGTAGTCTGAATGCTGGATTTGGCATATCTGATGTTTCATCCAGAACTTTCGGAGTAAATGTTACGTTTGTCGATTCGTATGCAGGTGATGCTCTCTTTGCTTTCCCTGCACTAACAAGTACAGCTCTGCGCTCTCCGACTGCTGACTTCGATAATGACGGGGTTTCCAACTTGATTGAATTCGCCCTCGGTAGTGATCCCGCTGATGTGGCATCTGTTCCAGCTCCGTTGGTTGTTGCTCCTGCAGGCCTTAATACGCAAGTCACCATTACTAAACGGCCTAATGTTGGCTCAACACTTACTTATGCCGTCGAATACAGCACTGACATGGTGACATGGATTAAGGTAGATGCCGCTAACCCTGATTGGACGGTTACCATTGATGATGCTACTCAAGTAGTGGTTACTAGTAATGCGCCACTTCCTCTCGGGCCATTCTTTGTTCGCGCTGCGATTACTCTTAACTAATAATACGATTATAAATCGTATATTTTCCAAGCCGTTAACTGCTCAGTTTGCAGTTGGCGGCTTTTTTCATGAAGTGAAATCGTAAATGGGTTGCAAATCGCTACCTTACTGATAGTTAGCGAGTAGAAACTGTTGATGGAATCACTTTCGGGGATGTCCATTGATACCACTGTTACAATGATCGATACAGAGAACGAACTAAAATCATTCCTCAAGCAATGCACGCACGAGGGGGAGCCTATAGTATGCGCAGTTGATACGGAGGCTGACAGTTTACACCGTTACAGTGAGAGTTTGTGTTTGGTGCAGTTTAGTGACGGTGACAGTCACGTGCTGATCGATCCGCTTGCGATTGAGGATCTCAGTCCATTGCGCGATTACCTGAAGGATTCTACCTGTTGGATGCATGGTGCGGATTACGATATGCACATGCTGAAAACAAATCTCGGTATCATCCCAACCACGGTTTTTGATACGCAGATTGGGGCTCGCCTATTGGGGGTCCGTAAATTTGGCTATGGAGATCTGGTATCACATTACATGGATGTGCATTTGGAAAAAACTTCTCAGAAAGCCGACTGGGCAAAACGCCCACTGACACCTGTAATGGAAGACTACGCTCTCAATGATGTGGTCTACCTTCTCCCCATGGCGGAGGCCATCGTCAGCAAGCTTAAAGATGCAGGACGATACGAATGGTTTACTGAAAGTTGTGAAGCGGCACGGACCAAGTCGATGGAGAAAAAGAAGGAGCGCGAGGACCGCTGGCGTATCAAAGGCAGCGGTAAACTTGACCCTGCCGGGTTAAACTATCTCCGAGCCCTTTGGAATTGGCGTGATGCCGAGGCCGCGCAGTGGGACCGTCCTCCATTTATGGTGACGGGAAATAAACAATTAATTGAATGGGTGGCTGACCTTCAAGACGGGAAAGATCCTTTTCTTCCCCGTCACTACAGAACTAGCAGGGTTAAGGCCTTCCAGCAGGCCGTGGTAGATGCGCAAACGGTCGCAGAAATAGATATGCCGCAGCGCATTCGTGGGAAAAGGCGTCGTAAAGAGAAGGAGTTTGATGCTCGCCTTGATACCCTGATTGCCAAAAGAAACGAAATTGCCGAAGAGCTTGATCTCGACGGCTCACTGATTGCTCCACGCGCGGCCCTTGAGGCTTTGGCTGGAAAGCATGAGGGAGCAGAAGAAATGCTTCTTAACTGGCAGAGAAATCTGCTTGGCATTTGAGGCTGAACGGGTTTGCATGTGTCAGCTGGTTAACAGCTACCCCCCTCCATGCCTCAGTCCTCTGAAAATAACCTACTTAGATTTGGTTGTCCCGCTTGTGGGATACGTCTTGTTGTTGATCAATCCATCGCTAATACCGAAGGTCCTTGCCCCTCATGCGGCGCGCGTATTATAGCTCCTCCACTTGACGTTTCGCGATCGTTATCCGAGAGGCAGGCATCCCCAGTAGCTATTAAGCCTCGTGGCGTATCAACTGGACCGCTTCCTCCTTCTATATCCAATCCCGTTTCACAGCCAGATGGTGGAGTGGTTCTATCATCCGATCCTGAACCGATAAAAAAGCCGCAGAGGCGAGCCCGTGCAGTTGACCCCACCACGGTACTTTCAGTGAAGCATCTGGAGAAAAAAAACCTTAAGGTGTTTTTCAAAATAATGATCGCCTTAGCTGTCGTTGTAGGAATTGCCCTCGCGGTTTTTTACTTCCTGAAACAGGCTGGATAGACGTGATTTTAGGCTCTATTTAGGGCTAATTATTTGATGTCACCGTTGTGGTCTCATTTTAGGAAAAAAAACCGCGAAAAATGACGAAAGAAACTTGTGTCAGGCAAGGAAATTTCAGATATTTGGGGCGTCTATGTCCGATACCTCAAACGATCCTGAAAAGGAGCCTACTCAGGAAGCTGAAACAGCTGATACCAACGTCTCTGATGCCCAAGAATACGGTGCATCACAAATCGATAAATTGGAGGGGCTTGATGCTGTGCGTAAGCGCCCTGGCATGTATATTGGGGACCCTGATGTCCGCGGCCTCCACCACTGTGTGTTCGAGGTGCTGGATAACTCGATAGATGAGCATCTTGCAGGTTACTGTAAGGTCATCAAAATTGGTTTGCATGTCGATGGCTCTGCCTCAGTTGAAGACGATGGCCGCGGTATCCCCGTGGAGATGCACCCTAAGTTTGACATGCCTGCCGTGGAACTTGTGCTTACTAGCCTGCACGCTGGTGGTAAGTTTGGACAAGGTGCCTACAAATACTCTGGAGGTTTACACGGTGTTGGTGCCAAGTGTGTGAATGCTCTTTCAGATTGGTTTACTGCAGAGGTCAGCCGTGAAGGCCAAATTCACTCGATTACCTTTGAACGAGGAAAAACCACCAAGCCTCTCGAGGTCGTCGGTGAGGTTGACCCAGGTCATACCGGCACCAAGATTACTTTTTTCCCCGATGCTACGATCTTTACTGATACCATCGAATTTGAGTTTGCCCGTCTCGCCAGTCGTCTTCGCGAACTAGCCTTCCTTAACCCTGGCCTGATTATCGAACTTGAGGACGAACGTCCTGAGAGTGCTCAGAAACAAAGGTTCTACTACGCAAAGGGAATTGAGGAATTTGTAACTCAGCTCGGCGAAAACAAAACTCTCGTTCATGCCGATCCCGTGATCATCAGAGGAAAGCGTGCGATCGAAATCGATTACGATGGCAAAATTGCCAAAGATGACGTCTTTGCCGATGTCGTTTTCCAATACAATGACAGCTATCAGGATAACATTCTCTGTTTTGCTAACTCCATTCCAAACGCCGACGGGGGAACTCACCTCACCGGTTTCCGTGGAGCTCTGACCAGATCGATTAACCAATACGCTAAGGCGAACAAGATTCTTAAGGATAAAGATCCAGCTCTCTCTGGCGATGACGTCCGTGAGGGCATCGTTTGTGTGCTGAGTGTAAAAATGCCTAACCCGCGTTTCAGTTCGCAGACCAAGGATAAACTCGTCAACGCCGAAATCGAAGGCGTTGTTAGTTCCATTGTCTATGAAGGCTTGCAAGATTACTTTGAGGAAAATCCCAACCTTGCAAAAACAATCATTGATAAGGCGATCAACGCAGCTCGTGCTCGTGATGCTGCCCGTAAAGCCCGCGAAACCGTGCGCAAGTCCGTTATGTCAGGTGGTGGACTACCCGGTAAACTGGCCGACTGCTCAGAACGCGATCCTGCTAAATCCGAAATCTATATAGTGGAGGGCGACTCCGCAGGTGGCTCGGCTAAGTCAGGCCGCAACCGGATTAACCAAGCGATTCTCCCTCTGCGTGGAAAAGTCATTAACGTTGAAAAAGCCCGTCTCCACAGAGCCCTTCAAAACAAGGAAATCCAGGCCATGATTACCGCGATTGGTGCAGGCATTGGAGATGGCGACCAAGAAGGTGCATTCAATATTGAGAAAGTTCGCTACCACAAAATCATCATCATGACCGATGCTGATATCGATGGAGCCCACATTAGAACGCTGCTGCTCACCTTCTTCTGTCGTCATATGGAAGAGATGGTCAGAGCTGGTTACCTCTACATCGCTCAACCGCCACTTTATAAGGTGACACGTAAAAAGCGTGAAGAATACATCGCCGACGATGATGCTTTGAATGAAATTCTCATTACCCTCGGATCCGAGGATGTTCGGCTCCGTAAGTATGGCACCGATGAAGAAGTCGACCGTGATTTGCTCAAGAGCGTGCTCGACACCCTTGCCCAGTTGACCCGATTCACCTCCACGCTCGAAGGTCACGGAGGGAATTTTCAGGAACTTCTTTCCCAGGGGAAAGATGGTCATCTGCCTGAATACATGGTCCGTATTCGTGTTGGTAACGAGGAGGAAATTATGTATTTCGATACCGAAAAGGTGCTGCTTGAATTTGCTCATGAAAACCGCGACTTACGTCTTTTTGATGAGGAACTCACCGAAGAGGAAGAAGCCGGATACAAGGAGAAATACGATGGTGTTCAGCGCCGCGCAGTGAAACGTGACCTCCACGAGTCCGCCGCTATTGCAAAAGTGCTTGCCCGATTAAATGAGTTTGGCCTCAAGACCGAACCCTTCTTCTCAGAGGATAAACCACTTTACGAAATTATTGAAAGCGACGGTAAAGACGCTGAATCGCTACCCGTGTTCAACCTCTTTGAGATCCTTGATCGGGTTCTTGAAATAGGCCGACGTGGCATGCGCATCCAGCGATTCAAAGGTCTGGGCGAAATGAATGCTAAGGAACTTTTCTCGACCACCATGGATCCTGAAAAACGTCAATTCCTTCAAGTTCGCCTCGATGATGAAAATGCACTGGAAGCCGACAAAATGTTCGATGTTCTCATGGGAGACATCGTCGAACCACGAAAACGCTTCATCGAAGATAACGCCCTTAACGTCCAAAATCTCGACGTCTAACTGAACCAGTAATAAATTCAGTAACCAACTTTTATCATGTCTAACGATTCTATTAAGCCCATCAATGTGGCAGACGAAATGTCGAAGTCCTTTTTGGATTATTCGATGTCGGTCATTATCTCGCGTGCACTTCCTGATGCTCGTGATGGCCTAAAACCCTCACAGCGCCGCATCTTGTATGCGATGCATAACGACCTCTCGCTTTCACCGAGTAAACCACACCTAAAAAGTGCCCGTATTGTCGGTGACACCATGGGTAAATATCACCCACACGGTGATAGTGCGATCTACACCACGCTAGTGAACATGGCCCAGCCATGGACAATGCGTGAAATCCTCATCGACGGCCAGGGAAACTTCGGTTCCGTTGAAGGAGACGCAGCCGCTGCCATGCGATACACCGAGGCCCGTCTGACCCACATGGGCACGGCCATGATGATCGACCTCGAAAAGGACACCTGCGATTTCCAACCAACATACGATGAAACCCGCAACGAACCTTGTGTTTTACCAGCAGCTATTCCCAACCTGCTAGTCAACGGCGGCACAGGTATCGCCGTCGGTATGGCCACCAACATCCCATCCCACAATATGGGGGAGGTGATCGATGGTGTTTGCGCTAGAATCGATAATCCACAGCTTACCATTGATGAACTCAAGCAGTATATCAAAGGCCCCGATTTCGCCGGTAAATGCGAAATCCGCGGATTCAAAGGAATCGACAGCTATTTCCACACCGGTCGCGGTAGTATTAAGATGCGCGGAACCATGGAAATCGAGGAGAAGTCCTCGGGTGCTGCCGTCATCACCATCACCGATGTTCCACACGGGGTAAACCGTGCGGTGCTTCAGCAGCGTATTGCCGAATTGGTGCGTGAGAAAATCCTTCTCGATATCTCGGGAATGCGTGACCTCTCCGATGACCAAACTCGCATTGAAATCACCCTCAAGCGTGATGCTCGTCCACAGGTTGTTGTTAACCAGATCTTCAAACTCACTTCGATGGAAACATCGTTTGGTGTTAACATGCTCGCCATTCATGAGCGTCGTCCTAAGCAGCTCTCCGTCATGGATGCGCTGGATTGCTTCATCGAACACCGCCGCGAAGTCATTATCCGCCGGACACGTTTCCTTCTGCAAAAAGCCGAGGACCGCGCCGAGAACTTGGAGGCTTTCCTTCTCGCCCTTGGCCACCTCGATGACTTCATCAAGATCATCCGCGATTCCAAGAACCGCGATGAAGCCCGTGAGCGACTCAAGGCATATACCTTCCCCGTTACTACTGCCGAGCAGTTAGGTATTCTCATTCGCTCCCAACCAAGTGTGGTAGGTGAGAAATACGTCTTCACTGATCGCCAGGTCAACGCCATCCTAGAACTCCGTCTCTACCAACTCACTGGTATGGAGCGGGACAAGGTGAAGAAGGAATACGACAACATTCTAGAGGAAATCAAAGACTACATGGACATCCTTGCCAAGGAAGCTCGTGTTCTTGCCATCATCAAGGATGAGCTTTTACTGATTAAGGAAAAGCACGCCACTCCACGCCGCTGTCCTATCCTTCCTGACGAAGGTGAGATCGCCATCGAGGACCTCATTGCCAACGATGGCATGATTGTCACCATATCTAACAAAGGCTACATCAAGCGCACCGCATCTGCTGAATACCGTGTCCAGGCACGTGGAGGTAAAGGTGTTCGTGGCATGGAAACCCGTAAGACAAACAAGACGGAGGACGAAGAGGATGATTTCGTCGAACAGCTTTTCTCAGCCCAAGCACATGATTATCTCATGTTCTTCACCAACACAGGTCGGGTCTATGTCGAACGTGTTTACGGTATCCCCGAAGGCTCACGCGCCTCGAAGGGCCGTAGTATCAAGAATGTGCTGAACCTTACTTCGGAGGAACATATTGCAGCCACTCTACGACTCGAACGCAAAACCAACGAAGAGGGAGACGATATCACCTTCGGAGTTGAAAACGGCTTTGTCCTCTTTGCTACACGCAATGGTAAGGTGAAGAAAACCTCATTGGTCGACTTCAAGAACTACCGTAAAGACGGAATCATCGCGATTAAACTCGTTGATGATAACGAACTGATCGACGTTCGCCTCACCACTGGCTCTAACGAAGCTATCCTCGTTACACGAAAAGGTCTCAGCCTTCGCTTCAACGAAGAACAGTCCCGACCAATGGGCCGCGCCACAGCAGGTGTGCAGGGAATTAAACCCGTAAAAGGTGACTACGTAATCGGACTCGCACTCGTGGATGAAGAAGGAACGCTACTCGTCGCCTCAGAAAACGGTATCGGAAAACGATCACCATTCGCCGATTACCGTGCCCAAACACGTGGCGGTAAGGGAATCATCACGATGAAATGCACGGAGAAAACCGGTGAAGTAGTTGGCGCTACCACCGTGTATTCCGAAGACGAACTCATGCTGATGACCTCCACAGGTCAATCAATCCGTATCCGCTGCGCCGATGTGCGCGAGGCCGGCCGTAACACTCAAGGAGTCAAACTTGTAGGTCTCAATAAGGGTGAGAAGCTCATGGATATCGCCCGTGTCGTCCCAGACGATGAGGATGAAATCGATGAATCTGACGACACTGAGGAATCAGCCCAAGGCGAAGAAAGCGAAGAAGGTGCAGAAACACCAGCACCCGATGAGCCAGAGGCACCTGCAGCAGAATCAGAAGAATCAGAAGAATCAGAAGAATCAGAATCAGAAGAGCCAGACGACACTGCCGAAGAGGAGTAAAATTCATGCTCGAACAAGATTCACTGAATTTCGAGCCGGAGGAGCCGGAGGCAGAGCTAACACCCAATCGAGAATTTCTCGGCTGGGACGCTCCACTGCTCGATTCAGTGACAGAGTGGCTTCTTGCTGAAAATCGACGAGACCAGCTGTCGAGTACCATGGTGATCGTGCCCACTTCAAATAGTGGCCGACGCCTCCGCCTAGTTCTCTCTGATAACGGGGGAGTGCTATCGCCGCACGTTTTGCCTCCAAGCCGACTTTTTGAGGTCGATGGAGTAGCGACCCGACAAGAAAGTCTCTGGGCCTGGGTCAATGTGATTCGCCAACTTGATATCGAAGAGTATCCCCACCTATTTCCAAACCACGAACCTGGTTCGATGGCGAGCTTTAGTGCCGCCTTGGCACTCACTAGGCAAATGGTCACCTTGCGCGACATGCTTGCCGATGGTGATGCCTCTTTTCAAAATGCCCAGTATCACAGTCCGGAAAAGGAGCGTTGGGAAGAACTAGGGCGAATAGAAAGCCAGATGCTAAAGTGTCTGGGTAAATGGTCGCTTCGAGACTCGGTTCTCGCCAAACGCGATCAAGCCAAGTCCCCAGAGCTGCCACCCGGAGTCACCCGGATCGTAGTAGCCTGTGTGCCGGACCCCACACTTCTTGCACTGCGTGCGCTGCAGAGTTTTCTAACCAGTGGTCTGCCTGTAACTGTTTTGATCCATGCTCCTAGCACGGAAAATGAATCATTTGATCCATGGGGGATACCGCTTAGTGACAGCTGGACGAAACGAAACATCGATATCCCGGACTGGCAGCAGCGACTCCATGTAGTCGACTCCTCAACGGAAGCCGCCGAACTTTCCGTGAGCGTGTTGAGTGAGGAAAAAACCGCATCTGAAAATACCGCCTTAGCACTCTGTGATCCTACTTTTGCACCAGCTCTCGATAAGGCCTTCGAAGAGGCGGCTTGGCCTCTGTTTAACCCCGATGGGAAGAGTCTGTCCGATTCAGGGTTAATCGCCCTACTTCGGGTGATGCGTGAGCTGACGGGGCCCGGCGCATCATTCGCCGCTCTGCGTGAGTTTGTTCGCCTGCCGGGGGCTGAGTTGTTTTTACCCGAGAAAACAAGCCGACAGTGGGCAGCTAAGTTGATGGACCAGCTTCATCTGGCACACCTACCTGAGACGCTTGATGATGCCTTGTATCTGGCCTCGGAGAATGAAAAGAAAGTTCTCAATTCCATAGCAGTTAAACTTGCTGAATTGAAATCAACTAAGCTTAGTGCCGCCTTGCGTAACTGGTTGCTGTATTGGTTGGAACAGACCGATTCCAGCGTTGCCGAGGCTACTGAAACAGGCTTGGCTGAAGCCCTTGAAGCATTGGAACGAATCGAGTCAATTGGCGAATCACCAAACCCTCAAGAGGTCTTCGAGATGTTTGCAGAGAGTGTTAGCTCGGCACGTATTTCCGCTGAGCGTGGTGATACAGTGCTCGATCTTCAAGGGTGGTTAGAAATTTCGTATGACCCCGCACCGCATCTTATTTTGGCGGGGATGCATGAGGAGTGTGTCCCTGACGGCACAGCGGATGACATGTTTGTGCCCGATTCCTTGCGTGAAAAACTTGATCTTCGGGACTCCCGAGGACGCTTTGCAAGAGATGCCTTTTTGCTACAAGCCGCTTTAAAATCCAGATCGAAAAATGGCCGCGTCGATGCTCTTGTTGCTCGTTTCAACGACGCGGGTGAAGCGCGTAAGCCATCGCGCTTATTGATGAGGCAGAGCGGTAAGAAACTCGCCGCAATTGTGTGCCATCTCTTTGCCGAATCAACATCAGATAAGTCGACCGGTGGCGCATGGCAGCGTGATTGGACCCTCAAAGTTCCTGAGGTGAATAACCCCTACGTAGGATCGGCGGATGATCCTCCCAATCGTTTATCACCCTCGGCCATCAAAGATTACCTGAATTGCCCGTTTCGATTTTTCCTGAAAAGAATCGTTAAAATGAATCCCTTTGAATCCGGTAAACGTGAGATGAATGCCATGGATTTTGGTAATCTTTGCCACGCCGTCGTGGAAGCATTCGGAGCCGATCCCACCATGCGCGACTCTACAGATCCGGAGGGGATTTATGCCAATCTTTCCTCTCTGCTAGATGAAAAAATGAAGCGTCAGTTTGGGGGGCAAATCAATTTGCCACTGATGGTTCAGCTTGAAAGTGCACGTGAACGATTACGAGCATTTGCTCTAGCCCAAGCGGCCGAAAGAGCCGATGGCTGGCAAATTGTGGAGACCGAATTACGCGTTGGACAGGACGATATACATTGGCAAATTGCTGGGCATCCCTTGGGTATGATCATCGATCGGATCGATCGCCACGAAGACGGGAAGCGTTGGCGCGTATGGGATTACAAGACATCTGGCAAAGCCAAAAAACCAGACGAGCAACATCAAATCACATGGCGAGAGTCCGAAAATCGCCCCTTGGTAGCCGAGTTAATTCCTGCACAAGGGCGTAAAAAAGAACGGCGCTGGGCCGACGTACAATTGCCGCTCTATGCCGCCTTTGTACAGCAACATTTTAAAACGGGGAATTTGCCAGAGGTTGGGTATATCAACCTGCCTCGTGCGGTAAGTGATGTCGGATTTTCCCCATGGTATGGTTTTGATGAAACCACGCTTGATCACGCCATGACCTGGGCCGAGGCCGTGATAGAAAAGATCAAAGCAGGGGAGTTCGATCAGGCCGCCATCTACCCAGCCAAAGAACGAGAATGGGATGATTTTGAGGAACTTGCACCCGATGGAATATCCAATGCCTTTGATCTCGTAAAAGAAATTTGAATCATCCTCTTAAATCAGCATAATCATTTCTATGACCCCGAGTTCAGAAAATCAAAAAAAGCACGATCCACATGAACTTGACGGAGTGAAAGGTCGTGGTTCAAAAGCCGCTTCGTTTCCATGGATCCGGGTCTCGTTCTTTGTTCTGGTATGCGGGCTGATCGTGATAGCTCAAGGCCCGTTGCCTGGGAAAATTTGGCGCAAACTTAAAAGCCTCAATCAGGATAAAAAAGAAGAGGTTATCGGTGAAAAGCCGAGCCCTCCAACGGTTATACCAACACCTCCTGTAGTTCCGACGCCACCCGTTGTCGTTACGCCTACTCCCGCTCCCACACCTCCTGAGGTAAAACCGCCCACCAACCATACTTCAACCTCTGGTGGTGACGTCCGCAAGATGTCTAAAGGGATGACTCTAAAAACCAAGGTCACTCTTGTTAAAGGAGGTTCCGCCTCAGTAGAACGTAAAAAGGACGGCAGCTACACGGCTGAATACGAACTTAAAGTCACCCTACCCAAGGCGACCACTTCCCTTGAAGGACTTCAGAAAAACACGCCCAAGCTAGGAACCATCCTTCCAGGACTCAGCGGAATGCTGCCAAAAGCCGAGGTGTCAGGGTTTTTCTATCAGCTCTACGAAAACAAAACGAATCGGCTGAAGAAAAACTCCACGAAGCTCAATGAGCTGATGACGCGGCATAATTTTTTCGACTGCGAAACGATGCTCAATCTAAAGCATCCTACGACAGGTAGAAGGGCTCTACTCGTCCAAGCTGAAATGGATGTTGTTTCCGATGGATCCGACGGAGATCGGTTACCCGTGATGCCCGATAAAATCGTCAACTCGAGCTACTACCAACCGATGACAAGTTACGGCTGGAGAAAAACCGGAAAAACACCGAATCCACTCATCGCAGGTTGGAAAAAACGGATCAAAAATGCCGAGGCTGAAATATCGCGCGCAGGCACTAAAGCCGACAGAAAAAGCTGGCTACGCGCTCGTATTACCAGAATCAAGCGAGAGATCCAGGACATGGAAGCCAGGAGCTACCTCATTGCCGATTACGATCCGTTTATCGTAATGCCTATCAACATGCTCACAACACGAGGGGATAAATACGCTGCGAGGGTGGGCGACTACGCCGTGGTCATTCACGGTGGCGAAATCTACCCCACCATCGTTGGTGATGCCGGACCTAGCTTCAAAGTGGGTGAGGCCTCGTTGCGGATGTGCAAACAAATCAACTCGCGCGCCAGTTCATATTCCCGACCTGTTAGTGATCTTACCGTGACCTATATCGTCTTTCCTGGATCGGCGGATAAATTTCAAGCACCCGATTACACCAAGTGGCACACGAAATGTTCATCACTGCTCACGGAAGTTGGCGGCTTAGGCCCTAGTGCCACTCTGCATAGTTGGCCGAACACCCTCCCCGTCATTGAGGAGCCCGCCAGTAGCCCGTAGCCAGCAACCCGTAGCAGAACGACGGCCCAGACTTGCCAAAACTCCCTTTTAGTCCTTATAATCCCCCCATGAAACTGCCTTTCATTTTATCCATCGCTCTCTGTGTTGCGCTTTCCTCCTGTAGTAACTTTTTTAAACCTGCGGGTTGGCCTTTAGATGTGACTGCTAATGACGAATCGGTTAGTCATCTCGTTGAACATGTCAAATTTACCGGATCCAATATTAAGTTAACCAAACAGGAGAAGGCACTCCTCACGTTTCTTGATAACGAAGAGAATATTGCCGCATCAGCAGGTAAGAAAAATCAACCAGGGTCACACCAGTGGTCGGCTGCCGAGATCTACCGTGTAGAGCCCGGTAAACACGTTTCCGTTCTCTGCGAAAACGGCTACCAGCAAACGGCCGTCTATTTCCACTACGATGCGGAGAAAAAGACATGGTTCCGAGTTAAACACCTTGGGGAGAATCACGACAAAGGAGTTCCTGCAGTGGTTGTAAAATAGAGATCAATCCCTGTTCAAAGATGCGAGCAGGCTACCCGCAATTGACAGGGTAATCCCAAGCATTTGAGGTGTGCTGGGGAGTACTCCGATCATCACTAGCGATAGTAAGATCGTGGCTACTGGGCCCGCGGATGAAATGACTGCGTAGGACGTCGATGGTATCTTTGATAGGCCATACGACAGAATATAGGTGGGAACCACGGTTCCAAATATTCCGATAACAACTCCGTAAACAAGAGCCTTTTCAGAAGTAAACAAACTTCCGACATCTCCATCGACAATGCCGAAGTTGATCAGGATAAAGGCACAGGAAAAGCACATCACGATACTGGTGTAGCGTGATGCCCCGATGCGCATGATGATCGGTTTAGCAATTAAGATGTAGCTCGCGTAGATGGTGGCACTCAAAAAAATGAGACCACTGCCAATCATGATCCATTGAGGATGATCACCTATCTGAATTTCTTCACGAATCACCAGATAGAGTCCAAACCAAGACATCACTGATGCCAATACCAAGGTTCGCGACGGCGGTCGTTTTTGAAATACCGCCGACCCAATCAAAACCAAGCTCGGATAACTAAACAAAATCACCCGCTCCAGCCCGATACTGATGAACTGTAATCCGATGAAATTGATCAATGAACAAAGGAAGTACCCGATGAACGAGAGCGCCATGATTGCGAACCAATCTTTGCTACGGATTGTAAAAAGTTCGCG
>Ga0302134_10000565_pt1 | contig 16443 bp, 16 predicted proteins | sample CB9_SCM_MG_FD_203123 | JGI IMG/M metagenome (GOLD analysis project Ga0302134, IMG submission 203123) | Marine microbial communities from Western Arctic Ocean, Canada - CB9_SCM | ecosystem: Environmental > Aquatic > Marine > Oceanic | place: Canada: Western Arctic Ocean | collected 2017-09-19
AAGATTAAAGAACCTGAACCCCTGATTCAAGCAAGAGCCGATGCCCGTATTTTTGGAATCAGAATAAATTTCAATCCCACTCGAACCTCCCTGGAGAAGGGAAAAGTCGTCTAACGATATGGAAAAATGAAAATGGCAGGGGGCCTCGCCCGCGCTGTCGTAGGACGCATCATCGAATTCCCGCCCATCGACATCGAACGGCCGCTAGGCGATGGTCAGTCCATCGCCGGGAGTGACCGAACACGCAGCTAAATCCCTGTCCACTACGTGCCATTCTCGGGCTAGAAGGCCTCACAGAGGTCTTCGCCAGCGTCGTGGTCGCCAGCGTACGTGACACCTGCCAGCATCGTGCCAGAAGCGATAACAAGCGTGCCCTTCACATCACCACCATCGTCGTCGCACTTGCCATTACCATTCCCGTCAACGTAGTAAGCCATTGTATAGTCCAGGTCTGCGGTCAACCCCTCAACGGGGAGCGCCGCGAACCCTCCCGTGAGCACGGTAGTGGCCAGCACTCCCAGAACTCCACCAGTAGGATCTTCGAAAATCGCAAAAATTGACGAACCTTCAAAACTGGCCAACCCCGTGAACCCGACAACCACACCACTTGCACCAGCGCCTGCGAGGTCTTTGAGGGATTGAGCCTTCGCAAGTAAATCCTCAAGGCCACCAGCCTGCTGTAACAAATCCGCACCCTGAGTGAAAATGGCTGAAATCTTGCGGCTGTCCTCCAAAAGACTCGTGCGCTGGCCAAGAAGTTCGTTGCCCTTGTTGACCAAATCCTTCACTCTGTCGAATTCGCTGGGCAAGAACGTGTAAACGACCCCCATGTTCTTAGTCAACGGTCCTGCCAACGTGGACTCGTTGACGGCCTTCTGTACCGTGCCCGAAGGGACGATGCCCGCTGCGGAGACAATCGCTGTGGCGGCTATCCCTCCAAGTAGCAAACCTATGGCTGCGCCGGCTAAGCCGTCGACCCATCCGAGCAACAGCACCTTCAGCATGCCCTTCATGATTTTGGCCAATATAATCGAGGCAACCAACGTGCCTGCAAGGATAGCCACGAATGCCACGATTTTCGCCGCGCTCTCATTGTTAATGGGAAGCAAGCTCGCGACCTGCTCCCAAAGCTGGCCGGCCAGCACGAGGCCCGCGATTCCACCCACCAAGGTGAAGAGCAGCTTGATGAAACCATTGCGCCAGCCCATGAAACCGAGACCAATCAGCAATACCAGGATCGAGATATCTATCAGGTTCATACCTATCCCTCTGCCCTTAGGCCCCCTGTTAGGAAAAGAGTTCCTTCGAACATATCGTAACCGCACGTATGTTCAATCGAACAGCGTTGCATTTACCAACGACCCGAAAGACCGTGACGGAGTGCCGCGGAGCGTATGAGGGGACGACTAGATGGCGTAAAGAGGGCTGGCGTCAGTGATGATTCGTCGCTCGGCGTCGAGAGCTACGCGCACGTACTTGGGTAGGTTTACCATGCCCTGATGCGCTACCCCATCGTAGTACTTTAGTGGTGATTGCAGCCGAACCTCCAACCTCTTGTTAATCTGCGTAATCGTCGCCTCGCCAACGGACGGCGAACCAGGCAAGCCCGCAGCGATGAACCCCCACATGGTGCCGAAGCTTGGAATGTAGACTCGGTACGGGGAGGTTTCCCCCAAAACCGTGCGCATCGTATTGTTGATTGCGGAAAACACCTCTGTGACGTCCAGTGGACCGCATGGCCCCGATTGTGTCACGATTATTCCTCCTGGCGCCAAGCGCGACGCGGCCATGGCGTAGAACTCTTCGGTGTAAAGCAGATACGCAGGCCCTCCCTCCAGCGGGTCAGGCACGTCAATGATTAGCACATCGAACGGCTCGGGATTGTCGCGTAGGTAAGCAACCGCATCGGCGAACACTAAGGTCAACCGTGAATCCTCGAATGCCCCTTGGTGATGGTTCGGTAGATGCTCCTTGCACAGAACGACCACCTCCTCGTCGAGGTCTACCATCACGCATTCGATCACTCCCTTGTGGCGTAGAACCTCCCGCGCCGTGGCTCCCTCCCCACCTCCCGCAATGAATACCCGTTTGGGTGCTGCGTGAGCCAACATCACCGGCTGCACTAGCGCTTCGTGGTACACCCACTCATCAACCTCAGACGACTGTACTTTTGCGTCGAGCACAAGCGTCCGCCCGAAGGGCCGTGTCTCTATAATCTGCACCGATTGGTAGGAGGAATGGCCATCGAACACCACTTGAGTAATCTGCGAGCCCTGGATAAGACCCGGCTCCATGTGCTCCATGTGCCAGAAACTCTGGCCTGAGGTTGAGTTTAGCAGCGGTAAATCTGCCATTATGGAAGCTCTACCTAGGCGCCCGAAGCGGGGGTTGGAACGTGCAATTGGCCGCGGACTACTTCAGTAATCTCGGAATCCTTCGACTCAACAGCAGCCACGATAAGACGAGCAGCCTCGGTTGTTTCAAAAGCCGCTCCACAAGTAAAAATATCCACTGCAGCGTAGCCGAACTCGGGCCAGGTGTGGATACATAGGTGAGACTCGGCTATAGCCACAACGCCGGTCACGCCTTGGGGCGCGAACTGATGGAAAATCTCGCCAATGATTGTGGCCCCGGTTTCCTTCGCTACATGCAGCATGGTGTGACGCAGGAAGAGGAGGTCATCTAATTTGACTGCGTCACAGTCACGGAGCTCAAGCAGTAGATGTCGACCAAGAGCTTCCAATAAAGCAGTCCCCCGTCCGGTTAGGAAAGTACCCGCCCGGAAATTTCCGGGCATCGAGATAAAGCGAGCACAGGGGGACAGCTTACCAGTCGAGCGTGGAGACGGGCAAGATTGCTCATTGCCCGCTCACCCACACTCACGATAATGTTGACCTGATTCACTCGCGAACGTAGCATCTACGATAGCTTTTATGGACGATTATCTAAGGCAATACGGCTTCATTTTCATGATGACGGGCATCGCAATAGCGGTACCTGTCACTGTGCTGCTGATTTCATTCCTCGGAACCAAAATCAAAGCACGTCCCTTCCGCCCCAACCCTGTCAAGTACGATTCCTACGAGTGCGGGATGGAAACGGTCGGCCGTAACTGGGAGCGATTCAACGTCCGCTATTATCGCTATGCTCTCTTGTTCCTGCTATTCGACGTGGAAGTCGTATTCCTCTTCCCTTGGGCGACTCAAGCAGGTGTACTTGGCTGGGGAGCGTTCTTCGCTGTCCTCTTCTTCATGGCTGTAATGATTCTCGGCTGGGCCTACGAATGGAGGCGCGGCGGAATGGAGTGGGATGAATCGCTCCCTGCTCAAACGCCTGCTGCTGCAGGTGCGGAAGACTCCGCCTTGTTAGCTGCATAGCCCTCTGCCCGTGAGTGGAGCGCTTGAGCACCGAACCTCAATATCGAACGCGCCTAGATGGTAACCCCATAGCGCTCCCTCAACTCACGCTTGAGTACTTTGCCCAACGCATTGCGCGGAAGCAGGCCCACCATGATCACCTGTTCAGGTCGCTTGAAGCGCGCTAAGCGCGCTTGGCACTCAGCCTTTATCGACCCTTCCGTCACGGTCGCACCAGGCTCTGCTACCACGATCGCTACCACGCGTTCGCCCCACTCCTCGTCGGGCAGGCCAATCACCGCGCACTCCGCAACACCGCTGTAGGAGTGAATCACATTCTCTATCTCCTCTGGCGCCACCATCTCACCACCACGCTTGATGAAATCTTTAGCACGGCCCTCCAGGTACACGTATCCATCCTCGTCCATGTATCCCAAATCGCCCGTGTACAACCAGCCATCCTTAATCGCCTCCGCTGTCGCGTCCGCCTGCCCCCAATAGCCTTTCATCAATCGCGGCCCACGAGCAACGATTTCCCCGGTCGTATTTACCCCGGCGTCTTCGCCGTCTTCGTCGACAACCCGCACCTCAACGCCGCCCAGCGGCTTGCCTATGCTGGTCAGGTGCCGGCGGCGCTTCGCCACCAACTCAGAATCTCCTTCGAGAACGTGATCCTCCGGCGGCACCATGGCGATAGTTGACCCCGTCTCCGTTTGCCCGAAAGCGTTTATGAATTGAACACCAGGAAACGCAACGATCGCGCGTTCAATCAGTGTTGATGGCATCGAGGCTCCACCATAGGTAATGACACGAACGCTACTAAGGTCATGGGCTCGGAAATCGGCATGATCTAGCACCTGCTTGAGCATCGTCGGAACTACCAACGCGCGACTGACCCGATGGCCCGCCACTAGCTTCATCCAATCACCAGCCTCAAATTGACGCTGCATCACGATCGAACGCCCACCAAAAACCGAGGCCAGCGCCGCCTGCAAGCCCGCAATATGATGCATCGGCAAGCTCAAAACAGTGCGTTCCTCGACGTCCGGGTCTGGCGGTTCCACGTTGGTCAACATGAATTCCGTGAACGACAAATGGCTCAGCATTACCGCCTTCGGTCTACCTGTTGTGCCTGCGGTGAACAACAACACCGCAGTGCTCTCCGGCTCTCCCTCCGGGAATCGAAATTCACCCTCTGCGCCGGACCTAAGCATGTCGTCGTAAGAGAGCCAACCCTCTGGAGCCGGGCCTTCAGATACCATCAAGATATCGGCTGGCACCAGGTCAGCCCTCAGCTTTTCAATCAGTGGTACATAGCGCGGGCCCACCATCACTACTTTGGGCGCCGTGTGCTCCAAGGGGAATCTCAATTCCTCCGAGCCACCTCTGAAATTCAATGGCACATAGATCGCATCAAGCCGAGCTGCAGCGAAATACAACTCAAGATGCTGAGGAGTGTTAACATCAATCACCGCAACGCGATCACCCGCCTTCACCCCATTCTCTGCCAATGCATTCGCTAACCGATTAGCGCGCGCGGCCAATCCCTCAAACGTGATAACGCGATTCTCAAAGGTGATAGCTATACGCTCAGGCACGATAGCGGACGCGATACTCAGGATGTCATGGGTGTGCAATTCTTTGGTCCTCCGTAGGTAACAGTCGAGCAATGCCAACTAAGCGAGTGTCTTTCCGATCCTGCGTTCCAGTGCTAGCGCCTCTGAAAGCGCGAGATCGAGCCCCTCTGATACCAGTCTCTTGGCGGCATAGAGACTGGCGCTAGGTGCCTTGAGGATGTTGCGCAGGATATCTAACGCTCTGCTCTCAAGCATATCGCGACTTACGACCTCGGACACAAACCCGTACCCCAATGCGTCAGCTGCCGTGAAGCGGTACCCAGTGAGGAGCAGATCGAGTGCCCGCCCTTGACCGAGCAATCGTGGGAGCAATTGCGTCCCGCCCGCAGCCGGAATAAGCCCTAAACCAACCTCTGGCATCCCGAACACCGCGTTGCCGCAGGCGATCCGGACATCGCAAACCGATGCAATCTCGACGCCTGAGCCAAGACAGAAACCTTGGATAGCAGCAACCATCGGCTTATGAATCGACAACCATAGGCCCCACACGTCGCGCTCCCGCCGAACCGCCCGCGCTATTGCTTGTGACGGAGTACTCCCGAACTCGGATAAATCCGCGCCTGCACAGAACGCCCGCCCTCCCGCGCCCTGCACTAGCACCCCCCGGACCTCATCGTCATCGCGCACAGCCGTCAGCACCTCGTAAATCTCGTTCCGCATCTGAATGTTGAACGCATTCAGCGCGCCTGGGCGATCGAGCGTCAGCACAGCCACCCCGTCATCATGCTTTTCGTAGGTAATGGTCGGTTCGGACGCGCTAGCAACCCCACCCCCATTCGCTGGCATAGGTGTAACCATCGTTACCGCCCCTCGAATGCGCGCTTACGCTTCGCCGTGAATGCTACGATCCCCTCGGCGCGGTCTGCGGTGGATTGGAGCAAAATGCTCAAATCCACCTCTAATCGCAGCCCCTGGCCTAGAGTCAAATCCCCTGCTTCAGTCACGGCTTCTTTCGCGTATGCAGACGCAATCGGCGCGCCTGCTGCCGCACGTACCGCCCAAGTGGCCGCCACCTGTGCATCACCGATACCTTGGATGAGCCCTATGCGCAGGGCCTCTTCGGCCCCCACTACCTCGCCCGTAAGTAGCAACCGCATTGCGTGCCCTCGCCCAACCGCCCGCACCAAGCGCTGAGTGCCGCCGTCCCACGGCAACGCACCCTGCTGCACCCCGCGCAAGCCGAACGTCGACGTAGGGCTCGCGAAACGAACGTCGCATGCGAGCGCTAGCTCTAAGCCCATATCTAGGCATTCCCCGTCAATCCATGCGAGTGTGGGGTTGCGCAGAGCCGCTATTACCCTCGCCGCGCCTGCGGCGGGTGCAAGGTCATCAAGTATGGGCTCTATCCCGCAGGCGAAGACCCCGCGCGCCCCGGTCACTATGACCACCCGCACGTCCCGATTATCAGCAACAGATTGAACGGCTGTCGCGAAATCTTCTCGTAACGCAGCATCGAGCAGATTCAAGCCGGCTCCACTGTCGAGCGTGATGCTCGCGACATGGCCTTCAATTATCACCATTGCCCCAGTTGGCCGGATTGACAAAGACATGAGCTTCTCCATAAGGCTTGGCGGTTCAGTCCGCAATCGCATTTCAAATCAACTGAAAAGCGGTGTCAATCAACCATAACACGGACGTCCCGACATAGATCAAACTCCCCTTGACACCTCTGAGTAGGCCTCATAATATGCTTTTGGTTAGCAGTCGACCGTCGAGACTGCTAACCAAAAGCAGGCGCATGATTGCTAGCACTGTCCGGTTTTATGCCAGGCATGCGGAATAGTGCAGCACCGCAAAAGTCGAACGGGAAAGTAGAAGGAGGAGACAACGTGGCGCGAACGCTTCAACCATTGGGTGACCGAGTCGTCATTAAGGCGATTGAGCAGGAATCCCAGACAAAGAGTGGACTGTATGTTCCTGACTCGGCCAAGGAACGCCCCCAAGAGGGCAACGTGATCGCGGTAGGCCCCGGTCGAGTCACCGACGAGGGCAAGCGGATCGAGATGGACATCAAAGCGGGCGACATCGTCGTCTACTCTAAGTTCGCCGGTATCGAATTCAAGGACGACGGCGAAGAGTTGTTGATCTTGACGGAGCGAGACATCCTGGCCAAGATCAGCTAAGTACCGATAACTACTGCGGCTGCCCGGAGAATACTCCGAGGATTCGCAGATCGCTTCAAGGAGGAAGCTTTCAATGGCAAAACAGATTATTTATAGCGACGATGCCCGACAGCGGCTTAAGGTCGGCATGGACAAGCTGGCGAACACCGTTAAGGTGACTCTCGGCCCTAAGGGACGAAACGTCATCCTCGACAAGAAATTCGGCCCCCCGAACGTCTGCTCCGATGGCGTGACTATCGCCAAGGAAATTGAACTCGACGACCACTACGAGAACATGGGTGCGCAGCTCCTCAAGGAAGCCGCCACCAAGACTAATGACGTCGCTGGTGACGGTACAACCACCGCAACGGTTCTGGCGCAGGCCATGATCAGCGAAGGCTTCCGTAATATCACCGCGGGTGCCGACCCTATGGCCATCAAGCGCGGTATCGAATCCGCCGTGGTTGCCGTTCGCGGAAGCATCAAAGAGCAATCCACCGAGGTTGATGGCAAGGAACAGATTGCCCAGGTCGCGTCCCTCTCCGCTCATGACATGGAGATGGGTGGACTGATTGCCGACGTGATGGAAAAGGTTGGTAAGGACGGAGTTATCACGGTCGAAGAAGGCAAGGGCCTTGATTACGAGACCGAGTTCGTTGAAGGAATGCAGATTGACCGTGGTTACATTTCCCCTTACTTCCTGACTGACTCCCAGACCATGGAATCGGTCATTGAAGACCCGTACATTCTAATTACCGACAAGAAGCTCTCTGCAGTGAACGATTTGCTCCCGGCCCTTGAGAAGGTTCTCCAGGTCACCAAGAGCGTGGTCATCGTTGCTGAGGATGTCGACGGCGAGGCACTGGCCACGCTGGTGGTCAACAAGCTTCGTGGCACGCTGACGGTCCTGGCCATCAAGGCCCCTGGTTTCGGTGACCGCCGCAAGGAAATGCTTCAGGACATCGCGATCCTGACGGGCGGAACCGTTATTTCTGAGGAAATTGGCCGTAAGCTCGACACCGTTACCCCTGAGGACTTCGGTCGCGCACGCCGCATCGTCGCAACCAAGGACGACACGACTTTCATCGAGGGCCACGGTACCGAGGAAGAGATCCAAGGCAGGATTTCCCAAATCAAGGCTCGGATTGAAGAGACCACCTCCGACTTCGACCGTGAGAAACTCCAGGAGCGTCTTGCCAAGTTGTCCGGCGGTGTTGCAATCATCAAGGTTGGCGCAGCCACCGAGATCGAACTCAAAGAGAAGAAGGCCCGCGTCGAGGACGCACTCTCCGCTACCCGTGCAGCGGTTGAAGAGGGCATCGTCCCCGGGGGCGGAGTGGTTCTGGTTCGTGCAACCGCAGCCATCGACAAGCTCACGCTTGAGGGGGATGTGGCAACCGGCGCAGCCATCGTGCGTCGTGCGCTCGAAGAGCCCGTTCGAGCCATCGCAGTCAACTCTGGCCAACCTGGTGACGTCATCGTCGCCGGCGCCCGTGAGGCAGAGAACGACTGGGGCTTTGACGCTGATGCTGGCGTCTGGGGTCACATGCTTGAGCGTGGCATCATCGACCCGGCAAAGGTCACACGTGCAGCCGTCGAGAACGCCGCTTCCGTCGCAGCTATGGTGCTGACGACTGAAGCCCTCGTTACTGACATCCCGGAGCCTGCTGGTCAGGGCGGAGCTCCTATGCCGGACATGCACGACTTCTAGGCTAACGCTTAGGTTTCGCGGAAACCGACACTTAGAGGCCCTCGCCACCCGGCGAGGGCCTCTTTTTTGCTACTAGGCTCCGCTCTGTCCCCACGGCTCCGCCGCGCCTACAATGCGACCCGAGCCGCCAGCCCAGGAGAACGCAGTGAAGACCAGTATCGACCGCATCCTCACGACCCATGCGGGTAGCCTTGTCCGCCCCCCTGAGATTGTCGCCGCGATGCGCGCAAAGGCCAACGGCCAATCACAGCCCGGTAGCGACTTCGCTCCAACACTTAAACGCGCCGTCGGCTCCATCGTCAAGCACCAATCCGACATCGGCATTGACATCCCCAGTGACGGTGAATGCTCCAAAATCAATTTCGCTGGCTACGTGACTGACCGCCTCAGCGGCTTCGAGGAACGGGAAACACCTGCTGGCGAAAGCCCGATTAATAATTTTGGGCGCGACCACGAAGCCTTTGCAGACTTCTACTCTGAGTATGACGCGGCTCCCGTATCTGGTGGTCGCCTGCGTGTCGTCTGTGCGTCACCCATTGAGCAAGTTGGTCAAGTGCTGATCCAACGTGACATTGACAACTTGCGGGAAGCAACCGCCAGCGCTGGTGTCGAAGAAGCCTTCATCTCCTCCGTCGCTCCCGGCACGGTTGAAGGCCAACGTACCAACGACTTCTACTCCACGGAAGAGGAGTACCTGTTCGCAATTGCTGACGCCATGCGCGTTGAATACAAAGCCATCGTGGATGCAGGCTTCGTTTTGCAGATTGACGACCCCCGAATGGTCGCTACCTACGACCTTATGAACCCCGCCCCTAGCATGGCCGACTACCGTAAGTTCGCCCAGATGCGAGTTGAGGCCATCAACTACGCCATTGGTGATATCCCCGCCGACCGAATCCGCTACCACCTGTGCTGGGGTAGTTGGCACGGCCCTCACTCCACCGACCTCCCACTTCGCGACATCGTCGATATTGTGCTTAATGTCAAAGCCGGCGCTCTCTCATTCGAGGCCGCGAACGCGCGCCACGAGCATGAGTGGGAGGTATGGGAAAACGTCAAACTGCCTGACGGCATGGTACTCATACCCGGAGTCGTAGGGCACGCGGCCAACACTGTGGAGCATCCCGAACTCGTTGCTCAGCGCCTGACTACCTTCGCCCGCCTCGTGGGCCGCGAGAAAGTCATTGCAGGAACGGACTGCGGCTTCTCCCAGGGATCACTCAACCCACGTGTCCACGCAAGTATCATGTGGGCCAAGCTTGCAGCGCTCGCGGAAGGCGCGCGAATAGCCTCCGCTCAACTCTGGCGCTAAGCCCACCTTGAATCCTTAGAAATCGAAGCTCTTAGGCTGCAGCACCACCGCTTCTGCCTCCCTCGCGAGCTCGATTCAACCTCCACGGCACGGACCCCTCCCCCAAGGACATTGTCGTGCCACACGACCGTGACGTAGGCCCGCCGTGCCCATGTGGAGGCTGTTGAACCGTTTCCCACCATTGATGGATAGTGGATTACCCGAGTAGTTTCTGGAACACCGCGTCGGATTCGTAAGGGCCAACAACCGCCAATCGGTAACTAGGATTACTCAAGTAGGCTCGCGAGGCCTCTAATACCTGCTCTGTCGTTACCGCCCGAAACTCCGCAATAATAGTGTCCGGTTCGATTACGTCGCCGCGAAGCAACTCTTGGCCACCTAGCCAGCTCATTACGGCTCGCGTGTCTTCTAGGCGCAAGTCGAGCCTCCCGCACGCGTACTCGACCGACCGTGCGAGTTCTTCCGACGTGACCCCTTCTGCCATCTTAGACATCTCTTCAATAACAGCTTGAATCGTCTCCTCGGCTTTGGAGGTATCGACACCACAGTACACCATCAATGCACCACAATCTCGGTAGTGCATGGAGCTTGAGTTAACCTCGTAGGCGAGCCCACGGCGCTCGCGGATTTCCATGAACAGCCTGCTTGTCATTCCATCGCCCATGACCGCGTTCATCATGTCGAATGCATACCTATCCGGCGCCATCGCAGAGATGCCGTCAATGGCTAGGCAGATGTGTGCCTGGTCAGTCTGGCGCTTGCCGATGCTAATCCGATGATCTCGGGCCGTCGCTTGCACGGGCTCCCAACTCAACGGGGTACCGCCCTGCCAGTCACCCATTTGCTCGGCGACCAGCGCGACAACTTCTTCGTGACTGTAATTCCCCGCTACCGAAACCACAGTATTGTTGGGCACGTATTGCTGGGCGTGGTAATCGATCAACGATTGGCGCGTTAGCGCCCCAACTGACTCACGGCTACCGCCGATATCGCGGCCCAGCGCCTGATTAGGCCAGATGGTCTCGTCGATGAGCAGGTCCGCGTAGGCGTCTGGCTGGTCATACGTCATGGCTAGTTCCTCGATAATCACGCCACGCTCACGTTCTACCTCGTGGTCGGTGAACAGTGGGTGCTGGACCATGTCCGCTAGCACGTCCAACGCGAGCCCGAAATGCGCGCGCCCTACCTTCGCATAGTAGATTGTCGCCTCTCGATCAGTGGACGCGTTCATGATGCCGCCGACCGATTCGATGGCTCCGGCGATTAGTTGCGGCTCAGGGCGCTTCTCTGAACCCTTGAATAGCACGTGCTCTAGGTAGTGGGAAGCACCTGCCAGCGCATCGTCTTCATATCGAGACCCTGCGCCCACGAATATACCAACGGAAACCGATCGGGTGTGGGGCATCGTGCTCGAGAGAATACGCAGCCCATTGGGTAGAATAGTACGGTCGTACACAGAGTCTCCTCTGACGAAAAGTTAGCTATCGATGAACGCACTCTACGAAGTGGTCGCCGGCCATTCTAGGGCAACCTCACGAGCCTCGCCTCCGTGACTCTACGAGCGGGCGCGCACCTTCCGAACACCGCTCAGGATGAGGTAGAACCCCGGTCCCGCGAAGATGACCGCCGACACCACCGCCGTCGCGACTGAAGTCGCGTTGAAATCGGAGGCCAGACCAGCGGCAACCGCGTTCCTGGCTGCATCCATGCTTGCCACGAACATCGCTACCACTGCTGCGACCCACACCAAGCCCGCCACGATGTAACCCCACCACTTCATCGGCTCTCCTCTGTGTGTCGTACGACCGGATCGATAGGAATTCCTGACTGCAAGCCCACTGCGTGCTCAAACAGCGCTGCTGCGGAAAGTAACGCCGCCTCGTTGGCTCGCGGTGCAGTGATTTGCAAACCCACCGGCAATCCACTCGCCGTGAACCCGCACGGCACGGAAATGGAGGGACACGCTGTCAACGTCAGCGCAAATGACATGACCAACCAGCTGACGTAATTGTCGAACTTGATGCCGCCTGCTTCTGTAACGTACGGCTGATTGATGTCAAACGGGGGCACCAAGACCGCAGGGGAAATTAACAAATCGTATTGGTCGAAGAACACCGTCGCCCGGTTGTACAGGGCGCCTCGCGCCAACTCAGCCCTGTTGACGTCCTCGGCGGATAATGCCTGCCCTTTTTCAATATTCCACACGATGTCTTGCTTTAACAAATCGCGGCTCTGCTCTAGAAGCTTGCCGAACTGCGCTGCATATTGAGTAGCCCTCATTGCTTGAAATATCTCCTCTGCATCATGGAGATCTATCGTGGCGCCCTCAATTCTTGTTCCGAAATCAGTGAACTTCTTCACCGCGGCCTCACAAATGGCCCGGACTTCGGGGTCTACGGGTGCTATCCCCAAGTCAGATGTGTAGGCGACACGCTTAGGTGCCACAGGTGAGTCCACCGCATCCACGAACGCTCTCAAGGGCGCCGGGATGCTCAATGGGTCCATCGCTACCTGGCCAGCCTGCGTGTCAAGGAATAGAGCCAAGTCACCCACCGTCCGTGCCATTGGCCCTTCGACCGACAGGCTAGCGAATGGCAAGTCCTTCGGGCCGTGTGGCACTCGCCCTGGTGATGGCCGCATGCCCACGATTGAACAGAAACTCGCGGGGATGCGCAGCGACCCGCCTAGGTCAGAGCCCGTCGCGAGCCAAACCTCTCCCGTCGCTAAGGCAACCGCTGACCCGCCCGAGGATCCACCGCAAGTTTTTGATGTGTCCCAAGGATTTCGAGTTTTTCCGAAAACCGCGTTGAACGTGTTCGCGCCAGCGCCGAACTCCGGCGTGTTCGACTTCGCGATAATTACCCCGCCTTTGGCTTCGATGTTTGTTACCAAGTAATCCGAACGACCGGGGATGTGATTCGCGTAGATCAGCGATCCCTTGGTCGAGCGCACTCCGGCCACGTCTTTGAGGTCCTTGATGGCTACAGGCAAACCATACAGATAGCCTGGGGGCACATCAGATGGCGTACCGTTTTTCATCAATCGCTGCGCATGCTCTCGTGCGCGCTCGAGGGCGAGCGTAGGGAGTGCGTTCACCGCCGGTTCCACCTCTGCGATTCGCACAGCCGCCGCGTCCACCATCTCTAAGGGCGTAACCTCGCCTTTGCGCAACATTGCGACCGCATCCCGCGCAGTGAGCTTAATTAAGTCGTTCATGCGTTCCTTACTTTTTCTCCCGGACTACGACACCCGCTCGCTCTTCGGCTAGCAAAAATGTCACAAGATTGTCTCTATCGGTCCAGCCCCGATCCATAGCCCGAACAATCTCCGCGTCCGCCATCTCCGCCATCGCCATCGGAACTTCCATCTCTCGCGCTAACTCCAGCGCTAGGCTTACGTCCTTGTGGGACAGACCCAAGCTGAACCGAGGGTGATCGAAATCACCTTTCAATACTAAGTCCGGTATATGGTCTGTCAGCACCAGCTGCCTGCCGAACGACGCCTCACGTAACACCGTGAGCATCACGTTGGCATCGACTCCCGCTTTCACCGCAAGAGCCATCCCTTCTTGGATAACGATTCGAGTCGTCATTGAAATTGAATTGTGCACCAACTTGGCCACCGTCCCCGAGCCCACGGCACCCACATGGACCACGCTCGTTCCCAGTACTTCGAGCAGCGGTAGTATGCGTTCCACGATTTCTGGGTCACCGCCGACCATCACCGTCAAAGTACCCTTATCTGCGCCCTGCACTCCACCGCTTACAGGCGCGTCGATAACGTGCGCGCCTGCTGCTTCGATGCGTTCCGCCACTCGACGTATAGCCGTCGGCGACCCCGTTGACAGGTCGACGTAAATCGCGCCGGGCCTCACACCCTCGATCAACCCATCCTTGCCCAGGGACACCGTATCGACTTCTGTCGGCCCGGGTAGCGACGTGAATATCACCTCGCTCTCACTCGCCAACTCGCGGGGTGTTGCCGCCCATGTAGCACCGAGTTCCCTGTGCCGCGCCGTCGCAGCCTCGTTCACATCATTAACCACGAGCGTGTGGCCAGCATTGATCAGGTTCCTTGCCATGGGTCCGCCCATCTTCCCCAGTCCAATAAATCCTATGTTCATGTTCCTCGATTCTTTTTTCTGGGAATCTGGCAAAACAACAACCTGGTTACCTAGGCACGATTTACAGACCTAGGACTTCGGACTCAATGGCCAGTTCAATAGCGATGGTCACGTGCCGGAAGTCTATGATGGCCCCCCCCACGGGTCAACGGAACATCAGCCTCAGGGAATCGGTGTAGCGCGCGTAGTCCGGTTGACGTAACGTTGTGCCTGTGATTTAGGCATCCGTGCAATGCAATTCCGATGCGGTTCAAGGAGGACGAAATGGCGGACAACGTACGTATCGGAATTATCGGAGCGAACCCCTCCGACGGCTGGGCAGGCCGCGCCCATATGCCCGGGATCAATGCCGGTGTCCCCGGCATCACTCTTGCTGGTGTCAGTACGACCCGCCAGGAGAGCGCGGATGAGGCCGCTGCTCTCTTCGGCGCCGAGCTCGCCTTCGACGACCATCGAAAGATGCTCGAGTGCGACGACATCGCCGTGGCCGCCGTCGTTGTCAAACTCCCCATGCACTACGAGCTAACCAAGGACATCATCGAATCTGGCAAGAACATCTACGTTGAGTGGCCCTTGGGTACCAACACCGCTCAGGCGGAAGAGCTCACTGCGCTGGCCAAAGAGAAGGGCGTACGCACGGCCGTTGGCCTTCAAGGCCGCCGCTCCGCCGAAGCCCTCCACATACGCAAGCTCATCGACGAAGGCTACGTGGGCAACGTTTTGTCCGTGGACATGACCCAATTCAGCACCGGAGGACTCGCTCGCCCTTCTGGTCGCATCTGGATGCGTGACAAGGCCGCTGGCGCCAATGTCCTCACCATCACTTTCGGTCATGCCGTAGACACGCTCATGGCCGCCGTCGGACGCTTCGAGTCGCTGTCTGCCCAGGTAACCAACCAAGTCCATGAGTGGACCGCCTCTGACACGGGTGAGACGTTTTCGGTAGACGCCCCCGATGACATCCGCGTCATTGGAACACTCAAAAGCGCCGCCGCCGTTTCTATCCACGTCGGCCAGGTGGCCACCGGTTCCTCTGGCCATCGCACCATCATCCACGGCACGAAAGGTACCCTCGTCCTCCAGGCTGCCGGGTCGCCCCACATCGGCGGCGGAATCACTCTCTCTGGAGCCCAGGGCGATAATCCCCTCGGCCTTATCGACGTACCCCAAACGCCCTGGGTCACCGCCAACGGTCTCAAGGGGCAATCCATCAACATCGGCAAGCTCTGGGCTTCCTACGCTGAATCCATCCAAAACGGGACGAGTGAGTTCAATCCCGATTTCGACGCAGCTGTCGAGCACCACAAGTTCATCGACTCCATCCAGCGCGCCTCCGACACCGGAGAACGGCAAATCTTCAGCTAGTCCTTTACCTAGCCGCCTATTGTCGAGTGTTCGATGCGCTATCGTTGAGCTACGTCTATTAGGTATTGTTTGCCGTTATCTTGACAATATGCCTCCTCACCTAAGAGGCGCCGGCCCCGGTCGGTCTTTAAATCAACCTCACTCCTGCTACGCTAGCGGCCGTGATTAATAGACCTGACCCTCTAAAACAACTACAAGCCCTCCGCAAAATCATTGCGGCAGAGGCGGCTGACGGTTTCCGCGACAAGATGGTCGGCGGCGGTCTGGACGGCTTCCTTCGCAATCTGCATGCCAACGCCAAGTATCACCCCATCCTCTCCATCCTCGATGAGATTGGCTTATTCTCCGCCAGTTACCGTGATCTCGATGACAAGCAGCGCCAGCGTTGGTACCGCGAAGTCCAGCGCTACGTCAGCGAAACGCCCCTACCGCCCAAACAGGCCGAGCGCCTTACGCCTGCTCCGCCTGTGCCCGGGGATTCAGTAATCGACCTTGATGACCCTACTACCGCGCTCAAAAGCGTTAACCGTTCCAGCGGTGAGAAACTCGCCAAGCTGGGCATAGGGACCGTCCGTGACCTCCTCTGGCTGTTCCCGAGCCGGCACCTCGACTATGGCGCCATCCGCCCGATTGCCCAAGTGGTCGTCGGTGAAGCGCAAACCATTGTCGGCATGCTCTGGGAAGCCAACGAAAGGCGTATGGGTCAGAGCGGGCGCGTGCGCGCCACCGAAGCCGTAGTCGGTGACGCCTCCGGCAACATCCGCATTATGTGGTTCAACCAGCCATGGGTCGCCCAGAACCTTAAACGCGGAATGGCCAAACTACGGACTGAGGGCA
>Ga0302134_10000566_pt1 | contig 16437 bp, 15 predicted proteins | sample CB9_SCM_MG_FD_203123 | JGI IMG/M metagenome (GOLD analysis project Ga0302134, IMG submission 203123) | Marine microbial communities from Western Arctic Ocean, Canada - CB9_SCM | ecosystem: Environmental > Aquatic > Marine > Oceanic | place: Canada: Western Arctic Ocean | collected 2017-09-19
TATTGGTAAAGTTTAACGCTTTTTTATACGGGTCACGGCGAGACATGTTTGCATTAGCGATCGATCCAGCTTTTGCTTTCCCCACATTGGGGTCATTGACGACGATAAAAAACTGTTCGCTGGTTATGTGAAACCTGCTAGCAATTAGATTCGTAAAGTCCGATAGATCAATTATCGCGTGCCGTCTGCAAGACCAGGGACTTCGCAGAAGAAATTGTTGTCGACCAGCACGCTCACCGCGGAATTGGCGTGCGCTGCACCTCCCCAGTTGGGCATCACCATAGAATACAACCCGCTGCCACCGGCAACCATGACCAGGATGTTTTCTGGTTTCTCAAAGACGCGGTAAGTTTCGCCTGAGAATCTCGCGCCGAACTGACCGGCGTAGCGATTGTGATCCGCTGTAGGCAGATGAGTGAGCTCCCATAGCCGTTGTTGTACAGATTCTCTGTTCATGTTTGCGCGCTCTAGTACGCTCGCGTGCTTTGGACCGAGAACAACCAGTGACATCCCAGAACAAATAATCGCATTATTGGTCGCAAGGTTGGCAAGTCCGATAGACAAAACATGAAGCAGTTTTTCGGCATCTTCCGGATCGTCCGCGTTGTCACTATAGACAACTGAATGCGGTGCCTCGCAGCCCAGCACGGTGACAACGCTATCGGTTGCATCAAATCCCAGGCTAGTATGCATCGGCGGGAACGGTGAATCCTCTTCGGATTCTGCAAGACAATAGGTGAACTTCCCGGGATGACCGAGAAGCGCCATATCGGAGACACCAGGCCTACCGCCACCGATATTAATCAGGCATAACCTTAATGCTCTACCGATGCTGGCATTGGCACGGTGTCCTGGCCCGAGCGCGCCAAACCCGGAAGCTACAGGGCCGCACTCATTGCGCGCGGGACCATTGACGATGATCAACGGTGCGGTGCAATGGGTCGTCGCCTGAACTTCCGTTAGATCGAATCTCGGGTCGGCGACAGCTTTCACAGCGGCGACGACCAATGGCATGTAATCAGGTATGCATCCGGCCATCACTGCCGCAACGGCAACCTTTTCAACCGTGGCAATACCCATGCCGGGGCCCAATTCGCCGAGTACCATATCCGAATCCAGTCCGGTCGCGATGACCAGCCGTTCGACCCGCTCTGCCTTAGGTATGACGACCGGTAGACCGTCGGTACACCCCATTTCATGGAGTGACTCCAGCGCGACTTCTTCATTCAATGCTTCCAGTAATTCACTCATGCTGCAAAACTATCCACAATTTCATTAACGACCTGATTAGCGATTTCCTGCATTCGGGCGTCGCCGGTGCCCGCTACCGGGTGCGGTAGTTGCACTCTCGGAACAGTCGGCATGCCAACCGACTGCGCTACAAAGTCTCCCTGTGGCCAAAAGTCTTCAGTGACCAGGGACACCACGGGGAGGCCAGCTTTTGCTATCTTGATGCCGTCACGCACGGTGCCGGATGTGCAACTGCCTCAATGACCGTATGCTGCGATAGCTACCTGACAACTCGATTTTATTTCCGCGAGCATCTCGTCGCTGACGACCATAGCGGCGTTCTGCTTGTTCCACAGCTTGGTGGATATCTTAGGAAGACGCTCATGCAATACATTGTCGACCTTGGTCAGAAATACTTCCGAGTCCGGAAAGCCATTGGCCAGTAGGCCTACTGTTACTCCCTCGCCATCGTTGACGCGTATATCGCGCGCTAGTTCGTAGACGTCGACCTCCGTTCTTATTTCACCTCTCGGGTCATGAAACTTAATCATAGGTTTCTCCAAATTTTCGAAAATCACGCCACACTACAGGTTATACCAAATTGGTGCGCTCCAGGCACGATCCTGAAGTGTCGTCTGCCCTCTGGTGGATGACAAAAAAGATGGCGCGGGTTACGATTTGGGTAATCTGTGTGAAGGCAGGGAGACACACCATGATTTATACTACTTACAAAATCTATGGCGGGGAGCTGAGTTATTTCACCCGCAAACTGGAAGCCGCGATGATTTTCTACGATGCGCCGTTCCAGATGCTCAACAAGAACGACCATAATCCGCCAGAAATTGAGGCCAGGTCCGGTACTCATCAGGTGCCGGTCTTGCAGACGCCAGAGAACTGGATGATTGGTGACACTACACCCTTAATGTATCTATTAGACGATCGCTTTCCAGCGCGTCGAATGTATCCGGAAGGACAGCTTGGTATTCTCGTCCAGGTTGTTGAAGAGTTCTTTGATGAATGGATAGCCCGCACCATGGTGCATTATCGCTGGCACTACCCGGATAGCGCGGAATTTGCGTCACTGAAGATGGCTAATGGCGACCCCGAGATTGCAGCGCGGGTTGTAGACTGGGGCCCACGTGCCTGCCGCGCGACAGGCACGGAATCCGAGCAACAACGGCAGGCCTGCGAAGCCGAATATACGCGTATATTGGATGCTGCTGAACAACAACTCAAAGATACAGCATACCTGCTGGGTGATCGGCCCACTGCGGTTGATGCAGTTGTACTGGGCGGTATTCGTGCGCATACCAATATGGACCCGGATCCGAAGAAGATGATGGTGGGGTATCCCGGGGTGCTGGCGTGGGTAGAAGAAAGCGCAGACCAGTGGGATGGTTCAGGTGAGTTGGCAGGCTTCCCGGATTCCACGCCGTTCGCGCGGTTTGTTCTGCAGGAGATGGTTGCGACCTATCAGCCTTATGTCCTCGGTAACCGTGATGCGCAGGCTGTCGGCGCCAAGGCATTTCACGCGAATATCTACGGAGAAGACGTCAGTTATTTATCGCGACCTTACCCCGAGCAATCGCGACAGATGATCCTGGCACGAATCAACAATCTGGCATCTGCGAAACAGAGTGCAGTAAATGCCTGGCTAGATGGTGCCGATTTGAGCGATTGTTTTGGCGCCTGAAGCTGACACAGTCTCTTTAATCATCACTGAGCTGTTCAAGGTCCGCAACATCCTGGTGGCGACCCAGCGTCGTCTTGTTGGTTCGAAGGTCTTTCAGCGCACCTTATCTCATTGACCACGAAATCATTAGCCTCGTAGTCAAGAAAACCGAAGCTAATGCCGGAGATGCGGTATTAAAGGGACTAAACAGTTTTAGAAAACTCAAGTTGGATCGTCATATCATTGATCACCAGTCCCAGTTCGAGCTTGCGATCAGCCAGAAGCTGTCTGCCTACGATGCAGCCTACTTACATCTCTCTGTAGCGCTCAATGCGCCTCTTGCTGCCTTTGATCGAGTATTGGCTGCTGCTGCCAGAAAAGTGCTGACGCAACGATAAGAGAAAAGTATCGAGTGAAAAGCTGCTGTTATTGATTGATAGTTCCGGGAAACTTTATAGCGGCTGCTTCCGTTAATCGGCGCGGAGGAAGTTATAGCCCCTTTACACTGACCCAATCCCCTGCGATGCTGCCTTTTTTTCAACGGCCTTAGAGGAAGCAATATGAGCGAATTGATCACAACAGAATCTGGATTGCAGTACGAAATTCTGCAGAGCGGCGACGGTGCGACACCTGGGCCAACAGATACAGTGAGTGCTCATTACCACGGTACTTTCGAAGATGGCCGGGTGTTTGATAGTTCTGTGGAACGCGGCGAACCAATCGACCTGCCCGTTAACGGCGTCATTGCCGGCTGGACAGAGGCGCTTCAAATGATGCAAGCCGGTGATAAGTGGCGGTTGATAGTTCCGCCGGAACTAGGCTACGGCACCAATGGTGTTGGCCCCATTCCTGGCAATACTACGCTGATCTTTGAGGTGGAGCTGATTGCAGTTCGATGATTCGCTGAGTAGCACGACCCGTTACCTGCGGAGCACGTGGATAAATTTTGACCATCATTCCTAAGATCGTTTATTCCTTTCGTTTGGGGTTGGTCTCGTCGCGATGACTTGCGTTGCTGTCACGCCAATCGCGTGCAAGTTTTGCATCTGGATTGATGACATTGCCATCGGCAAGGACATCAAGCGGATCACGACCGTCGACCCCGACCCCGAATGGGTGGTAGCCCACCAATCTTGCTAATTTTTTAGGCATGGTTTTGACGACTTCTGGCGGTATGGCCAAAAGCTGAATCTCCTGCGGTCGCAGGTAACTCACCTGGTGGCTGACAAAAAGGCCCATGCGTTCCTGATCCGCTGTCGTGTTGGCCCCGCCGGCATGCCACATGCCGCCCTCCCACAGCGCCATGCTGCCGGCTCTCATCTCGACTTGAATACTGTCAACATGTTGATCAACTGCTTGTGGCCATGTATGACTATAGGGTACGAGGTGAGTGGCACCATTTACCACGGTGAAGTCATCAATTGCGATCAAAGCGTTACATAGAAATGAAGGGTGTGGCCGCGGAATTGGCCACAAGAGGTCATCTTGATGGAATACTTGTTTGGTCTCACCGGGTAAAGTATTGAAGAGGTCCGCTATGTTGATTTGGTTGTATTTACCGATCACACCATTGACGATGGCGCGCAGACGTTCGTCTAAAATCACATGATCTACCGCCCGGGTTTTTGCCAGTAGGTTATGCGCCCGCCAGGTTCTACCGCTGTCGGTGCCGAGTCCATTCTGTTGAGTGATCATGACTTCTGTATCGAATGCCTCTCGAATGGCTTCGATTCCTGGTTTCGGCAGAAATTCTTCTACCACCGCATAACCTTGTTTAGCGATCGTTGCCACTGTCGCGCCTATATCCAGACTCTGGATGACCACGCCGGTTTGATCCACTGGCGCATATAGTCCACTTAAATCTGGTGCTTCTTTCATCCTGTCCTTCCTGCTAGCTATTCTTAAACATTCTACCTTAGAAATTATTCGGATTTACTCTGGGTGAGGGCAGCAGAAAAAGAGAGCAAGTCGGGGCAGTACGTCGACGATCCACTCGTTATTCGGAATAACTCAAACCATGCTAGCTCATGGCCTGAATATACGGCGTCATGTCCATACCAGGATATCGCTGGCTGACCGAGTCGATAGTTTCCGCCGTCCAGTAGCTGTTGCCGGGTGCAGCAAAACCCAGCACAGTTCGTTGTGCAACGCAGAGCTCACTGAGGTAGCGCGTCGGCATAGCTGACATGCGTGGTGCGAGACTTTGCCAGTTGATCCATTCGGCATTCTTGTGACGCCATACATGGTGGTGAGTATGGCGAACCTTGCCCAATGCCACCGGCGTGCCTCGATGCCAGGCATCTAGTCGGTACAGGATGCAGGTACCCGGTTTGTAGTAAACAGGTTTTTCCTCGTCGTAACGCTGCTTGGTGTTGTCGGCAGACCTTGGGCCTGTTTCGCTCCCAGCGAAGCCGTCTTTGGCGCGAACAACAAAATTAGGTGGGTTGAATTGGTCGGGTTCGTAGGTTGTAAGCTCACCTGGTCGTGCTCTGGCAAAATGCGTGGCGCCGCCACTCTCGTCGACATCGGAGTAGTAGCACAGACAAGAGACGGAATCAGGCGTGTCGGAGTGCGCCGGGACCATCAGTGTGTTATTGCCATAGTCGACGTGGATGTCCTGGTCACCCATGATGCGTCGGTCATCGGGCTCATCGGGGTTTATGAACCGGCCAGGTTTAGCAATCACATGCGACTGACTGAGCCTGATATCAAGCACATCCGAACCCATGAGTTGCGCGACCGCCGCCAGTGCCCTCGGATGAATGGTCATATGGTTTAGTATCGCGTCCGGTGCATCTTCACTACGCTGGGTCCACGGCATGGCGCTTAAATTCTGGAGGCTGGTTTGCTCCTTGTCACGTTGCGCGATGTCCTCAGGCGGGTGTAGCTCTATGGCTTCTGTTGCGGCTTGCTCAATGGTCGCCGTAGGCCACAGACCGGTTACCACGACAAATCCATGGTCCATAAAATTTTGAATCTGAGATTCAGATAGCACACCTTTTTCAAGAGTCTTAGACTGATCCAACTCGTCGGGAAACCACCAGTCGTCTTTCGACAATCCATCATAGGGATTAGGGTTAACGTTGCGGGTCATCTTGTATTTACAAAAGTCGTTTCCATGAAACTAGCGGAATCTTTTGAATCTGTCTAGCGTTTACATTTGTATTCATCAATGCTATTTCTTAGGTCAACGACAAGAACAGCAAAGCGGCTCGATAAACGCCAAACCTCTAACTCAAACTCACATTGAGATAACAATGACAGAAGCTCTTACGGTTCCACTGAACACCAAAAATAATGGCCTTGAGGTCGTTGGCGGAAAAGGACGATCACTTTCCCGGCTTGCCAATGCTGAATTCAACGTTCCCGGAGGTTTCCAGATACCGACTTCTGCGTATCGCAGTTTCGTTGCAGATAACACACTTCAAGACAGGATTCTCGAGCTCGCCAAGCCAACAATTCAGGCGGGTGTAATCTCTTTTGAGCATGCCTCGGTCAACATCGTGAAACTGTTTGCAGACCATGAACTAGACGCGGACAAACTGGCATCGATCACTGCGGCCTATGATGATCTTCCGGGACAACCACCAGTCGCAGTTCGCTCCTCTGCCAATGCGGAAGATCTGCCAGACCTCTCCTTTGCCGGCCAGCAGGAGACTTATCTCAACGTGACCGGTGGCAACGAGGTCGCGGCTGCGGTGAAACGATGCTGGGCATCCCTATGGACCGCCCAGGCAATGAACTATCGACACGAAATGGGTATCGATCACAGTGCGGTGGCAATGGGAGTCGTCGTTCAGATCATGGTCCCTTCAGACGTTTCTGGCATTCTATTTACGGCCAATCCCGTCAATGGTGATCGTTCGGAAATGATCATTAACTGCAGCTTTGGCCTGGGTGAGGCGGTAGTGAGCGGTCAGGTTACACCAGACACCTACGTGATCGACCGGGATACTCTATCAGTCAGCGACACAATCCTCGGCGATAAGGCGCTGCAGATTGTTGCCGACGGTTCCCAGGGCACGCGCATGGAGGACGTCGCCGAGGAACAACAAACGAGTTCTTCACTTCCCGAGGCGTCACTTAAGGAACTGGCTGAACTGGCCCTGCGCATTGAGGAAGAATTCGATAGCGTACCACAGGACATCGAGTGGGCGTTCGCGTCCGGTCGCCTATGGTTGCTGCAGGCACGACCGATTACCAACCTGCCGTTCGAGCCGCTAAAAATTAATGACTGGCCGGAAATTCCTGGTGCGCAGTTATACAAAAGAATGGCATCCGAGATCATGCCGGAGCCACTCTCGCCGCTGTTTGAGGATCTGTACCTGCAAGGTCTGTACGACACGCAAACCTGGCCCGACGACTGGGAATGGAAAGGGTCTTTAACCAGAAACTTTCTGTCCAACTTCGTTATTGCCACGGTGCACGGCTACGCCTTTCAGGCCATCTACGTAGCACAGGGAGAAGAATCCAGGGTCCACCGGGATAAGATTAGAAGCGAGCGCGGCGCGGTCCCCTGGTATCGGTCACTAAAAGCAGTCTTCCTCGCTCCCCGCACCGCCGGAGACACCGATAAAGTTGACGTCAATAACCTCAATAATCGCAACAAAACCAGCGGCGGAAGCCGAATGATTCTGTTGATGGATTTGCAAGGCAGCCCACAACACTGGATCTGGCTCGCTTATCAATGGTCACGCATATTCTTTAAGGCGGAAGCAATCACAAGTTGGCGCAAGGAAAGCCTGCCGAGTTATCTAGACAAACTCGATCATTGGCGCGGGCTTCCCCCCGAGGAAGCGACAAACCAGGAGCTATTGACAGGGATCAGAGCCCTCACAATGGCCGAGACCAGATACTGGCATGTGTTGCGCGCCATCATCGGCGCAGCGAAAATGACTGATCAGGCGCTACATAATTTTCTGGCAATCAATGCGCCTGACAAGAGTCTAAGTAGTGGCACATTCCTCTCCGGGTTCAAATCGAAAACGCTGGATGCCGAAATGGACATGCGCGCCGTTGCAGAACGAATTCGAAATAATCCGTCAATTTATGAGTTGATGATTATCACGCCGGCCGCCAGGTTTCTTGATGAGTTAAAGGCCCATCCAGAGGGTGACGAGGTCCTGGGCGCAATTAATGACTACCTGAACAACTACGGCAAACAGGTATTTAATCTGGATTTTGTGGAACCAGCACTCGTCGAAGAACCGTTGCCTTTTATTACCAACCTGAAAGCCATGGTGCGAAACTCAGGATTCGATTTGACCGCACGCCAGCGGGAAGTTCGCGGGAAGCGCAGGTCAAAATGGCTACAAGCGCTAAGATACTTCCTGACCAGGCAGACAAAAACAGATGCCAACGCATGGGCCGGCTATGCGGCCATTTCAAAATCAGCCCTGCTCGAGTTTATCCGCCTTTATTGGACCGCCAGGATCAACTATCCCACCCGTGAGGCAGCCATCTTCTATATGGGTACAGCCTGGACGTTGCTCCGGCCTTATGCCCTGGAACTCGGCAAGCGACTGGTCGATGCTGGGACGCTTGCGAACGCTGACGACGTCTTCTATCTGACGAGCGATGAACTGCAACAGGCAGTTGATGCCAGGTCCCAGGACCAAGCGATGCCTGCATTGAAAGATCAGGCAGCGGCACAACGGCTGCTTCGTGAGCAGCGCAAACGACTGCAGCAACCTGCCTCTATCCCCGAGGAGAATCAGCTAGCCTGGGCGGGTGGTGGTAAGAACTCGTTTGATACGATAAAGGTCAACGCAACTGATGCTGCGCTCATCAGTGGCTTTGCGGTGAGCCCGGGAACAGTGACCGGCATCGCCAGTGTCATTATGTCTCCTGATGATTTCAACAAGATGCTACCCGATACCATTCTCGTCTGCCCATTGACGACGCCAGCCTGGACACAGCTTTTTCCCTACGCCACCGGGCTAGTAACGGACATTGGCAGCATTACTGCACATGGCTCTATCGTTGCCCGAGAATACGGAATCCCTGCGGTGTTGGGCACCGGCAACGGAACTCGTCTCATTGAACATGGCCAGCGGATTTCCGTAGACGGTGACAATGGTACCGTGACGATTCTCGATGACTGAAACGTCAGTTCTTAACCAACAACTTTATCATCGTTAAGATCATCAGGAGGTTCAGTCAAATATGCCTGCGTCACTATTAGGTTGGACGTTGCGTGCGCAGGATCCCTTGCTTCACTCACGTCGTCGTTATAAATTTAGGTCCGACAAACAAACAATTGGTCTCCTTATCGTTAATGAAGGATGCCAATTTAAAGTGCTCATAGAGACAGTAGTGTATGCGTATTGACAACGGTGGGCCCGCCGCCAGCCTCGACTCCATCGTTCTTTTTCCATTCGATGACAATAGCATCCCGTTTCAAAGTGGGGTGAAGCTGACCCTGCAGAGCAAGCAGGGGGGCACGGTAACAAACCGGCGGTACCGCTGGGTGAACCAGGAGCCCACGATAGCGAGTGGATCGCATTCTACAGCACCGTCCTCAAAGTCGGTGACGAAATGTGGATGTGGTACCTAGGGCAGGGGCCGGACGAACGCTGGCACTAGCGCGTCTGCCTTGCGAAAAGCAAGGATGGCCGCAATTGGGAGAAACCAGATCTGGGGCTGGTCGACTACCACGGTAGCCGGCACAACAATCTGGTGAATATGGGAGAGGATATACACGTCCAGGCGTGTGTGATCTTCCTCGAGCCGGACGATCCGGATCCGAACAAGCGCTTCAAAATCGCATACGAGACACGTAAACACAGCGGTCTTTGTGTCGCCTATAGCGCCGACGGGCTGACCTGGCAAGAATCTCCCAACAATCCTGTCGGCGGGTGGGTGGAAATGTCAGGGGGCGCGAAACTGGACGGGTGTTATTACCTTGCAGGTCAGGGAGGCAAGCACGCAGTGGGTGTTCGCCAGCTGGTCTCCGTTGCGTCCTATGACTTTGAACACTGGTCTGAGGCTACCTGTTCCGGGTTGCGGCGAGGTCAACTTAATCCCATGCCACCGATTGCTGGCAAAAATGCTGGCGAGCAGGTCCATCTGGGTGCAGCACTATGGAATCGGGGGAACGTAATCATTGGCTTCTATGGGAAGTGGAATGGTCATCTATCCAACGATCGACGAATGCTAACCATGGATCTGGGCTTTGCGGTTAGCCAGGATGCCCTCCACTATAATGAGCCGATTCGGGATTGCCCTATTGTTTCAGCCGCTGAGGATGGTTGGGGGTCAAAGGGCAAAGAATCACGCACGCTTAACTTTCTCGCCCTCATCCAGGGGCAGGGTTTTGAAAACATCGGTGACGAGACCCTGTTCTGGTATGGGGCGTGGCCCGAGGAGGCGGGCGACGGGGTGCGCGTGACGAGTTGGCCACGCGACCGGTTGGGGTTTTTCTCTCCATACGATACGGGCGCATGGAGTTACGCCAAAGAAAAAGAAAATGCCCACTTTGTCTCCGCGCCCATTGACCTTGATGGGGGCGTGGCACGATTAACCGTAAATGTGGATGGTATCAACGAGTACAGTTCCATCTCAGTGGAAATCCAGGACCAGGCTTTTCACACCATCGCAGGCTACGAAAGTGATGCCAGTCAGGGCCCCAATGAGCCTGGCCTGTCGCAGCCAGTTACCTGGCAGAGTCATGATGTCATTGAGGGAATCACCGGCCGGATCAGAGTACGTGTGAATTTCCACGGCGTACGCCCGGAGGACGTCAGGCTGTATGCGGTGTATATTGATTCGGTGTAACTAAATTAAACCACGGCGTTGCTGGTCTCTTTTATTCGTTTTCGTGGCTTGCCATGACATCGATCTCACCATCAAATGATATGGAAACATCAAACGCTATAGGTCTACAACATACTTGGCAGTCTTCTACGTATTCCTGGCACTCTACTGTATTGTCAATCAATACCACGATCGGCTCTCCACAGTACGGGCATTGTAATTTGTGTTCAACAAGTTGATTCATAGCGGAAGTGAGTCTCGCAGTTCTGAAGAACTGAGGCAATCACCTGCGTGGGGGAACAATCCGCGATATCCCAGGTAATATCGAAAAAAGGTGAACCAAATATGCAACAATTACTACGCCAGATTCAGTAAAATAAGTCATGGAGCAGGCTTGGCTATGAATACGGAACAACTTAAAAAAGACTTTTATCGAGATGGATGTCTCGTTTTGCCTGGGGTTTTCGATGCCGATGAGCTGGTCAGGTTAGAACATGAGGCGATAGAGACGGTGAAGGAACTTGATGCGCGAATAGTGAAAGGCATGCAAAGGACGAATCCCTGGTTTGCAGATCAGCTACGTTCCGGCAAGCACGTCGAATTACTCAAGATGCTGCTGGAAGATGAATTGGAGGCGTCAACCGCCGCTTTTTTTGACCAGATTCCCGGTGAAACCTCTGGTATCACTCCGCACTTCGATGCCATTGGACATTACAGCGCCGGGGCAACCATCTGGATCGCTCTGGATAAGGCCGATACCGGCAACGGTTGCATGTACTATGCTAGAGGCAACCATAAAAACCAATACGAGTACAGCCTGGATCTACCTTTTGACGCCGACTCCGAAGGTGCTTTCCCCGTTGAAGTCAATCCAGGTGACATTGCCATTCACAACACCCGCACCGTTCACTGGTCGTTTGCTAACGAAATCACATGTTCTCGACGAGCGGTGAGCTATTTCTACTGGGCTGCCTCCTCGAAACCAGATGGGAGGCGGGCAAAAGCATTTGCTACGTAGTGTAAGGAAACAGTCCCCACCTACTCACGGTGCGCGGAGCTTCCTGGTATCAGTTCAATTAATCATTTATTCTCTATGGCTCATCGTGAAAGCAGTTAGTGGTAAAAGACTATGGAATTTATTCAGGTAGAAAATGGTGATGTCAGTCTAAACGTAGCAGTCAAAGGCACAGGTCCGGTAATTCTGTGCGTCCACGGCTGGCCGGAACTGTGGTACTCCTGGCGTCATCAGATTGAGTATTTTTCTGCCAGAGGTTTCCGGGTCGCTGCTATGGATGTCCGTGGATACGGGGGGAGCACAAAACCGGACGCGATCTCGGATTACTCAATGCGTAAAACCTGCAGTGACGTGGCAGCGGTTGCTAAAGCTTTGAGCCCAGAACCAGTGATCCTCATGGGTCACGACTGGGGTGCACCGATTGTCTGGCAAACAACCCTTTGGCACCCTGAACAAGTACGGGCAGTTGCTGGTCTGAGTGTCCCTTATTTTCCTATTGCAGAGGGTGCTTTTGTCGAGCAGATGAAATTCGTCTACCAGGACAGATTCTTTTACCAGATCTATTTTCAAGCCGAAGGTATCGCTGAGGCGGAAATCGAAGCTGACTTGCCATCAGCGCTGCGAAAAATCTATTTCTCACTGTCGGGTGACGCCCCTTTGAATGATTGGCTCAAAGACAAGCCCGCAGACTCAGGTCTGCTAACAGGAATGATCGATCCACAGCCGTTTCCAGCCTGGCTGAGTGAAGATGACCTGCAGGTGTATATTGATGCATTCACTGCTGGCGGGTTCAGGGGACCAATCAATCGTTATCGAGCGCAGGGGGTAGATGCGGAGGAATCCGGGCCGATCAGAGGGCGCCAGATAGAGCAGCCAGCTTGTTTCATTGCGGGATCTAAGGATATCTGCAGAAATATTGTTCCCGGCATGGACCTGTACCAAAATGTTGCTGGCGGATGTAATGACTTTCGTGGCTCAACGATCATCGATGGCGTTGGTCACTGGGTTCAACAAGAGGCCCCCGAAGCAACCAATCTGGCCCTTGCTGCATTTGTGGATGGCCTCTCGTAGAGTTTTCCTGAAATGCTGTTTTGATTTTTCCTGACAGCTCTCAATACCGTGAGAAGAACTCCCAGATAAGTTCCGTCGCGTTGATACCGGAGTTATCCTGCATTTGCTTGCCCTTTTCCTTTCCAACATACGGGGTACCTGGCCAGTAATGGATAAACCCCTCGATTCGATAGAATCGTGCTTCAGCACCCGCACCCTCAGTCCTGTAGATATAGGCGGTGGTGTTTTCAGAGACCTTAACTGTCTCCGGTTTCGTAGCGTTGTTTAACTTTGCAAAGTACTTCACCGAATCGTGTGCCGAGGGGGTTGGCATATTGTCTTTATCCTTCGCATCTCCACCCTCGACCGGCACCATTGAGTCTGCCGTGCCATGAAGATGAATGAGTGGTTTGGGCCCCCCGGGTGAACAGCTATCCACAGTGACGCCATTCATCAGTCCGGCAACGATGCCCGCACCCCTGAAAGTATCACCCGCCTGACAAATCAGCGTATAGCTCATATAACCGCCGTTAGAGAACCCTGCCACAAATGTCTTCTCAGGATTCAGCTGATACTTTTGCTGCAACTGTCTGGCCAGTTGTGAGAGAAAGTCGACATCGCTGGTGCCGCCGTATCGATCATCCGCATTCTCAGCGTTCCAGCGCAGAATCGCAGTCACCTCAATCCAGGCCAGGTCAGTCAGCCCTAGAAAATCAGTCAGGTAGATCGATTTTTCCAGACTTTGTGGATACACCACAACAAATCCATGCTGGTCAGCAAGCTCGTTGAACCCCCGGCCGTAAGTCCAGTCGCTCGTCATCGACATGCCGTGGAGTACAAACAACAGCGGTGCGTTTTCAGCCAGGGTTTCTGGTACATGAAGCTTATAGGTTCTTCTTATCTCGCCGTGCTTAAAGACATGATCCTGGACACCCTGCGTGTTTTTATGTAATTCGTTTTCAGCGGAGTCCTTCTCGTCTGCTGCATAAACGCCGGGGGTCAGCCATAGCTGAGCCAGCAGACAAATTGTGAATGTTCGTAGAGTCATGGTACTTCCATCTGTGAGAAGAAGTGGGGCTGGAGTTTAGTTGAGCGTATTTTGAGAGACCAGCTTTCTACCAAGGAATACTGACTTTTTTAGACAGCGAGCTTAATCCGGCAGACCAAGCACTCGTTTCGCAATGATGTTGCGCTGGATCTCATTGCTGCCGCTTGCGATCGAGAGGGCCCGTGTGAAGAAGAACTGTCTTGTCATGTCGATCTCATCGGGCGTAAACACTGACTCGTCGACACCAAATGCCCGCGAGCCATTCAGTTTCGTCAGCAGGCTGATGTACTCCTGCTCCAGTTCACTGTTGACGGTTTTAAATATAGATGTGGCTGGGCCCGGTGTTGCGCCATCACCCGATTCTTCAACCACGCGCCGCTGGGTGAGCCGCAGTGCAGTCTGATTCATCTGGTAGGTGATGATCTGGTTTCGCTGTACGGGGTCTGCAATCTTGCCATTGATCTCACCGAGAAATTTTCTGGCTTCATCAACCAGTGAGTTATCACTGTCATCGGAGCTCTCGGACACAAGAGATTTCATTCCAGAGCGTTCATGTTGCAATAGTCGTTTACCTACGGTCCAGCCGCGGTTTAGTTCGTCGACTAGATCACCGCGTGCTGCCTTTGCATTGTCGAAGAATACCTGGTTGAACTCGGATACGCCGCTGATCATGGCTATGGGTTGAACCGTGACACCAGGCTGATCCATTGGCAGCAGCATAAAGCTAATGCCGTCATGCTTGGATGCATCTTTGTCTGTTCTGACCAGAATGAACATACAGTCGGCTTTGTGTGCGCCGGAAGTCCATATTTTCGATCCGTTAATAACAAAGTTATCGCCCTCGAGCACGGCCTGAGTTTGCAGGCTGGCGAGGTCCGATCCGGATCCAGGTTCACTGTATCCCTGGCACCACACCACATCTCCCCGGGCGATAGGCGGCAGGTGTCGTGCCTTTTGTTCTTCGGTACCAAATTCCAGTAGCGTTGGTCCTATCATTGAGGTCCCGAAAATCTCTAAAGGGAGTGATGCCTCAATGCGAGACATTTCTTCCATGAGTACGGCGTATTCCTCTGTTGTGAGCCCAGCGCCGCCATATTCTTTAGGCCAGTCGGGTACCGTCCAGCCTTTTTCGACCATGCGCTCTATCCATAGGAGGGTATCTGGGTCGCTGATAGTTATCTTGGTGACACCCTCATATACCTTGGCTTGACCACGGGTGCTTGGTGGGCAGTTTTCCTCCAGCCAGGCCCTGGTTTCTAGTCGAAATTTAGCAATGGTCATAATCTTCAATCTCTGCCACATCAGCCTACAAGGATATTGTCTGCAGGAGGCGGAGTAAACAAGTCGACTCCTCGATTTAACACGATGTACCTGACTGTTTGCGACCGCGATTGCTTCCTATTGGGTGCATTTGTTGGGGGAACTTTTCTACTGATCCCGCACGAATGTGCGGTTGGTGCTGTTCAGGATGGTTCGGGTGCGATAGTCTTCGTGCCTTCTGAATAAACCACATCTACATACCAGCCGAAGGAGCAAAACTGATGGCAGATAGTTTCATTTTACCCATGGATACCAAGGACGATGCCTTGGAGTTGATTGGCGGCAAAGGCCGATCATTGGCAAAGATGTCCAATGCCGGATTTGATGTCCCTTTTGGCTTTCATCTGACGGCCGATGCCTATCGCGCCTTCGTCGCGGAAAACAATCTGCAGGATCAGATTGTCGCCCTCGCCAAACCCGCGCTGGACAATGAGTGGGTCTCCTTTGAACCTGCATCGGTGGCTATTCAGAAGCTGATCACTGCCTGCGAGATATCGGACGCTGTCACCAGCCAACTGCGTGAAGCCTATGCCAGTCTGGGCGGCGACCCCGCGGTAGCCGTGCGTTCATCAGCTAATGCCGAAGACCTGCCTGGCCTGTCCTTTGCCGGGCAGCAGGACACCTACCTGAATATTAAAGGTGAGCAAGCCCTGCTCGAGGCAGTGCGTAATTGTTGGGCCTCCCTTTGGACCACGCAGGCCATCAGCTATCGACATGAAAACGAGATTGATCAAGGTTCAGTCGCCATGGCCGTGGTTGTGCAGATTATGGTGCCCGCTGATGTCGCGGGCATTTTGTTTACCGCCAACCCGGCAACGGGTGATCGCACCGAGATGATTATTAATGCCAGCTTTGGGCTGGGTGAGGCGGTTGTCGGCGGGCAGGTCACGCCTGACACCTTCATCATCGACAGAGAGTCAAAGCACGTCAAAGAGACCATGATCGGGCCGAAGGAACAGATGATTGTTGCAGATGGCGAACAGGGCACCAAACTGACCGATGTGGAAGTTGCTGATCGTGATCAGTCTTCGCTGTCCGATGCGATGTTGAATGATCTAGTTGACCTGGCGTTAAAGGTTGAGAACAACTACGACGGTCTGCCCCAGGATATTGAGTGGGCGATTGTTGATGGCAAGATTGCCCTGCTGCAGTCCCGTCCAATTACCAATCTGCCACCACAACCCCTTGAAGTAGAGTGGACCCCACCCCCGGAAATCCCGGCACTGGTGCGACGTCAGATTGTGGAGAATATGCCAGACCCTGTCTGCGAGCTGTTCGATGAGCTTTACATCCGCTATTCGCTGCGCTGGGACAAGAAGCACAAGATTTCGAATTACGCCACACTCA
>Ga0302134_10000567_pt1 | contig 16433 bp, 12 predicted proteins | sample CB9_SCM_MG_FD_203123 | JGI IMG/M metagenome (GOLD analysis project Ga0302134, IMG submission 203123) | Marine microbial communities from Western Arctic Ocean, Canada - CB9_SCM | ecosystem: Environmental > Aquatic > Marine > Oceanic | place: Canada: Western Arctic Ocean | collected 2017-09-19
ATCGCTAAGGGAATCGTCGAGATTCACGGTGGTCAGATGTAAATGGAAAGCACTGTCGGAGTTGGTACTTCGTTCAAGTTCCAGATCCACGATTTGAGCAACGCAGAAATCGAAAACGGAAGCGTACCGCTTCCACCACGCGCCATCGACTCAGTCAAGTCGATACCTCACGCTGCGTAATCAAGCCTAAGCATGATTCTCTAGCGGTTCTTTCGAGATCGAATTCGCCCACCAGCGGCGAGTCCAACAACGACTAGCACCCAACCTGCTGATGTTCCATCAACGGAGCCTTCCGAAGGCGATGAGCAGAAGCCGCCCGAGGCTTCGCTCTCGGTGCCTACTGGCTCCTCATTCGTAGCCTCTACAACCTCTTCGTTTAGATCAGGATCAACGGTGGTCACAATGATCTCGGAAGTTTCCGATTCATCATCAGTGGTATCCGCGGGTTCCGAAGTGCTGGATTTAGGCGGAGATGTCAGCAATTTGTAAGTCGGCGTCGGCTCAGAGGCAGCAGTAGGCGTTGGACCGGGAGTCGCTTCAACGTAGGGATCGGCTCCAATGTACTCACGCCACTTGTTCTCAAGAACGTCGATACCGAATCCATATACAACCTCAAGCGATGGGCTAATGCCAATGCCTGTTCCGAGGGTTGCCAATAGTTCGGCCATTTTGTCTTTGCCGTACTCATCGATCATGTACTTCACAGCACTTCGTCCCTGACCGTAAGCAACGAGCGTCAGATTCGGATCACCGGGGAACGAACGAAGGGCTTTGAGAGGGATCAGCCTGTCGGTGCCTTCAGCCCATTCAAGAAATCTTTCGTACGAAATGGTTTGATCAAGGTTTCCGTATTCTGCGAGTCCTTCGTTGAGCCACAAAGGAACCGCACCGCTCGAATTAGCCGCACGTGCCACCAGAATATGTGTCATCTCGTGAGTGGCTGTTCCAATATCCGACCGACCTGCCAAAACAATAACGACGCTTTCAGAGTCGAACGCCTGCCCTTCAGTGATCAGCTCACGACTTGTTGCTAGGCTTCGAGCTACGACAGCCCCGATCATTTCGGCGTTGTTGTTGTACAACGTCATAACGATTGGAGTGGTTGTATCTGCACCGGTCACAGGTCCCATGATTCCTAGAGATTCGACCGCAGCTTCTGCAAGTCGTTCAGCGCGAATGCGAACAGGACCGTGATACAGAATGGTGACAGTGCCTAGCGTGACTTCGTCCCACTCGAAACGAGCATCATCAAAACGTAAAAAATCTGGCTCAGTCAGCATCGTGTCACCGTTTTCATCGGTGATCTCGAACCAATACTTGATCGAAGTTCCTGGCGGGATGTATCGATCACGACTATTAGTACGGTGAAATAACTCACCGTTCACAAGCGGTCGAGTCGTTTGATCCAAGTCGAGGTACGCATATTGCGTAGTTCCTCGATCACCAATTTCGAAGGTCACTCTAATATCGTCAATCCGCAATTCCGATTCAACGTCGATAGTGAACGTCATTCCCTCAGGGAACTGCGATTCAACGCTAGAAGATATGACCGTGATTGCTTCAGCACTCTGAGCAGATACTGGCGAACTTGATGTACCTAGCGCGAGAGCTGCAACTGCCACGAATGCAAAGACAAATAATTTGGTTTTGCTGAGGCTGAGAATTGAGTGAGTAACGTTCAAAGTGCGTGATTTTCCAGATAAACGAGCTGTTCAGTTAGCTCGAAATTACAGATTGATTTTTGCTGTACCAATCGTTTTACGCCAAAACACACCCAAAAGGATGCACTTTTAGAACTAATCAGTTTCGATTGCTCGCCAAGCGTCAACGAATCGCCACGCTGCGCTAAGCGGCGTACCGACCCCAAGAATCCACAAAACAGCCACCGGCTGTCCAATAACAAGCCCAACTACCGTAATAACAATTCGTTCAGGTCGAGTTAGGAACCCAGCAGTACCTTTGGCACCGAGACCCTCGGCACGAGCACGAACGTAGCTGACCATCAGTGATCCACCAACCGCCACGTAGGCGAGCAGTACGGCGGTTTGGCTGGCATCAACGCCGGAAGTGAAATACATTCCAAGACCAACAAGCAATGCAATTTCTGAAACACGGTCAAACACGGAGTCGGTGAGCGCACCACGTTTGCTCACGGAATTTGTTGCCCGAGCGATGCCCCCGTCGAGAAGATCGAACGTAGCACCCACGAGTACGAGAATTCCACCTAATAGGAAGTCGCCTTCACTTACGAAGTAAGCAGCAACAAGTGCGATCAGCAGCCCGATAACGGTTGCGCCGTTTGCAGATACTTTCAGCGCTATGAGCACCGACACTGCGGGTCGTTCGAACCATTTCGTGACTGATCCACGAAGGCCGTAACGGAGAGTTTGAAGATCCGGCAAGTGTTTACCAGCCTTGATAATTTGCTGGCGGCACAGGCTGTTTTTCCTGAACCTTGTTGTAGTAGTCGAGAACTGAATCGGCGACGTGACTCCAGCGATACTGATTCACAGTGGCTCGGCCATCGACACCCAGTTGCGTACGTAGAGCCGGATTCTCGATAAGCGTTTTTATCGCTTCAGCCATAGCGGCTTCGTCTTTAGGAGCGAACATCAGCCCCTCTTTGCCATCGGTCATCACTGATGCGAATCCCGAAATGTTCGATGCGACAATCGGTGTTGATGCCGACATCGCTTCGATGATGATGAAGCCGAAGCTTTCCTTACCCGTGTTTGGTGCGAGGAAAATATCGGCGTTCTGGTAGTAACCCGGAAGCTCTTCTTCCGAAACCGGCCCAGTAAAAATTACGTCATCTAGCGATCGCTCGCCCATGATCCGATACGACTCACGATCGGGCACACCCGCACCAACGACGACCAGCCGTAGTTTCGGGTACTGCCATTTCAGCAAAGAATAGGCACCGAGGGCGTACCGCAGGCCTTTTCGAGGTTCGTTTACCCTGCCAACGAAAACGAGATTCATCGCATCGTCTTTGAGTAGTGAAGGCCTCGGAACCGGCGTTGAAAATCGATCTACATCTAATCCGTTCGGAATAACGGTGTAATCGCCTTCGAAATACCGATTAGCAAAATGCTTGGCAGGTTCTGAAACCGCGATCCGACCGTTCAGTCGTATAGCTCCACGATTCAGGATTTTTTTCCAAAGCATGTAGCCACGACCACGTCCTTCGTTATAAGCGTGGAACGTTCCGATAGTCGTCGAAGGAGAAAATCGAGAGGCTGTTAGCGCGAACATCGGCATCAACGGTTCATGTATGTGAACGATGTCGAATTTTTCGTTTTCGAGCATCGACTTGAGCCGCCACTCGTGCCAAACAGAAAATGAGATGCGGGCAATGGAGCCTGCGGTTGGAACCGGAACGGATCTTCCAAAGGTTCGGAGATCGACATCGCCGATATCTACGGCTGGTTCGTTTCGGGTACACGGCGCAAGTATTGAAACTTCGTGCCCACGTGACTGCAGTTCACGGCTAAGTGAAGCGATGTGACGCTGAACACCACCGGAGTGCGCAAAGTCGTAAGGCGATACTTGAGCAATTCGCAACCAGTACCCCCTTATTACTTCGGTTCTAACCTACTCAGACTCACTGCCTAAGGGATTATTGCCAAAACTAAACGTGCCGCTGGACCAATACGAGGCAATCATATTGGTTTTCCAGCGGCACGATGTAGTTCTAAAGGATCGTTCTAGAACGAAAGCCTATTCAGCAGAGTCTGCAGATTCCAACGCTTCTGGGTCGTGGCCTTCTGCGAAGTCCATAACTGCCACACGGGCATCATCGTCACGCATCTGAACTGGAGGTGACTTCATGAAGTAGGCAGAAGCAGGCTCGATAGCTCCGCTAATTCCTCTGTCCATTGCGATCTTGGCGCTTCGGATAGCGTCGATAGCTACACCAGCAGAGTTCGGGCTGTCTTCAACTTCAAGCTTCAACTCAATGTTGAGTGGCTGGTCGCCCCAAGACGTACCTTCGAGTCGAATGTATGCCCACTTGCGGTCTTCCAACCACGGGACATGGTCCGATGGACCGATGTGCACGTCGTCAGTAGGAAGCTCTTTTTCGAGCTGCGACTGAACTGCGTTTGTCTTCGAAATTTTCTTCGACGTCAGGCGTGATCGCTCAAGCATGTTGTAGAAGTCAGTGTTTCCACCGAAGTTCAACTGGTAGGTCTTGTCGAGTCGTACGCCACGGTCTTCGAACAATCGGGCGAGTACTCGGTGAACGATAGTTGCACCGACCTGTGACTTGATGTCGTCACCAACGATAGGGATACCGCGGTCAGCGAATCGCTTCTGCCAGTAGGCTTCTCGAGCGATGAATACTGGAATACAGTTCACGAACGCAACGCCGGCAGCAAGAGCCTGCTCAACGTACCACTTGGTTGCCTGCTCGGAACCAACTGGGAGGTAGTTGATCATTACGTCAACTTCACGGTCACGGAGGATGCCGACAACGTCAGCGGTCTCGCCACCTGGAGTGTTTGGATCGTGGTTTACCTCAACGAGGTCTTCAAGGAACTCGCCGATTCCGTCGTGGGTCATTCCACGGTCAACCTTCACGCCCATGTTTGGAACGTCGAAGAACTGAATGGCGTTGTTGTTCTTGGAAACGAGGGCTTCGGATAGGTCTTTACCGACCTTTTCCTTGTCGACGTCGAAAGCAGCAACGATGTTTACATCGCTCAGTGCGTATCCACCGAGAACGTTGTGCATAAGGCCGGGAATGCGGTCCGAGCCTTCGTCGATTTCGCTGTACTTGTGTAGTCCCTGAACCAGCGATGATGCACAGTTACCTGCACCAATGATCGCTACGTTGATTTTGCCCAAGATCGAGCCTCCAGAAGAATTTTAATATTTGAACGGCGAGACGTCCGGGTGCTTTTTGGCTTCCAGCACTCGCGTGTTCGTTAACGCTGGTAAGCGTAGTTCTTGACGATCAGAGGTATTAGGAACGTTTTCGCCAACTGCCACCATTTAGTTCCGTGATGTTCCAGAACTACACACGTTCGACCACTGTTAATGTCAGCCAAAGGGTGATCTAAACAACCACCTGCATAGCCTCGGCGATATCCGCCAGCGAATGCGTCTTCACGTGAGGATTCGCACCCGACCAAATGTAGTCGAAGTGTTGCCTCAGAATCGATGCGTACGAGCTACTCGATTGGAACTGGAACATCGGAACCAACCCGTCAATCGAACTACCATCGACAGCAGCGTTTGGCTTACCGAACTGGTACGTCTCAACAAACGTCGATTCAGGTGTCATGACGAGATAAACAGAAGGCCAATGATCTACAAACCGAACGTCTATACCGAAGTGCGAACGAGATTCAGCTTCCTTCTTCATCGCCGCAATTACGTTCAAACTTCGCCAACTGTCGTTGTAGAGCGGCCCAGCCTTGAATCGATCTTCATCTTCAAACTGGATACCGTCCTCAACGACAGCCCTTGCCCTCGCGAACTCGCTCACAGGATTCACCAGAATCGCTCGAATTTGAACTGCACGATCTTCAGCTGCCATTTGCTTCAGAATCGCCGTATGACCTCTATCACCAAAGAATTCCCGCAGACCAATGCCCTGCAAAATAACCTCGTCGTAAGCATTTCCGAGTGCCGAGGCGATCGTTGCCGATGTTGTAGGATCCGAAGCACGTGGGCCCAGTACGCCCTGAACGCCCTGGCTAATCGCACCAGTAAGAACGTTCGTAAACCTGGCCAGGTACTCAGCGTCTTGACCCTGGGCATTGTTGGCAGTCGGAACGGGAGCCGAATCTGCTCGTGACGGTGCAATCATTGCAGGCGCATAGCTTGTCGAAGTGCCAACAGGATTATTGAGCGAAGGTTCAATCAACGACTGAACCGATTCCTCGGTGATCATCCATGATTTGCCGATACGGCTCGCAGGAATAAGTCCGGTCTTCAACCACTTGTAAACGGTCTTCTCGCTTACGTTCAACCGAACAGCAACATCTCTAACGCTTAGGCTCATATTAGTTCCCGTAAGTTCATTATTAGTCTGTATGTTTCCTAATTATTCCTAAATGATACTAAATCATCCCAAGAATTCGATCAACGGCTAAATAGTCAGTAGGCTCGCCAAACAAAAAAAACCGCCCACACCGAAGTGCAGGCGGTTTTTCTAAGAAACTATTTCAACTGTGCCAGTGGCGCCTAGTAACCGACAGCTGCGCCGTCTTTACGAGGCTCTGATCCGGCAGTTAGTACGCCAGTCTCAGGGTCACGAGAAATCACCTGACCACCGCCGAAGTTGGCTCGGTCGTAACCAGAAACAACGTTTATCTTGTGTCCACGTTTCTCGAGTTCCTTGATGACATCAGGTGAAAGGTCTTCTTCGACCATCACATCCTGATCACCTTCGACTTCAACCTTGAATCGAGGAGCATCGAGTGCCTCCTGCGAGTCCATGTCGTAGTCGATCATGTTCGATGCGACCTGCAGGTGACCCTGTGGCTGCATATACCCGCCCATCACGCCGAAGCTCAGCCACATTTCGTCGTCCTTAGTCGCCATCGCAGGGATGATCGTCTGGAACGGTCGCTTGTTGCCTTCGAGGTAGTTCGGGTGATTTGGGTCGAATGAGAATAGTGAACCACGGTTCTGGAGTGCCATTCCGGTGCCTGGAACTACAAGTCCAGTTCCAAATCCGTTGAACAGGCTGTTGATGAACGACACAGCCGTTCCTTCGCCATCCACCACTGTCAGGTAAACAGTGTCGGCACCGCCCATTGGGTCGCCGTAAGAAACATTAGGATCGGCCTTCACGCCCGAAATACCGGCACGACGTCGGTTTGCGTAGTCCTTGCTCAGCAACGGCTCGATAGGAACCTCGGCAACACGTGGGTCGGCAACGTACTGGAATGCGTCGGCGTATCCGTGGCGCATCGATTCGATCAGGTAGTGATATCGATCTGCCGACTGTGCGCCCATTGATCCGATGTCATAGCCCTCGGCAAGGTTCAATGCGATAAGGGCAGCGATGCCTTGTCCGTTTGGCGGACATTCCCAAATATCTACACCACGGTAGTTCGTGCTAATCGCTTGGTCCCAGTCGGATTTGTGGTTCGCAAGATCCTTCTCAGTAAGCCATCCGCCTTCTTTCTGAATGAACTCGGCAGTCTTCTTTGCGATCTCACCCTTGTAGAACGCTTCGCTTCCGCCTTCAGCAATAATTTGAAGAGTTCGGCCGAGTTCAGGAAGCTTCACGATTTCACCGTACTTAGGACCACCGTTTGCCGCAGAGCCAGGAAGCAATTCCTTGCCTGATGGTCGGTGGTTCAGCTTGGTGATAGTGTCTTCGGAACTCCAGAAATGAGCGATTACTTCCGAAACTGGAAATCCGTTCAATGCGTAGTCGATCGCCGGCTTTAGAACTTCCTTGAGAGTCATTCGACCGTACTGGTTGAGAGCCGTCTCCCAACCATGAACGGTGCCGGGAACGCTTACTGCGAAATGACTGCCTTCACCATTGTTCTGAATAGATTCGTAGCCAGCTTTCCGAACGTCGCCAACATTGGCTGCCTCAGCCTGTCGACCCGATCCGTTGAGCGAAACAACCTTGCGTTCGTTCTTGTCCCAGATGAGGGCGAACATGTCACCACCGATACCGGTCGACATTGGCTCAACAACGTTGAGTACCGCTGCGGTTGCTACGGCTGCGTCGATAGCGTTTCCGCCGTCTCGGAGTATCTGTAATCCAGCCTGAGCTGCAAGCGGTTGGCTGGTTGCCACAGAGCCGTTTCGGGCGACTACTGCGGATCTTCGGGACTTAAAGTAACTCATCTAGGGAAGCTCCAAAACACATAACGCTTCGCGCGGGTTCGGCGAATCGAGCCATAGTAGCACCGTTGACAACTTCTATTCGCCATTTGATCCAATCCATTAGGGCACGGGATGCAAAGAAGATTTCGCTAAAGATCTCCCGAGCGAAGCGACCGTGTAAAGCTACACTGTAATGGTTACACGGAAGCGTAACCGGCCGTTTGAGCGGCGACACACTACCGTGTATCGGTGGTGGGCTGTTGAGTTCGGAACAAGAGTGATCACGAAACCGTGTAAGCACGCGAAGGAGCGGCTACATGAAAATCATTTGAGCAGGTTCTGTACCAAGCCAGACCTATCTGACAACGCTAAAGAAAACCCGCCAATGGCGGCCTTTGGCACTCAGCGTGCTCGTGGGTTGAGCACGTCGTTGAGTGCGTCTCCAACGATGTTCCAGCAGAAGATCAGCAGCCACACAACGATGATCGGCGCAAGCAGTTGTTCGGGGTGGTCACGCAGCACAGAAACGCTGGCTCCACCTCGGGCGGTTACCTCGCCGATCATTACGCCAAGGCTTGGGCGTGGAGGCTGAACGCCAAGACCGAAGAAGCTCAAAACCACTTCGGAAAGAGCGATAGCGCCGATTCCAAAACTCACGGAAACAATGATTGGGCTAACGACGTTCGGCAGGATGTGCCTAAACAAAATTCGAGGAGTCGAAGTGCCCATCGCACGAGCAGCTTGCACGTACTCAGCTTCTCGCAATACCAGAACCTGACCTCGTACCAGTCGCATCATCCCGAACCAACTTAGCGGAAGTAAAGCGATTCCAATTACGACGTAGTCGACTATTCCAGAGCTAACTAATCCGGTGATTCCTGTTGAATCTTCAATATCTCTTGCCAGTTGAACAATTCGTGGTCTCAACGTCGCGGCCAACAAAATAATCAGCAAGATATCCGGGAACGCCGATACCACCTCTCCGAGTCGCATTATGACCGCGTCGATCCAGCCGCGGAAATAACCCGCTACAAGCCCGACGGTCACTCCAAGTAACAAACTTCCGGTGAGGAACGAAGTGATCGTAATGATGACAGTGGTTTGTATGCCCCAAACAACTCTTGTGTAAAGATCTCGCCCGGCACGATCCGTTCCAAACCAGTGTGATGTACTTGGTCCCTGCTGGGTTTCACGCAGGTTTGTTTCCTGATAATCGTGAGTCTGAATTACGGGAGCCAAAATACCGAGTAAGTAGATGAACGAAATAATGATCAGACATATAAATGCCAAACGCCGACGTCGGAAATTCGCCCAAAGCTTTCTCCAATGCCCTCGGGCAACTGGCACATCTTTGAGCTGAGGGCCTGTGCCTTTAGGTCCTTCGAATGTTTGGCTGTTTTCCATTTGACTACTGCAGCCTTATTCGAGGATCAACGATTGTGTAGGCGATATCGATAATCAAGTTGGCTAACACCAGCATTCCCGCTCCAAGAAGAACAAAAGCGGTGAGTACTGGGAAGTCGCGCTGGAAGATGGCATCGAGTGAAAGACGACCAGCTCCGGGAATCCCATAGATCAACTCAATAATGAGTGACCCGCCAAACATTCCTGCCAAGGTGAACCCCATGATTGTCACGACTGGCAACAAGGCGTTTCGTGCGATGTGTCGATAGTTCACCACGAAGTTCGACATGCCTTTTGCATGCGCTGTACGGACATACTCCTGCCCAATTACATCAAGAGTGCTCGCCCGCATAAACCGAACAAAAATGGCGGCACCGGGGATTCCAATAGTCAACGCAGGAAGAATGATTTGCGGAGAGAAGAAACCACCCCATCCGGCTGCTGGAACCCAATGGAGCTTCACAGCAAAGAACAGGATTAGGAACGGAGCGGTGAAAAACACCGGCATGGCGTAAAGGATCAGCATCGTAATCACGATCGCGGGATCACGCCCTGTCCCTTGCTTCTTGGCGGCATAGAAACCGAGAGGCAACCCAATAATCACAGCGACGATCAGTGCAGCAATATTCAGCTGAATCGAAACCCACAAACGAGGTGTAATTATTTCGAGAACTGACCTGCCTTGATAGTGATAGCTATCGCCAAAATCGCCCTTCAGGACTCCACCAACGTATTTGAAATACCTGATAGGAATTGGCTGGTCCAAGCCCATACGTTCACGTTCACGCTCGATGCGTTCAGGCGTCGCCCTGTTACCGAGCCGTAGCTCGGCGGGATCACCCGGAGCGAAGGTTCCCATTAGGAATACGAAGAAAGCTGCTAGTGCAAGCAGAACGGGCGTCCAGAGCAATCGCCTAACAATGTATGCCAGCATCTGGTGTTACAGCTTCCTTTCTTCTCTCATCAGCCAAACGGAATCGTGCGTAAGTTCGATCAAATCAATTGTGAGCAGGAATGCCGAGGATAAGCAATTGCCCCGGCACTCAACTTATTAGGTGAGTCACGACATATTACCTACGTCGTGTTTTGCCGGGGCAATTTATTTATCAGTGTGTAAAACGCTTACTTATCGAGCCAAACGTCTTTGAACTTAGCAACCGTCAGAGATGAGAACGTGTAGTCCTGCACCCACGGCTTCACAAGTGCCTTCGAATCGACACCCCACCAGAGCGGCAACCATGCGGCTTCAGATACTACGATCTGTTCAGCATCGTTGTAGTACTTCACTCGAGCCGTAGCGTCCTGCTCGGTCTGAGCAGCAACAACGTACTCGTCCACCTGAGAGTTAGCGTATCCACCGTAGTTGATAGCGCTGCTCGATCGAAACAGCACATCAATGAACGTCTGTGGGTCTGGGTAGTCAGCCTGCCAAGACAAGCCACTCCAAGCCTGAAGTCGTCCACGATGAAGGTCCTGAATGTACGTAGCCCATTCAACCTGTTGAATCTCGATTTCAATACCGAGGTTTTGGCGCCACATATCGGCAACAACTTCGGTCGTTAGACCAGGCGATCCACCGGTACCCGGAACCGTAAGAATGATTCGCGGGCGAGTGTCCGGATCGGCATATGCCGACTGGTTCAGCAGATCCTGAGCAAGCTCAGGGTCAAACTCAAGTCCTTGAATATCATCTGAGAATCCAGGGAATCCTGGAGGAATAATTCCGTAAGCAGGCTTCACAAGGTTCGAGAAGACCTGATCGGCGATCAGCTGCTTGTCGACAGAGTGGTTAAGCGCCTGTCGGAAGTTAGCGTCATCGAACGGAGGTTTGTTGATGTTGAATCCAACATACGAAACGGCAAAGCTTGGCGGAACTTCTACAAGATCCTTACTCAACTCTTCAGTAGGATCCTGAACACGTTCGAGGTCGGCAAGACCAACGCCAGTGACGTCGATTTCATCGTTCTCGTACATTGCCATCGCCACACCACCGGCAAGGTTGAATACAACCTCATCAAGGTACGCAGCTCGATCCCAGAAGTTATCGTTTCGAGCAAGGCGAATCCGCTGTCCGATTCGGTACTCTTTGAGAGTGAACGGGCCAGTGCTTACGGGTTCATCAACCCAGCTACGACCCAGTGACTCGACGTTGTTCTTGTTCAGTACGAACGCTGTTGGATAGGTGAGTTTCGCTATGAAATACGCCTTAGGAGCATCGATAGTGAGTCGGAGCGTTCGCTCGTCGACAACTTCAATTCCTTCAGCAGAACTAGCGTTTCCGTCAACAATGTCCTGAATACCAACGATGTCGCCCAAGAACTCTTCGGCAACAGTCGAAGCAGTATCAGGGTGAGCGGCTCGTTCCATCGACCACTTGAAGTCCTGAGCAGTTACAGGGTCGCCGTTCGAGAATTCAAGCCCTTTACGAAGCTTGAACTCGTAAACAGTTCCGCCTTCCAATACCGACCACGACTCAGCGAGATCTGGCTCGAATGGATTCGTTGTGTTCGTACCGAGTCGAACAAGTCCCGAGTAAATCTCGATGACGATCCCGTAAGAGGTACCGTCAGTTACAAGGTGCGGGTCGAGAGTAGGCGGATCACTCCAGAGTGTGTTGAAAACACCACCCTGAGCTGGTCCTGCACCATTTACCGCTGCAGATGAATCGTCGTTGTCCTGCAAATCGGGCGCAATAGCCGGTTGAGTGGCTCGCGCAGCAGGCGGAGTCGACGTAGGTGGTGCCGCGGCAGCATCGCCAGCCTCTGAGCCGCCACTGCAAGCGATTGCAGCGACGAAAACAAGGCTAAGCGCCATGCCAATAATCATTCTTCGCATCAATTTAGATCCTGAATTCAACTTATTTTCTCTGCTTCGTGAGCTTGCCAACTGATTTGCCGGTCGCTCTTGGTAGTTAAGTGTTTATTACGTAGTCGCTGCATCAACGGTTTTTGTATATGTCGTTCAGATGCAGCCGAAATTGATTAGATGTTCGTATTCATATCGTCATTTGCCAGATTCCGCCGATGCCGATGCTGATTCAACCTGGGAGCTTAGGAATGCTTTCAGTAAATCATCGAGATCACCGTCGAGCACGTTCTGTGCGTCGCCAGTTTGGAAGTCGGTCCGGTGGTCTTTCACCATCTGGTACGGGTGCAAAACATAGCTTCGCACTTGTCTTCCAAACTCAGCCGAAACGTGTTCACCCTTCAAGGCGGCTCGTTCTTCGGCTTTCTGCCGCAAATCTAGGTCGACCAATCGTGAAAGCAAGATTTTCATCGCCACTTCACGGTTTTGCGCCTGTGATCGTTCGTTCTGAACCGCCACTACAAGTTTTGTAGGCAAATGAGTAAGACGGATAGCCGTTGAGTTCTTCTGAACGTTCTGACCACCGTTTCCGCTGGCCCTGTAAACGTCGATCCGTAGATCGTCCGGGTCGATCTTCACTTCTTCAGCTTCATCTGCTTCAGGAAGTACTTCGACGAGAGCAAAGCTGGTGTGTCGACGGTTATCAGCATCGAACGGCGAAAGCCGAACAAGCCGGTGAACTCCACGTTCGGAACGCAGATAACCATAAGCATATTTACCGTCGATCTTTATCGCAGCACTCTTCACGCCAGCTTCGTCACCGGGAGTTAGGTCGAGAACTTCCGCAGCGAATCCGCGTCGTTCTGCCCAGCGGGTGTACATACGAACGAGAATTTCTGCCCAGTCTTGAGCGTCAACTCCGCCTGCGCCCTGCTTCACATAGAGAATTGCCGAACGCTCGTCGTATTCACCGCTGAGTTGAAGTTCAAATTCGAGTGATTCAACTGACTTCGTGTATTTACGAAGATCGGTGGCAAGCTGAGCACCCAAGGCGTCGTCGCCTTCTTCTACGGCGAGGGCGAACAACTCTACGGTACTGGCAACTTCGCTAGAAAGATTGGTCCACGTTTCGAGTTCACCTCGAACTGCGGAGAGCTTACGCATTCGACTCTGGGCTCGGTCGGAGTTGTCCCAGAATCCGGGTTCGATAGTTTCTTTTTCTAACGAATCGACATTGCGTTGGAGTTCGGAGAGGTCAAAGTCGCCTCACGATCTCCTCAACGCGCGTGTTCAACTCTTTGGCATCGCCAAGAAGAGTTCGCATGTTGGAGGTTGTAGATTCGTGTCTTGCCATTGTTGCACCGTACGGAATCGCTACCGACGAATTGAGTAGTCGGTGCGTGGCTTCCGCACAATCACCAAATTATACCCACAGGTCGGTCATAAACACTCGCGCTTACGATGATCAGAACGACCCATATTGCAGACCATTTGGAGCAGTAAAATGTTATCTTTGGCTCATCGGGGCGTGGCGCAGTCCGGTAGCGCACTGCACTGGGGGTGCAGAGGTCATAGGTTCAAATCCTGTCGCCCCGACCATATATTTCGAATAATCAGACTCATGTTTATCGTGAGTCTTTTTTTGTGCCCAGAAATATCACAGCCTTGGCGATGCTTTACGACTGGCGGACCGGGTTTCTAATAGACAAGAACACAAATGCAGCGGCAATAAGCAGCCCTGAGCCAACCCACAGGACGATCTCGTACGAACCTGTTTCGTCGTAAACCCAACCAGCTGTTATCGGCATCGAGAACAACGCAACGTTGTATATCGGCGACAGTAATCCACGAATAGTTCCGAATCGTTTGCGACCAAATAAATCGCCAACCAGCGCCCAGTTGAGTCCTGAACCAATTTCGGTTCCAGTGAACAGCATCAACGCCACAAAAATGGGCCACGTTCCATCGACAACATTGAGCAATGCCAAAGAAGCGGCTGCCGATAAGTAGCAACCCGCCAACAGTCGAGGGCGGCCGACCTTGTCGCTAAACCATCCGAAAAATAAGATCAATGGAACAGATGCAAGGGCTAGCAATCCAATTAGGTTTGCGCCCATCTGCTGAGTTTCGCCCTTCCAGACGAGAATCGGAACGAAGTGCACGAATATCGTGCCGTGTACCGACATTCTAAGAACAGTTCCTGCGGCCAAAACCCAGAAAGCCTTCGTACGTATAGCGTCCTTTGCGGTCCAATCGTCATCGCTATCTGGAATCTCACCGTGCTCCACATCAAGCTTTGCCAGATCAGCTTTGACGGGGTCACCATCAGGACCGAGTCCCATCGATTCGGGTGATCGTCTAAATACGATTGCGAGCGGAGTGATGAATATCAGCATCCCGATTCCAACCCACAGAGCCGCGGTCTCCCAGCCCCATCTCAGCACAGCCACTGACAGAACCGGAACCATGAACGCTCCGCCAAGTCGGAACGCGGCGCTGTTTATCGACATAACCATGCCGCGCCGACGTGAGAACCAAGTGTTCAGAGCCGTAGTCGATGCCTGCATGAAGCTGGTCGAGGCACCGAGCGATATCACGAATATATAGACAAGCAGAAACGACATAAACGTACTGGTTTGCGATAGCAGCACGTAGCCGATCCCGACCATTGGTGTGCCAATAAGCATCAACCGTCGAACACCGTAACGATCAATAAGCCAGCCGGTTAATGGTCCTACAAGCCCGTTCTCGACTCTCGATAGAGAAAACGGTATCGCTGTTTGGGCAGCGGAAAGTCCGAGACTTTGCGAGATGGGAATAAAAAATACTGTGAATCCCTGCCAGTGAACCGAACCGCCGAATCCGTTCATCAACGCCGAAGCGGCAACAATGTTCCATCCGAAAAACCGTTTCTTTTTAACAGGTTTGCCTGAAGTCGAAGAGCTCGCCTCTTCAACTGGCGTATTTTCCGATTCAGGCAAACTCACGATTTACGGTTCCTCGTGGCTTTCGCAAGCCGGTCGTACATGACGATGTTGACTGTCATTCCGAGGTTCAGCGACACCGTCGTGGGAATTTTCACAACATGCTTGACCTTCTTGAGTATCTCGGGACTCACAGACCCGTCCTCAGGACCGAATATGTAGCAAGCCCTTTCCGGATGATCGAAAGTGGCGAGGTCGATGGCATCGTCGGTCAGTTCGACAGCAACGGGTACGCAATCGTTAGGCATCGCATCGAAAATATCTTTCACCTCAAGCACAGGTACATGTCGATACGCCCTGCCCGGATCGGTCGAGAGTTTCCGAACGTTGATTCCTTCAGCCTTGTCGCCAATAATCACCATTCGAGCCGAAAAACAAAGAGCCGCTCGCAACGTGTGCCCAACGTTCACGCCGCCTTTAGGACGATCAAGCGCAATGCAGGCAAAACCACGTTGTTTTAGCGTCGATTTGCGATCGATCTTGCGAGCTAAGTCTCGTTTGGTGCGTGAAGGGTTTTCAGAAGTCAATTTGGTGAAGGAATATCCGACGGCGATCGTTGATGCCAGTTGGTGAGTTGTTCGTATGCGTGACCGACTCGAAGGACAGTAGATTCATCGAAAGGGTGACCCGTAATCATCATCCCAATCGGCATTCCACTCTCCGTGAATCCGCACGGTATCGAGTGTGAGGGTTGCCCAGTTACATCAAACACTCCGGTGAACATCGGAAGCTCGGTTCCTTTGCCAGGGCTACCCGGTGAAGGAGTGCATTCAGCGATAGTCGGAGCTTGAATCGGAACCGAAGGCGTTATCAATACATCGACCTGCGTCATCGATTCAGCCATCTGGTGATTGAACCATTGGCGCGCCCGTTGCGCCCGAACATAGTCGATGGCAGAAACGTTGAACCCCGACTGAATTCGGCTGCGAATAGCAGGGGTGTAAAGATCGGCGTGCTCATTGATCATTTTCTCGTGGATAGAAACCGACTCAGGCAATATCACACCGAAATTGATAGACCGAGCCTTGCTAGCCCACGGCATAGATAGCTCAACGATTTCAGCTCCGTTAGCTGCCATGAGCTCAATCGATTTCTTGACTGTTTTTTTCACTTCGGCATCTACGGAATCATCGAAGAAGTAATCGTTCGGCACTCCGATTCTGATTCCTCTCAGCCCTTTGTTCAGATCGGTGGCAAAATCGGGGACTTGTTCGTTTGACGATGCGGGGTCACGTAGGTCGTACCCTGCCAACACGTTCATCATCAAGGCACAATCTTCCGTAGTTCGAGTCATCGGGCCAACATGATCCATGCTCCACGACAAATCGAGCACTCCAGCCCTCGATACCCGACCATACGTAGGTTTCAGACCTGCGATTCCACACAGTGCCGCCGGCATACGTACCGATCCACCAGTATCGGTTCCCAAAGCAACAGTAA
>Ga0302134_10000569_pt1 | contig 16416 bp, 11 predicted proteins | sample CB9_SCM_MG_FD_203123 | JGI IMG/M metagenome (GOLD analysis project Ga0302134, IMG submission 203123) | Marine microbial communities from Western Arctic Ocean, Canada - CB9_SCM | ecosystem: Environmental > Aquatic > Marine > Oceanic | place: Canada: Western Arctic Ocean | collected 2017-09-19
GGAGCTGCCACAACCGTTCGTCGTTGGTTGCGATTTAGCGGGTACAGTTGAAGCGATTGGCGATGACGTTACGCGATTCAAAATTGGCGATCGCGTCTGGGGGACAAATCAAGGCTTGTTGGGCAAGCAAGGCACGTTTGCTGAGTTTTGTGCGGTTGAACAAAACGAACTCTATGCTACTCCGAGCAACGTAAGCGACAACGACGCCGCTGCTTGCTCTTTGGTAGGTGTCACGGCACATCTAGGATTATTCCGCGACGCACAACTCCAAGCGGGCGAGACAATCTTTGTGCATGGCGGTACCGGAGGTGTCGGAGCGATGGTACTACAAATGGCGAAACGCTGTGGCGCAACGGTTATTGCCACCGCCGGGAATGAAGAAAAAGCTGCTCGCTGTCGAGAACTTGGAGCAGATGTCGTCATCAACTATAACACCGAAGACGAGTTGGAAGCGATCTTAGCAGCCGCTCCGGATGGTGTAGATGTGTTCTGGGAAACGCTCCGCGAACCAAACATGGAAGGCATCATCTCCGTCATGAAAGAATACGGGCGAATCGTCATTATGGCAGGACGCGACGCTCGTCCTGAATTCCCCGTTGGTCCATTCTATGTTAAGTGCCTGAAACTAATGGGTTTTGTGATGTTCAAAGCAAATGATAAAGCTCTGCGAGCGTGCGCCGATGATATCAATCAATGGCTTAGCGACGGTTCACTCAAGGCTAATATCAGCCAAGTGTTACCTATGTCTGAGGCTGCTGCAGCGCACCAAATACAAGAAGACAGCACACTGAACCAATCTGGCGGCACAGCCGGAAAAATTGTGTTAATACCATCGTAGGCACAGGGGTTGCTGCAGTTCGTTTTTGATGGGATTTTTTGTAACCGATCAATCTTGACCGTTTTTGCGTAAACGACCTATACTCCACCACTAATCGAAACACTAATTCGAGTTGGTTTAGGAGCCATCGGTATGACACGCAAGGATGCGAAACAAACTATAAATCCCCGCAAATCGAACAAACGCTGGATCGTCGTTGCAACGGCCATCATATTGTTAGGTTTAACCGTTACAGCGCGCGTCTACTGGCTTGCTCCACAAGAGGCTACCGCTCAACAAACAACGGCTTCAGAATCCGCCAATGCCATCACGCAAAAACCAGCAGCAAAACCTGCGGAAGTTACAAAACCAGCAACACAAGCTGTGGCCACTCGGACCGTCGGGCAAACAAGCAAGCTCAAGATCGTAGCGGAAGTCAACAACCAGCAAATCAAACGTAATCAACTAGCACAAGCATGCCTTGACCGTTACGGCAAAGAGGTGCTCGAGAGCTTCCTCAATAAGAAACTAATTCAACAAGCTTGTAAGCAACACAATATTGAAATATCCGAACAAGATGTCATGGCAGAAATCGCTCGCATGGCAAAGAAATTCGGGCTTTCGACCGAACGCTGGTTACTAATGCTAAAGCAAGAACGCGAGATAGATCCTGCTCAATATCGAAACGAAATCATTTGGCCCACCCTAGCACTACGCCAACTTGCTTCTGAAAAAATCCAAGTTACCCAAGAACAACTCGGCGAAGCGTTTGAGTCTGAATTTGGTCCTAAAGTAAAGGTCCGCATCATTGCTCATTCAAACTTAGAACGTGCCACTGCTCTACGAGAACAGGCTATCGCGGATCCGAGTACATTTGGGACATTAGCCAAAGAACACTCCGAAGATCAAGCCAGTGCCAGTGCCCGCGGGCTCATTCCGCCAATTCGCAAGCACGTTGGTAATCCCAGCTTAGAGGTCGAAGTTTATAGCCTTGAAGAAGGTGATATTTCCAAGATCATCGAAATTGGTAATCAGTACGTTTTTGTCAAATGTGAGAAACGCATTTCCTCAACTTATGTTGCTCCCCAGTTCCGGAAAGATGCTGAATCACGATTGCGCGATCAAATCAGGGAACGCCATTTACAATCCTACTCGGCAACGATTTTCAAAGAACTCCAAGACGGCGCAAAAATCACAACGCTCTATGACAAACCGAGCATGAAAGATTCCCACCCAGGGATCATCGCTCTGCTCAATGGCCAACAGATAACGGTTCGCGATCTAGCCGAAGAATGTATCAAGCGATATGGCACCGATGTACTCGAAGGTGAAATCAACCGCCAGTTACTAGAACAACACCTCGTCTCAGCCAATAAAACTGTCGAACAACAAGACCTGCAGGATGAAGTCGCTCGAGCTGCTGTTTCTCGTGGATATGAAACGGCTGATGGTAAACCAGACGTAAATGCCTGGCTCAACGATGTCACCAAACAAGATGGAGTGACGGTCAGTATTTACGTGAAGGACGCTGTTTGGCCTTCTGTCGCTTTGAAGAAGTTAGTGAACGATTCGATCACCATTACAGATGCCGACCGTGAAAAGGCTTTTGAAGCGAATTATGGTGCACGAGTGGAAATCCTAGCGATCGTGTTGAATAACCAACGTCGAGCGAACATGGTTTGGGAACTAGCAAACAATAACTCCACGGACTATTTCTTTGGAGAACTTGCGACACAATATTCGATTGAACCCGTATCACGTGCCAATCAAGGAAAGGTTCCACCGATACGCCAGCACGGCGGACAACCTGTGCTCGAAGAAGAAGCATTCAGCCTATCAGCCGGTGAACTATCTGGAATCGTCGCAGTCGGTGGCAAGTATATCATCATGCGATGCCTCGGGCGTACTGTACCAGTAGTTGATGAACTGGAAGATGTCCGCAGCGAACTGGATTCCTATCTGTTAGAACGAAAACTGCATGCTGCAATGACGACTAAGTTTGATGCAATCCGAGATTCGGCCAACATCATTAACTACATGCGCCCAATCCAAGCCGCTTCTCTCTCAGCACCTATTCCTTCCAATGGTAACAGCAATTCAGCGTTGTTTCCTAAATAGTTTTGAAGCATTATCACAATGAACGCAAACTCACTAAGTGGTAAGACAGCTGTGGTAACAGGCACAGCGTCAGGTATTGGTCGAGCCGTCGCCATTATGTTGGCGAACAACGGCGCTAAAGTATTTGGTGGTGATATTGCACCTTCTACTGACGACGATACAACCTTCGCTGAACTCAACGTCACTACGACAAACTGTGACGTCACTGCGGAACAAGACGTCATTCGCTTAATCGAAATGGCCGCTGATCATTCAGGCAAAATCGATATCCTCGTCAACAATGCAGGTGTCGGTATGGTCAAACAAATCCCTGATGTCAGCGAAGAAGATTGGGATTTTTGCATGGGTGTTAACGTGAAAGGGCCATTTCTTTGTAGCAAGCATGCCATTAACTATATGAGTGACGGTGGGTCGATCATTAACATATCGAGCAATGCCGGACTGCTGCCACGAGCTCACGACCCCGTATACTCGACTAGCAAAGGAGCCTTAATTGCGTTGACGCGTAGCTTAGCGTTGTGCCATAGCCCTGATAAAATACGAGTCAACGCTGTCTGCCCAGGCCCAGTCGGAGAAACAGTCATGATGGACCAAGGACTCCAAGAAACCGGCGATCCAGCTGCTGCATACCAAGCGACTGTCAATGCCAGCCCGCTCGCTCGAGCAGCAGGTCGCATGATTCATGTTGACGAAATTGCAGCTGCTGTACTTTACTTAGCAGGCGATGCATCACTAATGGTGACGGGGACCAACATCGCCATCGACGGCGGCAAAAGCCTCGGCGTACCACCGACACCACCTGTAATGCTGGCTAACAACTGAGAGTCTCTCAGTTCACTCATCGAGTTAGTTCGAGATAACCTCAATCGTGTAACTCGTTGTTCGTAATTTGATGCTGGCAAGTACTTCTTTGCGCATCCAAGCGGTAATAATACGAATTGATCGTTTGTTGGTCGTTGCATCTTGGACAAACAATGTTATTGCGACGGGCGAATAGGCATCAACAAATCGTTGATCTTGATCTAAATGCCGCAATGAAGCTTGCCAAAAACTATATTTAAAGGGAAATATATCCGCCGCTTGCTCGGGAATCTGCTCACCGCCATCGGAGAAATTCGGAGCAAACAAATCCGGCAGCAATTCGAAAAACACACCCTTATTGAATGCCGCATGATTTTTGTTGCCGCGACGGTCGCCCGCGCTGTGAGCCATTGACACATTGTTAAGACCCAACATGTCGAGTTTCCTGCCCGTATAGGCATATCCTACTCCGCCGGTAGTAAGCGTACCGAGCGACATTGGCCGGTCGCGGTCTCTCAGAACTTGGTTGGAAAGAGCCGGTGAAGCAGACATAGCGTCAGCATTGAGTTCAATCCGTTGCATAAACCCATTTAACAAATCGCCTAATTCCCGTCCACGAATAGCCAATGTAAAATCAAGTCGCATCTGAGTATCATGACCACGTGTTTGCAATAAGTTAAGCCACGTTGGTTGCTGCGCAAACAAGATGGTACCGCCAAGCAAAACCACCAAAAACACGATCCGCCACGGATCTAAAGCACTCGCAAAACGTTGTCGCAATGACAAACTGCGATACGTCACTACGCCAACAAGACCAAGCACAGGCCACATCGGCTGGAAGAACCTCGCATAATCAAAATGATCCCCTCCAGTCAAAACCGGGCAGACCAGCGCTAACAAACAAATCGCTGCTAAACTTGCCGTTGTCATCGCTGGCGAGGACAAATACCGCGCCCCTGTTTCATCGTAACCCTGACCTCGTACCAACCGCACGCTCCACCACAGAACTATTAATACCACGGGGATAACCCACGGCTGAGTAATCACAAACAACAGTGCGTAGCCTAATCCCAGCTTCAAATTGTAAAACAACTCGGGGGATACTTTTGCGTAATACGTATTTGGAAAGGGATAACCAAAATAGAGATACCGTCCGCCAATTACCACAGCGTTGATCAAGCAATATGCCAACAGCGGTCCCGCCACACTTGCCAAGCAAGCCCGCACGTTGCCTGCTGCCGGTGCAAACCGCCTGCGACGAACCCATCCCAGCATTAAAATCCAAACTAAGCAAAAGTACATACCCTCGGATCGCGTGCATGACATCAACGCAACACAAACCATGACGCGCCAATCTTGCAGCATTCGCTGAGGCTGATATCGCGTTGCTTTAACAACCTCCAACGTGCCTACTACAAACACGGCGGCCCACAGTCCCACATCCATTAACGTAATGGTCGTCCAAATGACGTATTGTGGACTTCCCACAATCCAGGCCCACAACAACACACTTGTCGACCAATTCAGAAATGCGTATTGCCGCGCGGTGATTCTATCTTCAGTTTGCTCGACCATAGCAACCTGAGCACCATCAACACAAAGCGTCGTATGCAGAAATTCCTGTACAGCAATTAACACGACGACCAGCAGCAGCGTGTTAAGTAACAGCACCGCAATTTCCACGTGATCGGTAAAAAACAAAATACCTGTACACAAGAGTGTGAACAACGGAGATGAAAACCCCTCCACTCGCTCTCCACCCACGTTATAAACCGCACCATGACCGTGTGCGATATTACGAGCATAGGTGAAAAAGATATTCGCGTCGTCAATTCCCACGACGGCTACATTATCTTTAATGCCTTGACCAGCTTCGACTCGCGACGTTTCGTAAGACTTTAGCGCAATCGCAGCAACCAAGGTGCCCAGCAAAATAGAGATCATAATCCGCGACTTACGTTTAGGCACAGGTAGCCAAATCCGCGGCGGCGCTGCCGGTTTTTCTTTCTCAGAACTACGCTGTGAAAATGTCGTACGTCGTGCCATGAATTCTGCTGACCTTACTTTGCTCTTAACCAGTAATTCCAAGTCGATCGGACTGCGCTGAACGAAAAACCTGCTGTGGATCCCACTGCGCCTTGATTTGCTTGAACTCGTCAAGCGTAGGATACATTGTCTCAAACGTCGCTTGTTCTACTAACGCATCTTTCGCAAGATAAACGCGACCACCATAATCTAATAAGATCTGGTCAAGTCTAGCACACAGCTGCTCGGTCTTTTTACCGCGATAGGGAAAATCCAACGCCAATGTATGCCCGGCGAACAAATAGGACAGAGTGCCTATTCCTTGCGGACCACTGCTCTTCAATACCGCCAAAAACGACCCTTGTCCAGACTCGGTTATCGCTTCCATCAATTTTCGCATCCCCTGTCGCGAGGATTGTGTGGGCAACAGCGCTTGGTATTGCACAAAACCGCGACGTCCGTAAATACGGTTCCAGTGACCAATACTGTCGAGCGGATAGAAAAAGCTATCGTAGTCGACAACAGCGTCGCCCGTACCGTGTGTTTGGTAGTACAAACTATTGAAGGCCTTAATCGACAACTTATTTAAAGCGAGTGCTGGAAAATTAAACGGAACCTTTCGCGATTTAAGGCGGGGCTGAAAGAAAGGACCCTGCCGCTGCTGACTAGCGACTTGCTCTGGGCAGGCATCGTTAGCCAACATCAAGACGCTACGTCCCATTTTGGCACCACGGCTCAAGCAATCAATCCATGCTACACTGTATCGATATTGGTTATCCGTCTCCATAAACATGTCTAATGCTTCGTCCAAATTCCTTGCGCGTTGCTGATGTCGATCAACAAATGCCGTGGTTACTTTCGTCAACTGAATCGTGGCGTCGATTAAAATTCCCGTTAATCCCATACCGCCCAGTGTTGCCCTAAATAGTTTACCGTTTTCCTCTCGCGAGCACTCCACAATTTCACCAGTCGCCGTCAATAGACTAAAGCGTGTCACGAAGGTACCCCAACTGCCATCCACGTGATGATTCTTTCCATGGACATCAGCGGCAATTGCGCCTCCAACGGTCACAAATTTTGTACCGGGGGTGGTGGGTAAAAACCAACCGCGCGGCAATAAGCACTGGATAATTTCGGCTAAGGAGACGCCCGCTTCGCAAGTTAACAGCCCTGCTTTAGAATCAAAACGCAACATTCGATTCCGCGAAATCAGTGACAGTACGGAACCTTCATAATTGACGGCGGAATCACCGTAACTGCGACCTAAGCCCCGCGCAATTGCTCCACCAGCTTGATCACTGCTTGCTACAGCCATTTGTAGATCTGCAATATTAAAGACGGGCAACAACCTCGCCCGCTGTGGATTTATATTACCCCAGCCCGCGAGCAGTTCTTTTGCCGGTGCGGAATTGGAATTCGCAGGCTCTAGCGGTTTGTCGTTATGGTCATTCATAGTCAAGCACTCCGTCGTCTTAACCAAAGGGCCATATTGCGATTATGCTGCAGGCAATCACGATGACCGCACCAACTAACGTTGACCAATCCAAGAAAACAAATTTTACAATGTCTTCATTCATGCGACCACGATGTGCTATTAGCCAGAAATTACTTATCCAGTAGAACACAGCAATACAAACTCCCCATAGTGCTTGGGGGCAATCGTAAGTTTCATTCGCAGTCTCCGAATCCACATAGAGTGACAGCACCAAGACAGACATCATGCCTGTGCAGATACCTAGAGTCTGCACTAACGCTAAATCATTAAGGTGATAGCCTCTGCGTTTTAGCGAGGCATCGTTTTCAGTCGCAATCTTTTGGTTTCTCAACAACTCGCTATATCGTTTTCCAAATGCCATGCTGGAAAATACAAACATCGAAAATGCCAACAGCCAAGCACTTACTGGAATGCCAGTTGCTAGGCCACCGATGATGATCCGCAGTGTATACAAACCGCCCAAGACTAGGACATCAACAATAACCAAACGTTTCAGCCAAAATGTATAGAGCGTCGTTAGGAATAGATAGAACAATAAACCATACAAGAACGAGAGTGGCAAAAAGAACTTAGCGATCAACGACCCACTGATGCTCAGCATAGCCACGGTCACCGGGGCCCAAGACAATGGCACCAATGAGCTGGCAAAGCCACGTTGTTTTTTCTTGGGATGTTCGCGATCTGCCCGATAATCCATGCGATCATTTAAGACGTAAACAGCCGAAGCGGACAAACTGAGACTCACAAACGCCCAGGCAACTTGCTGCCAAACAACACCCGTAAACAACTCGTGAGCCAACAATGCGGGAAGCATCAGCAAAAGGTTCTTGACCCACTGGTGGGGACGTATCAGCTGGCACAAGCCACAAAGACGAGCGGCGATCGATGCCGTGCGGTTTGCTTCGATCATATCACCATCAATGTGCATTGGATTCCCTTAACTGGTGCCAATCCATTGACTTGAATTTTAAAACTTTACGATCGCTGTCAGTGAGCAACCGAGAGAAAACACACTGCTAGCCATTCTTCCCCATCTCATCGCGTTCATCAGTCTGTTCACGACGTTGTAGATACATTTTAATTGGGACTTCGCCGAATTCTAGTTGATCGCGTAAAACACTTAATAAGTATCTGCGATAATCTGGCGCAAACGCTTTGGGATTGTTACATTTGATGACGATCGTCGGCGGTTCTGTGCTAACTTGCGTGCAATAGTAGATTTTGGGGCGGCGATTTTTGAATAGCGGTGGTGGTTGTCGGTCAACCGCCCCACGAATCAAGCGATTCAGATAGCTTGTCGATACCCGTTGCCGCGATTGCTTGTACAGCATCTGAGCATGATTGAGTAAGGCTTTCATATTCTTGCCTGTTTGGCCAGTTATGAAAGCGATCGGGACATGCCACATGGTTTGAAACGTATCTCGCAAATACGTAACCCAGCGTTCAGTCGGCATATGCTCGACCATCAAGTCCCATTTATTGACAACAAAAACACACGCTTTGTAATTGTCCCCAATGTATTTACAGAGTTGTTTATCAACTTGGCTAATACGCTGTGAACAATCAAAAAACATCAACGTCACATCCGCTCGTCGGATACTGCGTTGGGCTCGGTGCGTACTATAGAACTCAACATCAGTACGCACACTTTTGCTTTTTCGAATTCCGGCTGTATCAATTGCAATGAAAGATTTACTATCGAGCTCAAAATGAACATCAACACTGTCGCGTGTCGTACCAGCAACCTCGCTGACGATCATACGTTCGGTTTGCGTAAGCGAGTTGATAAACGTGCTTTTACCAACATTGCGCCGACCAACGAGAGCCACTTTCATTTCGCTAGGCTCAATATTCTCATTCATCAACTCTTCTTCGGTCAACTGCGGCACGCGTTCAGAGATCATATCGAGCAACAAATCACGGTTGCGATTTTGCAGAGCACTGACTCGAATCAATTTTCCGCGGCCCAAGCTGTAGAATTCGTCAGCCTCAGGATCCATCTCCGCTTCATCGGTTTTGTTGGCGACACAGATGATCGGTTTATCGATATACCGCAAACGCTTAGCGACTTCTCGGTCGAGAGCCACCATCCCACTACGTGTGTCGACGACAAACAGAATGACATCGGCTGAGTCCATGGCCAGTTGAATTTGATCTTCAATTTCGTCGCTCAAATCGTCGACGTCATTAATTCCAATCCCACCGGTATCCACAATCTCAAAGAACACTTCGTTGTGCCGTATCAAGTAGATCATACGATCGCGCGTAACTCCAGCTACATCGTCAACAATAGCTAGCCGGCGACCGGCCAGCCAATTAAAAATGCTGGATTTCCCGACGTTGGGACGACCTATAATTACTACTTTTGGAAGTGCCATAGCCGTTTAATGATAGTACTAAGCGACCAGATCGTCGACAGCCCACACCACTTGCTTTCAGAGATTTACACTTGTCTCTAGAATGAGAGTTCCTATAGCCTGTTAAACCGTTATAATTCGACTATTTGAAGACGTAATATCGATACATTTTACACACCGACAAGCTAACATGACGCCCGAATCTCAATCCACTCCAATCCAAAGCGTGAATCTCGCTAGACTTCATAAAGCAGTCCGACAACGACTGCAGAGCTTAAAGCGAGCTGGACTCACACACCTCAATCCTCCGATTGACACCGATTGGGACCCGAGCAAGCTATCGCAAGCGTTTGTTAAAACACAAGAACTTGCCGTAGGTACTGCAATCGAATCGTTCACAATTGCAGCATCCGATCCGCTGCCATCCCCAACTAATATTCCTGCGGACTCTACGACGCAAGAAACACCCACGCCAGAAAGCCCTGAAAACAATATGCCTTCAAAAAAACAGATACAACTTGATATCGTTTGCCAAGAGGTTTCCCAATGTACCGCCTGTGACGAACTCGCAGCAACTCGTAACAAAACTGTTTTCGGTGTTGGCAATCCTAACGCAAAGCTCGTTTTTTATGGTGAAGCCCCCGGAGCGGATGAAGATCGACAAGGTGAGCCGTTTGTTGGTCGAGCGGGCAAGAAGTTGAATGAGATCATTGAAGCGATGGGGATCCAGCGCAAAGACATTTACATTCTAAATACTATCAAGTGTCGACCGCCCGGAAATCGTAACCCCAGCCCTGAAGAACAAGTGAACTGCAGTGGCTTTCTCCAGCGGCAACTTGAAATCATCAAACCCGATTACATCGTTTGTCTGGGGGCAATTGCCGCTCGATCATTCCTTAAAGTCACCACCTCCATTGGTGAGTTACGCGGGGAATTCCACCTGCAAGGTAACATCAAAGTCCTCTGCACCTATCACCCAGCCTACATCTTGCGTAACCCCAGCAAAAAACGCGACGTCTGGGAAGATATCAAATACTTGATGAAAGACATGGGACTCAAAATCCCAAAAAAATATCTGTAGGATCCGTCGCAGGAAGATAGCTAGCCATTTTTTGCATTCTCGTGACTACGTGGTTGGATTTGTCCGAAGCCCCCACTCCCCAATCCGAAACCTATCTAGCCCTAGAAATTGGTTTCCTGCTAAAATTCAGCGCAACTAATCTAAGTTTCAGTAGCCCGATTACACCTTTGCGTTAGATCGTCAAATCACCCAATGTATAATTTTCGTATCGCCCTTTTATCGATTACCGCCTTTGCAATCCTCACTGCAACGTACGGTAATACCCTGCAAGCACAAGCGGTTCCTGCTCAGGCACCTTTGCAAACCGCACCACCAACGGCAACCCCGCAGCCACAGAAGATTCAAGCACCAAGTTTTATACCCTTGGCAGCTGACCATGTTGCTTACGTCGACAAAGTTCTGTCGTACTGGCAACAACGCACAGAAAAGGTACATCTCTACCGTACCAAATTCCAACGCTGGCAGTTCGATACCGTATATGGACCAGCCAATACCTTTAAAACATTCAGCACCGGAAAAATACAATACGCAGAACCAGATAAGGGGCTTTTCAAGGTCGAAGAAATCCTCTCATATCACGCTCCTGTCAGTGCAGCAACCAAACCTTCGTATAAGGCGATCCCAGGAGTACACGGGGAATACTGGGTATGTGACGGAAAGAGTATCTTCGAATACGACTACAACAATCAAAAGTTGATCCAACAAGTTCTACCCGCCGAATTACAAGGTCAGAATATTATCAACGGACCGCTGCCTTTTCTTTTCGGAGCAAACGCGGCTGATATCAACAGACGCTTTTGGGTGCGAGCGATAACATCCCCCACAGCCAAGAAAGAAATTTGGCTCGAAGCTTATCCCAAATCTGCACAAGATGCGAGTAATTATCAACGCATTCATATCATCATCAGCACCGAAGATTTCCTGCCTAAGGGCCTAGTTATTTTTGATCGTAGTTACGTCAAAGGTAAGAATCACTCACGAACTGTTTTTAGTTTCCAAGACCGTGATGTCAATTTTGCGAGTACGTTTGATAAACTGAATCCATTTTTTCGCAATTTTTACGAGCCCTCGCTTCCCTCTGGTTGGCAAAAAGTAGTGCATGCCGCTCCTATAGCGCGGCCGCCTACTCGCCAAGCTACGCAAAATCCAAATACCCCTCGCTAATAGTTTCTTAGTTATTTCATGACTCGTTTCTGTATAATTTGGATAAAGACTTTACTATCCCCTCGTACATTGCCCAACGTCCATGACCGGAATTCTAACAAGCCGTAGACTCCTTACATTGCTCTGGTTGACCAGTAGCTTGGCTCTATTTTCAACATCGCTTCAGGGACAGCCTAACGAAGATGACCGTCGCGGCGCACTCCTGCTGCAAGTACAGTTGCCCATCGAACTGCAGTCAATCGACGACCTAGTACAATCTGTCGACAACGCCGTCGCACAATTACAAAAGATTCCCACAACTGCGAAAAACGAACAGCGACCCTATCTCATTCTCAGATTCATCAATAACGCAAATCGTTCGAGTGCCTACGAAGCATGTAATGTATTGGCCGAACGGCTAGCCCACAGCGATGTCACCGCAGCGTGTGAAACAGTCGCATTGCTTTCCGGTTCAATTCAAGACCATGTATTGCTTGTAGCCCTTGCATCACAGAACATCTATATCGCTCCTGCCACAACATTGGGGCCCATAGCAACCTCCAAATCTGACCAGCAAACACCTAGCCAAGCCATGCTCGGCGATTACTTGAGATTTACCGCTGCGAATCAACTGTTGCCAAAAGCAATCGTACTGGGACTGTTAGATCCCGCTCAAGGTGTCTACATGCTAACCACCGACCAGGGTCTCACCTACGCCACACAACAAGAGCGAGATGAACTTTCACAGTCCGCTGGTTTCACCAAAGAGCAAACTCTTTCGGAGCCCGGATCACCATTTGAAATCTCAGCGAGCCAGCTTGATAATAGCATCAACACCCGTGTTCTTGAGCAATCGGATGCGGCTCTCAAAGCAGAATTAAATATCGCTACGGACTTATTTTTTAAAGGTGCCACAACGGTTGGCAAAACCCGCCCTGCCGTGGTCGACTTAGTCTCACGTAGCACCGCTGGACATCTGACCGCAACGGACATTAACGAAAAAACTAAACTGGTAAAGCAATTAGCCGAATCGGGACATAATTGGATTGGCTTCGATATCGATTGCAGCGGGGGAGATTACACTTCAATCCTGGAATTGTGTAATACGATTGCCGAGTTAAATCAACGTGGTCGAGATATACGGACCGTCGCTTTTATCCAAAACCAAGCGTTAGAATCGGCTGCGTTAATTGCGTTAGCCTGCGATGAGATATTCCTCAGCAAACAAGCCCTCATCGGGGGCCCTGGCAATCAACCATTATCTGCCGATGAATTAATTGACATTCTGCCGCCTTTGAAAAAAATCAGCGAAGACAAACATCGGACTTGGTCTACTTTTGCAATAATGATAGATCCAAGTCTTCCAATTCACGTTTATCGTCATCGATTGACGGGTGTAGAACAAATATTCTGCCTCGACGAATACGATCAGCAACCAGAACCTGAGAATTGGCAAAAGCAAACACTTATTGACGGTTCGGACGGCTTTACACAAAGCGAAGTACAGCAACTTGGGCTGACCAATCAACCGCTAGCGAGTATGGCCGAAGTGCTCGATCATTTCGGACTAAACCCAGCGATTGAACCTCAATCCAAGCGACCTTGGATCGCCGCGATCGAACGATTCGCGATGAATCCTTGGTTTGCTAGCGTGATGCTGACCATCGGCATGTATGGCCTTTTTATCGAAATGGGAACTCCGGGTTTAAGTATCCCTGGAATTGTTGCCCTCCTTTGTTTCGGACTATTCCTCTGGTCCAAGGAACTCAACGGTACAGTTGACGCACTAGAAGTCGTGCTAATCGTCGTCGGTGTATTGTGCCTCGCCGTAGAGATATTTATCATTCCTGGGTTTGGCGTATTTGGATTTAGTGGTCTGGGACTAATCTTCATGGGACTTGTGTTGGCAAGTCAAACGTTTATCATCCCCCAAAACAATTTTCAGATAGATTCGATGGTGGATTCCGTTGCAACGGTTATCTTCTCGGTGTTGGGAGTGATTGTTTTGTACATTGGATTGACACGAACACTGAGTGACACGCGCTTTGGTCACATGCTGGCACCCGCCCGATCTGATCAACAACAACAAGCTGACACTCAGTGGAACGAATCATTGGTACACTGGGACCACCTATTGGGAAGTCAGGGAGTAACAATCACCCCTTTATCGCCGGCTGGTAAAGTACAAATTGAAGGTGCCGTTTACGATGTTATCAGCGACGGAAAACACGTCGATTCGGGAAGCTCAATTGAAGTGGTTGAAGTGACTGGAAGTCGCATGGTAGTATCTACTGAAATCTCATAACGCTTCGAAATGTTGCGTGCACAGTCATCACAACTTTTGCAATCCTTGCGAGGAACTAAGCCGATGGAACCGATAACTTGGGCAATTATCTTAATCGTTGTTGGCGCTTCACTGATTGTTCTCGAACTATTCATTCCCTCCGGCGGAATCATCGGGTTCTTGTCCGCAGCGTCATTTATCGCCGCTGTCATCATGGGGTTTCAAATAGACAATAACACTGGGATTGCGATTCTTGGCAGTGTACTTTTAACATCCGGACTTATGGTCGGATTGATTATTAAATATTGGCATCACACACCTATTGGTAGCCGCGCATTGCCGCCTGACCTGCGAGTGTCCGCGGCCGTTGTCAGCAATTTAGAACACCTGCATGGAACGCACGGAATTAGTCGTTCTGACTTAATGCCCAATGGCGAAGTTGATATCGATGGAAAATACTATGACGCGGTGAGTTCAGGGACATTTATCGCTGAGGGAAGTGCAGTGCAAGTTACCGATGTGCGCGGTAATCGACTATTGGTTCAAGCAGTAGATATCCAAAAGACGATGGCTGAGACGCAAAACAACCACAGCCATAAAGGCAATAAAGGCGTTGCTATCGACTATTCAACATTTGAGGAAAACCTTGACGGAACCGATTCAGATGCGATTTAATGGAGAATCGAACATGCTATTTTTTCCGACTTATGGGTGAAAGACGTTGGCATGTTTGGTAAACTGTATCACTGGTCGGAAAAACACTTTGTTGCCTATTCGACGAACCCCGTTTTTTCTTGATTTATCTTTTAGGATCCCCCCTCATCATGCCACATCAAATTGTATTCGCAATTTCTACTGAACTCGGTTTGGGATTGACCATTGCTGCCCTAGTGATACTACTGGTTGTTGCCTACGTCTTTTTCTCCTACTTCCGCCTCTATATTCAATGTAAACTGACGCGCGCGGGTATCGGATTCATGGACCTCTTGAGCATGACATTCAAGAAGATTCCGGTAAACATGATTGTAAAAAGCAAAATCATGGCCGTCAAAGCTGACCTCACCGAAGAACAAGGTATCACAGTCGATGCCCTCTGCTCACATCACCTTGCCGGTGGAAACGTTCCCATCGTTATCCGCTCGCTGATTGCGGCACGTAAAGCTAAGATTATTAAACTCACGTTTATTGAAGCCATGGCGATCGACCGCGCTGGGCGGAATGTACTCGAATCCGTACAAACCAGTGTATACCCTAAAGTTATCGACTGCCCATCACCAAATTCCGGAAAGAGAACACTCGACGCTGTGGCACGAGACGGTATTCAATTACAAGTCAAAGCACGCGTTACTGTACGATCTAACCTGCAACAACTCATTGGTGGTGCCTCCGAAGAAACAATCATGGCACGCGTCGGTGAAGGAATTGTCAGCGCCATTGGCTCAGTCGACACCTACTCAAAAGTGCTCGAGAATCCAGACTTAATATCTCGAACGGTGCTTGCTAAAAATCTCGACTCACAAACCGCATTCGAAATTGTGTCCATCGATATCGCCGACATTGATGTCGGTACAAATATTGGAGCTCGATTGCAGGCGGACCAAGCAGAAGCGGACACACGGGTTGCTCGAGCACGAGCCGAAGGGCGTCGAGCGATGGCCGTAGCTGCTGAACAAGAACAAATTGCTGCCATCGCCGAAAGCGAAGCGGAATTAGTGAAAGCCGAAGCGACGGTTCCTGAATCAATTGCCGCAGCCCTCAATTCCGGTAGACTTTCAATCATGGATTATTACCGCATTCGTAATATTCAAGCCGATACTAAAATGCGGACTTCGTTTTCCACGACAGTGACAGATCAACCCGGTTTTGAAGACGGAGACAACTAAACGTGCTATTGTTCATCGATAAAATATTCAAAGGCATTGCTAAAGCCATTGAAGAAATGGAGCGACAGCAAGCCGAGCAAGCAGCCAAACAACTGGCAACGCTCAAAGCCGCTCGTGATCGCCGTACGGCTGTCCGGCAGTCCGTGGAACAAGGTTCCGTAACTCCTATTCAACTCGGGCAACAACACGTCACAAAGACGCCCATGCCTGCACATGATGTGCACAGCAGAATCGGACGATATAACGACGAAAATGTGTTCGACGAATACGTTACGGAACACCATGACCCGACCGACAAACGCGTGGAAGTAGTCGATTTGTCAACGATTCAAAGTAAATCATCGTTCGAATCTGATCGGACTCATCAAATCCCTCTCGCCCCCCATGCGTTGAGAATTTTATCGCAACCCAA
>Ga0302134_10000571_pt1 | contig 16405 bp, 13 predicted proteins | sample CB9_SCM_MG_FD_203123 | JGI IMG/M metagenome (GOLD analysis project Ga0302134, IMG submission 203123) | Marine microbial communities from Western Arctic Ocean, Canada - CB9_SCM | ecosystem: Environmental > Aquatic > Marine > Oceanic | place: Canada: Western Arctic Ocean | collected 2017-09-19
TCGTTACGATCGCTTGTTCATCGAAAAAATTCTTCGTGATCTTCAAAAGAACGACTATAGTTCACAGACTCTCATTCTCGGCATCATCCACAGCACGCCATTTCAGAGGCAGCGCCAATAACTAGGCTCCCCAACTCCCCAACTTCCCAACTTCCCCATGCAGCGCAGAACATTTCTCAAAGGCCTTGGAGCCACCGTCCTCTTGCCTCAGCTTGAGTCGGTAGGTGCAGCTCCGGCAGCTACTACAGCATCAGCAAGCCCGCTACGGATGGCCTTCGTTTACGCCCCCAATGGTGTCAACCTCAGTCAATGGATGCCTAAGGGACTGGGAGCCAACTACACGCTGGGGCAGAGTCTGAAACCACTGGAAGGCCTGCGCAAAGATTTTCAAATCATCGGTGGATTGGATTTAGACAAGGCCAAGGCAAACGGCGATGGAGCCGGTGATCACGCGCGAGCCAATGCATCATTTCTCACTGGCTGCCAAGCGCGCAAGACCTCGGGTGAAAACATTCACGTCGGTGTCTCGGTCGATCAGATTGCCGCTCAGCAAATCGGCCAGCGGACTCGACTCCCATCACTTGAGTTAAGCACGGATCCACCGCGACGCTCCGGTCGGTGTGATTCTGGTTACTCCTGTGCTTACCAATTTAATCTCTCCTGGCGTAGCGCTAACACGCCTATGCCAGCCGAGCGGAATCCTCGAGCCGTCTTTGAACGACTCTTCGGATCGGGCGACACCAAGGAAGACGCCAAACGCCGCGAGCGACACCAGAGTGTGCTCGACTTCGTATTAGAAGACGCCAAACGCTTACATAAAAACGCCAGTACCACCGATCGTGCCAAACTCGATGAATACATGACCTCTGTGCGCGAAGTAGAACAGCGTATTACCCGACACGAAAGTTTCCGCGATCAGTTCCCTGAGCAGAAAAAACCCTCAGGCATCCCCAAGAGCCACCGCGAACACATCCGCATCATGTATGATCTCATGGCGCTCGCCTTCCGCACTGACTCCACCCGGATCAGCACCTTTATGCTCGCCCACGATGGGTCAAATCGCAGTTTCCCAGATATTGGAATTTCCGAAGGCCATCATTCCCTTTCCCATCACCGTAGCAATTCCAAGACTCTGGAAAAAATCGCTAAAATCGATCAGTTCTACATCAGCGAATACGCACGCTTCCTGCAACAGCTCAAAAACCTAAAGGAAGGTGAAGGCTCCTTACTCGACAACACCATGATCGTCTACGGCTCCGGCATCGGTGACGGCAATAAACACAACCACAACGACCTCCCCCTCATTCTCGCAGGAGGTGGTGGCGGCACCTTACAATCCGGTCGACACACTCGAGCCAATGATGGCACCCCAATGACCAATCTGTATCTCGCCATGCTGGAACGCATGGGGGTGAACGCTAAACGTATTGGTGATTCCAGCGGAGTGCTAGGAAATGTCTAATCGAGTGTTTTCGTTGAAAAACACCCGTGGTGGCATACGTTTATAACCCATGTTCATCCGTCATCCGCTTCTTGTTCTGTCGATTTCACTGATTGTCTCTGTTAATCTCGTATCAGCTCAAGACCAGGGAGCTAAGAAAAAAAAGCCCCAGAAGCGCGCCAACTCGCCGATGAAGCAGATCACGGATGTCCCGGGTTTACCGAGGGTTCTGTTGATTGGTGATTCCATCTCGATTGGTTACACAGTGGCCACACGTGAGGCGCTCAAGGGCAAGGCCAACGTTCACAGAATACCCACCAACGGAGGACCTACTACCAGAGGGCTGACGGAATTGGACAAATGGTTGGGAACAAGCAAATGGGATGTCATCCATTTCAACTGGGGTCTACACGATCTGAAATACATGGACGCTAAGGGCACGCTCACCACCATCGAAAAAGGTAATCAGCAAGTCGGCCCCGATCAATACGCCAAGAACCTCAACACACTGATCAATCGTCTCAAGAAAACCAAGGCCAAGCTAATCTTCGCCACCACCACACCGGTTGTAGTTGGCACAAAAGGCCGCATTCATGGTGACTCAAAAAAGTATAACCAGATTGCTCTGAAGGTGATGAAAAGCCAAGGAGTCGCTATCGATGACCTTTATTCGTTTATCCTACCCACACTTAAAACACATCAACTCCCTAAGAATGTTCACTTCAACCAACAAGGTTCTCAAGCGCTGGGTAAGCAGGTTGCTGATAGTATTCTTGAAACGCTGTCCAAGGACCGGAACAAAGTAGGTAATTGACCGACGGTAAGAACCGTCTGGTTGTCGGATTACTAAGGGGGGCAGGAGTTAGCACCATGCAGGGTTAAACTTTCCTACCATAGCCCATCAGGAAGTAGAGGCCACATCCTAACACAACGACACCGAGACCGCCCCAGAAGAACACCCACTCGTGTGGCAAGCCATGCGTTTCCGTATAGTACCATCCGCAAAACAAGCTGCCAATAAATCCCCCTAGTGCTCCTAGCGTGGTTAACAGGGCCTGAGCTTGGTTCCGCATTCCCGGATCAATACGCCGGTCTACCACCATCTGGGCGGTGACATAATAAAAGGTGTAACACGGCCCGTGGAGAGCGATCCCCAACCACATCCAAGTCAAACCTCCGGACCACCCGGCGAAGGCAAAGAGGCCGTAGCGTAGTAAGCCCATCACCAAAGCGGCGATGAGAACCCATCGGATCCTCCCCTTTGCCAATAGACCACCGAGCAAGAGCATCGCAAAGATTTCGGTTACCTGTCCTAGAGTCATTGAGGCTGCCGGATGGACATCACCAAGCTCCTTGAGCAGCATCGGCGCATACATGTAAAAGGCCGCCAAGGGCACCGCAAAAAGAACCGAGGTGATTAGGAATACCCGCATCGATGAATCCTTAAACAACACACAGGCTTCCAAGCCAAAGCGCTTTCTCCAATTGGGTTTTCCATGCTTCAGCTCCCCCTGAGGTTTTGTATCGGGCATGAGGAAACAAACGATACCAAACAGGAACCTAACACCGGCTGCTGCAATACCAACCATCGCCGAGCTATCCCAGTCCATCAGGCTGACTGAAACGCCCGCAGTAATCCAGCCGACAGTTCCCCAGACTCGAAACAGCGGGAATTTTTTTCGCGCTTCACCGACGTTTGCCAAAGTCACTGTTGAGAGCAACGCCCACATCGGAGCGGCGATGAATGCATTCAATGTTTGAAATCCCAAATACGCCCACGCGCCCCATTCCAAATGCAGGGCAACAAAGGCCATACCGAGAAATCCGGCACCCACAATCGATAGTGTTCCAGCCAGTTTCTGCGCCGAAAACCGGTAATCAGCCATCGAACCAAAAATCAGAGGTGAAAACAAAGCCGCCATCGGCCCCACCGCAAAGGCATAGGGAAGAACCCATTCAATCCCTTTTTCCTTCAACACATTTGGCAAGGCTGGCAGCCATAATCCGGGAGCCAGCAACATCAGAAAAAAGCCGACGCCGATCCACCACGCCCCGCCTTTACCTAATTTTGATCTGATCTCCGACACGACGGTGTTTTAAACTCCAAAACTCAAACTCCAAATACCAAATCAATAAATCCAGTCCTGTTTGGCTTTTCAACTGATCGGCCTGTTCTTTTTGTTGCATGGCACCCTCAGAAATGAGTATCCTTTTACCCCGACGTAAAGTAAATGTTCAGAACCCAATTGAACGATGAAACTTAAAAAAACTCTATTACCACTCCTCATTTGCCTTGGTGCCCCGATTGCAATGGCAGAGGAAAAATCCGATACCGATGGCTTTACCCCGCTTTTTAATGGTAAGACGATGGACGGCTGGCACAACCCCTACAAGTGGGGCAAGATCAAGGTCGTGGATGGAGAAATCCACCTCACTGGGGATAAGAAGTTTTTTGTTGTGACCGATAAAAAATACAGCAACTTCATTTTCGAAGCTCAAATCTTGCTTCCCGAGGGGAAAGCTAACAGTGGTTTTATGTTCCGCGCGCATGAGCAGCCGGAGAAAGTATTCGGATACCAGTCCGAGGTAGACGGCGACCCGAACCGCAAGTGGTCCGGTGGACTTTATGACGAGGGACGCCGCAAGTGGTTTATCAGTCCCATCAAGGGCGATAAAAAGAGTGAGGCCGAGTTTCGTAAAAGGGCTGGAGATTCATTTAAACGTAACGATTGGAACACCTACCGCATCACCTGCAAGGGAGATCACATCACCATCGCAGTGAACGGCGTGGTGACAACAGATGTTAAAGATTCAAAAGATGCCTCGGGTGTAATCGGCATCCAGCATCACGGCGAAAAGGGGAAGACCTACAAGTTCCGCAATCTTCGTATCAAGGAGTTAAAGTGATCAACTGATTATTAGCTCATCCTGACACGACCTAGACCAAAAAAACCGTCCTCTTCTAGAGGCAGAGTGAAATCTACATCACACACCCCACGTGGCATTACGACCACGGGTATCGATGTGGATAAAATTGCTGTAGAGGCCAATTCCGCCTTTAAAGAATCCCTCCTTGCGAAGCTGGTCCGCGGCATCAAAGGCCTCGCGTGGTGGGCATGCGTAGACGAGGTCGAGTGCTCTGTTGTGCATGTGCTGGGAATATTTCGAGGCTCCTGGACACTTGGCATCATACTGTGGCGATCGATAGGCTGAAGCCACCGTGTGCAGAGGAACACCCAGTCGACGACGTATTTCATCTGCCACTCGAACGGTAACAACCATATTCCTCCAAAGATGTTCAGGAGGAACGCCACTACATACACCACCACGTGTTTTAAAATGAGGTCGTAACAATTCGTTTGGGCTCAGATACTGCACGGGGTTGTTCGCGAGAAACTTCCGGTAAGCCTTAACTGTCGGACTGTTAGGAATCGGGTTGTAAGGTTTTCGCGTTTGCTGATTTTGAGAATCAGGCGATACTGATGAGTTATCAAGAGAGGCTAACCGTCGAAGCGTCTCACCTAATTCATTTCGGAATCGGTACCCAACGCACGCCCCCATCATGCCGACGCCAAGGACGGCAGAGCCGATGAGAACCTTTCGTCGCTTATGACAAACTGATTTGAGTCCACAACTCCCCCCTCAACACCTTGTGAGGGTGGCCGCGGATTACTTTTGTGTTCTTCGGCGGGACCCATGATCTCTAATTAATAACGCCAAATTCACTCTCATTCTTTCAGCTCTATCAAATCGATAGTTCCTCCCCTTCGGATTTTGCGATGCAGACAGCAGCGCATGAATCACCAAAGACATTGACTGCTGTGCGGCTCATATCGAGCAAGCGATCGACAGATAACAGGGCGACAACTGCCATTTCCGCATTTGGAATTCCAGAGCTATTGAGAATTAACAGGATGGCCACGAGGCTTGCCGAAGGGATACCGGCTACGCCAATACTGGTAAGCAAGGCGGTGACCACGACGGCAAACTGCGCTGCTACGCCGAGTTCAATCCCCATGACTTGAGCGACAAACATGACTGCCACACACTCATAAAGTGCCGTTCCATCCATATTGACGGTGGCTCCTAATGGCAGAGTAAAACTTGAAACCCTCTTGGAGACACCTGAGTTCTTCTGCACGCAATACATCGTTTCAGGGAGTGTGGCCGAAGATGATGCTGTGGAAAACGCCGTGAGCATGGCCATCTTCATAGCTCGGAAATGTGCCCACGGATTAACTTTGGCCACATAGCTCAATACCAGCGGCATGATCACAAAGAGATGAATCGTTAGAGCCAATGCCACCGTCATAAAGTACTTACCGAGGCTGATGAAAATATCGGGACCACTCTTGAATACCGTTGGTAGCAATAATCCAAATACTCCAATAGGAGCAAGCATCATGATCCACTGGGTTACTCTAATCATGACGTCATTGATCGCTTGGATACTCCCCAGAAGGGGTAGCATATTGTCCACGGGTAGTTTTGCCATTGCGATGGCAAATAGAATGGAAAAGAAGATCATTCCGAGTAACTGGCCGTTATCCGTAGCGGCTTTAAACACATTGGGTGGGATCATTTTTTTAAACAGATCCGCGTAATCACCAGGTTTTCTCTCGGCGGCAACGGCAACCTTGTCTTTTTCTGCTTGGCTGGCGCTATCGGCTTTCTGTTCAAGCGCGGCTCGGATTTCAGGATTTGCTTTTCCATTTTCCAACCCTGGCTGGATCGTATTAACAAGTAATAGGCCTACGAGAACAGCCACAAGGCTCGTGCTTAGATAGAAACCAAGTGTCTTCATGCCCAAACGACCAAACCCCTTCACTCCTCCGAGCCCTGCAATGCCTGCAATAATCGAACTCGCAACGAGTGGCACAATGACCATTTTCAATGCTTGGATAAACAACTTGCCAATGAAATCGCTGACCGCGATCGTATTCCGGATAAAATAAAACGCTGAGGAATCCTCTGCGACGACATGGCTAATATTACGAAATACGATAGCTGTGCCGGTGGCTAGTACGAGAGCCAACAGAATCTGCCAATGCGGGGCGATTTTCTTCATGCGGCCAATCCTAGTCGCCATTTCAGAAAGGAAAACCACGAATCCTTCTTTTCTCAGTCAGGCCGATCAGTCCACACTGATATCCGAGAGTTTCACTATGTCTTCCGCGACACTTCGAGCAGGAATACAATTTGCTGTCTCCCTGGAGTCAGTGCTCTAGCGCTGTTAACAGCATCCTGAGGTGAAACATTTTTAGCGTGCGTGCGTGCCACAGCATCTTCAGCTGTGATGCGGAGTTCATTGGATGAAATGGAAAGTATCGACTGCTGGGCGGCGTAAATATCGCTACCCGCCAAGGTGCGTGCCAGAGATCCGTAGGTGGTATCACGGCGACGTTGATTCTGAATATTATCGGCGAGCAGTAATGAGTGTCCAGATTCCTGACGTTCGGCATAGGCCACAGCCATATCAGATTGGATGCGATCCACTGTACTGGCAGATCTCACCTCACGCGACTCCCTGCTGGCATCTTCCAACATTGCAAGCGCCTGACGATTATCGCCCTGTCTTTGTCGAGTACGTGCCATCGACACGAGCGCTAACGCCTTTTCATCCGAGCGGTTGATATCCTGAAGAGTGTTATATGCCGTCACATGATCACCATCAGCCGCTGCGGCTTGAGCGATCGCACGGTAGGCACGGTCTCGTTCCTTACCTGAGGTGATCCTTATCGCGACGTTACGAGCTTGTGCCGGGCTGCCTTTGTCGGCCGTCACGGAGGATACTGATTTCAGTGTGCGCTCCCTTACAGAATCGATTTGGATGGAGTCGGTTCTGACTAACGACCCGCTGAGGTCACCTGCACGAGCTTGCTCAACAGATAAGCTTTCCAGAGCATAGGATCGTTCACGTTCACCACGAATTTGTGATGTGACGTAGGCGCTTGTAGAAAAACGGCCTGATCGGGCCAATTCGGTTGCCAGTTCACGAAGGGAGATATCGGCCATCGATTGATCGTGCACACTTTGCAATGCCTGCAGGCCACCGGCAACGTCGCCACCCCGTGCGCGCTGTCGGGCTAGCGATGTAAGTGTCGAGTCTTTCAGTTTATCATTTTTGATCAATTGAATCGCTTGTTCCGCTCCTGGAAAGTCCTTGAGCGCCCCCCGTTTTATGGCGATGCGGCGGTAGGCATCGTCTTTCTTTCTGTCGTTGGAAATGGTAGTTACTGTTAGCATGGCGACAGCTATTCCCTCGTAGGTAGCCTCGCTCTCTGCGATGGCAACCAGGGCAACATCACGATCACGTGCATTGACAATCTGCACGATCAGATTGCGAGCTGCCTCCACCTCACCAAGACGAGCAGACCATGCGGCAACTTCGGCAATTGCCTGTTCGCGTTCTCTTACATTCTGGATATTTTGAATGGCAAACATCGCATCTTCAGACTGGCGCTGAGTGAGCATGGCCTTGACCACAGCTCTCACTGCTCTTGACGAAGCTATTTGATCATCGGGATCGGCTGCCATTTTTTCGGCCATCAATAAAATAGCCCGCGCATCATCTTTCTCACCACGTCGGTATTGCTCCATGGCAACGGCGATCAGATTCTCCCACGGCTTCTCGCTGTCCAGAGCAAGCGCGACGGCCTCGTTAATGATTGAGTCACGGAGGGCGACCTTTGCCTTTGCTTCAGCCGAGCTGGTTTTCACCTTGGTCGGAGTTCGTCCTAGTTTGGTAGCTAATCGATTCGATGGATGGCTCACCAGTTTAGACTTACTTAGCGGCTTCACCATTACTTTCCCTTTACTGGCAGAAGAACCGGTAGAGGAAACACCTTGCCCCTTACCATTCTGGCTATTCTGGCTATCGCCACGCGATGCTGACTTTGCTTCGTCCTCCTCAGATGAACGGCTTACAGAGCGAGCAATTGAATCCCCATTGTGCCCGATAGCATCACTATGCTGGGTCGATTTAGAGTCACTATCCTCCGTGATGGATTCCATGGGTTGGAACACAGCCATGGCACCCAGATAAAGACTCCAAATGGAAACCAAAACCATCGCTGAAGGTAGCATTAGATTTTTCCAGTGGATACATGAAGGGTGCATTGTGTGTATGGCTACGCCTATGGATTTAGAGATTTTTCACCTTTCCGTAATAATCGATATTATTCGTGTCACACGCTCCATGCTTGCGCTCTGCGTGATGTCGCGTTAAACCGCGCCCGTGAACGAATCTTTGAATAACGCTCAAGTGCGAACCCGCTTTGCCCCCTCCCCGACTGGTTACCTCCATGTAGGAGGTGCTCGGACGGCTCTTTTTAATTGGCTCTATGCTCGCAAACATGGCGGAGCCTTCATTCTACGTGTAGAAGACACGGATGAAGCAAGAAACACTGAAGAGGCCAGAAAAGCGATCTTCGATGGTATGGAATACCTGAGGCTTGATTGGGATGAAGGCCCGCAAGCTGATGGTGATACAGTGGGCGACTGTGGCCCCTACTATCAAAGCCAAAGAAATGAACTCTACGATAAATGGTTTGATAAGTTGAAGGCTGATGATCGTGTTTACGAAGACGACGGAGCATGGAGATTCAAATTCGCGCGTAAGCCGATCACGATGCAGGACTTGATTTGCGGCGAAGTGACGATCGACTACAGAGACGAGTCTAACACCCCTGATATGGTCGTAAAACGATCCGATGGTTCCTATGTTTTTCACTTTGTAAATGTTGTCGACGACCTGGAGATGAAAGTCAGCCATGTGCTACGAGGTGAAGACCACTTAATGAACACCCCTAAACACCTTCAGCTATTTGACGCCTTTGGTGTGGAACCGCCCAAGTATGGTCACATCCCATTAATCCTTAATATGGATGGATCTAAAATGAGCAAGCGCGACACAGGAGCCGCCGTCGGTGGTTATGCAGATGACGGCTACCTACCCGAAGCTGTATTCAATTTCCTCGCTCTTCTAGGTTGGTCCCCCAAAGATGAATCTGAAATCATGCCGATGAGCGAGATTATCGAGCGCTTCAGTCTGGAGGGCGTCAATAGATCCCCTGCCAAGTTTGACTCTGAGAAGTGTGCATGGATCAACCAACAGCACTTGATGCAGATGGATTCTGCTGATTTCGCCAATGCTGCTGCCCCTTACGTAAAGCAAGCTGGTTATGAGTTACCTGAAAACTACACCGCCATTGCGGCCTCGGTTCAGGAAAAGGTGAAGTTGCTAGCCGAAGTACCAACCGCCATTGCCTTTTTTATAAAGCCTGAATTCGATTACGATGAGACCACACTAGAAAAAGTTCGGGCTAATGACGCCGCCAAAGGTTTGTTGGAAAAACTTGCAGAAGCGTTCAAAAGCGTCGATGATTGGACAATGGCCAAAGAAACTATCGGTACCACGGCCAAGGCCAACGGAGCCAAGCCAGGGCAACTCATGTTCCCTACTCGTCTTGCTCTCAGCGGTCAACCCGGTGGCCCCGATCTTGGTGCGATCCTCGAAATCCTTGGAAAAGACGAGAGCATCCGTCGAATCCAGCGCACAATATCGATACTCTAAATTCCAATTCCCCATGAAAGACGTCTACCAAATCTCAGATCTCTCAAGCCGTGAAAAACTCGATCGTGGTGCCGATAAGCCTGCCCGATTAGCTGTAATTGGTCACCCGGTGAGTCACTCGGCCTCGCCTGCGATGCATCAGGCAGCACTGGATGACCAAGGGAAAGATCTCCGATACATTCGCCTCGAGGTTCAACCTGGGCAAGTTGCCGAGGCTGTGGAGCGAATGAAAGAACTCGATTTCATCGGTTGCAACGTGACCGTCCCACACAAATTCGAGGTGATCGATTGCTGTGATGAACTTAGCGAAGATGCCCGTGCGTTAGGGGCAGTGAACACATTAATTTTTGACGATCAGACTCTAGGTCACAATACCGATGCCCCAGGCCTTGTGCGTGCCATCCGTGAAGACTTCGGCATCGATTTGGCTGACCTCAGGGTCATGATTATTGGAGTTGGAGGAGGCGCCGGCCAAGCCATCGCCACACAGTGTGCCCGGATTGGTTGCGACCAGTTATGGCTGGTAAACCGAACCTTAGAAAAAGCACAAACATTAACAACTGCTCTTCATGCTTATAAAAATCAGCCCAACCATCTGGAGGTTCCTGGAGAAAGATTCTGTGCGATGGCTCCTGACGATCCCGCGATAGCGGAAGCATCAGGACATGCTGACTTGATCATTAATGCGACGTCTCTTGGTCTACGATCAATCGATGCCATGCCGATCCACTCAGGCTGTGTTCAACCACATCATCTGGTTTATGATATGATCTATAATCCTGCGAGCACCGCGCTTCTGAGTCATGCCAAATCTGTCGGCGCACGCACAGCCAACGGCTTTTCCATGCTGCTTCACCAAGGAGTGTTAGCTTACGAATGCTGGTTCTCAGGAAAATCTCCGTTAGAGGAAATGAGGAAAGGCTTAGCTTCCACCCTCTAAACTATCGGGTTTCACTTCTGGTATGTCGAGGTGAAGATCATACCAATGATTGGCTAAAATTTTAACCAGTTCCATATGTGTTTCCTCCCCTTCTTTCTTGATTAACCGTATCCTTACATGGACTCGGTGATATGCCAGAGGATCCAAATTGCCGATGGTTAGTCCGAAGATATCTTTCTCAAGTTCGTCCTCGGACTCAAGCATTTCACTAATCTCGAGACCATGTGGACTATCGATAGCGACCCGCACACTTTTTGAGGCGAGACCTTTAAACTCATTTTTCGTATACATCCCAGGCTTATAAAACACGACGCTCATGTCATTGCGTTCAAGGTCCTCATCAGTATCTCGAACTCGCATGTAGAGTCTGAAATCGGATTCATCTCCATCTTTTCCTGAGGGGAACAGAGACCATGAGTTTGCGTCATACCTAACTAGGGATTTCCAATCAATTTTCCACTCCTTGTTCTCAAAAATAAAGATTGCTTCAAAACGTTCACCTAGGCTGTTTTGGCAAACTGTGCCGATTGCTTTGTGCCCAGGAATTTCAAGAACTTCGCCACGCAATATCCTGATTTTGCTACGGGTGGAAGAAAAGCTCGGGTTGTTACGGTAGTAACGATTCATTACCCCGGAAATTTTTACGCCTTGATAAACATACTGAGTCTTGCCAGCAGATGATGGAGCATTGAGAAATGCCGTCATTGTCCTTTCACAAATCGGAGCTGCTGCATCAACAGTCATTCTCTTTTTCTTAGCCTCGGCTATTACCATCAGCTTTTCTCGTTCGGTGTCAACCACACTAGCGGGAGTTTCTGAGTCCTCATCTCGATTAAAGAAGTTCATAAGTAACACGACGGCAGCCATAAGAGCCATCCAAGAACCTAACATAATCCATATTTTCGTATTCCTTTTTTCCTTCCGCTTGGTTCGTTTGACACGCCCTCGGCGTTGTTTTTCTTGGGCTTCAAGCGAGGCCTCGTAAATCTCCTTCGAATCCTGATTTATACCATGTAGTTCTCTGGCGGGTTGTGATTTCCCGTCTCCAGCACGCACTACCGGCACCCCCCCCTTATCAAGCTCTGTCCCTGCAAGGATTTTCCCCGTAGGAGGATTCCCACATACGGGACATCGTTGCTCACGAGTATCCGTGATAGAAGCTTCAAAAAGCGATCCGCATTCGATGCAGTGATAGTGTCCTTTTTCTAATGTGGCCATCTTGTGTTAGGGTGTTACCCATTCTGGGTGGATCAATTCCATCAATTCTAGCTGAGATGGCAAGGCATCTTTTTGAGATCGTCTCACTCGAACCGTCACACGAAGGTCTTTTTTGAGGTCTACGACAAACCGTCCGTGATCCAAAAGCCGCCTTAATTCGAGGTCCAAGGCTGAATCTCGTGGTGTGTAGGCCCACATGTAGTACGCAGAATCGGCTGAAATAAGCATGAATGCTGAATGATCTTTATCGTTGTAGGGGCCAGCATAAAATTCGTCTCGGCGTCGAACTTTACAACGCACGAGTGACGGCTCTGTGCAGACTTCGGGTGGGTAGACTGGTTTTGACACAGGCGCGGGCACTGCAGGCACCACATGAACTTTAGGTGTAGCTTCCATTCCTTTTCCAATTTTCTGCTGTCGATTTTCCTCCAACGCTTTCTCTCGAGCACTGACAGCTCTAGTGTATTCATCATTGGATAATCTTACTTTCTTATTAAGCGCATCTACAATAACACGTCTCTCATTCACACTCTTCTTGATCGTGTGTAAATCAGTTTCACATCGTGCTACAGTGGCCTCCCAGTCGAGTTTCAAATGCTCTCCCTCTCTAGTAAAATAGGCACGAAAGGGCATGAAATCGGCATCCTGACAATCCACTATTAAAAATGCTGTATCATCAGTATGTTTTATATCTAAACTCTTACCATCAAGATCATTCAAGCGTGGTTTGATAACGACTTTCTTCTGAGCCATTTGCTCGATATAACGCTCAGGAAAGCGAACATATTGACTACGTGAAATATCGTCCTTGGCTGCGACAAATGCTTTCAAAACAGCCGAAGCCTCTAGCCCGATTTGCCCAGCGCGTTGATGAAACCACTTTTCCGGACTGCCCTCATGAGGGTCCGACTCAGGGTGAACAAAAGCGGGAGGTTCTGCAACTGTGTGTGCTTCGTCGCCACTATACCAGCTTTCGATGGATAAGCCTCCAAGAAGAAGTACGGCTGCTGATGCACCGGCAATGGCAACCCACCAGCCTTGCGTAAGACCGCTGCCCCATTGTTGCTCTTGTATCTCTGCTTCGTCGGGACGAATTTCCAGCTTCTCAAATTTTGCTTTATCGACCTTGATCCGGTCTTTTCCTGGATTGGTCATATTTTCCAATCGCTGAATGCTGTCTTCTACTTGCTCTTCTTCAGGCTCTGCCTCCTCAATTTTGGCGACAGCAACTCTGGGTTCTGGCACGAGAGCCTGAGGTTCATTTGCCTCGTTTCGAGCTTCATCGGCACCAGAGATAATGAGTGAGGCCTTTCCCTTACTGATACTGATGACCTTAGATTCTGAATCGCTCGGCTCAGGTTGATCAACTATTTCCTCTTCCTTGCTAGATTCCTGACCCTCTTGAGATTCCTTGTCGGAACTCACAGGATTATCTTCTGCGAGTTCACTGGAATCGTCAGCAGACACATTATCGTCCGACTTAGAATCATCCCACTCGTTATCTCCATTCTGCACTATGGCCTCTTCGCCATCTTGCGGGACTTTTTCAGAAACTTCATCCTGCTGCGCCTCGTCATTAGGAGTTACCTCATCTCTGTCCTTGCGTTTGCTCATGTGTGAGCAATGAAAACACCCCAAATCGAGCCATCATGCAAGCTCACCTTTTAGTCATTTGGTGGTGTGGGCGGTGTATTCCCATTTACTGGGCGATCCGTCCCTTCTTGGCGAGTTTTTCCGTTTGGTTTTTTCCGAGATTCTCCGTCGCGTTCAGGTGGTCGGGCACCACGACGCGGCTTGCCAGATTTTCCATGAGATGGAGGTTTGTGCATGCGATGCGCGGATCTGACTTCCTCTGGTGAAATTTCACCATTTTCATCTACGTCGACACGCTTAAAAAGCTTTTCACGTCGATCCTCAGGGCATTTTCCCATCCATGGCATTTTCGAGTATTCGTCGAAATCAAGTCCTCCACTTGAGTTGAGGTCGTAATTTGAAAAGTCAAAGTGAGGGCGTGGGTGGTGGCCTGCTGTAGACTTCAGTTCAGATTTCTCAATGCTTTTACTTTTATCTCTGTCCAATTTTTCGAAAAACTTGACCAGCAGGGTTTTGTCTTTATCTTTAAATTGAGCGAGTTTGGAAAACTCAGCCATATCGACTCCCCCGTCATCATTTACATCAAGCTTGTTAAAATCCTTGCGGATAGCAATGATCCATCTCGGTTCAGGAGGTTGCAACTCGCGCAATTGAAGTTTACCGTCTTTATCTCGGTCCAGAAAATCAAACAGCTTGCGTCGCTTTGCTTCATCCATGTTCTTGAGTCGACTCATTGTTGAAAACTCATCGAACGTGATCGAGCCATCCTTATCGGCATCGACTGCTTTAAATGCCTTAAACCGGTCTCCCTGTTTTCCTCCATCACGAGGGCCTCTGTCAGATCGCTCACCAGCTCCTCTTTTTTCCGCTGACCGTGAATTTTTTCCCCGTGCTTTATCACCTCCTGCTTTATCTCCACCATCTCCCCGACCGTCCTGCTCAGCTAAGGTGACACCACTAGATACTCCGGCTACCGCAAGTAAGCAGGTGAAGAACATGTTGAGTATTGGAGTTTTCATACGAAAATGGATAGTTATGATACGTTGATGGAAGATTAGGCAGGGCCATAGCATAGGAGTTTCATCTCGTCAGATCCAGCCAAATCACGTGAGGATATCAGGAATATCTAGTTTTTAGAGGGCATCGAAGACAATTAGGTTCACTTATTGCTTTGATCCTTTAACCCCGGAATTTCTAGAGAGTTGTGACTGTAGATCATTTTTTTGTTTCGTTTGGAGGCACATTGATGGATAAGACCGCCCAGCAATGCATATCAGCGACATCATCAAGCCCCATGAGCCCGCGTTCTCTTTTGAGTTTTTCCCACCCAAAAGTGCTGAGGCTGCTGATGCTCTCTACAATACCATCAAGGATCTCTCGAAACACCATCCGTCATTTGTGAGTGTCACCTACGGTGCGGGAGGATCAACACGCGAGCTCACTCATGATCTTGTCGTGCGAATTAAAGAAACCACCTCTACTCCACCGGTTCCTCACTTGACTTGCGTTTGTCAGAGCAAAGACGAAATCACGGCAACGCTGAAGCGTTATGCCTCGGTGGGCATAGGAAACATTCTTGCACTCCGTGGTGACCCGCCGACGAATGTTACAAATTACGATCCTTCTCAGGACGCATTCCAGCATGCCGCGGATCTGGTCCGCCATATCCGCCAGTTCAATGAAACGGAACAACACCCTGACCCACGTGGTTTCGGAATCGGTGTTGCCGCCTTTCCTGAAGGTCACCCCGATACTCCAAATCGATTGGTGGAAATGGATTATCTCAAAGCCAAAGTTGATGAAGGCGCTGACTACATCTGCACTCAGCTCTTTTTCGATAACCATGACTTCCTCGATTTTCGTGATCGATGTCGCCTAGCCGGAATTACTATTCCGATCATCGCGGGCATCATGCCTCTAACATCGATCAAAGGCGTCCATCGCATGGCTGAGCTTGCAGGAGGCACTCATTTCCCAGCTCGTCTCATACAAGCATTAAACCGTGCAGGAGACAACCGAGAGGCAGTTCGGCGTGTTGGTATCCAGCATGCAGCGGAACAATGCGCAGGGCTTCTGCACGCCAATGTCGATGGGGTTCATTTCTATACTCTGAATCAAAGTAGAGCAACGAGAGAGGTTTACGAATCTCTCGGATTGGGATAAATCTAACTTACCACACAAACCGTTCAAAGGGGCGTGTGATTCAGCCCTTCGTCTAGCGCCTAGCGTCTAGCGTCTGTTTCTACCTAATACGTAGAGTCTCTCTGCCAACTTTAGCGTGAGCGTCTGCAACCTACCTGACATCGGTGCATCTAACCAGATCCTACCAGTAGCGGGATCAAATGGATATGCTTCTTTTAGTCGGGGAGCTTTATCAAAAGAATCTCGTTTCAAACCAACTTTGACAACACCTCCAAATCGACGGACCCCTTGCTCGACCAAAATAGATGTTGTTTGCACGTCTGCAGAAGATCCTTTTTTAGATTCTACACCAGCGACGACTTCACCTACCCCCCTAGCCGCATCAGCAAGTGAAGCTTTGGACTCAGACGACGCCAGAAGCTCGTCATCCATTTCCCAGTTTTCTTCGATTACATCCTTAACGATCTGAACGTCTTTAATGTGTAATGCGCTTGCG
>Ga0302134_10000577_pt1 | contig 16320 bp, 20 predicted proteins | sample CB9_SCM_MG_FD_203123 | JGI IMG/M metagenome (GOLD analysis project Ga0302134, IMG submission 203123) | Marine microbial communities from Western Arctic Ocean, Canada - CB9_SCM | ecosystem: Environmental > Aquatic > Marine > Oceanic | place: Canada: Western Arctic Ocean | collected 2017-09-19
AGCCGGTCATTTTTTCTCGGAACCCAACCAACACTTTTTGTTTTTTCTCTACGTAACGCACGCCCAGACGCGCCTTGCTACGGTAGTTAATTTCCGGGCCAAGCAACGGTGGCAGTAATTCCTGGGGTTTGGCCGTTAAGGTTGCCAACCACTCCGACTGTTTATGTGCAATCTGCGCCCCATGACGATAGTGTTGTAGGCTGCAACCTCCGCAGGTACTGGCAACATGACATGGTGGCGTCACTCGCTCCGGAGACGCTATTTCTATTTGCTCGATGCGGCAATAGGATTTTTTTCGACGATAGGTAAATGGTTTTACGGTCAGGGTCTCGCCTGGCAAGCTCCCTAAAACAGCATGACTACCATCAGTAGTGACACCATATCCATCGGGATGTAATGCCGCAATTTCGACAGTAACCGGTGTGTTATCTCTCTTTCTCTTTCTCTTTGCCACGATTTACGATCACATCAGTCTTGGGAGAAAACTCCCGTCGATAGGTAGCGATCACCCCGATCACAAATGATGGCAACAATAGTCGCGTTTTCAACCTCATCACTGACCTTAAGGGCGCCGGCCACTGAACCGCCAGATGAGACACCGCAGAATATTCCTTCTTCAATCGCGAGACGTCGCATCATCTGCTCGGCAAGAGTTTGTTCGATATCGATCACTCGATCGATTTGTTCCCGATCATATATTTTCGGTAAATAGGCTTCCGGCCAACGCCTAATACCGGGTATCGCGGAACCCTCTTTCGGTTGCAAGCCAATAATCTCCACCTCGGGCTTCATCTCTTTGAAATATTTTGAAACCCCCATAATAGTGCCCGTCGTCCCCATGGAACTCACGAAGTGAGTAATTTCCCCATCCGTCTGCGCCAACAGCTCGGGGCCGGTGCTTTCGTAATGGGCGATAGGATTGTCGTTATTGGCAAACTGATCCAATACCATCCCTTTACCCTCTTTCTGCATCTGCTCGGCAAGATCACGGGCGCCTTCCATGCCCTCCTCCTGGCTTACCATGATTAAATCAGCCCCATAAGCCGCCATGGCCATTTTCCGCTCAGCGCTCATATGAGAAGGCATAATGAGGACCATCCGATAGCCTTTGATTGCCGCCGCCATAGCTAGCGCTATACCAGTATTGCCGCTAGTGGCTTCAATCAGCGTATCTCCAGGCTTGATATCACCCCGCGACTCGGCACGACGAATCATGTTGATTGCAGGCCTATCCTTTAAAGAACCCGCAGGGTTGTTGCCCTCAAGCTTGACCAGGATCGTATTACTGGTGTCTCCTGGCATACGTTGCAGGCGGACTAACGGTGTCTGTCCAATACAGTTCTCAATTGTCGGGTAGTCGCTCATGGCTCGTGTATATACTCAGCATTACAAAACGGAGACACATAATATCAGGTTCGCAGGGGCAAATTCTCCTGTTGATAGTGATGAAACTATGATCAGATCAACCAAAGAGCTTCTCGCCTTATCCTTTCTACCGACAGCGGTAGTGATTTGCTATGCAGCGGTTTTACTCTTTCTGGACGGCAAACTCACTCTTCCGACTATCGTTCTGGTAACAATCACCTTTTTCATTTCGTGTTCACTGGCTACGCGGTTTTACTACCTATTGATCAATCCACTCAACAAGCTGATCGGTCAGCTGAACAATGATTCTAATGCGACTATCGCCACTGGACCTGTCGTGGATCTATCAATTTTCATAGACGCTTACGTTTCACATCTAGGGGCAGAGTTTCAGGAAAGAGTAAATCAAGCTCAGAGCGAGAAAAAACGGCTGGCAAGTTTGCTGGCGATCGTCGAACAGGAAATTGTCGATAAAGGGTAAGCCGCAAGACAAATGTCCAACGAAATAGAACGGGAACAAGCCTACCTACGACATATTAATTATTTAAGTACGATACCCCTAAGAGCCATTATTGGCCTCACCAACCGTATCGCGGTTGACCCAAACAACGAAGATGTCCTTGAAGAACTGGCGATGTTTGCAGAGCAACTGCGTTTTCTTCTCGATGAAACATCAATAACCGAAGCCTCTTATTCAAAACAGGTGATAGAGCCGCGAACGGAGATCGATGAAATACTGACTATCTTTTACCCACTATGCCTGCAAAGTGGCATCGAAATTTATCCATTTTTTTCAAATGCGATGCCCAATGCGGTTTACACCGCCAACGAGACATTTCGCTCCTTGGTATTTAATTATATTCTGCATTATCTGACTTACCAGCCTGAAAAACCGATGCAGTCACTTCGACTAAATGTGGCCTATCTAGGAGAATCACTGACGGTGGTGATGGACAATTATCCTGAAGAATCTCCCGGTACGCGTTTTAGCAATTTGCTCACAGACACGACCCAGCATGGGCGACTCGACATTCCTGCGAAAAAACATGACCAGATCGAAGATCTACCGGCCCAGAGTATAACGGCAGTCATCGTTTCTGAAGATGAGATTCTACGAGAGAGCCTGACCGGGAGGTTGCAGCGCTTAGGCATTACAATAACCTCGGATTTCAAGTCGCCAATGCTGAAAGTCTGTTTTGTAAGCGACGAAACGAGTGATACTTTCAGAATCGTACAGCACTACCTGGAGCATAACGTTATGCTGTTTCTTTTAAAGAATAAGACTTTGTATAACGTCCCCAACTGGTTGCAACTCAAGCATCCGATTCATCAGTCGGAACTAATCCATAACTTGCAGAACCTAGACAGCTTTAAAACCGGACGAAGGCGCCGCGATCAATATTCTTGCGGTGGACGATAGCAAACCGAATCTCCAACTACTGGTACTCCAACTGGAAGAACTGGGTCACCAGGTAACAACCGCTTACAATCGACTACAGGCGCTGGAACTCTGTCATACCCATGAATTCGATCTGGTCTTCATGGATCTGCAAATGCCAGAGCTAGGAGGAATTGACGCTGCGCGGGAGATTCGAAAAATGCGCAATCACAATCCAAGAATTATTGGCCTGACTGCCCACATCAGTATGGATGAGCAGGAGGCGTGTCTGGCCGCGGGGATGGAAGAAGTCATCGTCAAACCGATTCGTATCAACACCATCAGGAATATTACCAAGAGGCTGCGAACACAGCGAAACCATTGTCAGCATCCCGTAGTATTGAAGAGAATATCTTTGACCTGGAACTATCCCTGTCAGCCGCGAACAATCGCCCTGAACTCGCCGATGAATTGCTGACACTGATCATCGCCAATCTACCCATCGATCAAAAGGCCATCAACGATGCGTTCACCATTAGCGGCCCAGAGCAATTACGAACTACAGTGCATAAGCTCAATGGCGCTGTCCGATACTGCGGTGTCCCGCGGCTCGCCAATGCGGTTGAGAAGCTCGAAACCATCGTTAAATCTGGACCAGACGAGGACCTTTGCCGGGCCCTGAACGTTCTCAATGGTGAAGTGAACTCGCTAATGATTTGGAGCCAGGTAAACCCCGACCCCTTCGATACCAAGGACTCTCAGCTTAACTAGGGGACACTTGGCACTGTTCTTTTTTTGTAGACGCAAAAGCCACCATGTTGACGCTCTCGCGATTTCTCTACGCGAATTCGCTGCCGCTTGTGGTAGCTGGCAGGAACGAATTACGTTTTCGCTGCGCGAAAACCGTAATGTTGACGGTTGCAGCAAGGGAGCGCCTTTTGCCTGATTTTCATCTATAGATGAACAACCAAAGACGACTCTGCAACGGCATACGCAATAGCGTATTTTTTTTCATCAGAAATGCTGACGTGTATTGTGCCAACGCCTTTGGATTGCACCACTTTATTGCCGTTGGCAGAAAAAGTGACGAAGGGTGCGCCGGCCAGATCGCGCAGTACTTCTATATCGGAGAAGGCTATACCCCTCATGCCCGTGCCGAGTGATTTTGAGATCGCTTCTTTGGCAGCAAACTGGCGCGCGACGAACGACGCTTGTTCAAGGCGATCGGCAAAAACTTGAACTTCCTCACTGCCGAGAATTTTACGGGAAAAACGCGGACCCCATCGTTCAATGAATTTTGTGATCCTGGCGATTTCGACGATATCTGTGCCTATTCCGATAATCATTGAGTAAACAACCTTCTGGAATGTAATGGTTTACCACCGAGCAAATGGTCAACTGATTGACGAATAATTCGCTTGGCAACACGATCCGTAGAGGAATCAATACTTCCTGCGGCAATCGAAAGTAGATCCTGGCCCACGATCGCATTGTGCGATGGTTGATCAGCGGACAGATAGTGGAACCCATCCTCGACAATAAAATGATACCGACGGTCGGGCTTGATCGCATCTCCCGTTTCGGATTCGACATCAAACGAGATGCCGTAGCCCAAATCAGATAGCAGATCGATTTCGAACTGTCGAAGTTGTGCCAGAGGCTGCACCTCTCCCTGCAGGCCTTGAAGTAGTTCCGGATAGCGCTCGAAAACCAGCGGACACGGATCAAACTTACCAACCAGGCGATACAGTAATTCGTTAACGTACATTCCTATCAATAGATTGGTTCCAGATAACTGGAAACCGGGACCGTTTGCTTCAATGGTGCGCGCTGTTTTCAGTTCACCGCGCCCAAAAACGGATACCAACACCGGCGAAAATAGCTGCAGTTGAAATTTTGGCTTCTTGCTGCGCGCCCCCCGGGCTACCAAGGTGTAGCGTCCCTGTTCTCTGGAAAAGACTTCGACCAATAAACTGGTATCGCGATATTTACGGGTATGCAGGATGAAACACGGGTCCAGTCCCGTTTCAGGCATCATCGTAACCCAGACTTTTCAGTGCACGTTCATCATCTGACCATCCGGATTTGACCTTGACCCAGGTCGTCAGCATGACCTTGGAATCTACCAAAATCTCGATGTCTTTTCTGGCGTCGCGGCCAATCTGTTTGATTCGCGTACCATTTTTGCCAATCAGTATGGCCTTTTGGCTGTCTTTTTCGATAAATATCGTGACATCAATCTCGGTAAGACCCGGGGTTTCTTTATAGCGGTCAACCTGGATTGTTAGTGCATACGGTAATTCATCTCCGAGTTGCCGTGTGAGTTTCTCACGCACAATTTCTGATATCAGGAAACGTTCACTCCTGTCGGTAATCTGGTCATCCGGAAACAAAAATGGCCCTTCCGGAAGATGATCACCAATGATCGACTCCAAATGAGCAACATTCTCGCCGGTTTCCGCGGAAAGCGGAATGAGGTCAGCATCCGGGAAAATACCTTGCAGCTTTGCCATCACCGGTAACAAATCATTTTTCTTGTCAAGTTTGTCAATTTTGTTGATCACAATGATGAGCCTTCGATCATGTCGAGAAAGCGCATCTGCTACTTTTTGATCGTCTTTGGTCCAGGCTGTCCTGTCCAGCATGAACACCACAAGATCAACATCTCTGATCACACCCAGTGCACTACGATTCATGTAGCGATTTATCGCCTTTGGCTCGTTACCATGAATACCGGGTGTATCTACATAAAGAATCTGGTGCTCCGCAGAGGTCTTGATACCTAGCAATTTATGGCGGGTCGTCTGCGGTTTTCTTGAGGTAATACTGACCTTTTGGCCCAGCATCTGATTAAGCAGTGTGGACTTGCCAACATTGGGGCGTCCTATTATCGCCACATACCCACATCGTGGCGATGTCATGACTCCCCCAGCATTGATAACGCCAGTTCTGCGGCCATCTGTTCTGCTGCTCTGCGGCTACTGCCTTCACCGAAAACGGTTTCGACGAACACCGCGGATTTACACTCGACGGTAAAAACCTGATCGTGGGACATACCTGTGCTCTTAGTCACCACATACTCTGGCAACGCCACGCCAATGCTCTGCAGATATTCTTGTAGTTTCGATTTTGCATCTTTCTGTGATTCGTCTAGAGACAACTCAGCCAGACGAGATTCATACCAGGCAAGAACAAGCTCCTGGGCAACCGGCAACCCTCCATCGAGACAAATTGCGCCGATTATCGCTTCCACGGTATCGGATAAAATGGAATCCCGACCAAAACCACCACTCTTTCGCTCTCCGAGTCCCATGATTAAATAATCTCCAAGGTTGAATTCACGGGCGACATCCGCAAGTGTACTCCTTCTAACCTGAGTGGCTCGCAGCCGGCTCATCTGACCTTCCGCTGCCTCGGGAAATCTATCATAGAGTGATTGTGTGATCGTAAGATTAAGGATGGAGTCACCGAGAAACTCAAGGCGTTCGTTGTTCCGAGTGCCGTGACTTCGGTGCGTTAAAGACTGTGTGAGTAGATCGCTATCCAGAAACTGATAACCGATCAATTGTTGTAGTTTTGTAAGTGACACGCCTTTCTTTAACTTTATTTACGCAGCTCAACCGTTTTCTCAAAATCGGCTATCAAATCCAGATTCTTGACAAGTTTCAACCTGACTTCATAGTCCATGATAATCTCGGTACCGTTTGCGGTACGTTTGATCTCGATATTATCTTTGACGGAAAAATCACGAATATTGTTCATCTTGAACTTCTGGGTAATCGCGCTTTCAAGCGTCGCGCGCGGCTTACCCGCCATGCCATCTTCAGTGGCCATGCCATCCAACACGTTCGACATGGTGCTATGATCCATATATAGCGGGATAATTTTGAACGCTATTGAAAGTGCACCACCGAAGATCAATATAATGAATAGCCAACTACCGACACCACCCGTCTGTTTGTTTTTCACTGCGCTCTCCTGTAAGTCCGAATTATTGAATCCAGCGATTTCTGGAAATCTCAGGTAACTTTAGTCCAGGCTCCTTATGAAGCCAAACTGCCACTGCTTTGCCTACTATATTCTCTTCTGATACTAATCCCCAATACCGGCTATCGCTACTCTGATCACGGTTATCCCCCATCATAAAATACTTCCCCTCTGGTATTTCCCATTCAAGAGGCCGAGAGTCCCTGAAGGGGTTTCTGTGGATGAGATGTTCTATACCGCCCAATTCCTCTTTGTACACCAGATAACGGGGTTTTGATGGCGGGAACTGTGACACGAACTCAAGGGGTTGTTGCTCATCGTTGATGTAGAGCGTCTTATTCTCATACCGGACTTTATCACCGGGTATGCCAACAATCCGCTTTATGAAATATTCATCTTCATGCGGCGGAATAAACACCATGACCTCACCATTTTTCGGTTGGTCAATTTCTATAATCTTGGTACCGATCACCGGTAGACGCACACCATAGGCATATTTGTTGACCAATATGAAATCCCCCACCTGCAGTGTAGGAATCATTGACCCCGTTGGAATCTGAAAGGGTTCAAACAAAAACGAGCGTAGTACAAGTACGATTGCGAGCACCGGGAAAAAAGAAATGGAGTACTCAACAATAACGGGTTCTTTCAATAGACTCGCAACGACTTCCTCTCCCTCATTGTGCTCTTCCAATACCAGGGCAGCAGCTTCCCGGCGCTGGCGCAGGAACAGAATATCCAGCAACCACACAAGACCGGTAAACAACGTACCTAGAACCAGAACCAACGGAAAATTAATACCCATCTATTTCTCCACCTTAAGCACCGCGAGAAAGGCTTCCTGCGGAATCTCTACATTTCCCACTTGCTTCATGCGTTTTTTACCTGCTTTTTGTTTCTCCAGGAGCTTCTTCTTCCTGGTAATATCACCACCATAACATTTCGCCGTAACATTCTTGCGCAAGGCTTTGACAGTCTGCCTGGCGATAACCTGACTGCCGATGGCGGCTTGTATCGCCACATCAAACATCTGTCTCGGAATCAGCTCTTTCATCTTGCTCGTCAGTGAAAAGCCCTTGCCTCTCGCATCATCGCGATGCACGATAATCGCGAGCGCATCTACCTGATCACCATTGATAAGTACATCTAGCCGCACCAGGTTAGATGCCTGAAACTTGATGAAAGCATAGTCGAGGGATGCGTAGCCACGCGACACCGATTTTAATCTATCAAAAAAATCCAAAACGACTTCATTCATCGGTAGTTCATAGGAAACGGAAACCTGCTTACCGACAAACTGCATATCCTTCTGGACCCCACGTCGTTCAACGCAAAGCGTAATAACATTGCCCACGTACTCGGACGGCACCAGCATATTGGCAAGTACAATCGGTTCACGCATTTCCTCCACAGTAGAGGGATCCGGCAATTGCGATGGATTATCGACGCGCTTTGTCTCGCCGTTTTTGAGCAGTAGCTCGTAAACGACGGTGGGGGCGGAGGTGATTAGATCCAGGTTGTATTCCCGCTCCAGCCTTTCCTGAACGATCTCCATGTGCAGCATCCCTAAGAATCCGCAGCGAAAACCACTACCCAGCGCATCTGAACTCTCTGGTTCGTAAGCGAGGGCAGCATCATTTAGCGTCAACTTCTCGAGGGCATCTCGAAAATTATTAAAATCATCGGAACTCACGGTAAACATACCCGCAAACACCTGGGGCTGCACTGTCTTGAAACCGGGTAATGCCGGTATCTCGCTGTTTGCATGAACGATGGTATCTCCCACCGGGGCACCCTTTACAACTTTGATCCCAGCGACGACGAAACCGACTTCACCCGAATGTAAGGTTTTCGTTTCGGTACGTCGTGGTGTAAATACGCCGACGGAATCTACCTGTTGTATCTTGCCGATAGTTTTTGCGATAACTCTATCCTTAACCGATATGCTGCCTTTAACGACCCGCACCAAGGACACCACACCCAGGTAGTTATCAAACCAGGAGTCAATAATCAGCGCCTGCAGCTCTTCATCGCGATAGTCCGGCGGTGGTGGGATCACCTCGATGAGTTTTTCCAGCAACTCTTTAATGCCAACGCCAGTTTTGGCACTGACCTGCATCGCGTCGGTCGCATCAATCCCAATGATTTCTTCAATCTCCTGACAAACACGGTCAGGATCCGCCTGGGGTAGATCAATCTTGTTCAGCACCGGCAGCACCTCAAGACCTTGTTCAATAGCGGTATAACAATTGGCGACCGACTGCGCCTCCACACCCTGGGCGGCATCCACAATGAGCAATGCACCTTCACAGGCAGCCATGGAACGCGATACTTCGTAGCTAAAATCGACGTGCCCCGGGGTATCGATCAAGTTGAGTTGGTACTGATGGCCATTGTCGGCATCGTACATCAACGTCACACTCTGGGCTTTGATGGTGATGCCTCGTTCGCGCTCGATATCCATGGAATCCAGCACCTGCTCTTCCATTTCACGATCGCTAAGACCGCCACACAGGTGAATAAAACGATCAGCGAGCGTGGACTTGCCGTGATCGATATGGGCAATAATCGAGAAGTTTCGAATGTATTTGGGATCAACCACTGGAGGTACGCAAAAGCGCAGAAGTCTATAGGATTGGGTGATTATACGCTATTGCTGAAAGTTCAATCGCGTATCTTTAACGCCAGAAATTCTGGCTTCCCATTGCGAATAACTCTCATGGATATAGCAGTATCGGAAGGTAACGCTTCCACCTGTGCTTCAAAAGCTTCTACGTTGTCGACCCACTGACTATCGAGGGTGGTGATAACATCTCCCGGTCGAACACCTTCATCTCTCGCCGGTCCGTCGAGAACCTCTCGTATCAGCACGCCTCGATCAATGTCCAATCGCCTCCGCTCTTCACGCTTGAGGTCCGTAACCACGACGCCCAGTCGATTACCGCCAGGCACCTCGCTTTTGCCTTTAGCCAGTGTACTTATTGACTCTTCAGCCAGCGTGCCGACCTTTAGTTTTAAGGTGATGTGCTTCTTTTCCCTGATAACACCTAGCGTGGCCTCGCTTTCTGCCTTCGTACGCCCAACGACATGGGGTAAATCCGAGGACAGATCAATCTTCTTATCATTGAATTCAACGATGATGTCTCCAACTTTAAGACCTCCAACCTGCGCCGGACTACCTGAAAAGACCCGACCGATCAACGCCCCTTCAGGCCTATCGAGGCCGAACGACTCGGCCAGATCACGATCCAGACTCTGAATGCCAACTCCCAACCAGCCCCGGGAAACTTTACCGTCCTCTTTGAGTTGCGCTACCACTTCCAGCGCTACATCTATTGGGATGGCAAAAGATAATCCCATAAAGCCACCGGATCGCGTATATATCTGACTGTTGATACCGACCACTCTGCCATCGAGATCGAACAGCGGCCCGCCGGAATTACCCGGATTAATAGCCACATCCGTTTGAATAAACGGTACATAATTGGCAGCGTTCATTGACGGCAGACTACGCCCTTTAGCGCTGACAATACCTGCGGTTACTGACAATTCGAATCCAAAGGGTGAGCCGATGGCCACCACCCATTCACCGGGTTCTAGATTCTCAGAACTGCCCATATCGACAAATGGAAGATCCTTCTCGTCTATTTTCAATAACGCCAGGTCTGACAACTCATCCGTACCAATGACTTCCGCCAGTCTTTCTCGACGGTCGCTCAACGCAACATTGATCTCTTTGGCGCCTTCCACGACGTGGTTGTTAGTGAGGATGTAGCCATCTGAGGAGATAATAAAACCTGACCCCGCGGCAGGTGATGGCGCTTGCTGTCTCTCCTCGAAGAATCTGCGCAGGGGCTCCGGAACTTCCTGGTCACTGAGTATTCCCATGCGATCCTTGCCACCACGAATAACCGTGATGTTGACGACTGCAGGTGACACCTTTTTTACGAGTTCCGTAAATTCTGGTAGAGCTGCCCATGTTTGCGCACAAACTGACAATAAACCTATAAAAATTAGTTTCTTAGACATTTTCTACCACCTCATCACAGTTAACTAACGACATATCCAGCGTCCTGCAGCACAACACCCCAACAAATAACCCCAGCACTCCACCAACCATGGCTGCGCCGTCTCCGTCGACCAGCAAAGATCCACAGATGCTGCCTAGTACGAACCCTGCGAGTGGCAACAGCAATGAATGCATGATCAGCAATAGTTGCTTTTGTGGGTCAATGGAAAGCTGCACCACACCTTTGCGTTCAATGGGTAATTCAACAGAGCGGGGGCTCGGTCGGCACTGCCGGCAGCCATGACAGGCCTGTGCTTCGAGTTCAACTACGCTCAGATTGCCCGTTGTCTTTACAACTCTACCTAGCATCATAATGTTGTTAGTAAATCATCGGCTCTACCGATTCAACAACTTTTCGAGCCGTTTTAATCGGCACCTCGCCGACAACCGTAACCTGACCCGCCGCACCTTTGAGCGTCCGCGTAATGACTGTAGTACCACCTCTATGGGTGGTCATTTCCGGCAATGACGCGTTGCTGTGCTCAATAAAAATCGAAAATGCCGCAAGGCCATCAGTGAAATGCAGGCTGTTTGAATCCTGTACTATGACTTGCTTGAACCCATCGGGTAACCAGGAGACGCTCAGCCCAGGCTTTACAGACGCCCCCACCAACTTAGGGTATAACTCATGGGAAACCGTGTCGTTGCCAAGCGAGCTGTTTCCCTCTAGTTCAACGGTCTCACCAATGGTGATATTTGAAAACTGAAATAACTCCAGGACTCGATTACGCTGCACCAACTGCGATTGCAATAACAGCCCCGTCGCTTCATCAAGCCAAAGCTGGTAGCCAAAACGGTCATTGAATCTGGGGACGACCTGTAGTCTAACCGCGCTACGGTCGGCGATTCTGTCCTTGCCCAGCAAACTGAACCGATACATTGCCTGGGAATTAATCAGGTTTTCATTGAATGCGTTACTAAAGGGTCCCAGCGGCACATTATGATCAAACACAGGGGCAGGGGAATTCACGTGATGACAGATGACCTCGTCATCATGGCGATTGACTTCCCGCGGTTCGCCATTGAGATTCAGTAGTCGCTCATATTCACTACCATCAGCAAATTGATGCATAACCCGAATGGTTTCGAACTGAGAACCGCGCATATAGGTAAAAGTACCTTCGTAGTTCTGTTCGCGCAGTGCACTACCCATTTTTTCCAGCCAGTCCGATACTTCATCCGCGTAGGAGGAAGCCGCCATCATGCATAGCGCCAGAACACCTATGTGCTGTATTGCTCTCATCTAATTTATTCTTATAAATCTAATTTATTCTTATAAATCTAATTTATTCTTATAAATCTATTTTTGATAATTTACGGTCTGATCAGTTCTCTTGAGCCGAGTCATACGATCATGCTGATTGAGGTATTCGCGAAGTTTCTGTTGTTTGTCTTCATCCAGCTCACGAAGTTCTGGCTGGTTTTCACGGCTTTGGTTAGCAACCATGATCGTTGAAATTGCTTCGTCCTGATTCTCGGCAACCGCGCCAACGCTATCAGCTTCCATGTAGTCCCCGCCCATAAAGACTGCAGCCACCAAAGATGCCGCTACCGCAAACCCGGTCGCGGGTTTTTGCCAAGCAATGGGTGCATCAGCGCCGGCGTTGTGTGCAGCTTCTGCCTGCACCGCACCACTGATACGCTCGAATAATGCCTCATGCTGATCAAGGCCCAATGCGACAGACTCTTTTGAACTCACTACGTTGTGAATGTGCTGAAAAGACAGAAAGCTCTTTTTCAGACCCTGTTCACTGTCGAGTTCACGTAACAGTCTGTGAACTTCAATCTCGCTCGCTTCGCCATCGACATATGCCGACATTGTTTCCTTCATTTTTGACAATTTTTAACCTCTTCGATGCAAGTTTTTGATCATCCAATTCCAGCAATCTTTTTCTCGATTGCTTCCCGGGCCCGGAAAATTCTAGATCTAACCGTGCCCACGGGGCATTCCATTACCTCGGCGATTTCTTCATAACTGAGACCCTCAAACTCTCTCAGTGTCACTGCAACTTTCAACTCTTCCGGAAGATCGGCAATCGCTTTATAGATCACCTCTTCCATCTGGCTAGTCGCGAGATTAGCCTCAGGAGTGTCGTCATCCCTTAAGACAGCAGAATCCGCCTGAAATTCCCCATCATCGACATCTATATCAGTATCCGGTGGCCGACGTGATTTTGATACCAGATAATTCTTAGCCGTATTGATGGCAATTCGATACAACCAGGTATAAAAGGCACTATCCCCACGAAAATTAGGCAGTGCGCGGTACGCCTTTATAAATGCCTCCTGCGCCACATCCTGCACCTCATCCTTATCCCTTAAATAGCGGCCAACCAGGCTGATGATCTTATGCAGATATTTTAGTGTCAGCAGATCAAACGCGCGTTTATCTCCCCGTTTTACTCTTTCCACCAACTGCTTATCTGTGGGTTCCTTCTGACTCGCCATAAGTTCCTAGTTAATTCCTGTGCTGCAATACGCTATCTATGTGGGTATGACCCCATAAGGGGCTAATAGTACCAAATCGGCCACCGCAATCTTCCTGTTACTGTCCAAATTCGAGAATTATCCATGGTAAACCTGACGCTGACGAAATATCCTTGTCGTCGTCATGACAACACAAACTCGAGAATTCGACGTACTGGTTATCGGTAGCGGCGCTGCTGGGATGACCCTTGCGCTAAAACTAAGTCAGAATTTCTCTGTTGCTATCCTCAGTAAAGATGAACCGAATGAAGGATCTACCTACTACGCCCAGGGTGGTGTTGCAGCTGTCCTTGATGAATATGACAGCATGGCTTCGCATATAGAGGATACCTTGAATGCTGGCGCGGGGCTTTGTCACGAAGATGCGGTGCAGTTTACCGTCCAGCATAGTCCCGAGATCATCAACTGGCTGGTCGAACTCGGCGTTAACTTCGACATGCAAACCGACGCCAAGGGTGATCCCCAATTCCATCTGACGCAGGAAGGTGGCCACAGCCATCGCCGGGTTATTCACGCTGCAGATGCCACCGGCAAAGAAATCGCCCTGACGTTGTACAACCAACTCATCACCTACCCTAACGTCAACTTTTTTAAGCAATACGTTGCCGTCGACCTCATCACAGAAAACAAAGTCGGTCACAAAGGTAATCGATGTATCGGTGCCTACGTTCTGAACCTGGAAAGCGGGGAAGTAGAGTTATTCAGGGCGCACTACGTCATATTAGCCACCGGCGGTGCCAGCAAGGTCTACCTTTACACGAGCAACCCTGATACTGCTTCCGGTGACGGTATCGCCATGGCCTGGCGAGCCGGATGCCGGGTCGGCAATCTTGAGTTCAACCAGTTTCACCCGACCTGTCTATACCACCCGGATGCAAAATCATTTCTCATCAGCGAGGCCCTGCGCGGTGAAGGCGCAAAGCTGTTACTACCGGACGGCAGCCAGTTTATGCAGCGATTTGACGAGCGCGCTGAACTTGCACCACGAGACATCGTCGCCAGAGCCATCGACCATGAAATGAAACGCCTGGGGTGTGACTGTGTCTATCTCGATATCAGTCATCAAAACCCTGACTTTATCACTTCACATTTTCCAAATATCCACGCTCGCTGCCTCGAACTTGGCATCGACATCACCATATCTCCTATTCCAATCGTACCTGCAGCGCACTATACCTGCGGAGGTATCGTGACCGATATGAACGGCCAAACCGACATACCTAACCTCTATGCAATCGGCGAATCCTCCTTTACGGGCCTGCATGGCGCAAATCGTATGGCCAGCAACTCGCTACTCGAATGTATGGTATTTGGCAGCGCTGCTGCCGCGCAAATCTCCGCCAAGGGCAATCCCAAAAAATCCAGCGTACCTATTCCCGACTGGGATGAGTCCCAGGTAACCGACTCCGATGAAGAAGTCATCATCTCGCACAACTGGGATGAATTACGGCGCTTTATGTGGGATTACGTTGGCATCGTGCGAACTGATAAACGATTACAACGCGCCAGACGTCGCGTGATGCTGCTCAATCAAGAAGTTGCCGAGTACTACAGCAACTACCACATCAGTAGCGACCTCTTAGAACTGCGCAACCTAATGACCGTCGCTGATCTCATCATCCAAAGTGCAATTCGCAGAAAAGAGAGCCGCGGCCTACACTTTACGCTGGATTATCCGGACCTAGAGGACACCGCAACTGACACCATCCTGGTCCCACCTAATTTCGGCTAACCCGCCATTCTAAAAAAGACGCGCCCAAACCGATGTTGCTCTGCAGTAACCGCATCAGGAAACAACGGTATCGAAAAACCACGCCCCCGCGGGTCGAAAAAATTCATCACCAGTAGATAGCTCTCCACCAGGACCTGCCCACGCAGCTCCGCAGCCACCTCTGCACCATTGAACAATTGCAAGCGCCAGAGTGGCTCACGATATCGCACACCAACCACTGACAATGGATGTCGCAACAGAACATAACGCCAAACATGATATACACCCCCGGCTAGAGCCGCAGCGGCCAGCGGCCAGCGGCCAGCGGCCACGCTATCTCGAACCGAAAAAACGCAATCGCAACCAGCGCAATAGTATGTGTAAACACCGAAAGACAGCCCAGACAGTGCGAGGCGCGGATCTCAAAATCCAGCAACGACTTATTGAATTGCATCCAGAATGAACTCCACCAGTGCCTGCAATTCACTATCGCTGGACTGCCCGTTCCTTGAAAACCACAACATCAGGTCAGGATCTTCCTGTTCTAGCAGACGAACGAACGTATCCTGCTGATCTGCGCTCAATACATCGAACATTTTGTCGAAAAAAGGCACTAGCACCAGGTCCAGTTCCAGCATGCCGCGCCTTGAACGCCAGCGCAGTCGATTTTTATCAGCGGTCGAATACAAGGATTTATTCACCTACAACTTGTTGAGCCTGTAGAATATCTCACATGACTACTCTAATCAGACTATCCCAGTTTGGCTTCCTTGCCATTAAAGGCAAAGATGCAAAAAAATTCCTGCAGGGATACACCACCTGCGACATCGATAATCTATCGGCCAGCAATAACCTCGGTGCTATCTGCAACCTAAAGGGTCGCATGGTCAGCAACTTCCGCATCGCAGAAACCAACGACGGCCTCATACTAAGGATGCACAAGAGCCGAGTCGCCGACACCATGGCATTCCTGTCAAAGTATATAGTGTTCTCCAAAGCCAAGCTCATCGATAGCAGCGATCTCTGGCATTGCTATGGCATTATCGGTGACAAACCTGAAGGACAAATATGCCTCCAGGTATCAGACAATCGTCATGAACTATGGTACGACACCGAACTACCAGCAGAAGCAGACGACCTCCCCTGGCAACAACAAGACTGTCTCGACGGCCTGGCCTGGATCGAAACTACCACCGCAGAGCAATACCTCCCGCAAATGTTCAATCTACACAACCTTGAGGCTATCGATTTCAACAAGGGCTGCTATTTAGGCCAGGAAATTGTCGCCCGAGCCCAATACCTAGGCGACCTAAAACGCAGCCT
>Ga0302134_10000578_pt1 | contig 16307 bp, 8 predicted proteins | sample CB9_SCM_MG_FD_203123 | JGI IMG/M metagenome (GOLD analysis project Ga0302134, IMG submission 203123) | Marine microbial communities from Western Arctic Ocean, Canada - CB9_SCM | ecosystem: Environmental > Aquatic > Marine > Oceanic | place: Canada: Western Arctic Ocean | collected 2017-09-19
GAGCCACACTACCCGTCGCTGTCCGGCGGTGGCGGTGGCGGTGGCGGTGGCGGTGGCGGTGGCGGTGGCGGTGGCGACGACTCACCCCCCAAATACCGTATGATGGGCTGGTTTGGTGGCGACGAAACAGTTCATTACCGATCGTTGGGATCGGGTGATGACGGTCCACCTCCTCGTCACCCACCGTTGGGATCGGGTGATGACGACTACCCATCCCCTAGTTACCGGTCGTTGGGGAATCGTCGTGACGACTCACCTGGTCCCAGTTACAGGTCGTTGTAAATGTGTCAAGTGGTTGTCAGGTGGTTGTCCCTATACCGTCCAGCCGGGACGCCACGACACAAGAGTTTTCCCGATTTGGGTCGTGATGAAATATAAGTTTGCAACCCTAATTTGGGTGATTGTGACTAATCGGGCGACCAAACTTAGCTTTTTAATCAACCCAAATCGGGAAAACTCTTGTGTCGTGGCGTCCCGGCTGGACGGTACACGTACAACCACCCGACAACCACTTGACAAAATCGTTAGGGTGCGTGAAGACGCTAGTATTTTCGAGTCGTCGTCGCACCAGCAAGGTGACTGCACACACATTCATGGGGACACACACACACGGGGTAGTCCTGTCGAGTTTCGATGCTCACCCCCACCCGGCTCGATTCACAGTCGTTGAAAGGCGTGTCCGGAGAGATCATCATCCTCGGTTTCTTCCGGTGTTCGAACCACCTCGTACACCCCAAAAATCCGTCCACAATAGCACCCCCCCGCCCCGATACGCATCACCGAGACCTTCTTGCAATGCTCACACCAAACATGTTTGAAGTGCCGTTGTCCGACTGCAGAGGAGGCGGCATATTGCGACGCGGGACTCGTCGCCGAGGTCATCGTTCCATTACTCAGGTCTGTTTTCCCTTAATTCCAATCGTTCATACACAAGCGCTTACCGTGTGGTTTTTGTGTGCGCAGTATGCAATCGAGCGTGCTCCTATGCATCTCGACACTCCTCGACGGCGGCAATCATTACTGTGTGTTTGAAAGTCGTTCTCAAAATGTCGATCTTCCGTGTCCACCCCTGCACACCCCTGCACACCCCTGAACACGGAAGATCGACATTTTGCGTATTGGTGTGGCAGCCAAGATGATTGCATTGAAAGGTCCCGACGGGTCTCCAGTCTTTGAGTCGATCGCGATCACGCTCGTAACGCCATGGTTTCGAACCGACTCCCTCCCATGCAGAAAGGATAGTTTGGTTAAGGGGACACCTCTCAACGTGGCAGGTTTGCGACGAGTGCTTGCGATCTGAGCATCCCGAAAAGTGCGTCGTGTACCGTTCGAACCGACACAAACGAGTCAACTCGCGCATGTTACTAACAATGGACCCCGTGCACAGGTGCACACACAAGCTTTCCGAAGTACCTCGCTGGATTTCAAGCGCAAAGGTTGAGATTGTCCGGACCCTGCTCGCAGAGGTGTGCTCACACTCTGGCACCGACCACCGTACACAATCGTATGCTTACTACAATCGATTTGAGTTTGTGTGCAGGATCCAGCAATGATCCTACGCGAGCAGCTGGGCATCTCCGCCGACGGGAGCGAGGCCGTCTATCGCTCCGACGACATCGAGGCGTTCGTCAAACGCGAACCCGGGCTGCTCACGTGGACCGACCGCGACCATCGGCAGAACATCGAGCACTTCTTCACGGCCGTCGACCCGAGTGGCGGTGGCCCGTCGGCGTTTGCCATCTGCAGCGTCATCTGCTTGCCCAACGGCAGCATCCAGGTGCGTCTAGTCAAACATGGAAAAAGGCAACGGCAGGGGCAGCGATATATCGAACCGATTGCCGGAGATGCCCTCGTCCTTGTACAGCAAACAGAGCGTGCTACAGAGGCAAACGAACGAATCCGGGCGCTGACCCAAGTTCTCGACAAAGGGTGGAGCGATCAACGGGAGAACGCGTTTGGTAAGATCCTCAACCAATGCTCCATCGCTCTCGTTGAACTTTGCCGCAAACTCCGGCTCCTTCCAAAGCGCAAAGAGCAGCATGGCCCTCTTGCAAGCAATGTTGGAATCTGACGTCAGCGGGTATGATTTGATGTTCTCCAGTTCCCGCTCCGTTTGTCGAAAGTTAACCGTTCGCCCGTGCTCGCGTTCGAGCATGCAAACAATGTCCGACAGAAGACTGTTGAGCTCAGACGTGCTCGGATCTATAGACTCCGAAGACCTCTTGGAAAACGGGCTCCCGAATAGGATCCACTTGAGCGAATCCTTTGGAAGCTTGGTTGTCTGCATCAAACCCCGCTTAAAACCGCGTTTGTTCTGCGTATGCGCAGGTCGTGGCCGTCGACGCTCTCCACACGCGCGAGGTTCGCCGGACGCAAGAACTTTTTCTGGCTCACCTCAAACGGGTCCGGGCAATGCCCTTCTTAGCAGGCGCAATGGCCGTGCTATCTCTCGAGAGCAACTTGGCGTACGTTCCTCAGAGACTCGAATTGCCTGAGATGTGTTAGTGATCACATTGCTTACTGCCCAAATGTTCGACTCCCGTGATACGCCAACAGGTTTGAATCGCAACAGTGCGTCGTTCGGTGCTCTCGAACCGCACACACACGCGATGCGTTCCGTAAGCTAATGTATGCAACGATCGTTGTCGCAGTTTGCTGCACTATTTACACACTCATGGTTTCGAGCGCTGGTGCTCCCTCTCGGAGGGAGCACGCGGTGAGCTTGGCTTCCTGACAACCGGTGCGTGACACATTCTCTTACACACTTTGAACGACCCAGCAACATTCCTGTGCGCTCGGTATCTACACAGCGAGTACAAAAGAACGCCAGGCTCTCATGCTCCGGGAGGCACTACGCGTCGGCAAGATCTCATTTTCGATGAGATTCTTCTCCATTTCTATGGAGGTCGAAGAGGCCAAGAAGAGGATCGCGGACGAGTTGAAAAACTTTAGTGTCGTTAAGGAGCCTGGCAAGACTTTCTTCGCAAAGGTATACGCAAGAATTCGAACCCGGAACACCCTGCACTTCTTTGCAAACCACGTTGGCTCTGCTTCAAAAAGTGGAAAGTTGTACAACAACGTGTTGTTTCGAATCCCGTCTCACAGCCGCGCATTACGTACTCGGGCAAGCTAAACGGACAACAGGATGATTGCGTAATCGTTTTGCAGCTGGCGCTCCTCTCCCAGCGCTGCTTCTTCGAAGATCCCAAGTGAGTTGTGGAAGCCATGCCCATCCTGAAATTCGCGTTCTAACCCACAGCGATACCCTTTGCAGGTACGAACGCTTTTCGAGCCAACGGGCTTGCGCGCGGACAATGTAAAAGGCCTGAAACGGGTAAAGTCGGGTGTCGATGGAAGAGATAGAATAAACAGAGAACATATTGGGGTCTGCGTGTAGACCACGGGACGGGATGGCCGTGGAAATGGAAAACGGGTGCGTGTGTGCGCTGTCTATCTTAGTGTCGGTTCTCGTTTTGAGCCCACTCTGTGGCCTCCCTGGTTCAATAACAAACGACTTTCCTTCAACATTAAGGGCAACCGCTCTCGTTCTAATCTCGCTCCTAAGCGCGCCACCGCTCTTCCGCGACAGCGTTCGAGTTCTAGAACAACGGCTCTTTCTCTCAGCTTGCGTCGCAAGCGCGGCGCTTGCCGCGGAGAATCGAGGAGAAGGTCCCGCCCGAGCAATCGACGCACTGTTCATATTCGTGGCGTTGTCGTCGTGTGTGATCTCAAGCGTCTCCAATGGGTTGAGTAACGGCACTAAGAGCAACGACGATACAACACAAAGCACAAACGAGAATCTATGCGCACTAGTCGGAGCGCTTTTGTTCTACACAGGCGTACGGCTCGTAAGGGACGCGTTCGCGCTTCCACAGGAAACCTTGTCGTTTACAATAACCAAGACAGAATTCAATGTGAGAGGATTCGCGTTGGTCGACGAGATGGTTTTAGCCACCAAGGCAATCAATGGTACACTCTTCGCGTGCGTCGGTCTCGTCGTGCTTGTGCAACACAACAACGTTCTGAAGTACGGCGTCGCCGCAGTGGCGCGGACGTGCCGGGCCATCGCGTGCCTCTCGTTCGTGACTACGTTTGTGTCCCAAATTGTGGCGTTTCACAACATGTCACTTTTGCCGGCGATCTTCTCCGACGATGCCTGCCTTGTCGGGGAAGCCTGCGAAGTGGCGACTAGGTCAAGGAGGCAGTACATAGCCTCTAGCATGCCGTTTGTGAGCCTTGGATGCACCCTCGCCCTCGGCGTTTTCAGCCTACCAAAAGCCCATCAAAGGACGGAGCGCAAGCACTCACTGCAACCAAACGCAATCGACGTGACGACGTGGGTGTGCCTTGGCATCGCCTCCGTGGTTCCAATTCTTGTCGTCCTTGGGTACGCCGGCACGGAAATCTCGCAACTGGAAATCGAGCTGCTGTTGAGCTTGTTGGCGATCGGTTTTGCGTCGACCAATGGACCTGTTCTCGCATGCGTTCTCTATCTAGTATCGGGTGGGTTGCACATTTCGCGAGCGGGAATGGAGATGACCGTCATCACTGATCTGGCATTCGTGCTGTCCTCCACATGCGTGGGTTTGCTCTTGTTGTTGATCTCCGTGAACACGGTGCTCTACTCGTTCACCGATCGACTATACAGCGATTTGCTAGAGAACTTGTGCGGCATCCTGCTTACAACGTTTTTAAGCGTCAATGTGCTCCTGTTCCTGGGCTCACTTGTGCTTTTTAGCTCGGCGAATGGGGCATTGCGAACCGGGGAGACTTCGCTCATGGCGGACGGAATGACATACAATTTGGAACATTTCCTTCCAGTTTTCTTTGCTGGAAGTCTCTACACTGTTCGACACGAGAGCTCAACCCTGGGTTGGTGGTGGAGTCGGGCGGCGTGGTTTGTACCCACACTTCTAGGTCTGATGGTCTACTTCATCGTGGCATCAGTGCGCCCAGACGGCGGAACGAGCCTTTCTTACGCCGGATACTCGCCCATAGAGGCGTACGTTGATGTGTTTTCGTTGGCAGTGGGGACGGTGTCCGCGGTAGCTAGCTGGGCCATCGTTGGTGTATTTCTATAACGAAGCATCCGACTGAATTGGATGCTGAGGTGACAAGTACCTGACAAGTCGTGTGGTTGTCAGGTGGTTGTACGTGTACCGTCCAGCCGGGACGCCACGACACAAGAGTTTTCCCGATTTGGGTTGTGATGAAATCTAAGTTATAACCCTACTTTGGGTGATGGTGACTAATCGGGCGACCAAACTTAGATTTCATCACGACCCAAATCGGGAAAACTCTTGTGTCGTGGCGTCCCGGCTGGACGGTATAGGGACAACCACCTGACAACCACTTGACAATGTCTATTTGGCATACACATGTATACGTTTTGGACGATCACCCGACAACTACCCGACAACTACCCGACAGACCTATGCATGTGTACATCGGATAGACATTGTCAAGTGGTTGTCAGGTGGTTGTCCCTATACCGTCCAACCGGGACGCCACGACACAAGAGTTTTCCCGATTTGGGTCGTGATGAAATCTAAGTTTGCAACCCTAATTTGGATGATCGGTATGTTTCCTAATTTGGGTGATCGTGACTAATTTGGGCGATTGTGACTAATTTGGGTGATTGTTCCTAATCGGGCGACCAAACTTAGAATTCATCACGACCCAAATCGGGAAAACTCTTGTGTCGTGGCGTCCCGGCTGGACGGTACACGTACAACCACCTGACAACCACCTGACAAAACCAAAAAGTCAAACGACTCAAAAATCCTGGGGGTTGACTGTTGCCCACCACCAACCTCGACCTCCTCCAGCCGGTATGTTCATACCGACACACAGGCATACAAAAGAGAGCGAGCGTAGCAGAGATGGCTTCCCCAGGCACAGACAAAACCAAAACGCCTCTGCCACACCAGGCAATCGCAATTACGAATGTCGTTGCCAAGTCAACGAAGCAGTCCGGAAATGTCCTTCTCGGTGGTACCGGAGCAGGCAAGACGCTCGCATCGCTCGAGATCGCAAAGGCAATTGTCAGCGCACCGCTTGGCAAAGGGCTGACCTTCTCTCCGCGTTCGTCTAACGGACGGACGCAGGCCAATCGGGTGCTCGCAATCATTCCACCGCTCGGCGGCAGCGTGATCAAGCAGTGGACAAAGGAAGCGGTCGCGTCTGGGTGGCCAACCTCTTCTGTTTTAACATATTATGGAGCAACGGAGAAGATTCGGCGCGAGAAATTTTACAAATGGGATTTGCATGCGAACGACCACGACGACGTCCCCCACCTTTTCATCACCTCAATCGACACGTTGCTATCGGAGTGCAAGTCCATTTACACGGGCGATCGCAAAAAGATCACAATCGAGGACATCCGTAGCTCGGCGTTTCACGACATCTCTCCACTTTTCGGCAAATTCCGAGTCGTAATCGTTGACGAATTTCAAGACTTTAAGAACGGCTCCTCGGCCTACCATGACGACGTCGAAGTCGACCCCGCGCAGATCAAGTACAACGTGTTAAACGAGTTCGTCAGCTACAGCCGGCCACAGTTCTTGCTCGGCCTTTCGGCAACTCCGATTGTCAACCGCAGCTGTGACCTCTACTCATTCCGGCGCCTCTTCCTCAAGGGGTCCAAAGAGCTCTGGACGTACCGAGAAGGCTACGAAAAGTTTAGTGGACACGCTGACGCTTCGCAGCGCGAGATCGAGTCCTTCAAGAAAAGCTACTTCACAGAGATTGCCAAGATGGATGCCGCGGTCAACGACACCGCCATCACGGACATTAAACACGGTCTGACTCCAGACGAGATGCTGCTGCTGCAGGGCGCGTCGGACGAAGCGGTCGACAAGGCCAACAAACTGATGCGGCGAATCGGAGAGGCGGCGATCAATCCGTGCCAAGAGACGCGCTCGGCGCGCAGCGTCGCAGAAAAAAAATACAACGCTTCAATGACTCGCTTCCGCCGTGGTATGGTCCACCCAGCTTTCTTCGCCAAGCCTGTGCGGTCCGAGACCGAGTACGAAGAGGATAGATACGGCAAACGGATCTACTATTTTGACCATTCGACCGGGCGTGAATTGCCAATCATGAAAGTCATCAAACCGAAAATTGACGAGCTCTACCAGAAATGGCCCATTTCAAAGTGTTCCAAGATGATGGCCATACTCGATCGCATCGCGGCGATAGACGCCGAGGATCCAAACACCCGCATCGTGGTCTGCTTGCATTGGGCAGAGCCACTGCAGCTGCTCGCGCGTTACGCGAAGGACCGGTTCCCAGGAAAGGAAATCCTCGAGCATCACGGCTTGGCCTCGCGACGTCCGGCCCAGGCAATGGAAGCGTTCGCCGTGGCTACATACGACACCGGACCGATCATGCTCGCCACGACCCCGGGCATCGACCGCGGCGTAGACATCGCCTTTACGACGAAGGGAGCTGATGGCAATCGGGTAGCCGTGAGAATGATCACCGGGGACTTACCCTATTCGGCAGCATCCGAGGGCCAGCTTCACGGGCGAATCAAGCGCCTCCCTGCGCAGGGATACCCAGACGCGTCGGATCGGGTGCGCAATTGGTTTGTCGATCGCATCCTCACCGATTGCGGAAAAGCAACCGTCGAGGACTTTTTCTTGAAGCTGATCGCCCAAAAGTCCAAGAAAATGATCACGGGGATGACTACGGTCGAGGAGACGCTGGAGGCCGGGCTGGAAGTGGCCGAGGGCGTCAAGAAGGAAAAACCAGAATTAGGAAGCCTCGCGCTTTTGCTCGACACGCTCGGCTACGTGCGGCCGGACCCGGCAGTTAGGGAGACGCGCAAGCGGGCCGCCTCGGCGTGTGGTGCTGGCTCGAGCTCGGCAGCGGATGGAAAGAAGCATGCGAAAAAGTGAAGGCGATGGAGAGGTTTTGGGAGGGACATGTGCATGACAATTAGTTGACAAGTACTTGACAGTGTCGGACATGACCCGTGTGTGTGTGTGTGTATCCGCGGTACACGGCACTCGCAGTTCCGTGTGCGGACAAAACCGACAATGAAAAAGCGGAAGGCTGGGGGTAGTGGGAGTGCGTCCAAGCGTCCGGCACCGGTTGTGAATGTCACTGTAAACGTCAAAACGATGAACAAAACGATTAACAACTACAATGCGCCCCCGCCGGCTCCCAAGGAGCCACAATTGGATTCCGACGAGGAAGAAGAGCGTGAGATTCAAGCGTTTACGAAAGAGAACAATAGAAAAGAAGCCGAGCGCTTGCGCAAGCTCGCACTCGAGCGCGAGCGGAAAGAGGCGTTGCTTCCGCCATACCTCTTTCCGGAAGGCGAACGCGAGGTGTACTGGCCGCATAAAAACAATCGAGTGTACTACCGCGTCCGCTCGGACCGGTTTGGTGGGCTGTTTGGCGACTGTGGGCACTGCACCTCCAGTGGCTTGTCCATCGACAGGTTTGCCCGGGACGAGTGCCTGAGAAACCATCGTCTCCGCGCCGCCTTCCTGGAAAAGGTGGAGGAATACAACGAGGCGTACGAGTCGCGTGATCTCGCGGCGGCGGCTGAGGCGCGCGAGTACCTCGTCGAAGAGCGTACAACCAAATGCCCACCGTGCCGCACGACGGACAAGACGCTCACCGGCGAAGCGAAGGCGTGCAAGGAGTTTTGGATCGCGACGCGCGAGGCGATGTGCCTCGCGCAGAACGGGTGCCGCCACTCGGAATGCGTCGAGCGCGGTGAGCTCGCCAAGTACGTCCTCGAAGGCGACCACGTCGACCCCAAGGGGTTGCTTGACCCGGTCAACAAATGGGTGCATCACCTGAGCGACTACCCTTGGTGGTCGAATCACGGCGGCGTCGCCGCGATGCGCGCCGAGGTGGCCAAGCTGCAGTGGCCGTGCAAATTCTGCCACTTTCTCGAGAAGACCGGAAAGCAGGCCAACCGCAACGGCGACCCGGCTCTGATGCCACCAGGCAAATGGGACGGAACGGAGGAGGAGATCGCGCAGTACCATGCCAAACACAGCGCCACAATCAAGTACCCGAAGCAGCAGCACGTCGACAAGGAAAAGCTTCGTCGTGGGTGCTGCCTCCGATGCAATCGTGTCGTCACCAAAGAAAACGTGTTCGCCTTCCACTTCGACCACCGCGACGAGCTCACCAAGATGAAGGGCGGGCTCGCTCGAAAGCAGGGCGGCGTTGCGGGCCTCGTAGGCAACGACACCAAGGCCGCCGCGCTCGACAAGATCGAACCCATCCTCGACGCCGAGATGGACAAGTGCGATGTTTCGTGCGCCAACTGCCACCACCGCAAGACGTGGGGCTACCCGTACCGGGAGTAGTGCGCGCGACAAAGTGCTGACATGTGCATGACAATCGCTGCTCGTGGGTACAGCAAAAATGGACAATGTTTTGACAATTCTGGACAATGTCTATCATGTAGTGTGTACATGCATGGTTCTGTCAGGTGGTTGTCAGGTGGTTGTCCCTATACCGTCCAGCCGGGACGCGACGACACAAGAGTTTTCCCGATTTGGGTTAATGAAATTCATAAGTTTACAACCCTAATTAGGAACCATGCCCATCACCCAAATTAGGGTTGCAAACTTAGATTTCATCACGACCCAAATCGGGAAAACTCTTGTGTCGTGGCGTCCCGGCTGGACGGTACGTGTACAACCACCTGACAACCACCTGACAAAAATCTCGAACAAACCAGAGGCTGACTTGTCGTCGCGTTGAGATCATATTCTATCTGCTGAAGGTTAAGGATTGAGCAAGCCAGCCATCGGATGCTTTTTGGCCGATGGAAACACATCCTACTGTTTTTTGCCCCGTTTTCAAGCGCGGTTCTTGTGACATCGCCATGGCCGACGCCTGCGTCCGGTCCAATCGAGACGTGTGCGAACCCACCAGAGACCCCGAGACGATGGATGACCGCTGCAGAATGTGAAGCGTTTTCGGAAACCGATCCAGCATACACGTTTGTGAATTTAGGCTCGTCCACAAGCGCACCAGCCGGATGCTCCATTGCGCTCGACGGTTCGACTGTGAAGTACAACTCGAATTTGGTCGACACGCCTGGAATCTGTGGAGCAAATTTTGTTACTGCTTGCGTTTGCCACGAGTTCGTTCGTGTCACCGGCGACTTGGACTGTCAATCGGGCTGCTACAATCACATCTTCATGGACGATCTTTGGGGCGGCGGGCGCAGGCAGATCCGGCCGTCGCCGCTCAACGGTGAGGTGGTCGCGAATCGACGATTTCTGTTGCATCGACGTGCGTCGGCCCCCGACGCAGAGTTCTCTTCAGCGGGACGGGTTTACAACATGTTTCTCCAGCCATCCTCCCAGTCGTGGCGATTCTCGTGGCTGATGACGAACGGGAACCAAGGCTACTTGTACGAAGATAGCAACAACCACGCCGTTCTGCACAACACTATTCAGAGCTGGGAATTGTACGCCGACGATGTTAATGCAACGCGCGGGTTCTACATGCGTTCGTGGATGCAGCAGCGCTGCCTCTCCATCCAAAGCCCGTATTCAAACTATGATTACGGAGGCAGTCTTGAGAACCGAACGACTGTCAATACGGAAGTTCAAGAGTGTAACTTCAACAGCGTGCAGCAGACGTGGCGAATTTCTTGTGAATGCCCGTCGCCGACGTCGCCGCCGTCGGCGCCGCCACCCGCGTTGCCCGCGCCTCCGGCGCTCCCGCCGCCACACTGGTCGTGTGATGAAGTGGACGTCATCTTCAACACGCGCACGGAGCTGGACTGCAGCTTGCACACTCAAGCCAACCTCGGAGCTGCATTTTCGACCACACAGACGGGAACAAATTGCCAATGCAACAAGATTGGACTTCTACTTTCGCAATACGGGGTTTCGGGATCGGAAATGACACAGGCGATCTGCGAAGGGTTCTATAAGACAATGGGTGGAAGCGCGGAATCCAACTACGGAAAGGTGAGGCCGTGCGTTTGGTCCGAAAACTATCTCGGGACAACTGACGTGAACGAGTGGTGCCGCACGACATCCGTTTCAGATGCACCGGTCTGCTCGCCCTCACCACCGCCGCCCTCACTGCCTCCGCCCTCATTGCCTCCGCCCTCTCCGCCTCCTCCTACACCGGTCAGAGAGCTGATTGTTGGCGGTGAAGATGGCGTGTATCAGCATCCAGAGTCCGACTATAATCAAATAACGATCGATTCGGGGGCGTGCACGGAAGGACTCGAAACTAGCCAGGTCGACTGCGCCATTTTCTCGCAGTTGTTAACTGGAACCGACTTGGAGATTGTGGATTCGCCGAACGCCAAGGGCTGTATCTTCTTCGCCGCAAACCCATTTGCGGGCATGGACGCCATCGTTCAGTGGAATGCCCGAACCACGGCGACGCCGGGTTGCAGCGCTCTTGGACGGTGTGTGTGCAACACCTACTCGATCTGGCAGCTGCCCTCACAGTCGTGCAACGGCGACCTCGACGAAGTCTTCTCGACGCGCGTGGACGCACGCGAGGCCTGCGAAGCTGCCGGATGTCTTGGTCTCGCGGATGCGAGGTACCTCGACAAAAACGAGGTAATCTGGCGCCAGGCGCACGACAGTTTCACTCCTATCTTCGGCGGACAGTACTGTTCCACCGACGCGGATCGCCGTTTGTACAAAGCGAATTGGTACCAATCGATTCCCACCGACGACGCCGACCAAATTGTCGATCAGAACGGCGATGCGATGAACACGTTCTGGCCAGCGTGGTACATGGGCGTCGCACACGGCCAGGGCGCCGAGTGTGGGATTTTTGGATGGAACGTACAAGACGATGGGACGAGTGCACGCGCCGCGTGTGTTTTGTGCCCCGACCTGAGCTGCAATCCGTCGCTCGTGGTCTCGCCGCCGCCACCGCCCGATGGCACATGCACCGCCGCATCATACACGACCGTTCCTGATTACCCGCTGGGAGGTGGTCTCAGTACAGTCTTCGAAGAGTCGGACGGATGTCCAGACATCACAACGAATGCGAATGAGCAGTACTTACTCGCCGACCAACCCGTGGGCGGGTACGTTCTGAAGTTTTGTTCGCACGTTGCCGTGGTCGACGGCGCCTCTGCAGGTGCCAGGAAGCTCGAAAGGCCACGCTGCTTGCAAGAGTGCACCCAAGTGGAACACGAGCGGGTGACGTCTTGCGTCGGTCTGTGTCCACCTGGCTTCTTCTGCTGCGCCTCGCTTGGGGACACCTGTGTACGAACGTGTCCAAACGTTCCAATCGCCGGAAGTAATAATTGTGGCGGTCCGGGCGAGGTCTGTCCAATTTGCCCTGACTGCTCAACCAACGTCGACAACGGTTCGGGAAACAGCTTCTGGTTCCCCAAAAACCTTGCCTTCTTGGGCGTCACAGCCCCAACTCAGCATGTCGAATGCTTCCTACACGAACCGCCGTCGTCGCCGCCCCTCCCCACCCCACCGCCATCGCCTCCGCCAACGCCTCCGCCCACCCCACCGCCCTCTGCATTCCCCACGCCTCCGCCCTTCCCGCCTCCCCCTCTCCTTCCATCAACCATCGACACTTGCTCCGGCGGTTTGACGAAGACCGAGGCGCACGCCGCCTGCCACGCCCACAACACCGACACGGCGGCGGTTGGCGAGTGCCGCGTTCGCTCCGGTGCGTGCCCGGAAACGGAAACGGAAGTCATTCGACGACGACGACGTCTTCTGGAAACTCCACAGTGGGCCGCGAGTACGACCGGTGGTTCGTGTACGGACGCATGTGCATCGCTCGGCAACGAGAATCTAGTGTGTCTCGACGCCGAGTCGCTTGCCGACACGTCGTGGCTCTCACTCATCGACTCCGAGGCAGAGGCGGCGACCATCTTCGCCGCAACGGCAGGCTTTGCCGACACTTGTGTGAGTTTCGAGGACGTTTCACTCTTTGCTGGTATGATGCCACACCCGGCTGATCCGGCAGACATTCGATGCTATTACCTCAAACCGACGTCCTCCAGTGCCTACACGTGCTCGGACACGATCGCCGGTGGGCAAAAACTCTGCTACTGTCAACAAGAGGACTTCTCGACGGTGATAAACATTCAGAACCCGCCCCCGCCTCCGTCCGGGCCTTACGACGTATGGTTACTCCCACAAGATGTATGTGGGTACGTCTACACCGGAAACGCCGGCCGTTACATCTACGACTCGCGAGTCGATGCCAACCAAGCGTGTCTTGACCACGGCTGCACCGGTCTGGCCGATCCGTGGATGGTCGAGTCAGCGACGTTCGATTGGCAATCCACGCTCACCGAAGACAACGCATACCAGCAAGCGTCAGGGGGCGGCGGCCGATGCGCGGCGTCGTGGTGGGCAACGGACATCCCGGGTCTCGCGACAGACACACCTGGGTACTACATGCACGTATCCGGTACTGCTGGGTGTGGCGTCGCTGGATGGAACGTATGGGCGACGTCGTCGGCTGCAGCGTCGTGCATCGGCTGTCCGCAGCTTTTATCGTGTCCCTCACCGCCGCCGGTTCCCCCTCCATCTCCACCGCCGCCCTCTCCACCACCATCTCCACCTCCACCTACGCCCCCGCCCTTCCCTCCAAAATCGACTGGATGGTACCCTTCGGAGTTGGGCGAGAGCTGCGACGACGCGTGCGCCGACAACGGGTTGCTGTGCGACACCACCGAGGCGCGAAGCCAAATGGAATTTATCGACACGTCAGTCGAGTTCAACACGATCACAGCGCCGATGCAGTTTGGTACCGAAATTGGCACCACTTGCAACGGCCAGTATATTGGATCGTCGGCTTGGTCGTATCCGCGGTACAGGCCATCTCCAGTGGCTTGCGGAAAGACACAAGAAACCGACAACCCATTGCACACGTGTGGAGGGACAGTTCCAGGGTACTATCGAATTTGCTACTGCGTCTCACATGAACCTCCCTCGGCGCCGCCTCTCTCGCCGCCGCCAACGCCTCCGCCCTTCCCCCCGCCGCCAATCGTACCATCTTCGGTCGAACAGTGCATCGATGTCTCTTCCGACGGCGCAGCCCACGCATACTGCCACGACTACAACCAGAACGCGTCGACCCCGGGACGCTGCGTCGTGAGAGGCGATGTGTGCTCCGCTTCGACGTCCGGCCGCCGTCTTCAGTCACTATCGGCACAGTGGGCTCGCTCCGCGGGCGGACAGAGCTGCGCAAGTAGATGCTCCGCGGTCGACCCGGGGCTGGGATGCGTCGACTATCAGGACTTTACGGACACGCCGTGGCTGTCGCTTCAGGACACACAAGCCAAGGCAGCCGCAATATTTGCGTCGACGTCCGGGTTCAACCCGTGCAGCTCGATCGGATGGTCTGCTGTGCAACCCTACCAACAAAACGGCGGCGGGCTGAACAACAAATGCGTGTACATTACACAAGCATTGGCAAACAGCGCGACGGGGTCGCCCTCGTGCTCCTCAGCAATGTCCTCCCGACGCTTCCTGTGCTACTGCGAGCCCGTCGCGACGCACTCCGTCGAAATTTATGTGGAGGCACCGCCGCCATCGCATCCACCGTCCCTTCCGCCCTCACAGCCACCATCTCGGCCACCATCGCCGCCGCCACCCACTCCACCACCACTCGCTCCCTGCCAAGTTGATGTATGCACGCCGTTCCCGAACACGTCGATCGCCGAAGCGCACTGCTCCGCCCAACCAGCGGAGCAACAGTGCATCGTCTCTGACAGCGATCGAACTGCCGGAACGCGTCGTTTGTCCGAGCGTGTCTTCTCCTTCCTGGACAACTCCGCCGGCTACGCGACGTGCACAGCTGCTGGGTTGTCGTTCGTTGTGAAGGCATCGTGTGGGCTGGCGAGCACCTACCTTGGACTCGGCTACTCCGGTTCGATCTACAACCAGGCCTCGGGGCCCGATTTGGGTTGTGTGCGGTGGAACTCGAACTCTTTCACCTATTACGATCACGGCGGCCTGGGCGACTGCGCCAGTGCCGATCGTACGTGCGTGTGTGAAGGAATTATGGCGACCCACCCCCCCCCGCCTCCACCACCTCCGGTTTCGCCATGTGCTTGGGAGACGTGCACACTGTACGCCACGGAACAGCTCGCCAAGGACCACTGCGATCTCAACCCCGAGTTTTGCCGTGTGTCCGCGACGGACATCACCACCGCCCGGCGCCTTTCGGAGACAGCAGGAACGACCTTCACGTACAACGGGCAACCGTACACACTCGCCCCCTATGGCGGTTCCTGCGACGACGCTTGTGGAACGGCGAACTGTGCGGCTGCCGTCGGGACAACAGGCTGGACAATTACAGACTGGACCTCATACATCGACATCACCCTTGGCCTTGGCGGCTACACTTGCAACGCGGGAATCGTTGTGTTCCCGGGAGTGATGTCCTACATTAGGATCACTTCAGAGACCGTCTCCACATGCTACCGCGGCAGCTCCACTACTCTGAACTGCGCAGCCACCCAGTCATCTGGGCAACTGCTCTGCCCTTGTGAGCCTGAAACCCCAACCGAACCCGAAATGCTCTACGCGTGCGACTGTCAGGCTCCGCCGCCGCCGCCGGCCCTTCACGCCCTCGTGCACCACACCGAGTTCCAAAACGGTCTGCGCTTCAACGAGAATACCGATCGCGTAATATACTTTTCTACCGACTCTGGACTCGCGCTCGGAGACGCCGTAGTCTACGTCCCCGTATCCGAGACGACGTGCACAAATGTGATCACAATCGCGGCTGACAGTAAACACGGAGGTCTTCTGGTCGGCTCGAACAGCGAACTCACCGCCAACGTCAATCTACCGAGAGGAAGCTACCACGCTTGCGTGGCGACGACGGGATCAAGACGCCTACTACTACTTAGGCGGAAGCTTCAAGCAACTGGCGCGTTTGTATCGACCGATTTTACGCTCCGGGTCGATGTGACATTGACTATCGACCCAGTCGAAGCCGATTCCGTCTTCTCTTGTACCTGCCCGATGCTATCACCGTCGCCGCCCCCATCGCCACCCCCTCCTTCTCCTCCGCCCTCGCCTCCACCGGCACCGCCACCGCCATCGCCACCGCCGCCGCAACCCCCGCCATTCCCCCCGCCTCCGTTGTCGCCATGTGAGGTCGATGTGTGCACCGAATTCGACACAGCCATACTGGCAGAAGCGCACTGCGCCGCCCAGCCGACGGAAGACCAGTGCCTCGTCACGGACACGGATCGAACGACGGAAGGCGCTCGCCGGCTCTCGGAAACGACCTTCACGCTCCTCCCAAACACCTACACATCCTGTGCCGAGGCTGGACTCACGGCAGTCGACAACGGTGACTGT
>Ga0302134_10000579_pt1 | contig 16288 bp, 13 predicted proteins | sample CB9_SCM_MG_FD_203123 | JGI IMG/M metagenome (GOLD analysis project Ga0302134, IMG submission 203123) | Marine microbial communities from Western Arctic Ocean, Canada - CB9_SCM | ecosystem: Environmental > Aquatic > Marine > Oceanic | place: Canada: Western Arctic Ocean | collected 2017-09-19
ACCCCTCCTTCATCCCCCCAACGATCTATATGACGGGGCATTTCAAATGCAATTTTACTGCTCAAACTATCCACTATGGTTACAATTCTATCAGGTAAAAATGTATTACTGAGATGGGCTGCTGCCCGTTGAATAAACCTATCTTGAAAAAACGGACTATTCAGCAAATATTGGAATAGTTCGTAATCATTCATAAGATCATCAAGAAGATTAATTGAGCTGTTATTGACATTAAAACCACGGTCAAGATCAACTATCATCCACTGCCATTTCCCGTTGTCTTCTCGAGATCTCCACCATTCCCTGTTATGCCCCCAACTGGTATTAGCGCAATACACGGTCATCACAAGGTGATCAATAAAACTATCCACATTCATCCATTGCTGGATCTGATTATATACAGCAAGGTCATTCGGGTCGTTACTTAAAATATAATTGATCATTGTACTATAGTGATCCATACTGCCTTCAATAACCAGCAGTTGTGTCCCTGATGGTGTAGATGTGTATTCCAAGTGATCAATATTATCCGGATTAACGTTGAAGTTTTCGAAAAAATAATGAGTGTCAAATTTCTCTCGAATGTTATGTATGCCCCAGTATGCTCCATTCAAAAAAAGTGCAGAAGGCGCATAAGCCATATAACCACAATCCATCATTCCCGACACCAGGCTCTCGGTCATAGGGTCCCTTATCAACGTTTCTTCCCAGTCATCACCGCCGTTTCGGAATACAATTCTGGAAAAATTGGCTATCTGTTTATTACCAAATAATTGATAGTTAATAAAATCATGGCCAAAACGGTCTCGTGTATAGATCGTAAATGGCTTCTGGGGTTTAGTCCATATGTTGAGCCCACCAAGCCTGGCACCTGCATTGGCTGTAAATCTATGATCAGTTTCCGGAGTAAAATACTGTATGGTGACCGGTATTTCTCTTTGCTTAAACTCATTCTCATAAATACCAATATCTTCATCCCAAAGTGTTTCCGGCTCAGCCAAAAGAGATATGGTTGGCAGGTAACTCTGCTCATTGATAAAATAAGTTGAAACCATGATCTCGCCTGGGAGTTTATTCGTATCTATGGTTCGTGCTTTTAGAACCGTTGTGCTTTCAATAGCGATTGGATTAGTATAGAGACTGGCGTCTGTACCAGGTCGTGATCCATCAAGGGTGTAATAGATTTGTTCCGTATCTGACCCAACGGCGAGTTCAATGGTCTGGGAACCACCATAAAAGCCTGCTTCCAGTGATGCTTGTACCGGGCCTGAAACATCGGTACCGTTGGTTGCCATAGTGTTATTTAGCGCTCCAGGTGTGGGTTCACCAAAAAAAGACCAGATATTATCTTCAATAGTTCTGCCATAAGACACATCCGTGATTTGACCACCAAATGTAATTGAATCAAGCAATACGGTATTAGAATAACTGGTCCCATTTAATTCAAGATCAAAACTGATATCTGAACTGGTGCCACTGATTTGATGTATTTCAACTGCAACTATATTTTCACCATTTGTGAGGTTATTTGAAGATAAAGTCCATTCAAAAAATGTGTCTTCGTTACTTCCGCTCACTGTAGAACTTGCATAAGTATCATAGGATATTGATCCTGAAGGCATATTGCTTCTTATAACCTCGTTCCCATTTAAATAAATAACTGCACCGTCATCTCTCTTAAGGCTGAAGGTCAGGGTCTGAATATCTTCAGCGTTATTTACAGTAAACATACGCCGAAAATAGGTGCTGATATTTTTATCGTTTTCATCCAGTCCATAGCCCACGACTGTTACTTCATCGCCATCACCATAACCCAGTTCACCATAACCGGAATTCCAGCCTTCATCATCAAAATCAATCTCTGTCCATGCAGATCCCTGATCAGAACCATCATCCAGATATTTCCACAGTACTCCCTGTTCTATTAATAAATTATTTTCATCCTGATCTGCCATAAACAGGCCTAACTGTTCACCAGTTTTACTGAGTTTGAAATTTGTGTGATAGTGCTGAGTTGTAAAGTCATCCCAGGGCCAGTAGGGTCTGGTGTAAACCTGGCCGGGACTCTCATTGTAATCGTCTGCCCAAATGATCAAATACCCTTCGGCATTAATGACTGTACCATCCGGAATTTTCCATTTTAAGGGATCTTCAAGATTATCCGTTAAAAATATACCATCCAAGCTGTATGATGTTGCACTCGGATTATACAGTTCAATCCAATCCGTATAATCATCAAAATCATACATTTCCGGATAGGTTATTACATTTGATGCCATAAACTCATTTATTAAGATCTCTTGGGAATAACTGATGCTATTATAAAGCAGGGGAAATAATAAAATTATTCTATAGATCATATGAAAAATTTAAAAATTTCTATGTATGACAGACGCATCTTCTTCTACTTAAAATATATGAATGGGGAATCTGTGTCAATTTTATCAACAAAAACCAACTACCGGGCGGAAGTTAAATATTCATTATATATATTTTTGAACCATCTATAAAATATATAAACACTTCCAATTATGAGAATTAAATATATCATTGGAGCACTATGAATGCTTTTATAGAATTCTGTGTTATTTATCAGCAACCACATTGCAGTTGATAAAAAACCAGCGAAAACCAAACATCTAGAAAGTAATTGACCCACAAAATGATTTAACCTATTTAAGCTTTTAGGAAATTTATAAAACAATGAAATCCAACTTTGTTTTTTTCCAATGTAAACATGTCCTATAAAATGACTAAAACTATACCCCTTTTCACTTGGCACTAAATTAAACGTTTGAAAGGTTGCAAGATAGTAGGCGTAAATCACATATATACTTAAAGCTACAATAACAACAAGCAAAGGAGTCCAACCAAAACCAAAAATTGAAACTAATGGATTTGCTTCCTTGCCTAAATCTGGTGTATGTCGGTAGGTTGAAAATGCATCAAACCATCTGGTCAATAATATCCAAATAGTTGTTATTGTAAACTTTAGTTTTTTATTCATCTTTAAAATTTAATGTTGGTAGATATGTTTCTGTTCATAATAAGTATAATTATTAAATAAAGTTCAATAATATAAAAACATCCACCCATCGGGTTATGAACCTGCCATAATGTTATAATCCTATCACCACTCAAATGGACCATCCACCACTTTCCAGAAATAAAGCGATGCTACAGTTCGAAAAGGTTTCCACTTTTCAGCTCTTTCTGTCATGGCTTTTGGTGTAGGCAATTCTTTTAATTTAAAATACTGTTGAAACCCTTTTTGAACACCCAGGTCGCCGGAAGGGAAAACATCTGGTCGATTTAAAGTAAACATGAGGAACATTTGTGCTGTCCAGGGGCCTACACCTTTGATCGCAACTAATTGTTCCATAATAGCATCATTAGAAAGATTGCCCAAGTTCCTATAATCAATGGCCCCGTCTAAGAAAGCTTGGGATATATTCTTGATGTATTTTGCTTTGGCGTTTGAGAGCCCAACAGAACGAAGAATTTCATGGTCTGTTTTTAATACATCATCCGGGGAAGGATAATCCTTTCCGTGATACAATTGAATAAATCGATCCGAAATGGTTTTAGCAGCCTTTCCACTTAACTGTTGATAAATAATGGCGCGAGTCAGCGAACGGTAATAATCTGTTTCCGGTTTCAGGTCTTCTATCTGAAATGCATCCAAAAGCGAGACCAATTCAGGATCCAATTTTCTTAAAGCGTTTACCGCTTTTTGAATTGAAAGCCCTTCAGGCTTTTTTACAGACATATATTTGCATTCCGCTTTCTTCATCCATAGAAGTGCCATCGTAATCACCAAATTTTTCATTGATTACCAGGCCAACACTACTGATTAGAATATCCATAAAATGCGGATAGAACATACGCATGCTGTATGTGTACTTATCCAAATCTAATTCACCATCCCGTTCCAATCGCCATGTTAAGGAATTGACTTGGGTCTCTTGATCAAATTCATTTGACTCCATAATTCTGCACCGATTTCCATCAAAGTTAAAGTAAGGTGTTGCAGGAAATAACCTACCTTCTTCACGATATAAAAAAGATGGATCAGGAATAAAAATGGAGACCAAAAAAGTACCATTATCAGTTAAGTGATTATGGACCGACTGTAGACACCGGCTCGCATCATCATCCGTCAAGTTATGTAGAAATGAATTAAATCCAATAAAGATGAAATTAAAAGATTGTTCTAAATAGAATTGTCGCATGTCATGATGAAGAAATGTAGCTTGATCTCCACATTTATGAATGGCTCTATGCAAGAATGCATCACTGCTATCAATTCCAGTATAATCTAGCCCAAGGTCTAAAATAAACTTTGCCAATCTACCGGTTCCGGCGGCTAATTCTAAAACGGGTCCCCCGGCTTTTTTCGCAAGGGTGGTAATTAGATCTTTATCATAACTGTAATTTTGGTGAATAGCATCATAGAGATCCGGTTTTGTATAAATATCAACCATGGTTATACACTACCTTGGTTCCAATGCCACAAAAGGCACAGAATTCACAAGATGCAGAAATACAACTTCTAATTCAGGACAACTAGATCTTTGGTTGTCTTATTCAAAACCTCACAATCATCTTCGTTGATGATCACGTCGTCTTCTATACGAACACCACCCCATCCCGCAATATATATCCCGGGTTCGATGGTCATGACATTGTTTACTTCCAAAATGGATTTACTTTCCGGATTAAACCTTGGGGACGTATGAATCTCTAATCCCAGTCCATGACCTGTGCCATGAGTATAATATTCACTATAGCCCATTTCTTTAATATAGTCTCGGGTTGAAGCGTCCACCACATTACAGGCAACACCTGACTTGGCTGTATTACACCCGCGTTGCTGGGCTTCTTTTACAATTGCATAGACTTCCTCATGTTTTTCTGATGCTTTACCCACCACAGGGGTACGAGTCATATCCGCATGATACCCGCCATATTTCGCAGCTGCATCAATCACAATGAAATCTCCAATTTGGAATTCCCGGTCTGTTGGAATTGCATGAGGCAAAGCACCATTGGGTCCGGTAGCTACAATAGGAGAATAAGCTTCCCCTTCTGCATATTCACGGTATTTGGAAACCATAGTATTGGCAACCTGTTTTTCCGTAAAACCCGGACGAAGCATGGGAAGGATCTCTTCATATACTTTATCAGTGACTTCCACAGCCGTACGCAAGCAGGATAATTCATGTTCATCTTTAACGGCTGCCAGGCCTTCAAGGATCATGGATGAATTTTCCCATTTCGTATTAGGAAATGCTTCTATCATGTTTCCATATTGAGCAAAACTCATATGGTCACCTTCAAATGCCAACTTGAAACCATTTGGATTTAGATTGTTTTTCCTAATCTGAGAAAAGTGAGAACTCATATCGATGAATCGTTCAAACCCTTTCACCTGCGCCTTAGATTGTTCAATATATCGGCCATCCGTGATAAAATATTGACCGGATGGAGTTACTAAACAGGATGCGGCGGAACCAGTAAAGCCTGAGATATATCGAATATTGGTTAGATTAGTGATGAGGATGCCATCCAACCCTTTTTCCGCAAGAACGTTTTTTAAGTTTTCCTGACGCGTTGTATAAATTGTATTGTTCATGATAGAATTAATCCTTTTGAAATTTTGCAATTAATGTTTCAATAACGTCTCGTTCCAATGAAATTGATTCGGGACTTTCCCCTTTTTCTTCTAAAGCATCCAAGACTTCCAATGCCTGGTCAAATAACCCTTGATTCTTGAGGACCGCAACTAAAGTAAATGTAGCCAATCGAGAACTAACCTGTAATGGTTCTGTCCGTTGATCTAATAAAGGTTTAGGAACAATGTTGGGCTCCGGAGGCAACGCGATCTTTTTAGGTGCTGCTTGGCCCTTAGTGACTCTTTTTGGCTTCAGAATCTTTTTCTTTGGTTTTTTATCATCGCCTGGTTCAACTTTTTTAATAAATGCATGGGCCGTTTCATTTTCTGGATCCAATTCTAATACATGCTTCCATGATTTTAAAAGACGATTGGGTGCGCGCCCCAAAACTGTTTGGATCTCACACAACATTTTAGCGGCAGCAAGGTGGTCATCTGAAAATAATAGAACCTGTTCCAAAGCCGTTTCAGCTTCTTTCAGATTTCCTGCTAATTTTTCTATTTGAGCCAGGATAAATAAACCGGCAGAATCATTTTGATGATGTTTTAAACCAATGTCACAAACTTTTTTTGCTCTTTTTAGATCATTTTGGTTTAAATATAAGTTCGCCAATACAGGAAATAAAATTGTATCAAAATGATCAGCAAAATAGAGCTCGAGTTCAATTTGGTTATTAAGATTCATATTGCCACCGGTTGGTGTTAACCCAATCTGTGATATAATCGATAGTGTCTTGGACTGGAGTACCGGGCCCAAACAGTTTCCCTACACCTTCTCTTTCTAATTCTACCATATCTTTCTTTGGAATAATCCCACCTCCAACTAAAAGCACATCGTCTATTCCTTTTTCTTTCATGAGATCAAGCACATTACGAAAAATTGTATTATGTGCATTATTTAAACTGGAGAGGGCAATTGCATCTGCATCTTCCTGTTGTGCCGCAGAAACGATCATTTCCGGTGTTTGACGCAAACCTAGGTAGATCACTTCCATGCCGGCATCACGATAGGCCGCTGCCAATACCTTTATACCGCGGTCGTGACCATCCAGCCCGGGCTTAGCCATAATAATTCTAATTTTACGATCCATAGACGCGAAAATTAATGCAGGTCTCTGTCACTTCATACCCAAGATTCTTCAAGCGCTGGGCGCATTTTAATTCCTTTAGATTCGGTGTAAATTTAAAAGTCAAATGACAAAGGTTTAGTACCAGCCCAAAAAAATGAGAAGGCACTACGCCCTAAATGAAAGTTGTGCCTGGACATTTTTTCGAAAACTAATGCTAATAAAATTAATATTATAATTATATAAAATAGGGCAGTAATGGGTTACCATATTTTAAAAACGGATACAATAGACCTTCCACATATTCATGATCTAAATCAACATGCTCTCCCGGCCGTCAGCAGCATTACGCTCAATGATATGACTCAATTTCTTGAAATGGCTGATTATTTCCGGGTTATCAAAGTAAAAAATAATATTGCTGGATTTCTCATAGCGCTGGCACCGGGAAAAGATTATCATAGCCCTAATTACAAATGGTTTGAAAAAAAATACTCTCAATTCATGTATGTTGATAGAATTGTTATTGACCCGTCTTTCCAAAGCAAGGGACTTGGGCGAGCTTTTTATGATGATTTGAAAATGTTCTCCCAACGATACACGCCTATAATAACTTGCGAAGTGAATTTGAAACCAAAAAATGATGAATCTTTGCTTTTCCATAAAAAATATGGGTTCGAGCAAGTGGGAACCCAGGAAACCGATGGTGGGAAGAAAGAAGTTTCCTTAATGGTTTATAAAATTCCTTTATAAAAGGGAACAAATACCTGATTCCATATTCATTCAGTAAATTTAGAAATTATAAATCATTTCATAGGATGCCTTATGCCAAATAAACATCAATTAAATACAAAACTTATTCATGCCGGGGAACCCCAAAAAAAATATGGCGGCGCAGTGAGCATGCCCATTTTTCAATCATCCACCTTTGAATTTGACGGACAGACCGATTACCATGAATTGCAATATATTCGTCTGAACAATACGCCAAACCACATAGCTCTCCACGAAAAACTGGCTGCATTAGAAGGCGCTGAGGCTGCTTTGGTCACATCTAGCGGGATGGCAGCAATTTCTGCTTCACTTTTGGCTTTCTTAAAATCCGGGGATCATTTTCTGGCTCATGAATCCCTTTATGGCGGAACCCATAATCTCATAAGTGAAGATTTTCCCGATCTGGGTATTGAGTGCGATTTTATTGACGGTTGTGATCCAAGTAACTGGACAGAAAAACTGCGACCCGAAACAAAACTCATCTATGTGGAAACTATTACCAATCCCCTATTGGATGTATTGGATTTAGAGGCTGTAGTTCAATTTGCTAAAAACAATAATTTGATTTCCATCATTGATAATACATTCGCATCACCTGTTAATTACAGACCCATAGAAAATGGGTTTGACCTTTCTCTTCACAGTGCCACAAAATACTTGAATGGTCACACAGATATTGTAGCCGGGGCTGTTATTGGATCAAATAAATTAGTAACACAAGTACGACATAAACTGAATCACTTGGGTGGTTCATTAGACCCAAATGCTTGCTTTTTATTGCACCGGGGGATGAAGACCCTAGGCCTGCGCATGGAGCGTCAAAATTTTAATTCAAAGGAAGTTGCTAAATTTCTTGAGCAACATCCCAAGGTTACAAATGTGAATCATCCAGGACTGGAAAGCAGTGCCAGTCATGACCGGGCAAAAGCCCTGTTGGATGACTTTGGTGGAATGGTGAGTTTTGAAATCAATGGCGGAGTGAAGGATGCAGATAATTTTATATCACATTTGACACTATTTATCAACACAGCAAGTCTAGGCGGTGTGGAATCCCTGGTAACACGCCCAGTACAAACATCTCATTCCGGTATGGAACCAGAAGAGCGAATAGCGGCGGGAATCAAAGATGAATTAATCCGCTTATCTATTGGAATCGAAGATGCAGAAGATTTGATTTCTGATTTAGGACAGGCACTGGAAAAGATCTAATCTTTACTGTTCAGGACAAAGGTGACTGGTCCATTATTCACCAGCTCCACATCCATCGTAGCGCCAAATTCTCCGGATTCAATGGGAACACCGCCCTTTTTTATTTCTGACATAAAATATTCGTAAAGTCGGTTCCCATCATTCGGTGTTGCTGCTTTTATGAAACTGGGACGACGACCTTTTTTTGTATCGCCACATAAGGTGAACTGGCTAATGACCAATGCAGAGCCATTCACATCTTTAATAGATAAATTCATTTTATCATTTTCATCATTGAAGATGCGAAGTCCGCAAATTTTATTCACAAGAAATCCTGCATCATTTTCAGTATCATTTTTCTGCACACCGAGAAAAATTACCAATCCATGTGAAATTTCGCCTACTATCTTATCAGAAACAGTAACCTTTCCCTGGGAGCATCTTTGAATAACGGCAATCATTTGTTTTTAATACCCTGAACTCATCAAAGAACCAGTGAAAAACAGTGTGAATTGTGGTCGTTCAATAAACTTAGAATGAAGCCCCTTATTCCACCCAAACATTATCCTTCCCATACTTTGTTCTAAGTAATCGGACAAATGCCTTATCGGTGGATATTTTAATATTATGCGCCATGACTTTCATGGGACGGGGCGACCCATTATTGGGTAAATGGAAAACTAATCGACATTCACCGGGATACTGCTTGGCAATGGTCATAAGTTCATCAACCTCTTCTGGCGTGGTTTCGCCTTGTGGAAATTTGATGTTGAGCCGTTGTGATAGCCTGTCTCGAACCCTGTCCACTGTAATGATCTCGTCCCCCATAATCTTTATATCAGAGAAATCGGTATTTTCCGATGGCTTGCCTTTTACAAATACCACATTTCCTTCTTCAATCAAATTACCATAGGATTTGAAACAATCACTGAAAGCGATCACTTCTGCATGACCGCCTAAACAATCCAGATCGAAAAAAGCCATTTCACGATTCCGACGGTCGAATCGTTTAACAATCCGAGTAACCATACCACCTATAACAATCGTATCTTTCTTGGAGAATTCTTGCTCTTCTCCAAAAGTAATGGATGTGAATTCTTCTAGGTCTTCAGCGTGTTCTAAAAGTGGATGTCCAGTCACGTAAAGTCCTAATACTTCTTTCTCTTTTTCTAATGATTCCTTTTCTTTCCAATCTGCCATATTCTGGAGATCTGGTGTTTTGATCAATTCATCATCTTGACCTCCGCCGCCAAACAGATCCACCTGATTTCGGTCTTTTTCACTTTGCATTTGCTGGCCGTATCTTATTGCTTCATCTACAGCGGAAAATTTTTGTGCGCGATTACCTTCTACTGAATCCATTGTTCCGGACATGATTAAACTTTCCAGAACACGTTTATTTACTTTCTGCTGATCTACCCGAGCGCAAAGATCAAAAATAGATTCATATTTTCCATTCTCACCTCTTTCTTCAATGATAGTTTCCAATGCTTTTGCTCCCACATTCTTAATGGCATTTAACCCATAAGAAATGGTGGATTTATTCACGGGACGAAAATCTTCGAAAGATACATTAATGTCAGGTGGAGTCACTTCAATTCCCTGCTTTTTGCATTCATTGATCAATATTACAACCCGGTCGATAGTGCCCATCTCACTAGTGAGGTTCGCACTCATAAACTCTGCAGTGTAATGTGTTTTCAACCAAGCTGTTTGATAAGCCACATAAGCATAAGCCGTAGAATGACTTTTATTGAATCCGTATTGTGCAAATTTCTCAATCAAAGCAAAAATATTTTCTGCTTTTTTCTTTGAAATCTTTTTACTTTCTGCTCCTTCAACAAACTTGATTGATAATTCATCCATGAGCGATTTGATCTTTTTCCCCATAGCTCTCCGCATAATGTCCGCTTCAGCAAGTGTAAATCCGGCAATTTCATGAGCGATCTGCATCACTTGCTCTTGGTACACAATAATCCCGTATGTTTCTTTCAGTATGGGTTCCATAAGTGGATGGGGATAAGCTATATTTTGCTGTCCATGCTTCCGAGAAATGAAATCATCTATGTTTTTCATAGGACCCGGGCGATATAACGCATTCATGGCAATAAGGTCTTCAATCACAGTTGGCTTCAGTTTTTTCAAGAACTCCCGCATGCCTGATGACTCAAATTGAAAAACTCCGATTGTCAAACCTTTGGCAAAAATTTCATAGACCTTAGCATCATCCAATGGCAATTTTTCTATATCAACTTTTTCACCTTTTTGTTCGATCAATTTCACAGCTTTATCGATCACGGTCAGTGTTCTGAGACCTAGAAAATCCATTTTTAATAGGCCCAATTCTTCAAGGCCTTTCATATCATATTGACTTGTAACATCTCCAGAAGATGATCGATAAAGTGGAACATAATCAGTGAGATCCCCAGGCGCTATTACCACACCTGCAGCATGGATAGATGCGTGGCGGTGCATCCCTTCCAATACCTTGGCATGAGACATTAATTCTTTATAATCTCCTTCCGAAAAACCCTGAAGATCGTGGCTTTTTTCAACGGCAGCATCTAAAGTAATATTTAATTCATTGGGGATGGCCTTGGCAATTTTATCCACTTCGCCAAAAGGATAACCCATGACGCGACCTACATCTCGCACTACCTGTTTTGCTTTCATTTTCCCAAATGTAATAATCTGGGTCACGGAATTATCACCATATTGATCTTTGATATAATCAATCACTTCTCCGCGTCTTTCAATACAAAAATCAATATCAATATCAGGTAAGCTGATTCGTTCAGGGTTTAGAAATCTTTCAAAAAGGAGATTGTATTTCAATGGATCGATACTTGTAATGCCAAGCGCAAAGGAAACTATACTTCCAGCAGCAGATCCCCTACCTGGCCCCACCGGAATCTTCATATCTTTAGAATATTTGACAAAATCTGCCGTAATTAAAAAGTATCCAGCGAAACCCATATTTCGAATGACCAAAAGTTCATGATCAATTCGTTTCTGGATGTCTGGGGTTATTTCTCCATAAAGTAATTCTGCCCCTGCCTGGGTTAACATTTTTAAATATTCATCTGAATCTTGGGTAGGTGAGTTTTCCGGGATTGGGAAATTGGGCAAATGGTATTCGCCCATACGTAATTCCACATCAATACTGTCTGCGATCTTCCGCGTATTCTCAATCGCCTGTGGAAATTCCTTGAAGAGGGTGTGCATCTCATCTTGAGTTTTAAAATAAAATTCCGGTGTAGCATATCGCAAGCGGTTGGGGTCACTACGCTCTTTCCCGGTACCTAGACAAATAAGAATATCATGTGCTTCCCAATGAGACTGTTTTGCGTAGTGTGCATCATTGGTGCAAACTAACGGTAGATTCAGATCCGCCGCCAGTTTCTTCATATTCTTAATATTGGCTTCCTCTTCAGGGATGCCGTGATTCTGAATTTCTAGATAATACCGATCAGGGAATATTTCCGCGAATCTGAGCGCTGCTTCTTTTGCGCCTTCATAATCACCTCGAAGCATTTTCTCCGGTACTTCACCTTTCAAACAAGCCGACATACAAATAAGCCCTTCGCTGTATTGCCGAAGAAGATCTACATCGACTCGTGGCCGATAATAAAATCCTTCTAAATAACCGGCGGTCACCAACTTCATGAGATTTTTATAACCGGTATAATTCTGAGCAAGAAGAATCAGATGATTGTTTCCCCAACCGCCTTCCGCAGTCGTTTTTTTTTCAAAACGAGACCCCGTTGCTACATAGATCTCACACCCGATGATGGGCTTGATGCCTGCTTTCTTCGCTTCTTTATAATAGGGCACCACACTGAACATATTTCCATGTTCCGTTAGGGCAACTGAATCCATTTTTAAATCATCAATGGTATTAACCAGTTGGTCGATGCGCTGTGCACCATCTAGCAGACTATAGTCCGAATGGTTATGTAAATGGACGAATTCAGATGTCATTAAAATGCTCCTGCATATATGGCAATCAATCCTATAAGAGTACTAAATTTTAAGATCCGGGCACCGTGTGTTGCGGACGAAATTCCAGGATTGTTCAATAGAGAAACTACAACTACACCCAATGGAATCTCAACGCCAAGAATCAACAAAATGCCATACCAAATGCCATAGGTTCCATATAAATATGGGATAAAAGCACCCACGCCAATACAAGCTGACAAAAAGATGGAAAGTTGAATCGATTTTTCGATTCCTGCTGTAATTGGAAATGTTTTAAGGCCCGCAGATTGGTCTCCTTCCATGTCTGCAATATCTTTCACCAATTCCCTCACTAATGTGAGGCCAAAGGCTAGAATCATTGGAATCCACATGGGCGACATATTATTAAATGCTGCACCACAAAACAGGAACGATAAACCTAAAATAAAAGCAACGATCATGTTGCCAATCAAGGGCATCCCTTTTAAATATTTAGAATACAGAACCATAAATGGCATGGCAATCACAATCCCTATCACTTTAGCCGCTTCCGAAAGTTCCAGACAGGCCAATGTGCCCATAGAAAACAGTAAAATGGATATAAAGAGAGCTGTTCGTTTTTTGACAAAGCCAGATGGAAGTGGGCGCATGGGACGATTGATTTTATCAATTTCATAATCCACCACGTCATTCAAGGCATTTGCAGCACCAGCAAAACACATGACCACTGCCATAACCAAAAGGAGCGTACCTGTATTATTGAGTGTACCTAAAATACCAGAACCAATTACCATAGCAAGTCCGCTAGTGAAAACATTTAATGGCCGGAGAAGTTTAATGTGGTAGTAAAATGTGTTCATTTTTTTAAATTAATCGATTTCTGAGCTTGTCGAAAAGTTCAATTAATTTACCAAGGATATATTGATTTATAATTTATTATAAAATGAACCGACCGTTTGACAAGTTCAAGGAATGGTCCCTTAAATTTCCACAACCAAAACCCGATCATTGCCATTATAATCCTTGATGAGTTTGGGTTCACCATAACCTGTGTTTTCAAAAATAGCTTTTACTTTTTGTGGGTGTTCTCCCAGACCCACTTCCAGAATTATCCATCCACCGGTCTTCGCCAAATCTTTACCAATTTCAGCGAATCGCTGATAGAATGTGAGTCCATCTTTTTCATCGGTAAGCGCGATTGTTGGCTCAAAATCCCGGACATCCTTCATGAGCCCATCCATCTCACTTTGAGGGATATACGGAGGATTGGACACCAATAAATCAAATGGGCCATCTGGAATGGTACTTAAAAAATCCAATTCTTGAAAGGAAACGTTCCCCACAGAGAATTTTTCTTTATTCTCATTGGCAATGCCAATTGCAGCATCTGAAATATCTAACCCTAAAACAGTGGATTCGGGGAGTTCTAGTCCCAATGTTGTGGCAATACATCCGGAACCGGTTCCCACATCCAAAATATTCTGGGATTTGATGCTTTTCAGTTTATCTATAGCTATATCAATTAGCCGTTCTGTTTCCGATCGAGGAATTAACACATGTTTATTTACTGAAAATTCCCGGCCATAAAAATCACATGAACCAGTAATATATTGGAGAGGCTCTTTTTTCAAACGTCTTTTCACCCAAGCCCGAAGTGTTGCAAGTTGAGTTTGTGATAGAGGCTCTTCAAACCTTAGGTAAACATCCATTCGGTTACAATTTAGTAATGCACGAAGAAGCCATTCAATCTCAGCTTTAGGATTCTCAAAACCCTTCTCTTTAAAATAGGATTCCGCCCAGTTGATGAGATCAATAATGCGCCAAATTTTTGGCATTAAATTATTTTCAGCAGAGAATTATCGAAAAATGAGATGGGAATGAAATAGGCATTATTCCGTTTCGGCAGCAAGGTATTCCTGCTGTTCAGCGATCTTTAATTGCTCAATAATCTCTGTAATGTCCCCGTCTAATATTTCGTTCAGTCGATAAGTTGTAAAATTAATACGATGGTCTGTTACGCGGCCTTGGGAAAAATTATATGTACGTATCTTGGCAGAACGATCCCCCGTTGATACCAAACTTCGACGTTCTGCTGCGCGTACCGCAGCTGCTTTTTCCTGTTCTGCTGCAAGCATACGGGATTTCAATACTTTTAATGCTGCAGCTTTATTTTTATGTTGGGAAGATTCATCCTGGCAGGTTACTACCAATCCTGTAGGAATATGGGTTATGCGGATGGCAGATTCTGTTTTATTCACATGCTGCCCACCGGCACCACTGGCACGATAGGTGTCAATTTTTAAATCAGCATCCAAAATTTCAATATCAACATCTTCTGCTTCCGGCATCACAGCAACCGTAGCAGCTGATGTATGCACCCTTCCACTCGTTTCCGTTTTGGGTACACGCTGAACACGGTGAACACCGCTTTCATATTTCAGCATCCCAAAAGCACCTTTGCCCTGCATGGCAACAATCGCTTCTTTCATACCGCCAATACCTGTTTCAGATGAATTCATTATTTTGAAAGTCCACCCATTTCGCTCTGCATATCGGGTGTATATACGAAAAAGATCTGCAGCAAATAATGCAGCCTCATCCCCGCCAGTCCCAGCCCGAATCTCTAAAATAAGATTCTTATTATCCATGGGATCTTTTGGCAAAAGAAGCACTTTGATTTCTGCTTCAATATTTTCCTGCTGGGCTACTAAATCACCCAATTCTTGCTGGACAATTTCTTTTAAATCATCATCATCGCCATCTAATATTTCTTTATCATCTGCAATTTGATCTAACACAGAAATGTATGCTTTTCCCACATTTACAATACCTTCCATTGCGCTATGCTCTATGGCAATGGGTGTTAGTTTATCCTGATTTCCATATATTTCTGGGTCAGCCATTTGCTCCGCCAGATGAGCATGTTTAGCAATAATGGCTTCTAATTTTTTTCTCACCCAATGGCCTCTGCTGTATATTCTTTTCCAACCATATCTTTGTATTTATCCCCAAAAGCTTCTTTCAGTGCAGTGATAGAAACCACCACCATATCATCTTCCGGCTGTTTTGTGGTAATATTCTGAAGCAAGAGACCCGGTTTTTTCAAAATAGAAAAAAAGATAGAATCACTTTTAGATGAGAGTTTGATTAATTCATATCCAATACCAGAAACAAATGGAATCATAGGTAAATGAAACAAGAGGCGGATTGGCAAAGAGATTGTTCCAAGAAAATAAATAACGATGGTATCCACCATTGCAAAAACAAGTATCGCGGTTAAAAGTACAATAAATAAAAAACTAGTGCCACATCTTGGATGTTGTGTTGGAAATGATTGAGCATTTCCCACATTGACATCTTTGCCTGATTCAAAATTATAAACTACTCGATGTTCTGCTCCATGATATCTAAAGAGACGATTCACATCTTTAAATAATGAGATCGCCAATAAGTAGACGACAAAAAACGTAATTCTAAAAGCTCCAGATGCAAGATTAAACCATAACACTTCTTTCTCAATATTCATGAGTTTTGTGGTAATCCACATTGGCGCCACCATAAAAAGTGTTACTGCAAGCCCAATAGCAAAAATGGTGGACAAGAATTCCGCGATCTTACTTTGTTC
>Ga0302134_10000585_pt1 | contig 16192 bp, 14 predicted proteins | sample CB9_SCM_MG_FD_203123 | JGI IMG/M metagenome (GOLD analysis project Ga0302134, IMG submission 203123) | Marine microbial communities from Western Arctic Ocean, Canada - CB9_SCM | ecosystem: Environmental > Aquatic > Marine > Oceanic | place: Canada: Western Arctic Ocean | collected 2017-09-19
GGAACTCAAGGACGGTGCCGTCAGCAACCTCAAGGAAAAACCACTCCTCAGTGAGCTAATCAACTGCGGCATCTACACTCTTTCCCCAGAACTCCTTCAGCGAGTCAAACCGGAATTTTTCCCTATCACCGAGCTGTTTGAAAACTGCCTGAAAAATGATGAGCCTATCGGCGGCTACATTATCGAAGAAGACTGGGTGGACATTGGCATGCCCGAAGAACTCCGTCATGCTCAAGGAAAAACCTAACCAATTTCATCTATCTAAATCCATTTTATGAATCTAAAATCCAAGACCGTACTTGTCACAGGATCCGATGGCTTCATCGGCAGCCATCTCACCGAGGAGCTTCTCCGCATAGGCTGTAAAGTAAGGGCATTCGCATATTACAATTCCTTTGGCTCTTGGGGCTGGCTGGACCACCTAGCGAAGGATCAACTGGAATCCATCGAAGTGGTGACAGGTGATATCCGTGACCGGGGATCAGTCACTAAAGCGATGGAGGGCATTGATGTGGTGTTTCACCTCGCCGCACTGATTGGCATCCCATACAGCTATGATTCACCTGAAAGCTATGTTGGCACAAATATCTCAGGTACGCTCAACGTGCTTGAGGAGGCACGCCGTCTCGGTACCGAGCGTATCATTGTAACTTCGACCTCGGAAGTTTACGGAACAGCCCAGTATGTTCCGATTGACGAAAAACACCCGTATCAAGGGCAATCCCCCTATTCGGCAACTAAGATCGGTGCTGACCGTATGGCGGAAAGCTATTTCCGCAGCTTTGATCTCCCCGTCACCATCGCGCGCCCATTCAACACCTACGGCCCACGGCAATCAGCACGGGCCATCATCCCAACCATCATCAGCCAGCTCTGCAATGGATCGGATGAAATTTCCCTCGGATCTCTCTCCCCCACACGCGACCTTGTTTACGTCAAAGACACCGCACGTGGGTTTATCTCGATGGCTGAAAACGAGAACACGATCGGCGAAGAGATCAATATAGCGACACAAGACGAAATATCTATCGGTGATTTGGCTCAGAAACTGATCACCGCTATTCGACCTTCCGCTACGATCGTCACAGACAACCAACGACTACGCCCCGCAAAGAGCGAAGTCGAGCGACTACTTGGCTGTAACGAAAAGATCAAATCGCTGACAGGCTGGGAGCCAGAGTGGGATCTCGACCGCGGCTTGGCGGCAACCATCGAATGGTTCAGAGAACCTGCCAACTTAGCAGCTTACAAGAGTGACATCTACAACGTCTAACACACGATGATCCCATTATGCGTCCCTAATATCCGCAACCAAGAATGGAAGCGTATCAAAGACTGCGTCGATACCGAATGGGTATCCTATGCTGGAAAATATGTGGGTGAATTCGAGCAAGCCCTCTGTGACTTCACGGGAGCGACGCACGCCGCCGTCACCATTTCCGGAACTTCTGCTCTACACATTGCTCTGATTCTTTCAGGCGTCGGCTATGATGACGAGGTCATCTTACCAGCACTCTCATTTGTAGCACCAGCCAACGCCATCCGCTATCAAGGGGCATGGCCAACCTTCGTGGATGTTTCCATGGATGACTGGCAAGTGGACGTCAATAAGATCGAGGAGTTCCTCTCAGGGTCATGCAGTCGCGATGCGGCTGGGATTCTGCGTAATATCCACACCGGCCGACGGGTTGCCGCGATCATGCCAGTCCATCTCTTAGGTGGCATGGCGGACATGGATGCGCTGATCCGCATTGCCGAAACTTACCAGCTGCCGCTTATCGAAGACGCCGCTGAATCATTGGGAGCACTTTGGAAAGGTCAAGGAATCGGTGCACCACTGGGCGAGAGCTCGTCTATCCTCCGCACCACGTGCACCAGCTTCAATGGCAACAAAATCATGACCACTGGCGGTGGTGGCGCCTTACTGACAAATTCAAAAACTCTCGCTCAGAGCGCCCGTCATCTTTGCACCACGGCTAAGACCGATGATATCGAATTCGATCATGATCGAGTTGGCTACAACTACCGCCTCGGCAACATGGCCGCAGCTTTGGGCATAGGCCAACTCGAACAGCTCAACTCGTTTCTCGAACGCAAAAATCAAATTGCCACTCAATACCAAAAAGAACTCTCAGCACGTGATGGTATTGAATGCCTACACCCAACGGGGGAGAATACTACTAATAGCTATTGGCTCTATACCATCCTGCTTAAAGACAATTCTCGCAAACTTCTCCAGCACTTGGCGGAATCCAGCATTCAATCGCGCCCATTATGGAAAGCCCTCTGTGATCTGCCATACCTGACCGAGTGCTATGTCCACTCGGCTGAAAACACACACACATTAACGCAACGAGCACTCAGTATCCCCTGCAGCGTTGGCTTAACCGACTCTCATCAGCAAGCCGTCATCCAGTCCATCAAACAGTTTATCGGTTGATAGGTGTAGGAAGTTTAGGGTGGGGTTCCTCAATTTCTTTAATCACTTGTCGTGCACTGTGTAGAGTTCCTAACATATTTTTAATATCAGGCTTACTCAAAACACCTGACAGCACAGAATCTTGGTCTGCCATGATTCGGATCAATTTCAGATATGCCGTTTCGGATGCATGGAATCCGTCATAGGTTTCATAGTCATTGCTACCGACCGACTTCAGATCGGAAAAATCGAATAGCTTAAAACCGTGGCGATTAAAAATGGGGTGCAATTTCGCACGGAGATCGAACACATGTGGGAATTGGGACCGCTCTTCTTCTAGCCGTTGAAAAACTCTGTTCGCATAGGGGGGGATGAATGCCACCACATGAATTTCGTTTGTATGACATAGCTCAATAAACGCGGCAAGCTCACGTACCGCCCCCGGATGGATCTTATCTGCGGCAGCAAACCTTCCTTTTCGTTTATTGATTCGTTTAATCGAAGAACTAAAAGAATACTCATCACCCTCTATCGCTCGCAGCCTGCGCCCATAGATATAACTACCATCCGGGCGGTATCCTTCAGAATACAAACGGGCATTCCTGCCAATGTAGGAGGAGGCCTCCGTCAGAGTTACACCTCCCTCTACCTCCCCCTCTTTGACGGCATCGAAAAACGCCTTCGTTCCTTTGATCAAGCGCTCTCCATAGGAAGTTTCCTTCGACAAATAAGAGCGCGGTGGTTTATCCAGATCTCTGTCTTCGATACCAAAAAAATCCTGATCCAAGCCAAGCAGAATAATTTTCGGCTTCTGGCCCGGATACGATGATAGAAAGCTCTTCATATCCTGCACCCTTCCCACTGATCTCCCGCAGTTGTAGAATAAGCTTGGATCATTAAATACAAAGCTACGGAATGATAAGACGCGCGATGATCCAAGCGCGATGACGGTCGGCTGCCTTTTTTCTAACACCTTATATTTAACAAGATGCATTGGATCTGTATAAGCAAGACCAATCAAGGCTCCATCATTCTGATTATCCTCAGCCATTTCGCTGAGGGCATCAAGCTCTCGGCATGATTCAAGATGATAAACGGCGGGCAGAAAAATAAGAATCAAAGGCAAAAAGAACAGCCCGCATTTAATACAAAATCGTTTCATTAGATAAATTAGAATTGAAAGTAAATGAAGTCCTGCTGATCGGCACCATAGAGATAAATGAGTAACACGATTAGATAATAGATTAAAAATCTAACCCACCCTCTTCGAATCAATTTAACATCAAGCCCGTGTTGTCGGTGCCTCTGCACCCACTCGACGACCAGTAAGAGCACAATCATGACGACTGCCTCAAACGCCTCATGTGAAAGGTAGGAAGTAAACACATGCCCATCTTGGTGTAGCGTGCTGACACACCGCCAGAGATATGCCATTGCATCACCGAGCGAGTCAGCTCGGAAAAACACCCAGGCCATGCACACGAGGGAAAAAGTCGTCAGCATCTGCAGAGTTTCACGCATTGAAGGTAACAGCCGTCCTTCCGCTATATCATGGGTATGGGTCCGGTTTTTTGCCGACATCAACAGAGGCAGAAAAAACAGTGCATGCAACGCCCCCCAGGCAATGAATGTCCAATTAGCTCCATGCCAGAAACCGCTGACCAGAAAGATGATCCACACATTCCTCTGTATCTTCCACCCGCTGCAACGGCTGCCCCCTAGGGGAATGTAAACATAATCTTTGAACCACGATGATAGGGAGATATGCCACCTTCTCCAGAATTCCGCGATATCACGAGAGAAATAGGGATAGGCGAAGTTACGCATGATATCGAATCCAAACAAACGTGCCGTGCCAATCGCTATGTCAGAATAACCTGAGAAATCACCATAGATCTGGAACGCAAACAGCACCGCGCCCAAAGCCAGCACCGACCCAGGATAACTCTCGGGCGATGCGAAAATCTGGTTCACCAACACGGCGCAGTTGTCCGCGATGACCATCTTTTTAAATAGGCCCCAAAGAATTTGCCTCAGGCCATCAGTCGCTTGCCCGTAGCTGAACTCCCGGGGTCTCATGAACTGTGGCACCAGATGGCTGGCTCTTTCGATTGGACCCGCAACCAACTGCGGAAAAAAGCTGACGTAAGCAAAAAATGCCACTGGATCACGCACAGGCTCCATGTTTTTCCGATACACATCAACCGAGTAGCTGAGTGTCTGGAAGGTGTAGAAACTGATACCCACCGGAAGTATCCAAGAGAGTGTCGCTATGTCCGGCTGATGGCCAAAAAACGTTACGGCTTCAGCTAGGCTTTCCGCAAAAAAATTGTAGTATTTAAAAACACCTAACAGACCAAGATTCACCACGAGACTCGTCCCGAGAAGAAACCCCCTCTGTTTTTTCTGCCCCTCCGCCGCCTTCCCCAAACAAAGTCCTACCACATAGTCCACCAGTGAACTCGCAAAGATAAGAAACAGAAACCTCCAGTCCCACCAGCCGTAAAAGACATAACTTGCCAGCACAAGAAAACCATTTTGCGCCGTCCTCATACGCCCTAGAACCAACCAGTAGAGGATAAATACCACAGGCAGGAAGATGGCGAATTCCAAGGAGTTGAAGATCATGTCTTACCAAGGGAGGGAACACACCTCCTGAGACAGAAGAGCCTGCACTACCCGCCTCGCCGTATTCAGCCATAAAGTTTCCTACATCATTTTAAATTTCATCCGTCTCTGTCTTGTCTTCCGGCATACAATAGGATAGATCTCCTGTGAGTAGGCAGTTATCCTCGCCTAAAACTATCACCTAGCACGACTAATATCAGAGCGTATGCAGCCCAAATCCTAATTCCGAGTCAGCACAACATGGCTAAAATCAACATCATCGCACGCACCAACGGAGTCGGCCTAGACCGCGATGTGGACTTAGTTCACAATTGCCTAAGCGAGGCAGGACATGATGTAACGGTCTCCCACTGCCGGGGCATCTCTCCGTTCCGGGCACTACTTCCCGCCAAACCCAAATTTGATGCCAATATTTTCCTCGAACGTGTCTTCCCCCGCTGGCTGAGTAGTGCCAGAAAAAACCTTCTCATCCCGAACCAAGAGCGCTTTCCGGAGCGGCATCTAGGGCTGCTAAAAAAAATCGATCATATCCTGTGCAAAAGCCGCCACGCCGAGGAGATTTTTTCCAAGCATGGGGAGACGGAATACATTGGTTTTACTTCTGAAAACATGAGCAACGACTCGATTCAGCCTGACTACCAGTCGTTTTTTCACCTCGCTGGACGCAGTACGCTGAAGGGCACGGAAACAATTCTGGCACTTTGGAAAAAACATCCAGAATGGCCACAGTTGACTATCGTTCAGTGCAAGGAAAACGCTCCCGAGACTGTGCCCGACAACATTCACTTGATCACCGACTACATTCCTCACGAGGAGATTAAACGTCACCTAAACACCCACGGAATCCACCTTTGCACTTCCCATTCAGAAGGCTGGGGACACTACATTGTGGAAGCTATGAGCTGCAGGGCCGTTGTCGTCACCACGGATGCGCCACCCATGAATGAACTGATCACACCGGCTCGTGGTATTCCCGTACCCTTTGACCATTCCGAACCTCGTCATTTAGGTATCAATTTCCACATCGATGCTTCAAAGCTGGAATCTAATATTCAAGAACTTCTACTGATGACTGAAGAAAAGAAAAAAGATTATGGCGTCCGGGCGCGTGCCTGGTTTGAAGAAAACAATACCAGCTTCAACAAAAATCTCCCCACTGTTGTTACTAATATCCTCGGAAACTAATTTTGTTAAAAATGCCCTCACACAATCTAGCTGAAATTGAGCTCATCCTCGGCAACTCAAACTCGAGATTTTCCGGAGTAACCTCGACCATGTTGCAAGTGCTCAGATATCAAAAAGATCTGATTAACGTGGCTGTGTTAGGTCCGCACCACCTGCCTGATGATATCCGTAGGGTCACGTTCTGGCAGCTCATCAAACTATGTAGAAAACCTCTGCCCGATGGACGTTTTCGTGTTTTTCACGCTAGACGTAATAATGAGGTCATCCAGGCTCTCATTTTAAAGAAGTTTTTCCGCGCAAAAATCCGCATCGCCTTCACCTCCACCGCCCAACGCCAGCACAGCTGGATCACACGCTACCTGATCAGGCAATCGGACGCCATCATCAGCACCTGCACTCCTGCCGCATCTTACATCCAGGGAGGGCCAGATATCATCATCCCGCACGGCATCGACCTCGACACCTACGCACCTGCTGATGATCGCGATGCACACTGGCAAGAGCTTGGCTTCCCAGGGAAATACGGAATAGGCATCTTTGGTCGGGTTCGTCATCAAAAGGGTGTCGATCTACTCATCCACGCTGCTATTTCCGTTCTTCCGGAGCACCCCGATTTCACCGTCGTCATCTGCGGTGAAACAACACCCGATAACCAGTCATTCCAAGATGATCTTCAATCAGAAGTTGATGCCGCGGGTTTAAAAAAACGGTTTATTTTCCTCGGCAAACAACCCTTCTCCGAGCTTCCCAAGCTTTTTAAATCCATGTCCATTGTCACGGCACTCAGTCGTAACGAGGGCTTCGGACTTACCGTCCCCGAAGCGATGGCTAGTGGCGTGGCGGTTCTTGCATCTGAAGCAGGCGCATGGAAAGACATCGTACGCGAGGGAACCGATGGCTATATCGTTCCCTGTAATGACTTGGCCACCACAGAACAACAACTCAGCTTGATGATGTCCGCCCCAGAAAAACTTAAAACATTGGGTCGCCACGGACGCGAGCGCGTGGAGGAGAACTACACCCTCGAACGCGAAGCCCGTGAACTTTGTGAGTTTTTAAGAAAGCTTCAAGCTCCCCTTTTACGTATACGGTAGTTTACGACTTGGCGGGCTAATTTAATTAACGCCGGATCGCCTAACACCTTGCCCGTATAAAGCGAGAGGAAATACCACCGTTCCTCGTCACTGCAATTTCTACATGCCAATTGATCCAAATCGCAAAGGTCTTTGATCACTCCATGCTTACGGCGAAATCCTCCCGTCCGGTCAAAAAAACCACTTGGACAATCGATCCAAAACACCTCCACTTTTTCGCCCCGCTCCCCCACTCGACGGACTAACACGTTACGCCATTTAATATCTTTATGGTAAAACCAATGCTGGTGAATCAAACGTAAATTGGTAGCCACTGATATGATAATCTGACGTCGTAGGTCAGACTTAACCTCTGCACTTTCATCACTTGCCTCGAGTTCATCAATAAATACATCAAGCTGCTGACTCCCAGTCACTTCCTTAGTAATGATAAGACAATTTCTGAGAACCCCCCATCGATCACGTAGCTCGCCTTGTGCAATAGGCTCACAAGCAGGGATCCCCAGCTTGTGAAAATACAGGAGATTTCCCATCTCACGGCGGGACTTCGAAGACTTCATCATACGTGAAAGAGCACGTCTAAATTTACCATAGCCATAGAGCTTAAAATAAACCACGACCGTGCCGCCATCCGGATTATTCAGTACTTTCCTCACAGGAGCAGATCGCCCTCCTTGACCGTCCTTAAGAGGAAACCCAAAATACTCACATACACTCTCGAACGGACGCTGTTCGTCCACAAACGGCATGAGTTTTTTACATTCAGGAATAATTTTCAATATATTTCGCAAGTGCAGATTGTATCATATCATCAAATATAACGCAAAAATAAAAATTAGATTATTCGACTCAACTACACGCCTAACATCCCGTGTAACGATTTCGCCATTACACAGCATAACTAAATCTAATTCTGTGCCAGCCAGCAACCAAAGCGCTGTGTAATTTTCTACCCCCCCTGACGATCGTAAAGTGAACGATAAAGCTCGCTATCTTGATACACAACATCATGGGAGCCATCGGCAACAATAAAGCCCTTGTCAAATACGAGGATCCTTCCGGCTATCTTAATCGTACTGAATCGATGAGCTATAATGAAAGTGGTTCTCCCTTTCACAAGTTCTTCAAGGGCCTTCTGGATGTGCGCTTCGCTTTCGCTATCGAGGGCTGATGTGGCTTCATCAAGAATTAATATCGGAGCATCTTTAAGAAACGCTCTGGCAATGGCTATACGCTGCCGTTGACCACCCGATAGCCTTGTTCCCCTCTCCCCGACCAGAGTTTGATATCCATCACTCAATGTGCCTTCAATAAATTCATGGGCATGGGCTTTTTTTGCAGCCAGAATAACATCCGCATCACTTGCCTCGGGGCGACCCAGCCGGATATTCTCTATGACTGTATCGTTAAACAAAGCTGGAGCTTGGGATACAAGCGCGATCGACTCTCTCAGCGCATGCTTGCTTACAGACCTAACATCATGACCGTCGACCAGTATCCGTCCATCTGAGACATCATAAAATCGTGGTATGAGATTCGCAAAAGTCGTCTTCCCTGCACCGCTGGGACCAACAAGTGCGACCACCTGCCCTGATGAAATCGTGATATTTATATCATTCAAAACACTTTCATCGCCATATGAAAATGATACCTTATCAAACTCAACACTACCTTTGACATCGACTAACGGAACTGGATTCTCAGCATCCGGAAGTTCATCCGGGTATTCCAAAATATATTCCACACGATCCAGCGAAGCCGTAGCCGTTTGAATTTTCGAGTTCAGCTTACCTAGTCTTTTTATGGGGGCGTAGCTCATGTAAAGAGCCATGAGTAAAGGCATGATCTCTGCCTTAAAGTCCATATCCGCCCTACCTGCGTAAACAATGGTAACAGCGATACCACAAGCCGAAATAAATTCCACGATCGGCCCAAGCATTTTGTCATACTTCGCCACCTTCATTCGGGCTCTAAAAAGCTCCAGTACATGCCGGTGAAGCTTTGACACCACGCCGCCCTGCATATTGTATGCACGGATATCCATCGGAGCTTGCATGCCATCGGACACATACGCGGTTAAATCACCTGTTTGTTCCTGAACTTTCTTAGCATTTCGAAACAATTTTTTACCAATAAGACGAATCGGAAATACACACAGCGGAATCGTAGCTAGGCATACCAGCAAGAAAAAGAATTCGCTCTTCTGCATCGACATCCATACTAAAAAACTTAATGCCCCAATCAGTTGCATCGGCTGAATAATAATATCATTCGACGCTTCGACGATAATAGATCTCATCTTTTGGGTATCGCCCATCAAACGGCTAAGCAGGTCGCCACTCTTATGTTTATGAAAAAAGTTAAGCGGTAGCGCCTGCAAACGCTTGAACAAATCGATCTGAAGGAACTCCAATACCTTGTTTCCACAATAAGTGATATAGTAGGTGTTGATGAACTGGCTAGCCCCACGAACGAAAAACACCGCGGGCATAATCATAGCCACACCAAGAAGCTCAAGAAACGGTATGTCATCCTTGCTAAATACTTCCGGCAATACCGTTTTCATCATCCAGGGAAGCCCAGCCCCTGATGCAGCCCCAAATAGGACACCAGCCACTATAGCAACGATAAATTGCCACTTTACCTTGTTCAGATGCTTGTAATAAGGAATAAAACGTTTCATAGAGGCGCCCAGAAGCATTGCCTCCCACTCAGTGAACTGCAACCCTAGATTTTGCCTTCTATGTCTCCACGCTTTCATCTTGAAGAAAGGAATAGGGGCCGTATCATTGTATACCTCCCGATACATTGAGACTACTTCACCTGATCATCCTCCCGCTGGTTGCCATCACTACGCTCGGCTTCCAATCCTGCGCCTTTCGTCCTGCCATCGACGACCAGGGTAATGTTACCGTGCATTCTCCTAACAAAATCATGCGTCATCATGGCATCCGTGAGTTTGAGCACATCAAAAAAAGCAAAGCTATCAGCTATGACCCTCGGTTCACAAAACCCGTCGAACGCGTGTCCAACCGGCTTAAGAAAGTCATCAAAATGCCTGGAGCCGAGTGGGAGTTTGTGATTTTTAAAGACAACTCACCCAATGCCTTTGCCCTTCCTGGCGGTAAGGTCGGCGTAAATACAGGACTCTTTCATATCATCGGCACGGGAAAAGACAGCGATGCCCTGCTCGCAGCCGTTCTGGGCCACGAGATTTCTCACGCCACTGCCAATCACGCCGAGCAGCGAATGTATCGTGGGGTTGGACTGGCCGTTCTAGGGTCTCTACTCTGGTGCTCATTGGATAACAATAGCGTGGACCAGCCCGCGTATGCCGTAGCCGCATTCGGATTAGCGTCCTATCTTGTCGATAGCCTACCTTTTTCCAGAAAACAGGAATACGAGAGTGATCGTATTGGTGCCATCTACATGGCCAAGGCTGGTTATGATCCACACATATCGATTGAGCTTTGGCGTCGACTGAGAAGTTATCACATGCGACGAGGCGGACAGAAGCCCGAGTTTCTTCGCACTCACCCGCACGACGACTCACGCATCATCGCACTACAGCGCTACATGCCTATTGCCATGCGGTATTATACTAAAAAGTAAACAGGCCGTATGGAGGTTGCATTTTTGCCCTCAAATCTCATAAAGCTCTGGTTTGACTCCTTGCCGATAGGCACTAGAATACGAAAATGAAACGATTCCTCGCCTGCACATTGCCTCTAATCATCATTGGAGTCGCTCTGATTGCCATTATCAGCAATCAAAACATCCACTCAGAACCGAATACCCAAACTGAAGAAACCATGGACCAAAAGAAACCCGCCACCCTCCCGACCGTTCCCAAAGGTTACGAAATCGCTACCTTTGCTGCTGGATGTTACTGGTGCGTCGAGGCTGTTTACGTTCGTCTGGATGGAGTTCATTCCTCTACATCGGGTTTTATAGGCGGCCATGTAGCCAATCCAAAATACGAGGATGTATGCGCGGAGACTACAGGCCATACGGAGGCTGTTCAGATTGTTTTTGATCCTAAAAAAATCTCCTACGCAAAGTTGCTCGACTGGTTTTGGCGCCTACACGATCCCACTACTCTGAATCAACAGGGCAATGACATAGGCACCCAATATCGATCAGGTATCTACTACCACAACGATGGTCAAAAACAGCAAGCCACTGCATCACGCAACAAAGCACAAGAAAGCTTCCCCAAGCCCATCGTCACGGAGATCACCAAGGCATCTACTTTCTACACTGCCAAGGTTTCGCATCAGGCCTACTACAAGATCAACGGAACCAAGGATCCATACTGTCGCGTAGTTATTGGCAGTAAACTCAAGAAGCTCAAACTGGATAAGTAAATCATCCGCTGGACAACCCGCCACAGGACAGTTAAAAACACCCGCATGAACGTGCTTCGTATTTTTTCAGCCTTTCCTGCCATTGCGGCCCTAGCTGTCTACACGACAATTGCCGTTGGTCTGCTTGCGATTTCTTCTCAAAACGCCAACGCGGATATCAAGTCAGCCACCGTTGATGTCAATATTCTGATTACAAAATACCACGTAGCTAAAAAGAAAATATCAGCCCTCCAAGCTGAGCGCAGCACCTACGTCAAGGAACGCGAGGAACGCCAAAAGGCACTCAAGGAGGTCGAAGATAAGCTCAAGGCTATTATTGCCAAGCTCCGGGACAAAGCTATGCCCAAGGCCGAGAGGGATAACCTCGATGAGGAACGAGAAGATCTTGTCAGCCAATACAACGCCCTCAACAAGGACCTCAAGGAATCTGATCTCGGGCAAATCAACGAGACCAAGCAAAAACTGGCTGAAGCTACACGCCTATTGCTAGACGAGATCCAAATAGTCATCCACCAATACGCCAAGGACAATGGCTATCACTGGATTATCGATACCTCTGGTGTCAGCAACACTCAGATCTCCCCCCTTGTTTATGCCAAGGATTCTAAGGACGTTACCGATGGAATTCTTACTATCCTCAACAAGGATGAGCCGAAAGAGGAGGCAAACTCAAAACTTCAAACTCCAAAAACCAATCCGAAATAGCTACTCCGCTGGGATCATCCACTGATCCTCTCCCGCCTGATCCAGAAGTATCTCGCGCCACATAATCTTTTCGCCCTCGAAGACAAACTTGCCTAGGAACTTCCGGCCCTCAAGCATTTTCGGGAGCCAGTGGAGATCATCTTCCCACATCCTCTCCCAGGGAATTTTATCGATATCCGTCCACACAGGGATCGCCTCATCAGTAGCGGTCGGCACGCCATCAAACTCTGTTGCAATAAATACGTGGCAATGGATATCCGGTATATCGGACATGGCGAACCATAGTTCTCCCATTTTAACGGGGTTTTTAGGGGTGATGTGCAGTTCTTCCTGACACTCGCGGATGACACATTGGGCAGGCGTCTCGCCGGGATCGATTTTACCACCCGGCCCATTGATCTTACCTTTGCCAATTCCTCGCAGTTTTTCAATCAACAGTATCTGGCCATCCTGCACCACAAACATCAGCGTTGCGGGCATCTCACCTTGCCAGACACTCCAATTCACGCTGCAATCATCCATGCGCTGAGTTCTAATCACTCAGAACGCTTTAGCAAAGATAAAACCGGTCATCCCCTCTATTCAAACTGAACGCTAACCAACATATTGCCATCATCGGTGGAGGCCCAGCAGGACTAAGAGCTGCGGAAGTAGCTGCCAGCCATGGTGCCCAGGTGACGATCTACGACGCCATGCGATCCGTAGGACGCAAGTTTCTTGTAGCTGGAAAAAGCGGACTCAACCTAACAAACGGTGAAGATTTAGACCCGTTCCTTGCTAAATATTCCGGCCACGAACTACCCGTTGACCTGTGGCAGCGTATCATTTCTCAATTCGATAACAACGCCGTGCGAAAATGGGCTAGCGAACTGGGAATCGAGACCTTTGTTGCCAGTAGCGGCAAGGTATTCCCTTCTCCTATCAACGGCACCATCAAAGCGGCTCCCCTACTCCGCCGCTGGATCGAACGCCTGCGAGGCATGGGAGTTGTTTTCAAAACCAATCACCGATGGATCGGGCTTGATTCGAACAACATACTCACGTTCGAACATAAGGATGTAACTGTCACTGCGCAGCATGATAACGTCATCCTTGCACTCGGTGGCGGCTCATGGCCTCAGACAGGATCGACTGGAAGTTGGACGGAGATTCTCGGAAAACATGGTATCGATATCACACCCCTCACTTCTGCCAACTGTGGATGGGAAGTCGACTGGCCTGAATCGCTGTTAGTAGATACCGAAGGATTACCGCTTAAAAATCTACTCCTCACCGCAGGTGAATCTACCCGCCGAGGTGAACTGGTCATCACCCGCTACGGGCTCGAAGGTGGCCCTATCTACCGACTCGGCCCCGCAATCCGTAGTATGGGCGAGCCACACATCATCATCGATTTCAAACCTGACATGACCACCGCGGAACTCATCACCCGTATGGGATCGGTGAAGCGCAACTTCGTGCGAGAAGCTCGCCGACGCTTAAAGCTCGACCCCGCCACTTGCGCTATCCTCAAGCACATGCCCGACAGAGGCCCGTGGAAGACGGTAGAACAGCTCGCCGTCGAAATAAAACACTGCCACATCCCTCTTACTCGTCCCAGACCCATCGAGGAAGCCATCTCATCTGCCGGAGGAATCTGCTGGAAAGAGCTCGATGAAAAGCTCATGATCAAAAAGCTCCCAGGCATTTTTGTCGCGGGGGAAATGATCGACTGGGAAGCCCCCACCGGCGGCTACTTGCTTCAGGCATGTTTCGCCACCGGCACATATGTCGGTGGCAGCGCTTTAAACTCCAAGTTTCAAACTCCAAATACCAAATAAGAAATGCACTGGTCCATCATTACCCTCATCGTCATTGGCGTCTTGTTAGTATGCCTCATAATTTATGATCTATTGCAGAAGCATCACGCGATATTGAGAAATTTCCCTGTGCTCGGCCACTTCCGTTATTTCTTTGAAGCTATCGGACCAGAACTACGCCAATACATCGTTACCAACAACGATGAGGAACGCCCCTTCTCACGCGACCAACGACGCTGGGTTTATGCATCTTCGAAAAAAGAGAACAACTACTTTGGCTTCGGCACCGACAACGATATCGAGCTCACACCAAACTACTTGATTTTAAAACAATCCACCTTCCCCCACTTGGAGATGAATAAAGGAGATGCTGATTACAACCCGCTCCATCCTATCCCATGCGCCAAGGTAATGGGATCGGCTCGTGGACGTAAAAAGTCCTTTCGCCCACGCTCAGTCATTAACGTTTCCGCGATGAGTTTTGGTTCGCTTGGCAGTGCCGCAGTTAAAGCTATCAATAAAGGATGCGCTCTTGCTGAGTGCATGCACAATACAGGGGAGGGTGGGGTTTCTATTCACCACCAGCACGGCGGCGACCTGACACTCCAGATCGGCACGGGATACTTTGGATGCCGAGGTGAGGACGGCTTGTTTTCCATGGAAGTTTTACTTAAAACTGTCGAGTCCAACCCTGCCATTAAGTCGATTGAAATCAAACTCAGCCAGGGAGCTAAACCAGGGATTGGGGGACTGCTTCCGAAGGAAAAAATCACGGATGAGATTGCCGCTGCACGTGGCATCCCGAAGGATCGCGACTGCGCCAGCCCCTCACGCCATAGCGCCTTTAGCTCTGCCGACTCAATGCTCGATTTTGTCGAAGACATCGCCACGCAAACGGGACTTCCCGTTGGGGTGAAATCCGCCGTTGGTCAATTAGACTTCTGGTACGATCTTGCTGACCTGATGAAGGATGGAGAACGCGGGGTCGACTTCATCGTCATCGATGGAGGTGAAGGAGGCACGGGCGCAGCTCCTCTTGTATTTGCTGACCACGTTGCCCTCCCGTTCAAGTTGGCTTTCTCACGAGTCTATTCCATTTTTTCCAAGGCTGGATTATCAGAAAAGGTCATTTTCATCGGCTCTGCTAAATTAGGTTTCCCGATGGATGCGCTGTTCGCTTTCGGGCTTGGATGCGATATGATTTCTGTCGCGCGTGAAGCCATGTTATCGATCGGATGCATCCAAGCTCAACGATGCCACACTGGGCATTGTCCTGCGGGTGTTGCCACCCATAATAAGTGGCTGATGCGGGGCCTCGACCCCACATTAAAAGCTGCTCGCCTCGCGAACTACATCGTCACGGTCCGCTACGAACTGCTAAGACTCTGTCACGCCGCCGGATTCTGCCACCCAGCCTTTGTCACTACCGATCACTTTGAAATACTCGACGGTCAATTAGGCACTGCATCGTTTAAAGACACTTTTGGATACGAACTCGTTAAACAATCACCCTGTGAAGATGATTGTTCTAACATCATGGTTATCATGTCGAACTAGGGCCCGCATGATGAGCTTTGAGCGACAATATATCTCGCCAGGCATCAGGAGAAAGCAATCCTCGATGATGAAAAAACACAACTTGGGCTATGCGTCGAAAAATCGGATTCCCTAACATCATATTGCAAACCAGATTTGGCGGCTGCAAGTGATCCATCGCCCAGCGCATCACTCCTTTGGTCCCATAACTAGGAATCATCGGCTGAATCACAGAAGCTGGATGCACCGCGTCGTTTAGTAAGTGATTGGCAATCGCATCACCTGCTTCAGCTCCAATCTCCATCGAGGGATGGATTCCTCCCGCAGTGAGCGGCGAAACCATCCCTGCAGAATCGCCTAACAACATCACATTATCTCTCTGCCAGTTTTTGACAACACCACCACAGGGAATCAAACCACCGCGTCTCCCTACCACTTTCGCTTTGCTAAAATCAAAAA
>Ga0302134_10000588_pt1 | contig 16183 bp, 8 predicted proteins | sample CB9_SCM_MG_FD_203123 | JGI IMG/M metagenome (GOLD analysis project Ga0302134, IMG submission 203123) | Marine microbial communities from Western Arctic Ocean, Canada - CB9_SCM | ecosystem: Environmental > Aquatic > Marine > Oceanic | place: Canada: Western Arctic Ocean | collected 2017-09-19
ATGTTTGTGGAGTTAGATAATTCGCAGTTTGGGCTGGCCTCTCCCAATGGGCTGGAGCATCCCCTCCTGCTTCGATACACTGTTCAAAAAATGCAAGATGCTGTTTCAAAACTTTGCGGACTTCGGACTTTCCACTGATTGCTTCACCGAATCCTGGAATCAGCATTTCAAGTTCAAGTTCAAGGAGCAACTCAACACTATCAGCCAAATCGGGGAGGCAACCACCCATCATGTCCCAGCGAGATGGTTTGTCTAACATCGGAATAACTGAACCAACTGCTGCAATTCTCTTCTCTGGCAACCAATACCCCATGCCATCTTGGCAATGGCCTGCTAAAGCAATGGCTTCAACTTGGCAGTCACCCAAGTCCCATATTTGTGAATCAACCACTGCCTCAGTAGATATTTTTGGCATTTCGGAATCAAATCGGCGGGCACCAGTAGATGCAAAGTCCCCCATCGACAAGGCCGATGCTGCAGAGGATTCGATATGAATGGGGATGCCTGAGAATTGTTCTGAAACAAATGCTGCCCCTCCGCAATGATTGAATCTCCGGCTTGTCAATAGAATTGCACTTGGAGCATTTTCTTCCCCTAATTGGCCGATTACTCGTTCATGAATGAGTAATTGGTACCAAGATGTCCCGACATCAATCATCAAAGTTGAGGCTTTGCCAATAATCAGGGTACAGTTGGCATCATGGTGGATACCTGGCAAGCGGACGACTCGCATCAACATGGGGCTACGTGAAGGAGTTATTCTTTTTATTGAATGAAAACGAGGTAGCCGGTGTGATTAAAGAGGGAGAGCAGGTCGGCGGGATAATGGCACGCTTTCCAGAAGCTGAGGTCCGCCTCCTGCACAGAAAGATATGCATGCGCTGTAATGCTCGCAACGCTGTAAGGGCAGTTGCATGCCGACGCTGCAGCTACAAGGGTCTTCGCCCTAAGAACATTGAGCGAAAAGGAATCTGATTCCCTTTCCTCTTATTTCATTATTCACTTACAAAGTGTATTCCATATTTTCATCCAAATAGGGCGAAAGCGAAAGCGATTGGGTCACCGAACAGAAACAATGGGATTATCGCTGGGAAGAACATTGTAATTAGTGGAAGCTTGGGACTGACCCAAGCGGATATAGCGCCCTTCTCAATCAATGCATCTACTTGTTCGGCCAACTCCTCCGCACTTGGGGTTCGGCGTGGTGCTCTTGTTCGACTTTTGATTCCAACACTACCATCGGGCTTTTCGATAACTTGATCCATCAACCAGACATGTTTTTCTTGGACCATGTCTAATGGCATTCGAACCGAATGCCAAGCCATTTGTAAATCCTTGAAACTTTTCAGATTACCATTCTTAATATTAAGTAATAATAAAATTAAGGGAAGGAATAGGAACGCAAGCCCTCCCCAAATAAATAATGAAAGTACAGGGGGCGTGCTATTTACTACCCCACTAGGCTGGAAAAACGGCGCTAAGGAAACCCAACTTGGCATTATTAATGCTACCCACATCAAGGCCTTTGCATCTGCTCCTCCATGTAATAAACGAAGGCGCCAGGCGAATTCAAACACAATAACCATAGCAAATGCAAGCATCACTTCAAACCAAAGAATCCTTTGTTCAGAAGCCGAACCGTTTAGCAAAGAGAGAGCATCTCCCGGTGCATACTTAATGGCCCCAAATATCACTCCGGCGGCACCGATGAGATAGCATAAGGCGACTGCGACATCCATCTTTTCTCCCTTTAGGATTGAGTCAATTGTAGGTCTGCCAATCAATGAAACTGAAGCAAAAGAAAGAGCAGCAAGAGCACTCGCCCAGATTGTCCAATCTGCACTTCTAATCATTAATTCTAACCCCCAAATAAATATCAACGGCTTAGACCAAGCAATCCAATGCTCATTCGGAATGCGCCTATCCCGATTGTCAAGCCAAGCCCCAATCGCGAAGCAAACGGCCAGTGAAAACCACCTTGCGTAGCCCAGAATTTCCAATGTAGCCTCTGCCATCAGCAGTTCGTGGTGGCAATTGCCTTAAATCACAAATGGTCACAGCCGAGGATATAGGAGATAAAAGGTGATGAATCATGTCTGCCGATATAGAAGTAAAACTCCAGCAAGTTGCAACGGTAATTAGCCAACTGGATGACCCTAAAGTTCCTCGTAATATTCGTAAAGCGGCAAAGGACGCTATCGAACAATGGTTGCTAAACAAGGCCAAGCAACTCGATGTACGAATTGCAATTACTCAAAACAAACTTGAAGAATTATACGAAGACCCCAATATCCCACCGGAGTTTGGAACTTTGATCCTTCAGATTAACACTGCTCTTGAGCAAATGTTGGCTGACGCACTTTGAATCGGATTGTCGATTTTCCTAAGCCAAATTGGTTTATTCTTCTTCTCCGAGTTCTAATCTAGCCACTAACAATTCAACCGCTTCCATTGCGTATTCATCAATGATACCGGCTTTGAGTGAAGTCTTAATCATCTTCAGATGTCTACTACCAAGCACTAATTCTGCTGCTTTTAGAACAAGCACCTTTTCATCTTCGGACACAATATTAGTTTCCACGATTCGGTTTATCGCAACTAAGCCAGCCATCTTATCCATTTTTTCCTCAGTGAACCCCATTTTGTGTCGAATTCTAGCCATACCCTCTAATTCCTTTGAAGTGAGTACGCCATCGGCTAAGGCCGCCTCGTAAGCTTCCATCAAATTAGGAGCCCGTTCAGACATCAGAATGGCAATTGGCCGAGTAGGCTCAATATTTTCAAGGATTATCTTGAATATAACAACGAATGGAACCGAGAGTACCATTCCAACAATACCCCAAAGCCAGAAACCAAATGCTGCAACTATTAGCAATAGAACTGGGCTAATATCTAGTTTACTGCCACACCATTTTGTCTCGATAACATTTCCCCACACTTGCTGATTTACGATGAGTAAAACACCCATGAATAAAACTGTGCCTGGGTCGAGCATAATAAATCCAAGAATGATGGGAGGTACGCTGGCTATTAGTGAACCAATGTATGGTACATAGTTGAGAATGAAAGTTAACAAAGCCCAAAGGAACCACAAATCAATACCAAAAGATGCAAGAATAATTCCAGCGATGGTCGCTGTTCCAATACCTACTCCCGTTTTTACGATAATATAGACATTGATGCTTTCTTCAATGGCTGCTCTAACGTCTTTGATTTTCTCGTTTGCTTCGCCAGGGTAAGCGGCTGAAATTCGACCTGGAAGAAGACCCGCTTCAAAAATAATGAACATTAAAAAGAATAGAACCGTAATCGCTGTAGTTCCTAAAGCACCAACAAAAGAAAGGACTTTTCCGAATAAATCGGAGACATCTCCACCCTCTTCTATAACTCCAAATGTTACAAGATGGTCGTTAACGGTTTTATTAGAATCTTCACCATCCTCTTCGAACGCCGACCCAAATATCGCTGAGTCCTTCATATCTTGGTATCGTATCTCCATATTATCATTGTATTCTGCCATTTTATCTTCGTCATTTGACAAATCACTAATTTGGGAATATGAATAATAACCGCTGCTAACCAATAGTAAAAGGAAAAGCATCAGAACCGTGAAATATGAAAGATACAAATTGAAACCGGTCTTATTCAGTGCATCAGCACCAGGTTTGAGAATAAAATAAACTCCAAGAGCGATAACAAATGGTTTCAAAACGTCCTCCAAGACAATGGCAGCAAATATTACCAGCGTCAAGAGAATGATGAAGTTGGTAATGACCCCAAGTCTTCTTGCGAATTGGGTGCTATCAACAGCCGCCTCATCCATACTATGCCATCATGCGACCCATACATAACCAATACCCAAACAACAACTTGATTCTGGGAATAAATAATCATTCAGGTAAATGGCAAACTGGCATTACAGTATTGGCAGCAGTTGCTTGGGAATCCTTTGTCATTGCAATTAGTCCAACCTCTATACTCTTATCAAAAAGGTCAACTCCCCAACTTAAAGATGGGTTAATGCCGATTCCAGAATGGTGATGAACTGCAACTTTTGAACAAAGTAATTGCTTGAGAATATCCTCGCCGATTCCAGTTGCGGCAATTGCAATGTTCTGATCACACCAAAGCCCCGAACCCCACATAGGGGTATCTCCAACCCTCCCGAGGGGGCGCCCACTACATCCGCCAGTTGAAGATGCAACGGCTAAATTACCATCTTTATCTCTGGCAACAGCACCTACAGTATCAGTTGCACTGGGACTCATACTTCCAACTACTGATGCGTTTTTATGTCCTTTAAGGTCTGCAAATTGTCTCGCTCCACGACCTGCAAGGATGTGGAAATCCTCACTCAACAAATCTGCTGCAACCCTGACTGGATTAGGGGTATTTTCAATTGCCATAATCAGCCCAAGTTTTCCATCACTCGTTGCAACTGCAGCATCCAATTGCAGACTGCCATCAGCACGGTATCTTCCACCAGTTCCAGCATTCAATACTGGGTCATCTTCCATAACCACTACCGCCTCCACAACCGCATCTAGTGCTGAGCCTCCTGAATTGAGAATGTCCCATCCCCGCTGAGTAGCCACATCTACCCCCGGTTGATCACTTGCAGTATGTCCAGCACCACCGTGACAAATTATTGAGGGTTTATTCATCTATACCAACTCCTTCTAAAGCGGGGTCACCAACATTCCATGCTCCCCCGAAAATATGAATAAATAAACCTATGATTGAGAAGATTCCGCATAACCAAAATACAGTATGATAAGTGAAAAACCCTTGCCCTGTATTTGTTAAATCCCATATTATTCCTCCAATTAATACTCCAACCAAAGTAGAAAGGGAACGGAGGCTTTCGGCAACACCCATCACCAAGCCCTTTTCTGAATCCCCCGAATGGTTACTAAGCATAGCCATGTTACTTGGAGTGAATAGTCCATTGCCAAGAGCAATAATGAAACTAACCAAGAGTATTCCAAACCAAGCAAAAGAGATATCCACGTATGGAGTTAGAGTCAGGCCGATTGCTGCTGAGACCAATCCAAATGCCATCAAGCGGCTTGAACCGAAGCGTGTTGTCAGTGGCCCAATTAATACTCCTTGCACAAGAAGGCCAGAAAGACCAATGAAACCGAATACTAAACCATTATCTGATTCAGAAAAACCTAATCCTCCCTGTTGAGGGCTCATCATAGTGAATAAGATGAAAGACACATGCATGATGGTAAAACCAACCCAAAAAGCCATTGCACTCCACATAAGTGGACTCAAAATTGGCCGTGAAAGCAATGCGAAAATGTCCTTGAATTTGTGTTTTAACTCCCTTAGAGGCGTTGTGTTTTGGGCTTTACTTCGGGATTCTAATGGTAGGCTCTCTGGTAGCCACCAAATCGATAATAAAAAGGCGATACCCGAAAGAAGTGATGAAGCGATACAAGGAAGAAGATAAGGGTTTGAATCAAATATAGTATCCTGAAAAAACGAAGTCCAGTTCCATTCAGCTGGGCGTGATAACCAGCCTCCAAGTGCTGGTCCAATAGTAAATCCGACTCCGAAAGCGACTCCTAACAAGCCCTGCCTCTTTGCCACTTCATGCGGTTTAGAAACATCTGAGATGTAGGCCCGAGCAACAGGGATATTAGCATTGAAAATTCCGCTTAGAACTCTAGCAATAAATGCCATCCAAAGGGTAGTGGATAAACCGAATAGGATGAATGTGCCCGTATTACCAAGTAGGCCAATCATTAGAATTGGACGCCTACCATATTTATCAGATAGAGAGCCCCAAAATGAGGAAAACAGGAAAACTGCCGCTGCATAACCAGACATTAAAGTTGCAACCCAAAAACCAATCTCAGCGTCGGGACCTGAAAGGTGGGCAACCATGAAAGTAAGGAATGGGATTATGATTCCAAAACCAATCATGTCTACTAATACGACAATAGTTACGATGAGAAGAGAACCTTGGCCTGCTACCTTGGCCTCAGTCATCTTCTGCTGCTAGGCATTTTACATATCAATACCTTCATCAGTATGATGTAGGGAAAAGCAGTTTGAAAAATCAAGCCGGAGTTATACTTAGATCATTTTCTGGAGTTAAGATGTCGATAACTTTTGTGAGTCGCTCTACAAGACCTGGTTTCTTGTCTGTCATGATAAGAGCCCATTGCATTACTTCATCCAAAGTGGATACTGGAATGACCTCAATTTCATTTATGTATTCATCATCGAGAAGTACATCTTGGGCATTTGCTTTGGGAATTAAGACTGTCTTCACACCACTCTTTGCAGCAGCCTCAATCTTGGCAGTCACTCCGCCAACAGGGAGCACTTCTCCTCGTACAGATAGAGAACCTGTCATGGCCAAATCTTGGCGGATTGGGATTTCTTCCAAGGCTGAGATGATTGCGGTAGCGATAGTGATACTTGCTGAATCTCCGTCTACACCATGAGTGTCAACGAATTGAATATGGATGTCAAAGTCCGATACATTTTTGCCGGTCAATTTCTTGATAACTGCAGAAACATTTGTAACACTTTCTTTGGCGATATCAGATAGGCCACCAGTTGCGAATACTTTCCCTCCAGAGGCTTGAGAGGGTGTAACAAGTGCCTCGACGGGTAGCATTATTCCACTATAATCAGAGAGTCCTGAATCCGCACCTAAAACCGCAAGGCCGTTTACTCTACCAACTCTCTGTCCCTTGTTGACCAAGAGGCTGTATTGTTGACGGTGCTCGATCATTCGGTCTGCAACTTGTTGTTCAAGTGGTTTAGCAATCCTACGGGCTGCCATAACGTGGCGGGAAGATGTTAATGTGCTTCCTTCTTCCACTGCTAAATCTCCTGAAATCCTGACCAAACCACCAAGTTCACGAAGTCGTAGAGATAACTTTCCTCTCCTTCCACTTCTTCGCTGGGCTTCTCGTAAGATCATTCCAACTGCGCTCTTGTCGAAGTGAGGTATCTCTCTATTACTACCCATATCTCTGCGTACTTCTTGAGCAATGAAGCGGATTAAACGGCGGCGGTTCTTTGCACTATCTGGCATATCACTATTGACGAATACTTCGTATCCATAGCCACGGATTCTACTGCGTAAAGCAGGATGCATCCCTTGGATTGCATCAAGGTTACCAGCGGCTACAAGAATAAAATCGCATGGAACTGGCTCAGTCTTAGTCAAGGCCCCACTGCTTCTTTCACTACGGCCACTGATTGGGAAAGCGCGCTCTTGCATTGCTGTTAGCAAAGCCTGCTGCTCTTCAAGACGTAGTAAGTTGATTTCATCGATGAATAGAACTCCACCATTTGCTTTGTGGATTGCTCCTGATTCGGCCCTTTCGTGGGCTGGAGTTTCCATTCCTCCAGACTGGAATGGGTCGTGACGAACATCGCCAAGTAGGCTACCAGCAAGGGTTGCTGTTGCATCTATGAATGGAGGTTCATCGCCTCGCTGATGTTTAACCAATAATTTCGGCAGGGTTGCTTCATCACCTGAGCGCATTCTATTGGAGATGAACATATATGCAAATGCCAGTAAAAGAAGACCAAAGAATAGAGTCATAAAATCCCCACTCTTGAAAGCAAATACCAAGAATAGGAATGCAACTATTGCAACACCAAACAGCAATTGTTTCTGCTGCTTCTCTCTTTGTGAGCGGATTAATTCTCGCTGAGCCTTGATTAGCCGGTCTCCACGACCAGCAGGAACGGTACGGACTCTTGGTTCATTATCGTCATCATCATTAGGGTAGCAGAGTATGTCAACAAGGTCATCTTGAGGGAGTAATTCCGTCATTGAACGTGCTAACATTGATTTTCCGGTCCCTGGGTCTCCGATCATCATCATGTGCCTGCGTTGTTCAGCAGCCTTGCGGATAACCACCGAAGCATCCTCTTGTCCGATTACTTGGTCAACGAGACCGTCTGGGATTGGTACATCTTCGGTTGATTGGAAATCTACTGAGTCTAACCATTCTACTACTGATTCATCAATAATTGGGTCAGGTATCTCCAACTCCTCCACAATCTCCGTTGCACTTTTCTCCGAGGTCTCATCCTCTAACTGAGTGTCATCGTCCATGCTTGTGCCTCCATTTGCGACTGCTTTATGGGTTCGCCAAAAAGCAGTGCTCTATTTCTCCCTTTCAAAGACCGTTTTGCTGCAGATATTGTGCACCATAGTGGTGCCACTGCTCCATAGTCCATCCGACTGGAAGTCCATCTGCTGGTATAGGTGGGCCTGCTTGTGGAGGTGGGGCTGCGAACAATTCCTGCGCTCCACCGAAGGCGGAGTTTGCCATGGCATCTGTTGCCGGTAGAGCCATTGTATGGTCTATTACTGCAAATGAGTCGCCATCACCTTTGCGGCCTCCCATTACCAAAACCGAAAGAAGAATAAGAATAATTACTGCCATTCCGATTCCGATATAAGTGAAGTTGAGGCTTCCAGATTCAACCGATTCGGATTGAGATTGGACATCATCTGAGATACACTCAGCACCCTCAACCGCACAGGCATCTTGGTAATCATCCTCTGCTGAATCGAGTTCAGATTTCTTCTCAACGAATTCATCAGTACCCTCTTCAAGGTTGCTTATTGCCACCTCAAGAGCTGCAATTCTGTTCTCCAAAGTCATGATGTGTGCATCAAGTTCTTTGGAGTCCATGGCAGTGGGGTCAACTGGGAATTCTGTGATGTTCCAGTAGATTGGGCCGTGGAATTTACGATCATTCCCATCTAAGTCAACTGCCTTGAAATTCACTAGTTTGAGTTGATCATTGTACAGAAGGCCATCACTGCTTCGCTCGAATGGTAGGAAAAAGGACCAACTAGTTTGTACTCCTGTATGTTCGATTGTCTGTCCATCATAACAAATTCCATCAAGGATGGAACAAATTTGCCACTCACTCGAAAGGTGGTTCAAGCCGAGATTTGTATTAATAACTGTCAAGGTTACTCTCGCATCCTTGCCAACCAGTCCGTTTTCCATCTCAACAAAGATATCAGCGCTTGAGTCGCTAGCAGAGACATACAGAGGCAGTGCATCGTAGACAGTTACGGTGAAAGTAGAGGTTGTTGAATCATCATGTCTATCGATAACTGTGATCATAACTGTCTTTTCACCAGTTGTATCCCAACCTAGTGTTAGTGCGTTGGAAAGCATGTTGTAGCGAGCAGAGTGAGCCGGGCTTGCAGCAACTGAAACTAGAATCTCATTATTCTCGTCATCCACATCGTCCATGTAATCGGTAAGCATAATTATCTTCTCATCATTCTTCTTCAGCATCATGCCGTCGAATTCTGAAAGGTCGATCGTTGGTGCATCGTTGATATTATTGACCGATACGATAACGACTGTAGTGGATATATTTGTTCCATCATCTGCACTAAGAGTTAGCCTTGCTTGGCCAAAGACATCTTGATCCATTGTTTCAATGTTAAGTGTCTGCCCATTCACAGATGCAGTAATCAGGTCGGTGTTGTCGTTTTCCAAGACTGTTACGATAAGGCTGCTTGAATCGACTGATGCACCGTTCTCATCGGTATCGGAAAGGTAGTTCGAAAGCATGATGCTCTCCGAGTTCCCCTCGTCAATGTGGATGCTTGGTAAGGCACCCCAGCGAGGCTGCCCATTCTCTATTACATTGAATAATAAGGTTCCACTTGTGGTATCCTCTCCATCATCAATTGTGATGTAGATGCCGCTTGGCATTGGAGTTCCATGTACGTCTCTCTGTATATTATTGAAGACTACAGTCATCTTTTCAGTTGCTGAATTCCAAGAGATGAAGTTTGGACTAGTACTTGTGATAGTCAATTCTGAAAGTAGGCTCTCTGTGTCGCTAATATGGGTGGACATGCTAACTGGAGTTTCTTCTCCCACCTTGACGGATGGATAGGGTTCAGGGACAATGATTGGCAGTCCGTTCTTCAGACTAAATGCATCTTCTTTGACTACCCAATGGCTTTCTTGACCACCTGCATCAACGAATCTAACATGGATGTCGTACAGACCGCTTGCCATTGTAGAATCTGGTTCCAATTGGAATTCATAGCGCTCGTTTGAGGTTCCAAGACCCATTAAGGTCTCGCCACCCATTACGCCATTATCGAACCAAGAGTCCATACCTGCCACTGAGAACTCAAATTTAGGAGTCATGGTCTCCATTGTGTCGACTCCATCCTGTGGGTCTCCACGAACTTCAATGCTAATCGTATCTCCACGCTCAACCTCTGGGTCACCAATCACGGTTGGGCTTCCAGATATTGGAGCCATGTCATGTAGAACATTGAGAGCCAACATATCGTTGAGTACCTTTCCATCGCCAGTCAAATCAGTGACTCTTACACGAATTGATGCATCCCATGCACCAGAATCGAGACTAGTTGTATCGAACGTTGTAGTGAAAGTCTGTGTCGAAGCGCTTCCAGAAGTTGAGAGTGTGTTTATGATTGCTGAACCAATTTCAGTTTCTGATGCACCGTTAACGGAAACGAACTTAATCATTCCACCATCAGCGTATTCTTCAACTCCGAGATTTCTAATTGTTGTAGAAAGTGTGAGTACATCCCCACTGATCCATGAATCTGCCCCACTTGGGTTGGTAGCGGTAAAGTCTTGAATTGCGATATCGATGAGGGCTCCCATTCCACTGTCAGTAGCGTGGTATGTGTGGCCGCTGTTTGTACCGGTACTTGGTGCTCCACTCATGATTGCGCCGATTGCAAGAGCATTACCTGCACCGCCACCATTAACGAGGCTTGCTGGAACAGTCCAACTTAAGGTCTGCCAGGAAGAAGTTGGGGAGATTGACTCGAAGGATGAGCCTCCTCCACCGTTATTTTGGTTGACATAGGTTCCACCATCGGTGAGCCATGCTTTCCAGCAGTTGTGTCCCTTACTACCATCCGAGTATGTGTATTGACAAGTCTCCTCGGTTAATGCAGAGTACATGTAGAGGTTGCTTGCCGCAGTGCCAGTTCCAACGTATCGGTAAGCGATTTGAATATCGATGTTAGCGCCATTTGCGACTGTTTGGGCTGCCATCTGGTAATCGTTGACTGTCGATGCCATTCCTCCGCCTGAACTGAACATTGAATCATAGCATGTGGATGAACCGCAACCACTCACTCGCTTGTCTATTCGGTCTCCGAAGTAGGCATCAGGTGCGCCACCTGTGGACCAAGGCCAGTTGTAAACTCCTACATTTCCGGCTCTTGCTGTATTCGTGGTTCCGTAGGATACCGATTGAAGAGCGATGTAAACATATTCCGTTGGGAATGATGTCTTCAGGCCGTGATGTGCAGGACTACCGTATTGATAGCAATAACCGCAGTTATCTGAAGTGATGTATTGGCCAAAGACAACGTGGTTGGGGCTTGTCGCCTCCATTTTCTCTGGAATCATCTCTAATTCACTCGGTGTTTCTTCATTATCTAAGCTAATCCAGCCAGCACCCAATGCTGAAAGTAGCATTAGGAATGTCATGGTTAAGGCAGTCACAGGTATGCTTCGCATGACTTTGCCTCAACAAGCCTGTTGATAAACATGCCCTTTGATTGCCTGATCTCTAGTATCAGTGAATTGATGTGAGAAGTGGGATGGGTTGATGTCATAATGCTTTCTCGCTAAACCATGGCAGCACATCCTGAGGGTAGTCTAATTGGACTTAGAAATTCTGATGGGAACATAACCTTGATCCGTATTGAATCGGGTAGTAGAAAGGTCAAAGGAATCGGTATTCTTGATCCTCTTGAAAAGTTTTCAGATGCCAATTTTGGTAGTGAAATTCAATTGGGAAGGAGTAATTACACCATCGTCAGGCCACGCCTACCTGATGTGATTTCTGGAATGCAAAGGGGTGCTCAAACTATATCTGCAAAAGACGCTGGGTTTTTCATAGCAAAACTTGGAATTGGAGAAGGCGATAATGTGCTTGAAGCAGGACTTGGTTCCGGTGGTCTATCGATTCATCTAATACGTTCTCTTGGTAGCAAAGGTAATCTTATTTCAGTCGAAAATAGAGAGAATCATGCAACTACTGGACTGGCGAATATATCTTCCGCAATCGAAGCATTTTCCTCCACTGTAAGTCATCAATGCATCATCGGTGATGTCAGTGAAATAGCACAAGAAAATGAATGGGATCTCGATGCCATTATTCTCGATTTACCCGACCATCCAAGCGCAATAAAAGCGCTTTATTCATCACTGAATCATGGTGGCAGAATAGGTTGTTATTGTCCTGTTAGCAGTCAACTTGAAGCCGCTTGGCAAGCCTGTGAGGAAGTAGGCTTGTCCATCGAATGGGCTGGTGAATTAATGCAACGCCAATGGGGTCGTGCAAGTAAGGGTGGAATGAGGCCAATTAACGGCCCATTCGGACATACTGCCTTCCTTTTAATCGCTTACAAACCCTAAGCAGTTCGAATATTACTCAACGACGCCAAATCCTGAACAAGTCGGAATCTCATGTGTGGTATTCACGCTAAATGCGAATATTACTCAACGACGCCAAATCCTGAACAAGTCGGAATCTCATGTGTGGTATTCACGCTGAATGCGAATATTACTCAACGACGCGAATGGATGATTCACAGGTTGGGCAAGTGAACCTGAACGGCGCTTCACTTCCTCGCGGCAAACCTAATTTTGCCTGACATGAAGGGCATTCAACCCTCCTATCAGAAGTTATTCGGACTTCACCAACTCCAAGCCCCCCTGCAACCATAGGTGCAGTAGGTACTTGGAAAACAATCTCTGGTTCCTCCAACATAGGGGCCGGTAAATCAGCCAAAGGAGGTAGTTCAACAACCATCTCCTCATCACGGCCTTTTCGGGATTTTGCGCGTAATATAATGAAGGTCAAGAGCACAAAGGAAAGTACCCATCCTCCTGCTAAGTAGGTCAATCCCTTTTGATTATCAATCTCCATAGAGAAAGGCAAAGTAAGGCCAGATGGTGCTTGATGAGGACCAGCAATATTGACTTCTACCGCATTACTCCGCCCAACCACTTCCAGCCCCTCAAAAGAGGAAGAAACTAAGACTGTCAAGTGGGCAATAGATTGGGTATTTGTCATCGAGTCTAATTGCAGGCTGAATGAAACGCTGCTACCCGGCTCAAGGCGCGCAGTCTTGCCAGGAGTATCCGAACTAAGGTCGGTCCAAGAAGCATAAACTAAGCCGGAGTCATCGCCTTCTAGGGCCATGGAAACATCGATGATGTGATTGACTTTATTCTTGATTGTTATTGTTATTGTAGTACTACTATCATAATTCATCGCGGGTTGGAGATTTGAGAGGGATATTTCCACAACATCAGCGCCTAAGATGAAAGAGGATGAAATCTCTAAGATGTGTGATGCAGAAATTATTGCACTTGGGTCTGATAGAGAATGAATTGAAACTTCCAAGTTATTTGCTCCAGCCAATAGAGACTGAGGAGCATTGCAGGTGAATGGGATAGCAGCGCTTGAAGCGCCGGCTTCTAATTCATGTTCAGCAGCAATATTACAACTTAATCCAGACATTGAAAGCAAGAAGGAATCGCCAGCATTACCAGTATTGCTTAGCACCAATGAGCCACTCAAAGTTCCACTAGGGGATACTTCTGAAGGTGTATTGAGGAAAACTACTGAAGCGCCTACTGTTTGCTCTAAGACTGTCAAATTCCAACTAAAGGTGGAATCACCTGCGGTACTGCTAGCACTAATGATTAGGTTAACGCTCTGAGCAGGGCCATCTGAAAGTCTTCTCAAGGTTATCTCAACATTACTAGATTCACCAGGGCCAAGACTAACGGAATTTGTGTTCATAGAAACTTCAAGTGAAGTGCCAGCGGATGAACCATCAACTTCAATTAAGAATGTGTCATTAGAATTACCTAAATTTGTTATGTGGATTGCTGTTGATACTGCTTCCCTACTGCCAACTACAACCCATTCTGATGTAGCAGATATTTTAACATCGGATTCAGCCAAAACTTGAGCCACCAAATTCAAAGTTTCACTTCCACCATCATCACTTGATATGATAATTGAAAAGTCTTGATCACCCAACACGGCTGTAGGACTAGCATTCAGAAGAAGATAAAGCGTCAATTGGGAAGATGGTTCCAAAACCATGCTTTGAGATTCGTTTTCCATGACAAGGAAAAGTCCAGATGATAGCCCACTACTTCCCAAAATAAGACTTTGGTTAACTGTAGAATCACTATCTAAAATAATGCTGAATTGGGTGCTCGAATTTGGTAAGACTTGAACTCTATTATCGGCAGGACCAGCGACTGAATAGCCATAACTTGCCGAAATATTGAGTACCCCTGCTGCTGCATCGCTAGCCTGTGAATGACGACTCTTTGCAGTTATAGTAAAGGTCGATAAATCAACTATTGAGACTCCCTCGGCAACACTAACATCGACATTGAATTGTTCAGAATCTCCACGTTGAACAACAACCCAAGTACTTGGAGGATAAATCGAGACTCCAGCCGCTGATTGGCTTTCAAAGTAGACTTCGTCTTCTTCGCTACCGTCGTTAGCAATCACCCATGTAACCTGCTTTGTCTCACCTGGTGAGATATTCAAAATCGAAGAGGGTGAATCCAATCTCAAGGCATAAGATACCCCGATTGTTAGATTAATCGTACTTGTATGAATTGAAGAATTATCAGCAATATTTACTGCTTGCAAGGTTACAGAACAGGCATCGTTTAGATGGGCTGATGAGGGAATTGTCGCTTGAACTAAGAGATTTTCAGGCTCACTAGGGGCTAGAGGCCCGCCATCGGGCTGCATAACTTGAAATCCGCACTCTCCTGTTTTGGATTGTACTGAATGGATATGCTCAGCATAATATGTGCCAAAGTTTGTGAATTGAACACTCAAGTTTTCGCTTGTTCCGGGCAACCACTGCACGCTTGAATCGGTTAAATCGGTATAAGTTCCGTTTGTCACTTCGGTGACGTTGACAACTAAAGTCGTCGTCCATGTTAGGTTCCCTTGGGTACTTGCTGCTGAAAGACTGAAGCCTTGGTAAATGGGTTGAATGCCTCCTGGGACGGTTATTCTTAGAGTCCTGACTCGGGATTCTTGTGGATTCATGTCTAATAACTGGTCATCCAACCAGCGTGCTTGCCAGCCGTTTGGTACGGCTCTGCCGCCGTTTGACATAGGCATGCCACTGCCATTACCTGAGCCATTTCCACTGCCGTTGCCAGAACCATTGCCACTGCCATTACCTGAGCCATTTCCGCTGCCGTTGCCACTTCCATTGCTCGGGGGTGCGGCTATGCAGTCATCTCCGCTATGCAAGCAAATGACGATTGACATCGAGGCTATTACTGAGTAATTCCAACTCAAATTGGCATCAAGGGTTATGTTCCCTAAATCACTAGCATTCCATGTTTCATTGACCGTTATAGAATTATTCGATTGATTGACAGCAGAACTTGCGGACCAAACTTGTGATCCATTTTCAGGGAAAGATGCGACCAAGGAGAAGTCATAGCCAAGGTCAGCGGTCAAATTATCCAAGTCAACACTGATACTAAGATTGCCATCTGAAATATTGTGGTATGAATCATTTGCTGGTGTGGTAATCAAGACTGACTCATTGCCACTTGGTTGTGGTAATTGAGCAACCGCCCAATCAGCCCACCATTGAGAAATGTCTGGCTCATCCTCAACAGCGAGCAGAATTGAATCAATGACATTGCCCTGATTTGTGACGGATATGTTGAGGTCAAGAGTACTTCCTGGCGCCATAGAAACCATTCCCATATCGCCGATTGACGCTGCATCGATGCTGGCTCCGTGCTGTGGGAGCACGGTCAATTGAACAGTAATCATCGATGAAGAACTTCCATCGGATTCATTGACATAAATCGCCACATTCCCACTATCAGAAATCTGAGCACCGATGGCGAGTAGCACCACGATTGTGGTATCTGCAGAGAAGGTTGGAAGTACATCTTCCACCACTTCTTCGGCTGCCAAAACTGTCCATGAAGAAGCCAAGCCCGAGGAATAAATTGAGACGTTGAAATCCTCGATGCTGGAACCATTATTATCGATTGTTAAGGTGATATTGCTCGAATCACCTGGTGATAATTGGACATGCAAAACATCTACAGAGAGCAGAATACTATCGGCAGCCGAAGCAGGA